>ENA-UOJG01001449-UOJG01001449.1-human-gut-metagenome-genome-assembly--contig:-C47-NODE-1449-length-24907-cov-31.331563_pt1 | contig 24907 bp, 32 predicted proteins | sample MGYA00242340_ERZ723887 | MGnify/ENA metagenome assembly ERZ723887 | reverse complement strand
TGGGTTCAAGTCCCGTCGCCTCGACCAAAAATTTGGGGTAAAACGCTAAGTTTTGCCCCTTTTTTATTGCCCACCCCCCTATAAAACAGGCGAAAAGCACCCTCGAAAAAGCAAAAAAATCGTTGTACCCCAAATGTACCCCAAATGTACCCCAAAAAATTTTAACGTCAAAAACCCGTTTTCAGAGACAAAAAAGAGAACCGCCTGACCGTAAAAGTCGGGCGGTTCCGCAGCTCATTCCGCAGCTTGGCAGATGAGAAGATTGAGGGACTATTTCAACATTTCGCCTATTTCGCGCACTCTGTCGGCAAGCTCCTTATAGCGGTCGCAAGTGTCGTCGAGGGTTGCCAGCCTGTTTTTAAGCTCGGCAATCTCCCTGTCTCTTTCCTTGTTCTCGGATACAAGTTCGCGTATGGCGGTTTCAAGCTCGCCCAGCAGTTCGAGTGCGTGAGGGCTTTCAGGGGCTTCAAAATGCTCCTGCTCGGCTTTTTCATCAACGCCTATTATCCAGTCGCGTGTAGGCGCATTTTCGTTCACAGGCGAAATATCGACCTCTGCGACCGCTTGTTCGCCCTGCGCGGGCGCGACTGCATTCAGGATTTGGTATTCGCCATCATTCAGCTTGTATATCCCGCGCTTTTGCGGATTATACCCGAAGTATTCGTCGTTTATTACGACGGCAAACTTATCCGCACCGTTCACTCGCGCCCGACGATAAGCGTTTTCTATTTCCACAAGCGACGGAACTTTTTTAGTGTCGCTGTATTCAAATATACCGTTTTCAAACTTTTCCATTTTTTTCTCCTTTGTTAAATTTTAAATATTAGTTTTACCAAAAAGACTATGCCCGCAACCACGCCGCCCGTCAAGCCCACCGACAATATTCCCGTCGTCACCTTCAAGAACGTGGACGCGACTTTTTTGGATATTTGCCCTACGGTGTCGATTACTATCCCGACTATGAAATTTATTACGGAGACGGGAAAGGATATAAGGATTGAAAAGATTATGTACAGGGGTAGCGCGATTGCGTAAAACACGCACATTGTACGCAGCCCCAACGGCTCCCGTATCCCTATAATGTTAAGCACCGCCTTGTTTGCGTCGTAAAACGCCTTAGCCTTTAACGCCTTGCTTTGCAGCTCCGTGCTTTCCGCCTCGAATATTCTCGACGAGTGTTCGGCGCGTTCATGCTCTTTTTGGAGAACCGCCCGCTGCCTTTCCGATTCCGCTTCTATGCGCCGCGCTTCGGATAACGCAGACAGTTCCGCCCCCTTTTCCACGACCAACTTGGAGCGCATTTCGTCGTCCTGCAACGCTGCGGCGGTGGTCAGCTCGTTTATTTTGTCCCGTATGGAGTTTTCGGGCGGCTCGACAATTTCGGGCGGCTCTACGACAGGCAGCAGCTCGTTATTCATTTTCTCCCGTGTTTACTACGTCCTGCGTGCGCTGATTTACTTCTTTCGTGAGCGTCACAAGTTCCTCGACCTTTTGGCTTATGTAGCTGTCGTCAACGTCTATCCCGTTTTTGACCGCAAAGCTCGTTGCCTGCGCCATTACATACGCCTTTTTCTCCGCACCCGTATAGTTCACAAACTTTTCCGCTTCCTTTATGAACTGCTCTATTACCCCGCTTATTTTCAGGATATTTTCCGCCGTTTTCTTGCCTTTCGCGCTTTTTATGAACTTCGTCAGAAAGGTCACGGTGGTGATGAGCAAGCCGACTGCCGCGCTCGCTATGGATAAGATTCCTCCTAAATTTTCCAGCATTTTCTATTTCTCCTTTTCTTTTGTTTTTTCGTTTTCGTCGTCCTCCGCCACAATGCCCGTAAGCTCGGAATATATTTCTTGCAGCATATTCTGATGTTTAAGCTCCTCCGAAATTATTTCGTCTATATCTTCGAGCATTGCCTCTTTGAGTTCCGCGTCAAGCGTTGAGTGTTGAATACACGCTTTAAGGTTGTTGTACTTGTTTATTGCTTCGCTCTCGGCTGTGACGTTGTACTGTATTTCGTTTGCCACGTTTCGCACCTGCTCGGCAAAGTCCGCGTATTCCCGTTCAAAATCCAAAACTTCCATTTTACCCAGCCTTTATCTTTCTCTCGGCTTGCCTTCCAATTCGCGAATATCACCATGAATGCGCCTAAACTCCGCTTTTTTCTCCTCTATATTCGGTATTTCAACGCCAGCCATGACTTGCAGCAAATCCTCGTTAAGAGGTTGCAGCTGCATTTTCAACTGTCTTATGTCTCTTCTTCGTTTTATTTCTTCTTTACTTATGAAATACACGTTTGTCATGCTTGCTCTCCTTTATCTTTATTACGAATTGCCTTTAAAGAACCCTGCCGTAGGGATTGACACGCTTTCGTCCAGATGAACATCTCTACGCATATACACCGAGTTCTTGTCCTCCTCAACAAGCCCGATTGTCAAGTAGACGTCAGTGCCTGACTCGTAAACGAACAAGAGGCAATCGTAATCTTTCATTCCGCCGTTATCAAGTGCCGCCTTGCCCTTTATTATTTGCTTCCCGTCGGCTGTTCCGTCTCCGTTATATATTTTTGAACACAGCTCGGACATATCCATTTCTTGATATGCATAATCTGTTTGCGTTTTGTAAATATTCACGGACGACGCAAGCAAAATATCTTTCAACTCCGCGCCGATAAGACTTTCGTCATATCCGTTATTTGTGGTAAAGCTAAAAGAAATAAAGGCGTCGCCGTAATGAGTCGGAATTGAAAAATTGGGAATCACCGCCCAATAAGAACCTATATTTCCGCCCCCTCCGCCGCTGTCGCCCTTATCCCCTTTATCTCCTTTATCTCCCTTTGCCCCCTTTATGCTGCCGAATTTGGTTGTCGTATAAGAGGCTGTGGAAATACTTTTAATAAGCAGCAGGTCGCCGTTTGCGTTTACTATAACGTCGCCTACAAGGGGCGACACGTCCACGCCCGCCGTTGTCTCGATTGTGGATTTTGGAATAAGCGTTGTGCTTGTCGAGGTGGACGCGAAAAAACCGCCCCCCTGAACTCTGCCTAAATTAACCGTTGACATGGTTTGTCCTCCCTGTTACTCATACGTGGCGATTAACTCGCCGTCTGCGTTTATTGACAGTGTTGGCGTTTTTCCGTCCTCGCCCGCAGGTCCCTGCGGTCCCGTCGCTCCTTGCGCTCCTCGCGGTCCCTGTTCCCCCTGCACTCCCTGCTCGCCTTGTTCGCCCTTAGGTCCTTGCGCGCCCGTATCTCCCTTTGCGCCTTGCGCTCCCGTTGCGCCGCGCGGTATTCCGAAAACGACAACGGGGTTTTCCGCCGTGCCGCTCTGATTCACCGACGCCGCCTGATTTGAATCCAACGTAACTGCCGAGACGGTAAACAACGGCGTTGCTCCCGTGTCGCCTTTTGCCCCTTTCAAGCCCGTGAAGGCAAAGGCAAATACTTTTGCCGTATCGGGACCGCTTGCAGTTACCGTCACTTGCGGCGTGCCAGTCGTCGAATCTACCGTTGCTGTCGGATTGCCGAAACCTGCGGCAGGTCCGGCAGGTCCCGTCGCCCCCTGAGGTCCCTCAGGTCCCGTAATACCCTGCGAACCCGAAAGGTCGGTCAGATATTCGTAGGCGGTTTCACCTTTAACATATAGCTTTGCGTTGTCCTCGTCCTCTACGTTGCCCGTATCGATAAGCACAAATCCGTAAAGCGGTACGCCGTCCGTCGCATATCCCGCGTTCATCGCCGCTATGCTCGGGTATGTTTTGGAAATTTTAAAACCCTCGCCCTGCGCTCCGCGCAAATTCCCCCGCAGCTGCCAGCTCAGCGTGTCGCCGTTGGACAAATACTGATACACGTTGCCGTTCTCCGTGTTCAGGTACACGTCGAGTTTTATGGGTATGTATCCGGCGGAAGCCAACTCCGCAGATATGGAAACATTGTCGTCCGCCGTTCCCGTGTACCACATTGCCCCTTTGACGCGCCCCAAATTGATTGTCGTTGTCGCCATTTTTTTCTCTCTCCTTAGTATGTAATGGTGATGCGGAGGTAGCCGCTGTCGTCTATTTTGTATTTAACGTCGTCGCTCGCAGCTCCCGCTTTCACCTCGATTAAGTCTCCGTTCTGAACCGTAAAGCTGTACAGGTCGTCGCCGTCTTCTCCCCTTTCGCCCTTAGCTCCTTGCTCGCCCTGTTCGCCCTGCTCGCCTCTTATGCTTCCTTTCAGTTGCCACGTCAACGCGCCGTTACTTTCAAGATACTGATACACGTTGCCGTTGTCGGCGTTCAGGTATATGTCGAACTCGTCGGGAGTGTAGCCCGCAGCGGAAAGCTCGGCGGCTATGTCGGCGGGGCTGTCAGCCGCTCCCGTATACCATGTTGACGCGTGTATGGAATTTACCTGTTCTTGCAGGCGGTTTATGTCGCCCTCTATTTTCTCTATGTCGCTCGGCTCTACGGGCGGGTCGCTTTCTAGGTCTGCGCTCGGCATTACTTCCAACGCAACCGTTTGGCTCGTGATTATGGATATTACCGACTGCTCGTTTGGCGTGGTCGCCCCCTCCGCCATGTTCACCACGTTTATAACAAGCGTGGGCGCGTTCTCCCCCTGCCCCGCATATACGGTGAACGCCTGCGGCAACAGTCTTTCGTAAAGCGCATACTCCGCTCCGTTGTACGTCAGCTTTTTCACATAGCGCAGAAAGTACGAATCGCTCTGCGCTATCTTCCCCGTCCGCTTGGTGTAAAGCATGCCGACCTTGACCGCCGTAGTTATGGGCGCGTCCGTTTGTTGCGCTATGATTGCGGTGGGCACAAACACGTTAAGCAGCTTGTTCTGATACGCCCCCTGATACAGCGGGAAATTTTGCTTTATGTCCGCTGTGCTCCCGCCCTCCGATAAATATATCTTTATTACGTTCATTTGGCTAAACCTCGTTTATTCCCTCGTTTATTATTATACCTTCTTCTTCGATTTCTTTCGGCGGAGGGTTTTTCGCATAAAAAAACACGGTCTTTTTTTGACCGTGTTCGTGTTTAATATTCTATTCTTGCCGCTCACCAAACGGGAACGTCCATGTTTTTCGTCGTCACCTTTACGACCTTTTCGTCCACAAGCGTCACCTTTACGCTGCGCACGATTGTTCCGCCGCGCAAAAATCCCCGCCACTGCGTTTTTTCGTAGGTGATTATTAGCTTATCATCATCTTTAATCCAATTGGCGGGTTTAGTTCCGAACAAAACTTCAATAGAATCAAGAGTTGTTCCTTCTTTGACAAAATTTGCATTATCCTTAAATTGATATTGTCTTTTTGCTATCATGGATAAAAATAAAATGCACAAAGCAAAGCCGATAATCGTGCTTACACCTATTGGCAAGATAAATGGAATTTGCAACAAAGCTAAAATAATAATTACACCACAGTTTAATCCCAACAATATAAAACAACTTCTTAATGACGAGAAAGCAGCAAAAAATACAAACAAAAAAGGAATATTTATTAAAAGAATAATTATAAAATTCCCAAATGTAATTGCAGTTTCGGGATTTATAAAACAAACTAATAAATAGGCAATAAATAACGTGATTAACCCTATTATAGCTGAGTATTTTGCAGTATTTATACGTTTCTCTTGTTTTAACAAATCCTCATTCTTTTCAGAATCAGCAAAACCATAAAAAATTGCGCATATTATTGAAAAAACCATTCCGAGTGCTAAAATAACAAGACAAGCTATAAGCATTACTTATGCTTCCCCCTTTTTATGTAGAAAATATCACACACTTTCTCTTTATGTCAACTGTTTTCCAAAACAAAGAAGGCGCAAAAATGCGCCTTCTTTGTCGAATAAAGTAATCACTGGTGCGGAAATACGTTTTTGTCGAACTTTCGTATCACCCACGACTTCATTGCTTCGTCTGCCGACAGTCCTGTTATATTTCTTCCGAATACAAAGTACCTTGCCCCTGAATTTGTAGTACCATTAACCTCGTTAGTGCTAATAATTGCTATTGCTTTGTACATACCAGTTTCTATCGGCGCACGCATGGCGGCAGGGATTGTTATAACTATTTTCCCGCCCGACGTATCGACCAAAAAATCTGAGTATACATATTGAGAAATAAAGTTAGCGTCAATCGTCTCGTTGGAAATTTTATTTATTTCCTCATTCAACAATGCTATCGCTATATTCGCGTTATTCTCGCCGCTTTCGTCAGTTTTGTCGCTCCACACCCAACCCGAAACCACAAAACGGTCGCTGTCCGTCAGTAATTCGAGATTGTAGTCAAAGCTCAACGCTTCGCGGTTGTCTTTAAGCAAAACCAATCCGTTGGTGTTGTTCATCGCGGCGGCGGTATTGTTTTCGCTCCCGAATAACGCCGCTATATCTATTTTCGGCAACGCAGGCAATTCCCTAATTTCCTTGTCCGACAGTTCAAGTGCAGGAAATATTAAGAAGTCGAACATATCCGCTCTGCCGTGAACGTCGGGGTATTGATAAGGCACTAATCGAGCAAACGCTCCGTCTGGCTCATTATCTTTATCGGGTAAATACAACGAAGTTTGTACCACTTGGTCGCCCGCACTGAAATTGTCTTTCATTCTCCACGAAATGGTGAGCGTGTTCCTTATTGAATATGTGCCGACAGGGTGTAATACGCTTTTTATAAAGTTCTCGTTTTCCTGCACATTCTCGGAATTGTCCTCCTTGTCACCGTCGTTCTTGAAGATTGTTGCCGCGTATCTCGGATAAGTGGCGGGAGACTGCGAACTCAACGGAAACATAAGCCGCTGTATATAATCCCAACCGCTTTCCTGTATGAAACTGTCCGTATTCTTGTTATCCCCGTCGGAAGTCCCCAAAACAAGATAGTCGGGAACGACCTTTGAACGCCTTATCTGGCTCTGCTCGCTTATCTCGTAAAAACGCGGCTCGCTCGGTATCCCTATTATCTGAGACAGCTTGTTGTAGTCCTTGCTAAACTCTACGTCGCATATTACATGGTCGAAATAAAATACGCTTTTTACCTTTGTGACGTAATAAAGTTCTCCTCGTATCTCGTATAGCTGCCCCGCCCGCTTTACGTTAAACAAACCGTCCGTCCACTCTCGTATTGTATATGTGGTGTTGCCCGTCCGAATTAAGCGCCCATACGTATTATCTCCGAATTTTACGCTGTCTGCGACGGTGTCCTGTTGGTTGTTGAACTGTCTGTGCTGCGGGGTGCGGTCATACTTTGTTTGCAGCAGATATTTTCGCAAATCGGGGCGTGTCTGGTCGGAGCGCACCGTCTCCTGCGTTCTGTATACTATGTGGAAAACATAATCGTTGACTACTATGCTTTCCCAAACAGTTGGTTCAAAACCATATACAGTGCCTATTATTCTTTTTATTGCATATTCGCCTTCGCCCGGATTTTTTGTAGGCAACCGAAAATTGAATCCTTGTATTTTATTTTCGCCCAAATTGTAGAAAATAGCAAGCCCTTTATTGGGGACTGTGGTAGGAACGACATCTAAAAGCTGGTATATGTTTTTTTCATAGACATAGGGAGTTATATCTTTTGTAATTCCATGAGTAGGCTCCCGAATTTCAACCGATATTATTTCTATAATATTTTTCGATGTTTGTATTTCCGCAACGTCGTTATACACGAGGTAATCCTCGCTTGAAGATTTTGGCGCAACCCATTCCTCTATTATACCGCCGAGCTGCACCATATTTGTGACGTAGGACGAGCAGGCGGCAATGTAATCCTCTATGCTGCGCGAATTAAATACAGACACGTCGTTATTTATACCTGTTGATTGCTCCGTAATCCCCAGCCTGCGCCACTCCACTACAAAGCGATTATCCCGTCCAAAGCGCACTTTCGGTATAGCGTGAATATATTTGCCTATGTCTATAAGCACTTCCCACCAATTTTTTTGGTTGTAAAAGTTTTCCACAATCCGCGTGTTTCTCAAAGCAAGCGCGTCGTTTTCTTCGAGGTAATACGATTGCGGAATTATGTCTATTGGGTCGCCCGAAATTTTCCTCACAAGCTGCGTTGAAAACTGCGCTTTGTTAAACAATTCATAAGCGGTTGCTTCGTTTGCGCTTTCGAGCCACGTCGTCACGGGGCTGCTTGTGAAAAAACTCAATGTGGCTTGGGGTGAATTATCCAAAGTTAATGTAGCTTTATTTACTGCGCTCCAATAAAGTGGAAAATCCGACATAGAAGCGTCAGCGTTGTAATTACTACAAACTCTTTCCGTCCCTGATGGTCCATCTGAAAAATTTACCATATTGATAAATATTCCATATTCATACCCATATTCGGCATTAAAATCAATCACTCGATTTTTTCTTGTAGTTTCATAGTTTCCTGCAACAGCTTTAAAATAAACATTTTCTTCGGGCGCAGTTATTAACCCACTATTTAATGTAATTTTAGAACAAGTCACCCCTTTTACAGTTGACGGGATATTATTTAATTCCCAGCCTCTATCCCAATAGCCTTCGACAGGGTCGCTGTCAACAGGGTTTACAACCATGTTTACAATAGTTTCGTCTTCCTTTGTAGTAGAAGATTTTTGAACCACTTTCACATTCAAAGAACAGTACCCCTGCAAAGTGTAGGTCTTTGTATTTTCCGTCCCGTAATAAATCCTAAGCATGGGCACGGGCAGCCGTATTCTCTTGCTACCTCCGTTAGGTATTTCTTGGTATTTTAGAAAATTGTCCCATTCAACGTCGGACGGCTTAACAAGTCCGTCGCCCAAATCCACCTCATACCAATCGGGGAAAACCCACTCGAATTTTTTGCCACCTTGTACGCTACGATACCCAAAACCCGATGTCCTTCCAAATGACCGCGCCACATATTCACTCGGTACAGTAAAAACAGATTTTGCTTTTTCCGTACGATTGCCCCCAGTTTCTTTATCCAGACTTACATTTTTCAGCCTATACGTGACGGCGATGTTATCCACAAGCCGCCCCTGCGCGTCGACGGAAGCCTCGTCAAAATAGATATGGTGGTCGAAATAGTTTGCGTCGCTTATAATCGGCTGCGTCACAATATCCTGCGCAACGCACAAATGGAAGCTCTCCCACAGCTGCGCCTCCGCGCTCCCCTTGCGTTTTTCCCAAAACTCCAAAATAAACTTGGTTTTGGGCGCAAACTCCTTTGAGAAGTTCAGCCCCGCAAGCGTCACCTCCGCCATGTCGAGAGTTTCGTCCAACTTCTCGTCCGTACTCACGCCCTGCAAGAGATGTGCGGAATAATCCGTGCCCCTGTAAAAGTTTTCTTCCTGCATACTGTCGTAAAGATAAATTTTCGTTATAATCATTAAATCACCTCAATCTTCCGTTTGTCCAATCCGTTCCCGCTCTCGCCCTCTGATACTCGATTGAACTTTGCTCTTTGAAAATAGTAAAATTGTATTCGCGTTCCCGCTTGGAGTATTTGGAGAGCAGGCTCGCCCCCGACGTTATTCCCGACAGCGCGCTCCCCAATATAATCCCGACAGGACCAGCCCACGCCATTGAAACGCCGCCCATGACGACGCTATAAGCAAGAGAGGTCGTGTCCTTTAACACCTCTATCCTCCTCTCCGTCCTGTCCTGTAACGCTTGGTCGCCGCTCTGAATTCCTATCCCCGACGCCCAATAATCTATGGCAAGGTCAGCACCCTGCTTGACGGTGGACAATATGTGCTGCACATTCGCACTCACTACACGCTTCGTGCGCGTATTCATGCCCGTGCCCGTTCCCAAGCCCTCGCTTTCCTCGCCGCCTGCGGCGGTAGTCTTGTCGGCGTCGGTTTCCTTTGTTCCCGCGCCGCCCGACACTCCGCCGCCGCTTTGCTTCCTCACTATAACTTCAATTCTCTGCGTCCCCTGCTGATACAGCATTTCTTCCTCTCCTTATTTACGGATTGGTCGTATACGTGACCGTAACGGTTGAGCGGCGGTATTCGTAAACTCCGTCCCCCGCGCTCGTCTGATTTTGGAATCTCTCCCAGTTCACCCTATTTAAAGGGTCGTCAATATCCGGTACGGGCGCAAACTTTACTTTCAATACCCCGCCTTCTATTTTCCAGTCAACGGCATTGTCTGTTACAGCGTCGTCGTTCCACTTGAACCCTTTCATTTGCACTAGCAGAATTTCCTCGATGACCGTATTTTCAAGCGGCGTGCCCGCCAATGTAACGTCTATCCATTCGAGCCTTTCCGCTTCGTCGGGATTTAAAGGCGAAGATTTACCGTAAGGCTCGGGCGCAACCTGCATTTGGACGGTCGTAACGTCGAACACTATGCCCGTATACGGGAAAGTGACTGTTTTTTCGACAGGCTCGGGAACACTTATCTCGAATATAGCGCATACGTCAATGTCTCCCGTGACATTCACGTCCTGCCGCGTCGCCCCGAGCCGTCCGTCCGACCATTCGGAAAACTCCCAACCGTTAAGCGGGAAAGCGGTAACGGACGTTGCGTTGCCGCCGCTTACCACCGTCTGCTCCGTATTGCCCAAAATAACGCCACGCCCGCTGTCGCACACGCTGTACTTGACGCTGTACGTTTGGGGAGTCGGAGGCGGCGAAATCTCCCAGCCGAGTCTGCCCCAGCCTTTGAGAGTTAAGCTCGACACGTTGAAATCACTGTTGGTTATAACTTTCTGTATGTTGTCTATCATGTCCTTGAAGACATAGCTGTGCTCCGCCGTCGTCACGCGCACGTATACGGGGATATTCACGTCCTGCGCCTCCGACACTATCCCGTCCACCCTGTAAGCCCCGCACCGCCAGAATATATCGTTGAGCCGCTGCGTAAGCGTTTTGTTGAAGTCGAAAAAGGTAAAGGTCTTGACGACGGACAGCGTCGTCGCCAAAAATCCCGTCAGGTCGGGTCTCTCGCTCGTCGGGATTGCGTTGGACGTGAATATAGCCTGCCAGCTCTGTTTGGTTATGGGCACCGTCAAAAACTTGCTCTCGCCCACCACATTCCCCTCCGCGTCGTATTCGTCATCGCCGTCGAGAGATATTTCTATGCGTTGGTCGGAGTAGTTGAGCGCGTCGGACATGTAGCTTATTTTAAACCCCGCACTCACCCGCACGCACTCCCCATATTGTGTAGTCGCAGGCTCTTCGTCGTACATGAGCGTGCCCAAAAGCAGATACGCGGTAACCGTGTCCCCGTATGCGTTCATTATTTGCTCGGGGTTGCCTATGTAGTTGTTGCGGATTTTGGTCACGTAATAATCCAAATTCTTAACCTTGTCGCTCTGAATAAGGAACGTAATGCGCCCCGCCTTTACCGCGTTGTCTATGTCTTGGCTGGTCGTAACCTCTTCGTCCACAAGCTCCACGAGCGCATACGCCTGAGAGAGCGAGAACTCTATGCTCCTTACCCAATCGTCAAACGCCGAATAGGGAGCCGCGCCCCCGCCCTCGTCCTTTGTTTCCACAAGCCGCTCTTTCCACGTGTAAAATTTAATGCCCAGATACTCCGCAAGGTCTACGTTCTCGCGCTCTCCGTCCTCGTTGACGAGCAGAATAGTCTCCGAATTGGGATTATCCCTGCGCGTCACGATACTCCCGTCCGCCTGCCGTTCGGGAATATCCGTTCCGTTGAAAATCCCCTGCCAGATATTTTTAATATCCTCAGCCGTCAAAATCGTTCTTTTCATTTCGTCTCAATCTCCTACTTTATTTTTCCACATTTGCCTGAGCTGCCCGTAATCGAGCAATCTCCCGCGCTGCGGTATAGCGTCGAAATTTTCCACTCCCCACTTCTTCTTGGTCTTGGGAAAGTCGTCGCCGTACACGATGTTCTCCATAATGTCCGTCATGAGCGCCTGAATTTGGCGCTTACTCATTCCCTCTATCTCCTGCATGGACTGCGCCCTCAGATACAGCTTCGAGCTAATCCCATACAACCGAGCGTTCTTTTCGCCCTCTTTTAACGCGTCCCTAATCATGTCGGCATTGTTGACCGTCCATTTCATTATTTGCTTCTGCGCCACCAGAGCCGCGTAAACGGCGTTTACAGCCGCGTCATGGTCTCCGACGAGTGTTCCGTCGATTATTATGGTATCTCCCGATTTAGACGGGTTTAAGGGCTTGTAGTAAGGTCTCGCCGCTTTTACCGACGTGTCGTACACAAGACGCGGGACGCTCTTGGGGCTTGTCCGCACCATCGTCTTGCCGTCCTCCCTCTCCCGCTCGCGATAGTTTATAAGCGGGATTTTCCCCGCCAGCTTTTTGTTGTTGAAGATGTCTTTGAGCGTGAATATCTGTGAAAACCGCGTCGCCATTTGCCACCTACAAAATGTTGTTCAGCGTCATGTAGTAAATGCCGAACCGCTTTGGCATTTGCTTATACGTCGCTTCGAGGTTTTCCACCGCGTAAAGACTTCCCCCAATCACGATAAGGTCGTCGGGGCGCACTTCGATGTCGTCATACGTCCGTATGTTAAGCGACGACTGCGGCGTTATAAGCCCCTTGACATACTGTATTGTAGAGCCGTCCACGCTCCCCTTAATCATGTAATCGAAAGAGCCGACGTAGTAATACCTGTTCGTCTGGTACTTCGCCACATTCCCGAAAGACGACTGCAACAGCTCGATAGTCGTGCCCGGTATTGCAAGCGTCCACTCGCTTCCCGTATACTGCCAATACGCATGGTTGTAATAAAAACAAACCTTGTCCGATTCCACATTATACACGACGGAGCTTGCGTTCTTTCCGTCCGCTTGGACGAAAGCGTTGCCCTGCGCGTCGAACAGCCAATATTTTCCGTCCTCCGTAAGGTAGAGAACATTTTTCGTATAGCTGTCCTCCAACACGGTAAAACGCCTGTACAGCATGGCGCGCGGATTTTTCGTTGTGCTTCTCGGTTTCAAATACATCTTACCAATCCTTTCCCGTCGGTCTAAACGCATAGCGTCCGTAGTAGTTCAAGCCGAGCTGACGCCACGCTTTCATAGCGTTGGGGTGCATATCCCTGTCCTGCCACCTTATAACGTCCGCGCTCATGTTCTGCATGGTGTCAAGGTCTACTCCGCTTATAGCCGCAATATCGCCGTTTGCAAGCATATACTCGCCTTGCAGGAACATGGCTTCCAAAAACTGTGTCCTGTACTCGAAAGGCGTAAATCCGAGCAGCCGCCCCTTCGCTATCATGTAGTTAATCTGACTTCTGCTGCTTTTTGACGCGGAATATATCCAGCCGTAGCTTTTGATACGGAGATAGTCCAGAAAATTTTTGACGCGGTTTGCGTCGTTGCCCTCTATTTCCTTTTCGAGGTTGTGCCCCCTGAACGTAAAATATTCGGGGTTAAGTCGGTACTGGTGAAAAAGTCCGTCGTAAACTCCCCCTATCTCCCCCTCGCGGTTGGTAAAGGGGAAGACGATGTCCTTATCGTCCATTTGGAAGAGCATTTCTTTTGTGTATTCGGGGGCTTTGTATATGTACATTATTCCGTCTCCTTTCTTTCGCTTCCCATGAACCTCGCGCTGTAACTCTCGAAACTTTCGCCTTCGCGTACAGTCCCATGCGCCGCCCTCGCCGCCACGTTAGCCTTACGCGTCTGTTCGCCCTGCGCGGTAACCGTTCCGTTCTGTCCCGCGTCGAACCTGCCCGTCTTGCCTCTTTCCGGCTTAGCCCCCGCTTCCTTAGTCGTCATGGCATAGGCGGGAGAGATAGGCGCTTTGTTTCCGTCCGCACCGCCGCTGTCAAGCTCCTGCCGTATTTTCTGCCCCTTTACAGACGTTTCTTTCGCCGTGCTCAACACTCTGCCCGTCGTTCCTATGATTCTTTTCGCGGGGATATTGTACGCGCTCGGATAAATTATATCCTGCGCCCTCACGTTGTCGTTGACGACATACGTATAGCCGTCGGTTGTTTTTCCAAGCCCGCGCCCGTCGCTTCCGTATCCCACTTTTGCAAATTTAACCATAAATCCACCTTTAAGAAACAAAGGGCGAGATTGCTCCCGCCCTCCTGTCCGTTTCCGCCGTTTTTTTACGGCTTTGTCTTTTGTTAATTGGTTGTACCGTCGTTAAATACGCCGTCGCCCAATACGCCGTTACCCGTTACCGTCTTACCGTCGATAGGAGTAAACTTAATAGCGGCGACAATCGCCTTGATGTTTTCCGCAGTCCACGCCGTGCCTCTCTTTACGACCTTTATCGTTTCGCCGCTCAGAACCTCTACGCCCACCTTCATCTTAGGCAGTATATACACGCCGCCGAAGTATGTGTTGGGATTGGCGATAAGCGAAGGACCTACGATTCCGCGACACGTGCCCGCGCCGTACACGATAAACGCGTCGATTGTGTCAAGCAATGCAAGCACCGTCGCGTTTGCGGGAACATTTCTGGGCACGTTGAGCGCGACGTACACAAATTCGCGCACCACTCTGTTCATGAGGAAGATGTCTACGCCGTCGTACATTCCGCACAAGCCCGTAGCCGTAGTGATTCTGACGCTCGCCCCCTCTCTGAACGGATTGGCAAATCCGGTTGCGAGAATTCGCGCCGCCGCTTCGGAAGCGTTCTGCATATACTGACGCTTCATGACACGGTTAAATTGCGTGGACACAAACGCCTGTCTCTCTTCCACAGGCACGACCAACGCGCCAATGGAAGGTATGCCGTCCGTCAATGCCGCATTCGCCGCGATGAACGCGTCCGCCGCGCTGCCCTCCACGTTTGCCGCAAGCGACGCGTCGTAGGCAAATGCCGCACCCGCGTTTGTTATGTCGTTTCCGTCCTCGTCATAGCTGTCACGGAAAAACGCTTCCCACTGTTTCGCGTATGTGATGACGTTGATTGCCATGCCCGCCGTCTTTATGAGCTGCGCCATGATGACGCTTTTCAAGTTGGCGGGATTTGCATAAATCTGAGGCGACGTTATAGCCACGCCCTCGTCGTATATCAAATCGACGGGGATTGTGTAATGTACCGACTGCGGCGCATTGCCGAAACCGCCCTCGTTCTTCTGATTGTGGAAAGTTCCGTTGTTCGCCGCTCCGAGCTGACGGAATCTGGGCGCATACGGCAGCACCCGCATTACGTCTATGTACGTTACGCTTTCGACGTCGTCCGTCTTGGTGTATCTGTCCGTGACTCCCTTCCCGTTTATGTGCTGTATTTCGGGAAAAAGGTTGTCGTAAATAAGTAATTGCGACGCGTGTTCCACGTCAAATCCGTTAATAGTTACAAATGCCAATGTTCATCTCTCCTTTGTATAAATACTTTTTTGGTTTTTACATAAATTGCTTCGAGTATTCCTCGTAGCTTTCGTTAGCCGCCTTTTTGGCAGCCGGATTGTCCGCTGCGCCCGCGCCCTTCTTGACATGATTGCCGAAATCCGGATTTTCGTACTTGTCTTTGAGCGCCTTGTTCTCGTCAATGACAGCGTTCAGCTTTGCGTTCAGAGCTTCCAAACGTGCCGTAAGCATGTCCTGAGTCACAAGGTCTTCCACGCGCACGCCGTTCCCCTGCCCTTCTACCTCCAACACCTTTCCGCCTTGCGCAGGGGCGGGATTGGAGTCGGTTGTTTCGTTGCCGGGATTTGCCTTGCTTTCGCCGTCTTCTTCGCCTGCGTCGGTTTCGTCCTCGAAATTTTCCTCGCCCGCGCTCCCGTCGGCTGCCTTCTCTTTTGTGTCTTCTGCCGTTTTTTCGTTCTTCTCTGCGCCTTTACCTTCATGTTCGTCTACATTTTCTTCCGACGCGGGTTGCCCCTCGCCTAATGACTTGCGAACCTCGTCTTTCTCTTCCGGTGTAAGGTTAGTCAGAGCTTTTAACAGAGCTTTTTTCAGCATTTTTCTTGTTCTCCTTAATCTTCGGACTCTTTGAGGCTACTCCGCTGTGCGTTTTGCCCTGTCCGTTTATTATTATACCGTTTTTTTTATTTTCTTTCGGTCGTGCCGTTTTCAGCCCGACTTTTGTCCTTTTTTCTCGGCAAGCGGCGCACTCACATCTTCCGGCTCCTCCACCTTTCGCGGCGCTCTGTCGCCGTTCCACGCAAACGCAGCCTGCCTGTCCATTTCTACCGCCGCCGCCCTCGTCTCTTTCAGGTACTCTATTTCTGCCGCCTGCTCAGCCTGAGACAGATTGCCGTATACTCCGCGTACAAACCGCTCCGCAGACATATTCCCTGCCGAAAATACATCGCTGTACACTTTGAGCTTGTCCAAAAACGGACTTTGGTCTTCGGGACGCAGGATTATATCCACCGAATTGCGATTGTAAAAATACATAACGTCCCTTAACAGCTCGTTTATCTCGGGCGCGTTCAAATTGATTTGCCCGTTTATCCACGTAGACGACTTTGTCCTTTCGCTTATTATTTCCGTTGCCGTTCTGGCTCCCGCCCCTTCGTTCAAAAACGTCGCTACGGACGATGCGGATATTTGCAGCTTAAACCCTATGTCCTTGTAGATGTTCTCTTTCTGCGTCCGTATATCCCCGCCGCGCAACAGAAACTGCAACGGCGTGACTTTGTCGTTGTCGTTGCCCATTGACGCGACTTTCTGATAAAACCTTTCGTTCAACGCCCTGTCGCCGTACAGCGGGTCGTCCTTGTTCCACATCTCTTCCGGCAGCAACGCCCTTGCCCGCGCAAGGTCAACCTCGTTTTTCTCAAAATACTTCATCTGGTCGTACTGGAAGTTTTCCGTGAACAGAATATCCCCTATGGGTTGACCGAACGGAGTGTTTGGTATTTGCGGGATATCGTCGGTGAACCGCATTAGATAACACCCTATCGAGTTGTGGAACGGCAGCATTATTTCTTGGTCTAAAACAATATCCGGATAATTATCCAAAATGTATTTTTTTACGTTTCGCGGCAGCTCCAACCAATATTTACGCGATACATTGCGCGTAGGCTCTTGGCGCGACGCTACTTCCGTCTGCAAATTTCCGTTTACCACGTACACCGATGAACGGACTACCGGCTTGCCCTCGTCGTTGAAATATCTTTCTTCGCATATGCCGTAATGCGTTTTCGTGCCCGACGGATTTGTGTTATGGATTGCGTCGAAAAAAACCTGCACGCTCACGACCTTTCCCGTAGCGTCTATGTCGGCAAAAAAAGTGTCGATTCTATGCGCCGACATGAACAGCTCCTTGTTGGAGCGATTCAGCTTCATAAGCGCGGTGCCCCCCGCTATTCCGAATTTATGCGCTTTTTTGAGCGCCTTATAGAACTTTGTCCGCTTTGCCCAATCAATCGCAAAATTGTAGTCGGGAGTACGCCCCGCAAAATCTACGCCGTGCGCGAAAAGCATATTGTTCAGTCCGTTTGCAAGGCTCTGTAACATACGCTGCGGCACAAGTCCGCTTCTCACGTTGTGCCAACCGTTCACCCAACCGTCGTATACCGAAAGACAACGGTTCAGATAAATGGAGTAAAACGAAAAATAATACTCCGGCGCAAGCAGGTAAAAAACATTGTTGACGTAAAAGTCAAAGTACGAGCCAAGCCCGTTAATCCCGTTCATCGAAAAGCCTACGGTATCTATGTCAAAAACTTGTTGGCTCATTTCTTACTCCCTAATTCCCTTCGTTTTCCTCTCTCGCCGCCGCTTCCTCTTTCTCCATGTTCTCCCGCACGGCGGAAAAGAACTCTACTATCTTGTCGTTCCCCGCTATCGAGAGTATGTTGAGCATTTCGTCAAGCGCGATATGCAGATGATTCAGCTGCGAAAGCATTTCGCACAGGCAGTTAAGCTCCGCCCGCCTCATTTCCTTTTCGTTGTCTATGACTTTCAGAACGCAGTCCCGCCCCAATTCGCCTAACACGTCAGGGTCTATTTCTGCCGCCTTTATGTCTACTTTCTCTTTTGTCGCTTGTGTTTTTTCCATTTCAGTCTCCCTTCTCCACCAAATCGTTCTCCTGCAAGTACACGCGATAAAAATTCGTTATCATGTTCGCTTTTCCCACGCAGTCGAGCAGAACCTTCGTAAGCGCAAGCGTCGCGTTGAACTTTGCTATTCGCACTGCGCGTTCCTCGCTTATTTTCGTCCCCTTAATGCCCAGCCGTTTCAGGTATTCTTTTTCGGACAGCCCCGCATGCCGCGCAAACGTCTGGGATATTATGGTGTTCATCAACCCGTCGTGCTTCTCGGCTATAATCTGTTCGGGCGTCTTTTTGGGCAGCTTCGGCTTGCTTTTGCTTTTAAACGGAATTTTATCCATTCTTGCGCTCCTCTTTCGTCGTTTTCGTCTCTCTCTTCGGCATTGCCTCTTTCTCGGGCGTTGCGGGTCTGACTATGTATTTATCAAACTCCGCTTTCGTCAATCCGCATATGCCCCATTGGTCTTTGTGCCTGCATGCGTTCTTCTCGTTGTGCAATCTGCATTTTGCTCTCGTGCAACGTATCATTTCTTCTCCTTTTTTTCTACGCGGCAATTTTCAAGCCCGCTAATTTTCGTATTTCTTCAACATGCGCCGATTTGAGATAATCCCGCCGCCTTACGGGGAAAGACAGGTTGTAGCAGTTCGAGTAGTACGGAATAAGCCCGTATTCGAGCGCGTCCACCAAGTCGTTGGGTATCTTCGGGTCGAGCTTCCTGTTCTTGTACCTTTGTTTTTCAATCTCCCGCGCAAGTCTGTGCGTGTTCACGCGCCCGTCGAACAGCTTTGTGCCCTCGTTAAGAATCGTCAAAACGCCATACGCAAACGCATTTTTTATAATCCCCAAATTCATATCCTTTTTCTTGGCGGTAAACGACATAATCTTTATAAACCGCCACACCTTTTTCTTGCTTGTTCGCTTCAAGTGCCGCAGCTGCGCTATAAACGTGGCGGCTGCGCTGTCCACCGACAGATAGGTCGGCAACTGATTTGCTTCAATCCCGTACCTGTTATCCAGAAAACTCAGAAAATCGTCCAACAACTCGCATTGCTCGACCGGCGACAGCGTTCTGTTCGTTTCTTCGGGGTCGTCGTACAAAACTTCGAGCGTCTGCGTCGTACCGTCGTCAAGCACCGCAACGGGCACGCAGGCAAAAGTATCGTTTGCCGTCGCGTGGTCAACCCCTATGAACAACGTCGTTATGTATTTCTTTTCAAGCTCATACGCGCGCTTGTAGTGCTTTGACCTGTCGAATTGCGGAAACACCACGTCTGACGCGCTCGCGTTGATGTCCCCCAAAAACACGCGCCTGAACTCAGTGTAGTTCGCCGCCTTTACGCTTTCCACGTATTTCCGCGTCTGCTCGTTAAGCAGCTCCCATATGTGATAGCAGTTCGCGTATATATAACACCAATCGGGGTCTTTCCGTTTGTCGAATACATAATCCACAAACCAATGCCCCGCAGTCTCGTTGTTCCCGCCTATTACCAGCTTTGCCTCCGCGTCAAGCTGTCGGATAAACGTAATGACCGATTGCTCGACCACGTTTGCGTCCTTGTTCTTCTGCGCCTCTTCATACAGCACGAGCGACAACGGATTTGGCGTGTTTATACCTCTCGACCTTTGCCCGCCCTTGCTGTCGGTTATGGGGTAAAAATACGTCCGCCCCTTCCTTGACGAGCTTGAAATATACGACTTGCTTTTCGGGATATACCACTCGCAGGATTGCGCGTCCCCCACGTCAAGCCCCGAATTGCTCAAAAACTTTTCAATCTCGTTTATTATGCTGTCCTTTATTTCCGTAGCGGTAGCCTGTAAAACAACGATGTCGCGGTCGGGGAACTTGTTTACGGTCGCCCACCACAGCCCCACGAGTATGCTTGTTTTTCCCGACAACCGCCCCGACGACAATATAAAGTACCGATACTTGTCAAGGAACACTTCCTGATAAACGCTCGGAACAACCACCGTTGACGCGGTGATGTCGTCGCACAGTCGCCTGTACTCGTTTTCGTCTATAACGGCATAGCCTTTCTCTTTTGCAACTGTTTCGCCCATTCTTACTTCGCCGTCTCTGCCTCTTCTTCGTCCGCAACGATTACTACCTCGCCGTCCACCTCTTCCGTCTTGTCCTGCATTTCCATGAACACGGGATTGTTCCTGCTGTCTTCGACCGCGTCCTTTTTGCTTGCGTCCACAATCATGATGTTCACGTTCCCGCCCGCGCTTATCTGTCCGAGCGGCTGTAACGCGCTTATCCCCAGCAGCCTGTCAAGCTCTTTTCTCGCTTTTATACGCGTGTCTACATCGCTTATGTACTCGGTCTTGGTGGTTATCTTGTCTCCGTTTTTGTACACGGTTCTTTTGACCGTCTTTATCTTCCCTTCGGCGATGTCCCTGAAAAACTGTATCTGCCTTGCAAGCTCCCCGCTCTCGTCGCCCTCTATCTTTTCCAATACCGCCTTAGCCGTATTCTGCTCCGCAAGCGCATTTATGCGCCTCGCCTCCGCACTTTCCGACTGCAAAACCTCTTTCGCCTTCCTCGCCTCTTCCAGCACCCGAATAAGCTCCGCAAGTCGCGGATTGTTTCGTTCAAGGATATACGAGTTTTGCCCCGCGTTTTTCTCCGTACTGTATCCCGCAATTTTATAGCTCGCAGTCTTTCCGTTCCCGCGCCCCCTAGCGTCCACATACGCCCTCTGTCTCGGCGGCAACGCCGCATAATACGACTGCTGCTCCGGCGTAAAACACGATATCCGTTTAGGCTGCGTCCACTTCGGCTGTACCTTATTCAAAAAATCACCTTCCCCTTATCTATCTCTTTTTCCGCCGCCGCCCTATTTGCCCCCCTCGTTTATTATTATACCGCCTTCTCCGATTTCTTTCGGAAACACCCCCTCCCTTAAAATACTTATTCTCATTTTTTGAGATACCATCCCCCTTTTAGGGGTCACGTGAAAATTTGCTCCCCCCAAATAAAAAATCCCCCGTCGGGGGCAGGGGGTGTATTCTGTTCACTCTCAAAAGTAAATTATTTTTTCTCTGTTCATTTTTGGAGAAAGTAATATTTACAAAAGAAATTTACTTTCTCTAAGAAATATTAAAATATATTTATATATATTATTATAAATTTATATTTATTTAATTTAAAATATTATACTTTCTTGAAATAGTATTCTTTTGAGTGAAAAGAATATAAAGAGATGCATTTTCAAGGGAAAGAAAAAAGAAAATTATATCAAAAGAGATATTTTTTTAAAGGGAAAAAAGAAAGTAGTATATAGCAGGGGCGCAAGGCGGGCGGGGAAAGGCAAAAGGCAGGGAAAGCGGAAACGGGAAAAAGGACGGGCGAAGGCTTTCGCCGCTTGTATGCCCTTTTAAAGGGCGAAAAAAAACGGGGGAAAATCCCCCCGCCTTTTAGTCTGTGCAATCTTCAAAGTCGTTGTAGTTATCGATAAACGTTTCGTTTTTGAGCTCCCAAGAGGTCACAAGCTCGTCCCAAACGCCTTTATTATCTTTTTCCTCTTGCAAATGGCTCACGAGCGAATAGACGCTCAATTTTAACTCCCCGCTAATTTCCAAAATTTCGCCATGTGGGGGATTTTTAAAAATAATCATTTTGTATTTATTGTTTCGAAGCGCAAAAAGTTGAATGTAATAATAACCCGGCTCCCCGTTGCTTTCAGGCTTAAAAATGGCAAAGGGGCATATGTGATTATTTTCAAAATAATCATAATCGGTTCCGTTTTTGCCGTTCATGTAATAAATGCCCTCGCAAGTCTCAATGCCTTTGCTCGTGAAGTGCTCCTCGCGAGCAGCCTCCATTATATCCCTGATTTCCTCGAAGTTTATCATATTTTAATCTCCTTGCTAAAATTATATCCTTTATTTTGGCAAATGTCAAAGCATTAACGCCAACAGCATCCCCACCGAGGCGGCAAGCGTGGCAAAGCTAATCACGTATGACATAATCAGCGCGAAGTTGTCCGTTTTCCGTTGCCGTTCTAACTGTTGCCGCCGGCGCTCCTGTCTCGACTCTTTTTCCCGCAATTCTCTTTCGGCTAACTCTATGCGCCGCCTTGCAATGTCATTCCTAGCCCGAGCGAGCTCGTTTTTTTCTCTTTGCAGCTCTTGCCGCGCTTGGTCAAGCTCTATTCGCGCAAGCTCGTTTTCGTTCTCCTCCTGCTCCCGGAATATCTCGTTAAAGTCTCTCGGGGATAAGTTTATCGCCATGTTTCTGCCTCCTTTTAATCTAAAAAACAAACAAGCGTTCTAATCGCTTCATCGACGGTTTCATTTACATCGCCGCCTTGCTCGGCTTGCTCGTACATCTCATTGCTTAACGTGTACAGCAAGTTTAATAAATTGCACTTATCTATTAACTTCATTACCCCCGCGCCTCCTCGTGCGCCGCGTTGAAATCTTCTTCAAAGTCGGGCAAGACTTCATCTATTGCCGCGCCCAAAAGATAACATCTTATTAACACATCTGCACTTTCCGCGCCCTTTTTAATCTCTTCGCCCATGTCCGCGCCAAACTCCGCGCAAGCATCTTTGAGTAAGTCCCAATTATGCGCTAAATACTCTTCCGCCTCCCAGGTCGAAAAGGTGTATGACCCCGACGCATTCCCGGTCACGTGGTCGCAGACCCACAACTCATTGTTTAACGCTTCGCGCAGCTCGTCAAGCGTTTCAAAATCGGCGAACCTATCCGCCCAGCTCTCCGCTATCTCTTCGCGCACGGCATCACATACTGCTTCAAAATAATCATACATTTTTTTAATCTCCTTTTTTCCTTTAATTTAGTTGACTTTTTTTTCGCCCCCCGTTAGAATTAAAGGCGGCAGAGGGGCGGAGGCACCTCCCCCCTGCGCCTATTCTTTTTTGACCGCTCCCGCGTGGGGCGGTCGTTGCTTTTATTTGGCTACTTCTTTTTTAATCGCCCGAACCATTGCCGCCGCGCTCCGGCTGTCCTTCGCGCCCTCTTCAATCAGGCGCGCGAGCAGCTCCAGAACGGCGGCGAATTGTTTATTCGTCATGAAATCAACTCCCTTAATCATTCGTTCTTGCCTCCCTTTTAATATTTGCGACGGTCAGGCGTTCCCCGACCTTCGCATGCTTATTTTACCATTTTTCTGCCCCTCCGGCAAGCGTTCTACCATACAACTTTTTTATGGTGACCATAATCACAACGCACAGCGGTCACCCTACCAACATTTACCTATATAGGCAAAAAAATCACAAATTCCAAAATTTATTTTTCCGGCAATGAAAATCCCCCCTTGAAAAACGAGGGGGGTCATTTTTTTGAGCGTCAAATATTTTCGTTTCGGAGGGGGGTATTATGCCCCCTCCTTTATTCCTGTGTAGCAACAAGGAGTTGTTTATATAAATCGGTTTGGCGACTACGGAGCTTGCTCCACATAGCACCACGACATCGGGGCGCGAGTAACTCCAAACTCCCCCAACTCTCTCGGCTTGTCAAACAGCTTCGGCGCGGTGATGTGCCATCCGTAAAGCGGCTTGCCCTTGCCGTAGTGCGCTATTTCATCACACAAAAGGCAAGTTTCGTCTTGTGGATAAATGTACCAGCCTCTCTCGTTCGCTTCGTATTCATCTATCTTATCACACACAAACGAGCCGATGACTTTGCCGTGCATTCCGTATGAACGAAAGCTCCACGGGGTATTTGAATTTACATGCACATCCCCGATACTACACCACGTTGTAATTTCCCCGTATTTTTTACAAGCCTTTGGCTCGTTTTTATGAAGATACGAGTGCATACATTCTTTTTTTGTAAGTTTCTGTTTCGTGCAATAAACATACACCTTAAACGGCATATCGATAAGCGGGCGTGTTTTGCGCACTTCGATTATCTTTTGTCCGTTAAAAATCAACTTGCACCATTGCGGCTGAATTGATATTAAAACTGATTTCATTTCTCCATAAATCCTTGAACATATCTAACTGTACAAATGTATTACGTTTTTTTCTACGTTTCGGAATATACCCGTCGGCAAATCTTTCTGCAAGGCTTTCGAGCGTTACGCCGTTCGGCTTAAACGTGTTAAAACTATCAGGCTCCATTTCAAGTAATTTGCCGTACAATTCGGGATAATTCTTCCACAAGCTATACAAATCGGCAAGGCATTGTTTCGGACAAAACCAGCAACCACCGCGATATATTTCATCTCCCGAAGTGTACATTGGTGAAAGCAAATCGTATCTCTTGCAAATCTGGAACGCGTCCTGCTCTATCAATTTTTGCTCAACGAGCAACGAGCGGTATTTGCGCTTGTCTGTTTGTTTTTTGAGCATACGCTCCCAGCGGACGGGCTCGTCATAAGCTATGCCGACAAAAGTAGTAGTATCATCAAAATTCCGCATATATCGGTTTATTGCACGAATTTTCAATAAGGTATTACACCACGGAGAAAGAACATGAGGAAACCCATAGTTGAACCCCTTAAACTTCCCGCGAGTGAGCCTCTTGTAAAACTGTCCCTCAAAACCTACCCCGCTGTACGCGTGGTCAACCGTTATCCCAAACAGCTCTTTCAGCCGCTTTTCCGCTGTCGGTATCCACTCCGCCATAAGAGGGTGCTCGCCGCTTATCTCGTTATTAAACCGAATATCACAATACATAACGCGGTCAATCGGTATACCTTGTTCTGCGGCAAGTATAAGCGTTGCCATGCTATCCTTGCCGAACGAAAGATTAAAAACGTTCATTTAAATGTAACAATTATCGTCCGTAGGTACAGGCGATTGTTCTACAATAACTCTATGTTTTTTAAGTTCGCTTACATCTCCTATTCCCGCCGCGATGAGCGCGTCCGCAAGCTCTGCGGCGTTGTGCGGATTATAAACGCTGGCACCGTCAAATTTATTTGCCTTTACAGCTTTATTTGCCCACTCGTCTATTACTTTGATAATCTTCTCTCTTTCAGTCATTGTTCTTCTCCTTTAATTCTTTTAGGCACGCTTCGGCGGCTTCGATAGAAAACTTTATCTTGCTGTCAATTATTCCGCTTTTGTATTGATATTGAATATGCCACTCGAA
>ENA-UOJG01001440-UOJG01001440.1-human-gut-metagenome-genome-assembly--contig:-C47-NODE-1440-length-25000-cov-7.450150_pt1 | contig 25000 bp, 19 predicted proteins | sample MGYA00242340_ERZ723887 | MGnify/ENA metagenome assembly ERZ723887 | reverse complement strand
CCTTGCGGATCTTCTCACGGAGCATACGGGCCTTCCGCCGCAGCGCCTGCTTGCGGCCATGACCATGCTCCAGATCAAGGGGCTGGCCAAAAAGCTTCCCGGCAACCGCTATCAGCGCGCCGGAGGATAATGGATATATGGAGGTTCCCTTCATGACAAAGGGATCGAATCTGGTGATCGTCGAGTCACCGTCTAAAGCAAAGACCATTGGAAAATATCTCGGCCCGGATTATCGCGTCGAGGCCTGCATGGGCCACCTGCGCGACCTGCCCAAGAGCAAGATGGGCGTCGATCTGGAGCACGATTTTGAACCGGACTATCAGCCACTGGCCAGCAAGGCCGCGATCATCTCCGAGCTGCGCAGCGCATCCAAGGCTGCAAAGCACATCTACCTCGCGACCGACCCGGACCGCGAGGGAGAGGCGATCTCGTGGCATCTGAAGGAGCTGCTTGAGCTGCCGGACGACAAGACGGAGCGCGTGACGTTCAACGAGATCACAAAAAACGTTGTGACGCGCAGCATTCAGGAGCCGCGCAGCATCGATTATAATCTGGTGGACGCCCAGCAGGCCCGCCGGATCCTTGACCGCATCGTCGGCTACCAGCTCAGCCCGCTGCTGTGGAAGAAGATCCGCCGCGGCCTGTCCGCCGGGCGCGTGCAGTCTGTTGCCACGCGTCTTGTCGTGGAGCGCGAGCAGGAGATCGAGGCCTTCGTGCCGAAGGAATACTGGACGATCGACGTGCTGCTGCGCTGCCTGAACAAGCCGGGCAGCTTCACGGCGCACTATTACGGCGAGGAAAAGAAGCGCGAGCTGCACAGCGAGGCCGAGGCCGACGAGGTCCTGCGCGACATCGCCGGGCAGGAATTCACCATTGCGGGCATCAAGCGCACGGAAAAGCGCCGCTCGCCGACGCCGCCGTTCATCACCTCCACGCTGCAGCAGGAGGCCTCCCGAAAGCTCAATATGACGCCGCGCCGCACGATGGCCGTTGCGCAGCAGCTCTATGAGGGCGTCGACATCAGCGGCGAGGGCACCGTCGGCCTCATCACCTATATGCGTACCGACTCCCTGCGCCTGTCCGAGGAGGCGCTGGCCGCTGCGCGTGATTTTATCACCGATCGCTACGGCCCGGCCTACTATCCCGGCCAGCCCCGCCATTTCCGCAAGAAGGAGGGCGCGCAGGACGCGCACGAGGCCATTCGCCCCAGCAATGTCCGGCTCGACCCCGAGAGCATTCAGGCAGACCTGACGCGCGAGCAGTACCGGCTGTACAAGCTGATCTGGAGCCGCTTCGTCGCCTGCCAGATGTCCGATGCACGCTATGACGCCGTGCAGATCGACGCGCGATGCGCGGGCCATGCCTTCCGCGCCAGCGACCAGATCCTGAAATTCTCCGGCTTTACCGCCGTGTATGAAGAGGGCCGCGACGACGAGGCCGAAGAGCGCTCCTCTTCGCTGCCCGATCTCGACGGCTCCGAACGCCTGACTGCCGAAAAACAGGAAAAGGCCCAGCATTTCACCCAGCCGCCCGCGCGCTACACCGAAGCGACGCTCGTCAAGGCGATGGAGGAGCGCGGCGTGGGCCGCCCGTCGACCTATGCGTCGATCGTCGCGACAATCCAGGACCGCGAGTACGTCATCAAGAAGGACAAGCGCCTCTGGCCGACGCCGCTCGGCCGTGTCGTGACCGAGCTGATGATCGAGCGCTTCCGCGACATCATCGATGTCGAGTTCACGGCGAATATGGAGCACCAGCTCGACGAGGTCGAGGCCGGAAAGGTCGGCTGGAAGACCGTCCTGCGCGATTTCTATCAGGATTTCCACCGCGAGATGGAGGATGCCGAGAAAGCTCTCGACGGTGTGCGCATCAAGGTGCCGGATGAAGAGACCGATGAGGTCTGTGAGCTGTGCGGGCGCAAAATGGTCATCAAGAGCGGCCGCTTTGGCAGGTTCCTGGCCTGCCCCGGCTTCCCGGAGTGCAAGAATACCAAGCCGCTCGTTGAGCGTATGCCGGGCCGCTGCCCGCGCTGCGGCAGTGGGATGCTCAAGCGCAAGTCGAAGAAGGGCTATGTCTATTACGCCTGCGAGCGCGGCGCGGAGTGCGGCTTTATGACGTGGGATGTGCCCACGGCACAGGACTGCCCGAGCTGCGGGCAGACGATGTTCAAAAAGTCCGGCCGCGGCCAGATGAAGCCGTTCTGCATCAACGAAAAGTGCCCGGACTTCCTGCCGGAGGACAAGCGCGGTTATAAGCGCCGCATGCCGAAGGCCACGACGGACACCGTCGAGAATGCCGAGGAGATCGCCCCGGCTGCGGAGGAAGCGGAAAAGAAGCCTGCCAAAACGGCCAAAACGACGAAGACCGGGAAGACGGCCAAGGCCGCCAAGGCCGCAAAAACTGCGAAGACCACGAAAAAAGCGGCGGAGAAAAAGCCTGCCGCACGCAAAAAGACAAAAACGGAGAGCGAAGCATGACCGAAGTACGCGTGATCGGCGCGGGACTTGCGGGCAGTGAGGCCGCATGGCAGCTTGCCGAGCGCGGCTTTGCCGTCCGCCTGTCCGAGATGAAGCCGGTAAAAATGACCCCTGCGCACCACTGCGCGGATTTTGCGGAGCTTGTCTGCTCCAACTCCCTGCGCGGCGACCGGCTGGAAAATGCCGTCGGCCTGCTCAAGGAGGAGCTGCGGCGGCTCGGGAGCCTCATCCTGCAGTGCGCCGACGCCACACGCGTCGAGGCGGGCGGCTGCCTTGCCGTCGACCGCTACGGCTTTTCCGGTATGGTGACGGAGCGCATCCGCAGCCACCCGAATATCACGGTCATCTCCGAGGAGGTGACCGAGGTCCCGGCGCGGCCGGTCATCATCGCGACGGGCCCCCTGACGTCCGACGCCATGAGCGAGGCCATCGGCCGCTATTTCGGCCAGACGGATTATCTGCATTTCTTTGACGCGGCTGCGCCGCTCGTCACGCTGGAGTCCATCGATATGACGAAGGCGTGGTACGCCTCCCGCTATGACCGCGGGAGCGCGGATTACATCAACTGTGCCATGACGCGCGAGGAATATCAGGCCTTCGTCCGGGAGCTGGCCGCCGCCGAGGAAGCGGAGGTGCACGGCTTTGAGGACAAAAACGTCTTTGAGGGCTGCATGCCGGTCGAGGTCATGGCCCGCCGCGGCGAGGACACGCTGCGCTACGGCCCCCTGAAGCCCGTCGGCCTGCGGGACCCGGCAACGGGCCGTGAGCCCTATGCTGTCGTTCAGCTCCGGCGCGACAATGCGGCCGGAAACATCTACAATCTCGTCGGGTTCCAGACGCACCTGCGTTTTCCGGAGCAGAAGCGCGTGTTCTCCATGATCCCGGCGCTGCACGATGCGGAATTCGTCCGCTACGGCGTGATGCACCGCAACACGTTCCTGAATTCACCGAAGCTGCTCGACGCGTGCTACGCAGACCGGCGCGACCCCATGGTCGCCTTTGCCGGGCAGATGACGGGCGTGGAGGGCTATGTCGAATCGTGCGCCTCCGGCTATCTTGCCGCCGTCAGCATGGCGGCGCGGCTGGAGGGAAGGCCCGTCCCGGACTTCGGCACCGTGACGGCCATCGGCGCGCTGGCGCACTATGTCAGCGACGGCACCGTGGTATCGTTTCAGCCGATGAATGTGAATTTCGGCATCATCGCCCCGCTCGAGCAGCGGGTGCGTGGAAAAGCAAACAAGAATCTGGCCATTGCCAACCGGTCGCTTGCGCACCTGGAGGCCATGGAGAAATGAGGGAACAGGCATGAAAATCATTCTGGATGCAATGGGAGGCGACAACGCCCCGGATGCCGTGGTGCGCGGTGCACTGGAGGCGGCAAAGGAGTTCGGCGTGCAGATCGTTCTGGTCGGCCGCGGCGCGGATATCCTTGCCAGCATGAAGGCCCAGGGCTGGGATACGCTCCCGGACGGCGTGGAGCTTGCCAATGCCGAGGATGTGGTGGACATGCACTGCGATCCCGCCGCGGTCGTGAAGCAGCATCCGAACTCTTCGCTCGTGCTGGGCGCAAGAATGCTGGCGCAGGGCGGCGGTGATGCGTTCATCTCGGCCGGCAATACCGGCGCGCTGCTCACGGCGGCCACGCTGCTCGTCAAGCGCATCCGCGGTATCCGCCGCGCGGCGTTCTCGCCGGTCCTTCCGACGAAGGACGGCCACGCCATTCTCATCGATGCGGGCGCGAATGCCGAGTGCACGCCGGAATTCCTGCTGCAGTTCGGCTGCATGGGCTCGTTCTACGCGCAGAAGGCGCTCGGCATCGAGTCGCCGCGCGTGGGCCTTCTGAACAACGGCGCGGAAGATACGAAGGGCGACCCGCTCCACCGTGAGGCCCATCAGCTTCTGAAGCGCGCCGCGGAGCAGGGGACCATCCACTTCGTCGGCAATGTCGAGGCGCGCGATGTGCCGTTCGGTGCGGCGGATGTTATCGTGGCGGACGGCTTCTCCGGCAACGTCCTGCTCAAGACCATGGAGGGCACAGCCATGTTCATGTCCGGCATGATGAAGCAGATGTTCTACCGCAATCCGCTGACGATGCTCGGCGCGCTGCTGTGCAAAAAGGGCATCAACGGTATCCGCAAGACCATGGACTACCGCGAAACGGGCGGGTCCATCGTCATCGGCATCAGCCGCCCGGTCATCAAGGCGCACGGCTCGTCCGACGACGCCGCCATCCGCGGCGCGATCCGGCAGGCCATCCGCGCGGTCGAGAGCGGCTTCTGCGAGGAAATTCGTGCCAATATCGGGCAGATGATCCTGCCCAGGGAGGAAGAACATGCTGAATAAGCTGGAAAAGGCGTTGGGCTACAAGTTCCGCGATCCGGAGCTTCTGCGCATGGCGCTGACCCACACCTCCTGTGCAAACGAGATCTATCAGGACCCGCTGCGCAGCTATGAGCGGCTGGAATTCCTTGGGGATTCCATTGTCGGCTTCGTGACGGCGGAGTATCTGTACCGGACCTTCCCTAAAAAGCTCGAAGGCGATCTGACGCGCATCCGCGCGGAGCTCGTCTGCGAAAAGAGCCTTGCCGCCGTGGCGGAGCGTCTCTCGCTCGGCGAGCATCTGCTGCTCGGAAACGGCGAGGATCAAAGCGGCGGCCGCCGCCGCCCGAGCATCCTCTGCGATGTTATGGAGGCCGTTGTGGCTGCCAGCTATCTGGACGGAGGCTTTGCCGTGGCCAGCGACATCGTGACGCGGCTCATCCTGCCGCAGCTCGCCGAGGCGGAAAAGACCCACGATTATAAGACGGAGCTGCAGGAGCTCGTGCAGCGCAAAAAATCGCAGCAGCTGAGCTATGAGCTCATCTCGGAGACTGGCCCGGACCACTGCAAGGAGTTCAACGTCCGCGTCCTGCTCAACGGCAGGGAGGTCGGTACCGGCTCCGGCACGAGCAAAAAGCGCGCCGAGCAGGCAGCGGCGGCGCAGGCCATTGTGCGGCTCTTCCCGGAACAGAAATAAAACGATTGGGACCACCGGCGGCAGCCGATGGTCCCAATCCTGTTTTATAGCGTGCGTTCGCGGGTCGAGCGGCGCATGGCGTTGGCCAGCTCCGTGATGCACAGCAGCGTTGCCACAAGGAACACACCGGGGATGACGATGATCCACCATGCGTCCGTGAGCAGAGCCTTTTCGGACAGGGAAAGCATGCTGCCCCACGAGACGACCTCGATCGGCAGGCCGATGCCGAGGAAGCTCAGCGTCGATTCCGCCGTGATGGCGCTGCGGATGTTCATAACGACCATGAACGAGATGGACGAGAAGAAATTCGGCGCAAGATGCTGCCGCAGAACGTGGAAGAAGCCGCCGCCCATGCAGCGCGAGGCCAGCACATATTCGCTGCTGCGCAGCCTGCGCACCTCCGTGCGAACGACCTTGGCGATGCTGGCCCAGCTCGTCAGCCCGATGACGAGCGAGAGCGTGAGTACATTTGCCGTGCCCAGAATGGCCTGCAGCAGCACGACGAGCAGCAGGTTCGGCACGCTCAGCAGAATTTCCGTCAGCCGCATCAGGAGACGGTCCAGCCAGTCCGGCGCGCAGCCGCTGACCGTGCCGAACAGAATGGCGATGGCTGTGGACAGCAGCGTGGACAGAACGCCGATGGTCAGCGAAATGCGCCCGCCGTACCAGATCATGGAGAAAATATCGCGGCCCATCGGGTCCGTCCCGAAGAGAAATTCCCGCGACGGCGCTTCATTGCAGTGCGCAAGGTCGAGATAGGTCGGATCGTGCGTCAGGAGCACCTCGCAGAACAGGCAGCCGAGCACGATGAGCGTCAGAACGGCGGCCGAAAAAATCGGCTTGCCGCGGTACCACGGCGCGCGGCGCACCGGTGCTGCGGGCGACTGCGGCCGGACGCCGACCAGACGAAAGCGGTCGTCTGTCATTTTGAAGTCACCTCCCGTTCCGTCGGGCGAAGGCGCGGGTCGAGCCGCGCATTCAGCGCCTGCGCCAGCAGACTGCATGCGATGACGACTGCGCCGGAGAGCAGGCACAGCACCATCAGCAGGTTGTAGTCCTTGTAGCGCGCGCTCTCGTAGGACAGTGTGCCGAGGCCGGGATAGGAGAACACGGCCTCCACGATATAGGTCCCGCCCATCACATGCGGCACGGAGATGGCCATGAGGCTGAGATAGGACGGAAGCACATTGCGCAGGCACTGCCGCAGCACGATGTGCGCCCGGCCCATTCCCTCGCTGCGCGCCAGCAGCACATAGTCCGCGCGCAGCTCCTCCACCAGCCGGTTGCGCACAAGGTAGGCATAGTACCACAGGTGGCTCAGCACGACGACGGACATCGGCAGGAGCAGGTGCACGATCCGGTCGCCGACATCGTCCGCATGGCCGACGCTGTAGGCCCCGGAGCTCGGCAGCCAGCGCAGCGTGACGGAAAACAGCAGGATCAGCATCAGTGACAGCCAGAATTCCGGGATGCAGCTCGTCACCGTGCCAAGCTTGCAGAGGATGCGGTCGAGCGGACGGTCCTCCTTCCATGCGCACAGCGCGCCGAGCAGCAGAGCCAGTATGAACAGCAGCACGAAGCCGAGCCCGCCGAGCAGCAGGGTGTTGCCAATGCGGTCACCGATCAGCTCCAGAACATCTATCTTATATTTATAGGAGATGCCGAAATCGCCGTGCAGCGCGCGGCTGAACCAGCGGGCGTACTGCGTGGGCAGGGGATCATTCAGGCCGAGCTTGTCCTCAGCCCATTCGCGCTCGGCGGGGGACATTTTTTCCACGCGGTCGCCGTAGTAGGAGACAAGCGGGTCGCCGGGAGCGAGGCGGGAGATATAGAACGTCAGAACGGAGAGCAGCAGCACGCTCAGCACGAAAATGCCGAGGCGCGGCAGCAGCCGCAGGAAAAACCGGCGGACCTTCATACGGTGCCCCCTCCTTCCAGCAGAACGTAATGCTCCGGTGCGACCTCCGTCCATGTGCCGCCGTCCGGCAGCGGCCCCTCAAAGACGAGCGGCCTGCGGGCGCGCTCGAGGCGCGGGTCCGGGATGGGGATGGACGAGAGCAGCGCGCGCGTATAGGGGTGCTGCGGCGCGGCGAACAGCGATGCCGTCGGGGCCAGCTCCACGAGCCTGCCCTGATACAGCACGCCGACGCGGTCACAGAGAAATTCCACGACAGCCAGATCGTGGGCAATAAACAGGAAGGAGAACCCGTGCTCCTCCTGCAGATGGCGGAACAGATTGATGATCTGTGCCTGAATGGAGACGTCCAGCGAGGCGACCGGCTCGTCCGCAACGAGCAGCTCCGGCTCCATGGAAAGGGCCCGCGCGATCGCAACACGCTGGCGCTGCCCGCCGGAAAGCTCACCGGGGTATTTGTCCAGATAGCCCGCGTCCAGACCAACATAGCGCATCTGGAATTCCGCCTCGGCGCGGTAGCTGCCGCGCGGCGGGCGGACGTGCTGGATGCGCATGGGCTCTGCAATGATATCGCACACGCGCATGCGCCCGTTCAGGCTCGAGCCGGAGTCCTGAAAGATGATCTGCCGCTCTGCCTGCAGCGTGCGGCGGTTCGCGCGGAAGGCGCGGCGGTCACAGATGTCGATGCCGCGATAGAGGACCTGCCCGCTCTGCGGCCGCAGCAGATTCATCACGCAGCGCGCGATGGTCGATTTGCCGGAGCCGGATTCGCCGACGAGACCGAGAACCTCGCCGCGCCGGAGCGTGAACGAGACGTCGTCCACGGCGCGGAGCACGGCCCTTCGCCCGAGCGGGAAGGCGTGCGTCAGACCGCGCACCTCGAGAAGCGGCTCAGCCATGGCGCTCGCCTCCGATCGGCGGCGTGATGTGCGGGGCCCGGGGGTCGAGCAGCCACGTCGCGGCAAAATGGGTGTCGGAAATGCGGAACATCGGCGGCTCCTCCTCATAGTCGATGGCAAGGGCATATTCATTGCGGCAGGCGAAGGAGTCGCCCTTCGGCGGGTCGATCAGCGTGGGCGGCATGCCGGGAATGGTATGCAGCCGCGGCTTCCCGCGGGACAGCGCCGGGAGCGACTGCAGCAGGCCCCAGGTGTAGGGGTGGCGCGGATCATAGAAAATATCCTCCGCCGTGCCGAGCTCCACGATCTTCCCGGCGTACATGACGGCCACACGATCCGCCACGCGCGCCACGGCGCCGAGATCGTGGGTGACGAAAACGGTCGCCGTGCCGAGCTTCTGCTGAATTTCGCGCAGCAGATCGAGAATCTGGGCCTGAATGGTCACGTCCAGCGCGGTCGTCGGCTCGTCGGCAAACAGGATCGACGGGTCGCCCGCCAGCGCAATGGCCAGCACGACGCGCTGGCGCATGCCGCCGGAAAAGTGGTGCGGATACAGGCCACGCCGCTCCTCCGGCCGGTCGATGCCGACAAGGCGCATCAGCTCGAGCACGCGCTGCTCCAGAGCCGCGCCGCGCAGGCGGGGCGCATGAACACGGACAGCGGCCGCCAGCTGCGCGCCGACGGTCATGCTGGGGTTCAGCGCAGTCATCGGGTCCTGAAATACCATGGAAAACAATGAGCCGCGAAGCTTCTGCAGCTCGCGTTCCCGCAGCTGCGTGATATCACGGCCATTTACCGCGATCGTGCCGCTCTTGCGCCGCGCGCTCGGCGGCAGCAGGTGCAGGATGCTCTTACACAGCACGCTTTTGCCGCAGCCGGATTCGCCCACGATGGCGAGGACCTCACCCGCGCGCAGCGAAAAGCTGACGTTGCGCACGGCCTGGACCTCTCCCGCCGGGGTGAAAAAGCTGACGGACAGATTTTTTACTTCCAGTAGCTCTGCCATAGGATCACCTGTTAAAACGTACATGCGGGAGGCCCGGTTCTGCGAGCCTCCCGATGCTTTTTTCCGTTGTTATTTCTCGATCGTCCATTCCTGAACATTCCAGAAAATGCCGACGCCGTGGTGGCCGAGTACGGTATCCGCTGCGATGCCCTGCAGACCGTCGACGGCGACATAGTTCGCGTCGATGTAGCAGATGAAGGCATAGGCGGGATCGGCGGCCAGAGCCTCCTGGAACTTGGCGTAATACTGGCGGCGCTGCTCCGGGTCGGAGGTCTCGCGGGCCAGCTTCAGGTAGCTGTCCACGGCGGCATTGGAGTAGCCGGAGTAGTTTGCGCCCTTGTCCGTGCCGAAGACCTTATAGGTGTGGTCGTCAGCGTCGAATGGGCTGCCCCAGCCGATGAGGCAGGCCATCTGCCCGCCCCAGTCCATCTGTGCGGGAATGTCGACCGTGCAGTTGATGCCGATATCGCGCAGCTGCTGTGCGGCAGCCTGTGCAATGTCGATGCGGTCCTGCTCACCGGCCATCACGTTGATAACAAAGCCGATCTCCTTGCCGTTACGCTCGTAGAAGCCGTTTTCGCCCATCGTGCAGCCTGCGTCCTCCAGAATGGTCTTTGCCTTTTCCGGGTCATAGTCATAGTGCGCAACGTCAGGATCGTTATAAATGTTGCGCTGCAGGGGGCCATAGGCGGCCATGCCCTGCCCGAGCAGGACAGAGTCGATGATGGCCTGCCGGTCTATGCCGTAGCAGATGGCGGGAATGAGGTCGCGGTTCTCCGTCCAGTAGTCATTCCAGAAGTTGAAGAGGATGCCGCGGTAATCTGCCGTCGTCATGTCATAGCAGGTATAGCCCTCCTTGTCCGTAAAGTCCTTTGCGTTTTTCGGATCGAGCAGGGCCAGATCGATCTCGCCGGACTTCAGCTGCAGAGCCTGCGCATTGTCATCCGTGACGATCTTGAAGATGATGCGGTCGATCTTCGGCGCACCGAGGTAATAATCCTCATTTTTGACCAACACGATGGACTGCCCGGCGTCCCAGCTCTCCAGCTTATACGGGCCGGTGCCGACCGGATGGCGGAAGAAGTCCGACTCCTGCATGTCCTTGCCCTGCAGCAGGTGCTGCGGCAGAATGGCCATGGTCATATAGTCAAGAAAGGCCACGTTCGGTGCGGACAGGCGGAACACGACGGTCTTATCGTCGGGAACCGTGATCTCCTCCACGTCTTCGAAGTTCGGCGCGTTCTCCGAGCCGTTTTCGGGGTCCATGATGGCTTCGATCGTGAACTTTACGTCCTCGGCCGTGAACGGCTCGCCGTCATGCCACTTCACGCCGTCGCGCAGGTGGAAGGTGTAGGTGCAGGCGTTCTCGTCGTATTCCCACGATTCGGCCAGACCGGCAACGACCTCGTTGCTGCCGTTGTGGGCGGTCAGACCGCTGAAGAGCAGCACGTTGATCTCGCCGTGCTCATCCATGGCGGGGTTGATGCGGGTGTAGTCGCCGCTGCCGTAGACGAGCGTTGTTCCTTCGTCTTCGGTCACTGCCGGGCTTTTGCTGCATGCGGCCAGCGCCAGAACGGCGCTCAGCACCAGCAGCAGTGCAAGAATTCGTTTCATTGGGGGTGGTCCTCCTGTCATTTCGGGCCCTTTCGCCCGTTCTCGTGATGCATTTTAGCATACGAAATTCGGTTCCGGAAGCTCCCCCGGGGGATATTCGATGCAAAAAGATCGAAAAAAGTTGTGCCGGCTTTGCCTCGTGAAAAAGTGGCCATAGCCGCTTTGACCTATGTTTGGAAACAAAACCGGACCGGTATCTACCGGATCTGGTCCACACCGGGACGGTCCGCCAGCACCTGGCGCACCTGACGCCGCCGCAGAAATACCGTCAGCCAGCACACCGCCATGGTGATCAGACCGCAGACGGTCATGCAGAGGCGGTAATCCAGCACCTCTCCCAGTGCGCCGATGGCCAGAGAGAGCGCCGCTCCCGCCGCTGTGCAGAGCATGGACTCATAGGCATTGAGCCGGGCACGCAGCCGGTCGGGGATATAGCGCTGGACTGCCGCCTGACGGATGGTGGCGCTTTGAATGCCCAGAAAGCCGCAGATCGCCCGATTCACCAGCATCAGGGGATATGGCAGCCACAGCAGGCAGGTGTCCATCAACTCATAGGTCTGATATACACCGAACAGAAAGCCAAAGCGCTTTTTCTCCGGGAGAGAGTAGCGGTAGCGGATGGCTCCGCCGATGGTGCGCCCGGCAAATTCCGCAACGGAGAAAAAGGAATACATGGCGGTAGTGAAGCCCGGCGCCGTGCGGAAAAAGGCGATGAGCAAGGGAGAATAGCCCGAGGCCATGCCGTTGGTAACGGACATGTACGCATAGAGCCCGTGCAGGCCGTGCTCCTGCCGCAGATAGGCGGCTGCTTCCCGGACATCCCGCCACCATGTTTTCAGAGACAGCAGCGGCTCCTGATCCCGGCGGCTTTCCTGCACGCGAATGCGACTTTCCAGGAAGGCCGCCAGCACTGAAAGCGCGGCCTGTATCAGCAGCAGCCGTCCCACGCCCAGCTTATCGTACAGCACCGCCGCCAGCGGCATCATCAGAACCTTCAAAATGGGATAGAGCATGGCTGAGACGGTGTAGGCCCGCTCTTCCTGCCCCTTCGGCAACAGCAGGGGATAAAAGCTGTTGTAGGCCAGCTCGTCGAAGGCCCCGAGGCACGACACGAGCAGGGAAAAGGCCAGATAAGCAATATAGGAAAAGGAACTGTGCAACAGAAACAGTCCTGCTCCGGCGTAGCACACGCCGTTGAGCAGGTCGCCCCACACCAGAAAAGGCTTACGCGGCAGACGATCCATCATGGGAGCGACGACCAGCGGCAGCAGCACCATCGGGATCAGCTGGATGGCGACCACCAGCGCTGCTGCCAGCGTGCTGCCTGTTTCATCAAAGACCAGAAACGATAGGGCAAACTGACTGATGATGCCGCCTGCTGCGCCCAGTGCTGTGGCGGCAGTAATGCGGGTAAATTCCCGCGTCCAGAGTGTTTGTTTCATAGTGTTCACCTCGCGGTTATAATTATCGCACAGCTCCTTACAAAAGGAAAGCATGTCATCATGGGAAAATTATTCCCAGAATGACACGCTTAGATTGGCAAAAACACTATATTACAGGAAACTCCTCAAGCAGGCGGCAAGCTTGGCGGTACTGGCGGTTCGCCTTGTACCATGCCAGCACCCACTGCAGGTGGAACCGGGTGAAGCCCATGGGGTATGTCTCCTGCAGCTGCCGGAAGCAATCCAGCAGCTGAGCGCCGTAGGCGCTGTCGTGAAGGTAATCCGCATGCTCCAGCCGATAGCGTACCAGCGCCAGCATCTGCCGCTCTGCCTCGCAGGCGGTCAGAGACTCCGCCTGTTGGACGGCTGCCAATGCCTGCTCCCGGTGCCCTAACTGTTCATGGCAGATGGCGAGCTTGTGCAGGTCCAGAAAGCTGGGATGCGGGAGGCTGGAAAAGTAGGGCAGGGCTTTTTCCGGCTGGCCGAGCTGCAGCTGCGTGGCAGCGGTATTGTAGCGGAGGGATGCCAGGCTGTCCGTGTCGCCAAGAGCCTCTGCCAGATGCTCCGCTACAGAAAAATGGGTCATCATTTCCTCCATGCGGCCCAGATCTGAGTAGCAGTTTCCTATAAGAATACGGCAGGAAAGCATCATATGGGGATAACCTGCGTCTGCCGCCGAGCGGTAGGCGTCTCGCAGTACCTCGATGGCGGTCGTATACGCCCCCTTTGTGTAGAGGGCTTTCCCGTGGAGCGAGGACAGCAGCGGCAGCGGTTCCAGCCGCGCGGCCTCGTCCCACCGCCCCTGCAGAGCACGCTGCAGAGCCAGCTGCCGGGTGGAGAGAAACGGCTCCCATTCCTCCGACAGGGGCTGCATGGTATCTGTGTAAAAGGCAGCCAGCAACAGGATGTCCGCCGCCCGCGGACTGCAGGCAAGTCTCTCCTGCTGGGGCAGTACCAGCTGCTCATAGCAAAGGAAAAAGCCGGGACTGCCGGAAAGCAGGGCGTTCCAGCAGGGCTTCAGATCCTCCGGCTCCGGTATCCAGACAAGGCCCAGACGACGAAGCAGAAGCTCCGTCACCTCCGGAGAGGGCTCTGCCTTGCCCTGCTCGATCTTGGATAGGTAGGAGGGAGTGCAGATGCCCAGGCACAGGCCGTCCTGACTCCAGTCCCGCCGGAGACGGGCCTGGCGAATCAGCAGCCCGGCGATCCTAGCGCCCCTCATCTGATGAGACCCCGCAGAATGCATGCAGCCGAATGGAGGGCAAAGAGTCTGCGCCCGATGTTGGCAGCAGGACCCGTCTGTCCGATTGTTCCTTTTTTCATTTTTTGCTTCCTCCAGAAAATCAAATTGCGGATCGTCTCGACCGGAACACCGCTTAGCCCCTCCCGCGTCATACTTCTGGGCTTCTGCACGCGGAGCCCCGTACTCCGGAAGGAATACGGGGCCAATACGGTCCGCTCAGAGATCGAAATAGCGGTCGAACTCCGCTGGGTGCGGGATGCGGCTGATCTCCTGCGCGTCGGCGCGGAGCGTTTTGACGAGCGTCTCGAGCAGCGGCATCGGGAACACGCCGTCGCGCGTGAGATAGTCGTGATCCGCTTCCAGCGCGTCGAGCGCTTCGTCGAGGCTGGCGGGCAGGTGGCCGAGGCGCTTGCGCTCGTCTGCCGGGAGGTCGAAGAGATTGAAGTCAAACGGCCCCCAGCCACGTCCTGCCGGATCGATCTCGTGCTCAATACCGTCGAGGCCTGCCATCAGAATGGCAGCGTAGGCAAAGTACGGGTTGCACATCGCGTCCGGGTTGCGGAGCTCGAAGCGCTTCTTGTCCGGCGATTTAACATAGGCCGGGATGCGCACGACGGCGCTGCGGTTCGCCATGGCATAGCCGATGGTGACAGGGGCCTCGAAGCCGGGGATGAGGCGCTTGTAGGAATTCGTGCTGGGGTTCGTGATGGCGCAGAGGCTGCGGGCGTGCGTCAGCAGGCCGCCGATGAAGTGCATGGCCGTGCGGCTGAGCTGGCCATAGCCGTCCGGATCGTAGAACACGGGCTGACCGTTTTTGCGCAGGAGCATGTGTACGTGCATGCCGTTGCCGGCCTCGCCGTAGATGGGCTTCGGCATCAGTGTGGCCGTCATGCCGTTCGCGGCGGCCGTATTGCGGATGACGTATTTCGCGGCCATCGTGGCGTCTGCCAGACGGGTCATCTCGCCCAGCTCGACCTCGATCTCCAGCTGGCCGGAGCCGCCGACCTCGTGGTGGTGATACTTGACGTCCACGCCCCACTTGGCAAGCTCCAGACAGATCTGGTTGCGCAGGTCAAACGTGCGGTCGCCGGGCAGATCGGCGTGGTAGCCATCGTGCGGGCCGGTGTGAAAGCCGTTGTTCGGGAATTCCCCGGCGGACCAGACGGACTCGCTGCACTGCAGGCGGTAGCCGACGGCATCCGGGCGCAGGGTGCGCGTCATGCCGTCAAAGACATGGAATTCATACTCTGGTCCGATGATCATCTCGTCCGCGACGCCGAGAGCCTGCATGTGGGCGATGGCGCTCTTGGCGACATTGCGCGGATACTGGTCGAACGGGCGGTTTGCCGGATGGTCGATGACCATGACATCGCCGATCATCGTGAGCGTCGGCGCCTTGACGAACGGGTCGACGACCGCCGTCGTGATGTCCGGCAGGAAGACCATGTCACTGCGCTCAACCTGGGCATAGCCGTAGTTCGAGCCGTCGAAGCCGATGCCGTGCGTCATGATGTCCTCGTTGAAGCGGGCTGCGGGGATGGACAGGTGCTTCCACCTGCCGCGAAGGTCGATCATCTTGAAATCGAGAAATGCGATGCCGTTCTGGCGGATAAAATCCTGGATCTGCTGTACATTCTGAAACATAAAGGTTCCTCCTGCTCACATAATTTCCGCGGGGATAGTCCGAACTCGGAAAGACTGCGATTGGTAAAAATGACGGAGATTCTGGACTTGTGCTCGTCTGCATTATAGTAAATTCACGAAGGAAAAGCAAGCCCATTCCGGGCCCTGTGAAAAATTTTGTATATCGCTATGAATATACACGGACGAATGTCCGCGGGCGGTGTAATTTGCGGAAAAACCTTGACACCGCAGACCCTTGATGGTAATATAATACCAATAATATAGGCGTTGTGACCGGGAAGAGTAGCCGGGCCGTCTGCCGCAGAGAGCGTCCGCCATTGGCTGAGAGCGGGCGCGGCGGACTCCGTGTGAAGCGTGCGCCCGCGAGCGCCGGGGAGACCCCGTTGGCCGCGTCAAGGCCGGAGCAAGAAATCAGAGTGGAACCGCGAGCACTGCCCGCCTCTGGAGCAATCCGAGGCTGGCAGTTTTTTGTTTGGAGGCGAAAGAATGCGGTTAAAAGAAACCATAGAGGCATACCGCCGCAATGATCCCGCAGCGCGCAGCGGCTGGGAGGTCTTCTGGTTATATAACGGCCTGCACGCCACGATGTATTACCGCGTGGCGCACTGGCTCTATGAACACCGGCTGCGATTCCTTGGCCGTTGGGTCTCGCAGTTTGCGCGGCGGCGGACGGGCATTGAGATCCACCCGGCCGCCAAGATCGGCAGACGGCTCGTCATCGACCACGGCACCGGCATCGTCATCGGCGCGACAACGGAGATCGGCGACGACTGCCTGCTCTATCAGAACGTTACGCTCGGCGGCACGGGCATGACGAACGGCAAGCGCCACCCGACGCTCGGCAACAACGTCATGGTCGGCAGCGGCGCGAAGGTGCTCGGTCCGTTCATGGTCGGCGATAATGCCCGTATCGCGGCGAACTCCGTTGTGCTGCACGAGGTGCCGCCGGACTCCACCGTTGTTGGCGTGCCCGGCCGCGTCGTCCGGCGAAACGGCGAGAAGCTCGACCATATCCACACGCCAGACCCTGTCCGGCTGGAGTTAGACGCCCTGTATGCACGTATCGAAAAAATAGAGGAAAAACTGAAACAGGAGGATCAAGATGTATCTCTATAATTCCCTGAGCCATAAGAAGGAGCTCTTCACCCCCATCGACCCGAAGCTCGTCAAAATGTATACCTGCGGCCCGACGGTCTATCACTTCGCCCACATCGGCAACCTGCGCAGCTATATTATGGAGGACGTGCTCGAAAAGAGCCTGCGCTACATGGGCTATCCCGTCAAGCGCGTGATGAACATCACGGACGTCGGCCATCTGGCCTCGGATGCCGATACCGGCGAGGACAAGATGCTCAAGGGTGCGCGCCGCGAGCATAAGACCGTCATGGAGATCGCAAAGTTCTATACTGATGCGTTCTTCGCTGACTGTGCCAAGCTGAACATCAAGCGGCCGGATGTTGTGGAGCCTGCCACGAACTGCATCCCGGAATACATCCACATGGTGCAGACCCTGCTGGACAAGGGCTATGCCTATCTTGCGGGCGGCAATGTCTACTTTGATACGTCCAAGCTGGAAAAATACTATGTCTTCAACGACCACAAGGAAGAGGACCTTGCCGTCGGTGTGCGCGAGGGCGTCGAGGAGGATTCCAACAAGCGCAATCAGAATGACTTCGTTCTCTGGTTCACGAAGTCCAAGTTCGAGGATCAGGCCCTGAAGTGGGACTCCCCGTGGGGCGTCGGCTATCCCGGCTGGCATATCGAGTGCTCCTGCATCAGCATCAAGCACCTCGGTGAATATCTGGATATCCACTGCGGCGGCATCGACAATGCCTTCCCGCACCACACGAACGAGATCGCCCAGTCCGAGGCCTACCTCGGCCACAAGTGGTGCAATTACTGGTTCCATGTCCATCACCTGAACACGGAGTCCGGCAAGATGTCCAAGTCGAAGGGCGAGTTCCTCACGGTGTCCCTGCTGGAGGAGAAGGGCTACGATCCCATCGCCTACCGCCTGTTCTGCCTGCAGAGCCATTATCGCCGCAACCTCGTGTTCTCGTGGGAGAACCTCGACAACGCGGCGCAGACCTATGAAAAGCTCATTGCCCGCATCGCGGCCCTTCGCCCGGATGACGGCGCGGTCGACGCGGAGGCCTTCGAGGCGCTGAAGGAGCGCTTCCTCGGCGCGCTGAACGCCGACCTCAACACGTCGCTTGCCGTGACGGCCGTCTATGATGTGCTGAAGGCAAAGACGAACGATGCCACGAAGCTCGCAGCCCTTGCCAGCTTTGACGAGGTGCTCGGCCTGAATCTGCTCTCCGCGGCAGAGAAGGCACGCAGCGCCCGGCCGGAGGAGGAGCACGACCCGGAGATCGACGCGCTCGTCGCCGCCCGTACCGAAGCAAAGCGCGCGAAGAACTGGCCGGAGGCCGACCGCATCCGCGATGAGCTGAAGGCACGCGGCATCGAGGTCATCGATACGCCGCAGGGCGCAAAGTGGAAGCGCATCTGATCGAAGGAGATACCATATGAAGCTGATGATCCTGGACGGGAACAGCGTCATCAACCGCGCGTTTTACGGTGTGCGGCCGCTGACGACCCGAGACGGACTTTATACCAATGCGATCTACGGCTTTCTGAATATTCTGGAAAAAGAGCGCAGCGAGGAAAAACCGGACGCGCTGTGCGTGGCCTTTGACCTGCACGCGCCGACGTTCCGCCATCTGCGTTATGACGGCTACAAGGCTACGCGCCACCCCATGCCGGAGGAGCTTGCCATGCAGATGCCGGTCATGAAGCAGGTGCTCGCCGCGATGAACATCCCGGTCTATGCCTGCGAGGGCTGGGAGGCGGACGATGTGCTCGGCACGGTCGGCCGTCTGTGCGAGGAGGCCGGCTGGGACTGCGCCATCCTGACGGGAGACCGCGACAGCCTGCAGCTCGTCGACGAGCACGTCTCCGTGCGCCTGGTGCACACGCAGGGCGGGCAGACGCGGACGGAGCGCTATACGCCGGACGTCTTCCGCGCGGAATACGGGCTGGAGCCGAAGCGCCTCATCGATCTGAAGGCTCTTATGGGCGACAGCTCGGACAATATCCCGGGTGTAGCGGGCGTCGGGCCGAAGACGGCAAACGACCTGCTGAAGCGCTTCGGTACGCTCGACGGCGTCTATGCCAATCTTTCCCGGGAAAACATGAAGGGAAAGCTGTTTGATAAGCTCGAAAACGGCCGCGAGTCGGCCTATCTTTCCTATGAGCTGGCGACGATCCGCTGCGATGCGCCCATCGACTTCACGCCGGAGAACAATCTCATCCGGCCGCCGAAGCGCCGGGCGCTGTATGACCTGTTCACCACGCTGGAATTCCAGCGCCTCATCGACCGCTACGGCCTGCGCAGCGCCGCTTTGGAGCAGGACGAGTCGGAGGAACCGGCGCAGCCCGTGACAGGCTCCTGCACGCTTCTGGACGTGCAGACCCCGGAGCAGGCGCAGCCGCTGTTATCAGGCGTGACGCTCAGCATTGCTGCGGCGGACGATCTCTCTATGCTCGTGGCCGCGCCGCACATGGACGGCCCGGACCAGACGGCCTATGTGCTGCGCCGCGAAACGCTCGGAACGGACTTCGTGCCGCTGCTGCAGCGCCTGTTTGCGGCGGACGTGCCGAAGACCGTGCATGACAGCAAGCCGCTGCTGCGTGCGCTGCTGGCTCTCGGCGTGGAGCCTGCGGGGATCGTGTTCGACACGGCTGTGGCGGCCTATCTGCTCGATGCGACGCGCGGGGCATACGCCCTGCCGCAGCTGGCGCAGGACTATCTGCACATCCCGCCTGCGGACGAGGCTTCGCTCCCGCAGGAAAGCGTCCTTGCCATCCGGACGGCCTGCATCGACGGCCTGACGGAGGAGCTCGGCAAGCGCCTGCGCGAGCAGGGCATGCAGCCGCTGTTCGAGAACATCGAGCTGCCGCTGTGCCCGGTGCTGGCGCAGATGGAGCACGACGGCATCCTCGTCGACGCGCAGGCCCTGCATGACTTCGGCGAGATGCTCTCCGAGCGCATCGATGCCTGCGAGAGCCTGATCTTCGGCTATGCCGGAGAGACGTTTAACCTCAATTCCACGCGCCAGCTCGGCGTGTTCCTGTTTGAAACGCTCGGCCTGCCGCCCGTCAAAAAGACGAAGAGCGGCTATTCCACGAATGCCGAGGTACTGGAAAAGCTCCGCGACCGCCATCCGGCCGTGCAGGCCATCATGGACTACCGCATGCTCACGAAGCTGAAGTCCACCTATGCCGACGGCCTGCAGAAGGTCATCGGGCCGGACGGCCGCATCCGCACGACGTTTCAGAACACGGTCACGGCGACGGGCCGCCTGTCCTCCACGGACCCGAACCTGCAGAACATCCCCGTGCGCACGGAGCTCGGCAGCGAAATTCGCCGCATGTTCGTCCCGCGCCCCGGCTGGGTGCTGGTCGACGCGGACTACAGCCAGATCGAGCTGCGCGTGCTGGCGCATATCGCGGACGATACGCGCATGCAGGAGGCGTTCCGCTCCGGTGAGGACTTCCATGCCGTGACGGCCTCGCAGGTGTTCGGCGTGCCGCTGGAATCCGTCACGCCGCTCATGCGCCGCCATGCCAAGGCCGTGAACTTCGGCATCGTCTACGGCATCTCGGAGTTCTCCCTGGCGCAGGACATCGGCGTGTCCCGCGCGGAGGCCAAGGCCTATATCGACAGCTATCTCGAAAAATACAGCGGCGTGCGCGCCTATATGCACGATATCAAGGAGACGGCGCGCGAGAAGGGCTATGTGGAGACGATCTTTGGCCGCCGCCGCGCCATTCCGGAGATCAAAAGCTCGAATTTCAACGTCCGCTCCGGTGCGGAGCGCATCGCGCTCAACACGCCCGTGCAGGGCAGCGCGGCGGACATCATCAAGCTGGCCATGGTACGTGTGTTCCATGCGCTCGAGGGGCTGCAGGCCCGGCTGCTGCTGCAGGTGCACGATGAGCTGATCGTCGAGTGCCCGCAGGAAGAGGCGCAGCAGGTCATGCAGATCGTCACGAACGAGATGGAGCACGCCGCTGCGCTGCGGGTCCCGCTCGTGGCCGAGGCCAAGCAGGGAGAAAGCTGGTACGCTGCCAAATGATCGAAATTCAGGAAATGACCGCCGCCGATGTGGCGGACATCGCCGCGCTGGAGCGTCTGTGCTTCTCCGCGCCTTGGAGCGAAAACTCCATTGCGGAGGAGCTGGATACCGGCTTCAGCCTCTGGCTCGTCGCGCGGCTGGACGGCGCATTTGCGGGCTATGTCGGCGCGCAGCTCGTGCCGCCGGAGGCCGATATGATGAATCTGGCCGTCGTGCCGGAGCTGCGCCGCCGCGGTACGGCACAGGCGCTTCTGCAGGCGCTGCAGGAAAGGCTGGCTGCGCGCGGCATCGGCTCTCTGACGCTGGAGGTCCGTGCCTCCAATCTCCCGGCCCAGCGGCTCTATACCGCAGCGGGCTTTGCCTGCATCGGGCGCAGGCCCAATTACTATCTCGCGCCCCGAGAGGACGCGCTGATCCTCAGAAAGGAGCTCGATCATGCGGATCCTTGCCATTGAGTCCTCCTGCGACGAGACCGCCGTCGCCATTGTGGAGGACGGAAGACGCATCCTGACGGACTGCATCGCCTCGCAGGTCGCGCTGCACCGCGAATACGGCGGCGTTGTGCCGGAGATCGCCTCACGCAAGCATATTGAGGCCATCTACGGTCTTGCCGAGCAGGCGCTGGAGAACACCGGCCTGACGCGCGGCGAGCTGGACGCCGTCGCCGTGACCTATGCGCCCGGCCTTATCGGCGCGCTGCTCGTCGGCGTGAATTTTGCCAAGGCGGCTGCACTGGCGCTCGATGTGCCGCTCATTCCGGTCCACCACATCAAGGGCCATATCGCGGCCAACTATCTGGCCTACCCGGACCTGGAGCCGCCGTTTCTGTGCCTTGTCGTCTCCGGCGGGCACACCATGTTCGTCGATGTCGAGGACTATACGAAGCTGCGCATTCTCGGCGGCACGCGCGACGACGCGGCAGGGGAGTGCTTCGACAAGGTCGCACGGCTGCTCGGCATGCCATACCCCGGCGGCGCGGCCCTTGACCGCGCGGCGCAGGGCGGAGACCCGTCGCGCTATCCCATGCCCCGGCCGCACCTGAGCGGCAATCCGCTAGACCTGTCGTTCTCCGGCCTGAAGACTTCGGCCGTGAATCTCATCCATAACGCCGGGCAGAAGGGCGAGCAGATCGTCATCCCGGACCTCTGCGCCGCCTTCTCGGAGGCTGTGTGCGGCATGCTCGTGCCGCGCGCCATGCTGGCGCTGGAACAGACGGGGCGGAAAACGCTGGCCGTGGCGGGCGGCGTGGCCGCCAACAGCCGCATCCGCGCTGCGCTGCAGCGGGAGACGGCCGCCCGCGGCGTGCGCCTTTGCATGCCGCCGCTGTCGCTGTGCGGCGACAACGGCGCGATGATCGGCGCGCAGGCGTATTATGAGTATCTCGCTGGCAACATCGCCGACCAGACGCTCAACGCCTATGCCACGCGCTCCATGGAGGGCGAGGCCTTATAAGACCCAAAAAATCAATGCAGGATGTCGATCGGCATCCTGCATTTTAATTTCCTGTTACCTGTCTGTAAATTTTTGTCACAAACGGGGTTATGTCAACTCCGGAACATGGCACTGCTGTGCAGAGGCGTTTTTACAGGCCTGTGCACAACTGCCCGAAATCCCCGCGAAAGCCCGCTAAATCAGGGATCCTGCTGTGCACAACCTTGTGCAGAATGTGAATAACTCCTGTGGATGGCAGTTTTGCCCTTCATTATTGTCAACTTCCGACCGGATCGGCCTGCGGGCAGAAAAGGAAATGATTCCTGCATTTTTGTCACTGCGCAGGAACGGCAAACGGCTTCCCGGCCAGCACGACCTCGCGCAGGAAGCGGAACGTCTCCTTTTCGCCGCGGTCGCGCAGCATGGTCAGCACATAGAGAAGCTCGCGGCGCGTGTCCGGGTGCATCATCGAGCCATCGCGGACCTCCTCGGCGTGGACGAGATAGTTGAGGGCATCGGCGTCCGTGTAGGCGCTGCCGTGGTAAATTTTACAGGCGGCGATGCGGTCCATGACCATCTCCACAAAGAATTTGCGCGGCATCGGCACGGCGCGGTAGACCTTCGTCTTCGGGTCGATGTCCGTCCAGTATTCGTAGTGGTGGCGGTTGCGGCCCTTGTGGTGCATCCATGCGGCGGAGTAGCCGTAGAGCTCGCGCTCATAGGAGTTCGGGCTGCGCGTGCCCTGATAGTATTTTGCGCCGGTCCAGAACTCCGTGGGGGAGTATTTGGACAGGTCGTGCGTCAGGCCGCGCCAGTACAACCCGACGCGGAAGCAGTGACTGCGCACCTTCCAGCGGTGGTGCGTAATGGTACAGAAATGTTTCCATGGATGCATTTGTGATCGTTCCCTTCAGGTTTCTTTTGTCAGCGCGTCCTCCAGCTTCTGCAGGGCGCGTTTTTCGATGCGGCTGACGTAGCTGCGGCTGATGCCGCACTGCGCGGCGATCTCCCGCTGCGTCAGCGGCTTACGGTTGCCCAGCCCGTAGCGCAGCAGAATGATGCGCTGCTCGCGCGGGGTCAGGCAGGTGTTCACGGCGGTGTGGAGCCTGCCGTAGATCTCTTTTTCGGACAGCTGCTCAAACAGATCCTCCTCCGAGCAGATCACGTCCATCAGCGACAGCGCGTTGCCATCCCGCCCGGTCTCGATGCATTCCGAGAGCGAAACGTCTGACGCGCTCTTCCGCTGCCCGCGGAAGTACATGAGGATCTCATTTGCAATCCACCCGGCGGAGCGTCACGCGCAGCGTTTCGCCGTCCCAGCGGAGCTGCTCCGTCAGGGCCTCAAGGACGCGCTGCGTCCGGCGGACGGTATTCAGGCAGTCCCGGAGCGTGAGGGGAACGCAAGCCTGCTGTGCAGGGAAGGACTCCGGCAGGCTGCGGCGCAGCGTGCGCAGGGCTGCTGCCAGCGCGGCATGGTCCTCCGGCAGGGCGCAGAGGATGGCGCGCACGGCGGCGTCTGCTGCAGTGCCAGGAACGTTCGGGCAGCTGCATTGTTCCCGTCCGCCGGTCGATTTCGCACGGCAGACATAGGAAAAGCGCTCACCGTCTGCCGCGCGGCGGTATTTGGCATACATCGGTCTGCCGCAGCGGCACTGCAGCAGACCGGCTAACAGGGCGGGCGTCTCGTGCTCCGTACGCGGCGTGCGGCAGTCCGTCCGCCGGAGCCGCTCCTGCACGGCGGCCCACTGTGCGCCGGGGATGAGCCCGGGGTGCTGCCCGACCGCGACGATCCAGGCCTCCGGCGGCAGGGCGACGGCGGTGCGGCCGCGGGACTGATCCGTGCGGTGATAGGCAAGGACGCCGTGCCGCCCGTCAAACTCCTCCTGCGCAGCGGAGAGCTCCGTGCCTGCCGCCCGGAGCCAGGCAAGCATATCCGCATCCGCCCGCGCATAGACCGGGTTGTGCAGGATATCGCGCACGGCGTGGCGCGTGAACGCGTTTCCGTTTTTTGTGGCAAGTCCGCGCTCCTGCAGTCCCTTTACAACGGCTGTCAGAGAGCCGAGGCGTGCGAACAGGCTGTACATGGCCTTGACGGTCTCCGCCTCCTCCGGAACGAGCCGCAGGCGGCAGGCACGCTTTGTTCGCCCGTCGACGGTGACGGCCTGCACGGCCTCCGAGGCAAAGCCGGTCGGCGTGATGCCGCCGAGCCACCGGCCGGTCTTGGCCAGCTCACGGAGGTTGTCGCGGATGCGCTCTGCGATGGTCTCGCGCTCAAGCTGCGAGAAGACCGAGGCGATGTACATCATGGCCCGGCCCATGGGCGTGGACGTGTCGAACTGCTCCCGAATGGAAACGAACGCCACGTTCAGCTGCGCCAGCCGCTCGATGAGGGCGGTGAAGTCTCCGATGCTGCGGCTGATCCGGTCGAGCCGGTAGACGATGAGCATACGGAAGCGCCCGGCCTCGGCCGCGCGCATCATCCGCCGGAAGGCGGGGCGGTTCAGGTCCCCGCCGGAGAAGCCGTCATCTTCAAAAATTTCCGGCTCCGGCGCGTCCGGCTCGTGCGCGCGGAGATACTGGCGGCATAGCTCGATCTGGTTGCCCACGCTTTCACCCTTGCCGGTGAAGCGGGATTTTCGGGAGTAGATCGCAATGCCTTGTTCGTGCAATGGCAGCACCACCCTGCTATGTGATGTGCTCTCCTTCATGATAGCATAAGGAGGCAGGAAAGTAAATGCCGCCCGGCTGGAATTTATGCCCGGCTGCGGCAGGGATCTTTGTACAATGCAAACAAAATCAGGAAAAATTTCCGAATAATTGTTGACAAAACCGTGTAGAAAATGGTATTGTAAAAAGGGCGCGGGAAGGACCGCGCCGGGATAACACCGGAACTGAATAAGTGTCGGATGATTGGTCCGGGAGAGACCGCGTGCTGCGCGGCGCCGAAGGGGAATGCAGAAGCTCTCAGGCAAAAGGGTCGGGCGATGACGACACTCCGAAGAGTGCGGCGGCAGCCGCACGCCGAAGGTGCAACCTGCCGGAAACGGCGGGGAATCTCTCAGGTAATGGACGGAGGCACGAAGCCAAGGGGCCGTGTGTCTCAGACTGTCAAAAAACCTGCCAAGCCAAAAGCTTCGGAGGGAAGAAAAGTGTGAAAGGAAACCGTCAGGGT
>ENA-UOJG01001433-UOJG01001433.1-human-gut-metagenome-genome-assembly--contig:-C47-NODE-1433-length-25108-cov-52.014529_pt1 | contig 25108 bp, 25 predicted proteins | sample MGYA00242340_ERZ723887 | MGnify/ENA metagenome assembly ERZ723887 | reverse complement strand
GCGTTTTTACTCGGCGTGTGCGTGACCGTTCTGTGCTTCCGGCTGCGGCAGATGAACCGGGAGGACGATCAGAACAAAGAAAGCGAGGGGATACATGGAGCTGATTGAGAACCTGCTGCAACTGCTGACCACGTTCGTCGGCGCGCTGCTTTCGGGTATCGCCTGCCGGAAAAGCCGCAGGCAGGCGTATTTTCTGCTGCTGTGCTTCTACGGCTGCTTTGCCCTCGGCGCGCTCTACTGGACGCTGTATCTGCTGCTGTTCGATACCACGCCGCGCGTCTTTTATGTGTCGGAGTTCGGCTGGGTGGCGAGCGTAATTTTCCTGCGCATTTTGCAGGCGACGCTCTCCACACCGGAGGAACGCAGTTTCCGCTGCCGCAGAGCATGGCTTGCGCCTGCGTTCGGCGTGCCGCTGCTGGCGTTCTACTGCATCTTCGGGGATATTCTCTCCAACCTGATCTGGTGCGGCATGATGATATGGCTCTCCTTCTGCGCCATTCGTGGGCTGGTCTACGCCAATGGGCAGACGGGCGCGGCGCGGAATATGCGGTATTTCCACATCGGCGTGCTGTGCTTTGCGTTCGCGGAGTATCTGCTCTGGACGGTGGGCTGCTTCTGGCCGGATACCTCACCGGCAAGCCCCACCTTCTGGTGCGATATGCTGCTGACGCTTGCGATTCTGGGGCTGCTGCCCGCCACGAGAAAGGCGGTGGACGCATGACCTACATCGAAAACATCTTTCTGTGCATGGTGTCTCCCCTGCTGGTGGCCGCCCTGTGCATGGGCAGGCGGCAGCTCCGCTTCTTCCTGTTCTGCATTGCCGGGATGGGGGTGTGCCTGCTTTCGGCTTACATCAATACCTTCCTCGCGGCGGTGTGTCATGCGGATGCCCTTGCCGCCACGGCGGAGATCGCGCCGGTGGTGGAGGAAACGATGAAGCTGTTGCCGCTGGTGTTTTATCTTCTGGTATTCGAGCCGGAGGGGGATAAAATCAAGGCTGCCGCCATCACGATTGCCCTCGCCTTCGCCACCTTTGAAAACGTCTGCTATCTCATCCAGAACGGCGCGGACCGCTTTTCCTTCATCTTCTTCCGGGGCTTCGGCACGGGAGCGATGCACGTCCTCTGCGGACTGATCGTGGGAGGCGGGCTTGCATACACATGGCGGCGGACGTGGCTGAAGGTGGCCGGTACGTGTGGGCTGCTGGGCGCGGCCATCACATTTCATGCCATCTATAATCTGCTCATCGCCCACGGCGGCGCGGCGCAGTACATCGCCTACGCCCTGCCGGTGCTGCTGGTGGCGGCGGGAAGGTTGTCTGCTTTCCGATTGTCACGGGTGAAATAACCGAATATCCACTCCCTGAGAGCTGCTTTTTGGCGGCTCTCAAATTTTTTGAAAAATTTTGCGTTTTGGGTGAGAGTTTTTTCGATTTTTTGTACCTATATAAGTGAAAGGGTTTTTAGGCCACAGTTTCAGACAAACCGGAAAGGGGGTTGAAACGAAATGTACGATACCGCAAGACGGGTCGCACTCGTCAAGCAGCGGGTGCGGGAAAACACCCGCCGGAGGCAGCGGCGCGGCATATATGGACTGAGTGCCGCGTGTATGCTGCTGTTCGCGGTGCTGATGCAGGCGGCGGGCACGGTCGTCGGGCCGGGGCAACCGGAAGCATGGGGCGTATTCGGCGCGATGCTGCTGCGGGAGGACGCGGGCGGCTATGTGCTGGTGGCCGTCGTCTCCTTTGCAGCGGCGGCGGTCATCACCGCGCTGTGCTTCCGGCTCAGAACCAGAGAAAACCAGAAAAAAGGCGGGGCGGACAAGCCCACCCGACACGAAAAGGAGGAGAAAAGCCAATGAAGAAACGAATACTCAGCATCCTGCTGCTGTGCTGCATGGTGCTGACGCTGCTGCCGACAGCGGCCTTTGCTGCGGGTGAGCTACCGGATGTCAAGCTTTCCGTCCCAACGACGTTTGACAAGATAGTGGACCTTACGGGGCAGAACAAAGAATTGAAAATCAAGGACAGCAAGACCTATCTGATCAAGGGCTCCACAGATCCGAACTGGTATTTTCAGCATAGGATCAAAATTGATGGCAAGAACAATACACCGCACATCTTTCTGGACGGCGTCCGCCTTCAGGCACCCGAGGACGGCCCTGCCATCGAGCTTTACGGCGGTGCCTCTGCCTGTCTGTACTTTATCGGCAACGACAGCGAGCTGACCGGCGCGGAGAACTTCGCCGCGCTGCAGAAAAACAAAACCGATGGCTATCTCCGGGTTCTGGTGCAGACGGGGACAAAGCTCACGTGTGAAGGCGGCAGGTATGGCGCTGGCATCGGAGGCTCAAAGGTCGGAATCAAGAACTTCTCGCAGGGACACGGCATGAACCTTCATTTCGGCTCTCTGGCGACGGGTATCTATGGCGGTGAGATTCTTGCGACCAGCGGCGTATACGGTGCGGGTATCGGCGGCGGTCAGGGCGGCGTCGGCGAGTGGATTTATGTGTATTCCGGCAAGCTGACGGTGCGGTCCGTTTCGGAAGGCGCAGGGATCGGTGGCGGTCAGGGCGGCCCCGGACGCTTTATTTATATCAAGGGCGGCACGGTAAATGCCGGCAGCGAGTCAGGCGGAGCAGGAATAGGCAGCGGCGATCAAGACGGACAGAACAAGTCGGAAGATGCGCATCATATCGAGATTTCCGGTGGAACGGTCGAAGCTTGGAGTAACTATGCCGGCGCAGGAATCGGTGGCGGAAGAGGCGGTTCGGGCTATGACATTTCCATCACTGGCGGCGTGGTGAGGGCGCAGGGCTACTTGGGCGCGGGCATCGGCGGCGGCATGAACGGCAACAGCGGGAACATTCTGATCAAGGACACAACGCTGACTGCGCTGGCCTTTCCGCTTTATCAGGACTACGGTTATACAGAGCTGTCTGCATCCGCGGTCGGAAGAGGCTCGAACCGGGCGTACTACATGGCAGTGATGCAAGATCAGGAATTTGCAATGATTATAGAAGAGAACATCAAAATCGGAGCCTCGGACGGGAAGTCCGTGTGGCTGAGCGCGACAGGGTGGCAGTGGCGCCACAACCAGGAACCGTATAAGAAGTACTGGGGCACCACAACGGAGCTTCTTATCCCCAACGAAAATGGGCGCGTGGACCTGCAGCGGTTGAGCCTGCCATATGCCTACAATTACGGCAGAGTGATCAGCAAGCTGGAGCTGCGCTGCGAGGAAAGCACATGCAGCCATGAACTGGGTTGGACGGACCGGGACGGCTGCCACATCTGGGCCTGTGTGAAATGCGGCGCGCGAGACCCCGCCGCGGAAATGTCCAAACAAAACGCCAAACACATTCCCGGCGACTGGAGCAATCAGAAGCAGCTCTGCACTGTGTGCGGCCATGTGATGGGAACGGACACGAAGGCGCCGGTGCTGGAGGTTTTGAAGGACGGTGAGAGCTACGCCGTCGAGGATACCATCGATGGAAATCCCGGCGCGTACACCTTCACCGTGAGCGACCCGGCTGCATCGGGAGAGACGTCCTCCGGCATCAAGTCGGTGACCATCAACGGCGAGCCGCAAACCGGTCCCACCTATCGTCTCCCCGCGCCAGATGGCGGCAACAATGACGCGGGAGCGAAATATACCGTGGTCGCGACTGACAACGCGGGAAACGAGACTACGGCGACAGTCAGAACATACAGGTGGCACCACGTGAAGGTCATCAGCCCGGACGGCAACGGAACGGCTTCCGCATCTCCTGACAAGGCCGTGGCTGGTACGGAAATCACCCTGACCGCAACGCCCAAAGATGGCTACCGCTTCAAGGAGTGGGAGGTCATCAGCGGCGGCGTGACCATCAAGGACGACAAGTTCACCATGCCGAGTGCCAACGTGGAGGTCAAGGCCATCTTCGAGAAGGACGCGCCTCCCACGTCTGCCGACCCCGCCAAGCCCAGCATCAGCGTCATCGGAACCTATACTTACAATGGCTCCGAGCATATCGCGACCGTGAACGGTTATGATCCCGCCACAATGGACATCACAGGCAACACCGGCACGGACGCGGGCGATTACACCGTTAGCGTCACATCCAAGACCGGCAAATGGGTGGACGGCAGCACCGATGCCGTGACCGCAGCGTGGAGCATCGGCAAAGCCACGCAGGAAGCGCCTAACGGCTTGATCGGTGTCGTGCCCACTACCGAGGGCGGCAGCGACGGAAAAATCACTGGCGTGGATGCAACGATGGAATACCGTGCAGAGAGCGAAACTATCTACACCGCCTGCACCGGTATCGAGATTGAAAACCTGCCTGCCGGCAATTACTTCGTGCGCTACGCGGAGGACAACAACCACTTTGCCGGCACAGATGCGGAGGTCACTGTGGGCAAGGGTGCGCCGCTTGCTGACTGTACCATCACCTTTGACGGCAACGGCGGCAGCGGCAGCATGGATTCCGTGACCGTCAAGGCAGGGACAAATTACATCCTGCCAGAGTGCGGCTTCACCGCTCCTGCCGATCAGGAGTTCAAGGCTTGGGAGATCGGCGGCACAGAGTACAAGGTGAGAGATTCCTACACCGTGCTCGGGGATACCGAAATCAAGGCACTGTGGGAAAACAGCGTTATTACCCCCACTGCCCACACCGTCACCGTAACCACAGAGGGCAACGGCACGGCCTCCGCCAACCCCTCCACTGCGGAGGCGCTCACGGAAATTACCTTGACCGCCAAGGCCAACAGGGGTTACCACTTCAAGGAATGGCAGGTCGAATCTCCGACAGGACTTGTAATCACCAACAACAAGTTCCTCATGCCGAACGACAACGTGGAGGTCAAAGCAATCTTTGAGAAGAACACCTCCACCGGCGGCGGCACCGGTGCCGGCGCGACCACCTATCCCATCACCGTGAAAAGCGCCAAGAACGGCGATGTGACCGCCAGCCACAAGTCCGCTGCCAAGGGCACCACCGTCATTCTGACGGTCGATCCCGATAAGGGCTATGTGCCGGATAGCCTCACCGTTCTGGACGGCAAGGACAAGGAACGCAAGCTGACCGACAAGGGCGACGGCAAGTACAGCTTCATCATGCCCGCCGACAAGGTCACCGTGGAGGCCAGCTTTAAGGAAGAGTTTCCTGACCTCCCCAATTCCTTTTCCGATCTGGCCCCCAGCGACTTCTGCTACGATGCCGTGATGTGGGCAGTCGGAAGGGATATCACCGGCGGCATCGGCAACTATACATTCGGCCCCAACCTGCCCTGCACCCGCGCGCAGGCGGTCACCTTCCTGTGGCGTGCAGCCGGCAGTCCCGAGCCTGAAACCCGCGCCATGCCGTTTACCGACGTTCCCGTGGGCAGCTATTATTACAATGCGGTGCTGTGGGCGATAGAAAACGGCATCACCAAGGGCACCAGTGACACCATGTTCAGCCCGGATGCCACCTGCTCCCGCGCGCAGATCGTGACCTTCCTGTGGCGCGCAGGCGGCAGCCCCGTTGCCAGCGGCAATTCTGCCTTCACCGACGTGGCCTCTGACGCTTACTACGCGGCCGCGGTCATCTGGGCAGAGAAGAACGATATCACCGGTGGTATCGGCGGCGGCCTGTTCGGCTCCAACAACGATTGTACCCGCGGTCAGATCGTCACCTTTATCTATCGCAGCGTGAAGTAAGAAACATGGATAAGAAGGAATGGCAGAGAGAAAAGCGAAAGGGCATCGCTTGCTTAGTCGTTGGCCTTGTCGGAACGCTGCTTGGTAGCGTACTGATTTTTTATCTGTGGGACATCGGCTGGTTCTATCAGCTCTCCGTTGACAGCAAGCTATCCTTTCTCGACGAAACGGAGATAGAGGCGTTGATGGGAGTTGCCCTGCTCCTACCATTCCTCACAGTGATGTTTCATGGCTTCATGCGAGTGCAGATTGATCTGCGCTGTGAGCGCGAATATCGCAAAAAAGCGGAGAGAAACACTGACCACATCTCTGAATAGCGTAACCCTACAAAACCGCAAGGCGGCTCTGCCTTTGAGCTGCCTTGCGGTTTCTCTTTGCATAAAGCTCCCACTAAAAAAGCAGCGCCTTTACACAGTTTGTTCGTGTAAGGCGCTGCCTTTTTGCCTTTTGAGGGGGGCTATCCTCGCTCTCGGGGATCTCCTCCAGCTTCTGAAACCGGGTTTTCAATTCTTTCAGAAATGGAGGAAGTGGAAAAATGTCTTGTTTCAAAGATCATCGTTCAGGCATTGAAACAAACTCTTCCGGGGCGGAAAATCCGCCAGAATCCCCCATCGAGGAAATATTTTTGGAGAATTTCAAAAATATTTCCGAAAACTTTGCCAAAATCGCACCTTCCATTCGGGATAGAAGCGAAAGGGGAAGAAAGCCGGCCTCTCGGTGCATGAGAGGAGGTGAACAACTCTTGGAGCTGACACCATCCCAAAAGAAAACCGTTAGACATCAGTTCGACAGCTTTTGCAGGAAGGTTCTGCGTGAAGAAGCCCGCGATTATGAGCGTCATATCGCGTGGCGTTCCGACCATGAGGTATCCCTTTCGGAGCTGTCAGAGGAGCAGGAGCGCCAAATGTATGTGCTGGACAAGTATCCGTCCGAGCAGACGCATTTTCATGTGCAGGGCTATGATGTGGCAATCGAAAACGAAAATCTCGCCAATGCCCTGACGGTGCTGCCGGACGATAAGCGTGACATTGTTTTGCTTGCCTTTTTCCTTGATATGACCGATCAGGAAATCGCGGACAAGCTGGACATGGTACGCCGCACCGTGCAATACAAGCGCGCTCAGTCCCTCAAGGAATTGAAAAAAGAAATGGAGGTTACGGAAGATGGCGCGCAATCTGAGTAATGCCGCTGCATCTCTGCTGCCTTACTCGACCATCGAAGCGGCAGCGTCCGGCAATGTGGACGCGATCAATGCTGTGCTGAAGCACTATGAGCGTTATATTGCGGCTCTGGCAACCAGAACCCTGTATGACGAAAACGGTGTTCCGCACCTTTGCCTCGATGAAGAAAAGGTATGCAGGATGCGAACCAAGCTGATTACCAAGATTCTTGACTTCAAGGTAAACAAAGCAGCCTAAAAACCCATAGCAGCCCGTGCAGGAGCGTGTCCCCCTTTCCACGCTTCTGCAACGGGCTATTCGTGCATCCGCGAGGAAAGGTTCTTATCGCCTGATGGGAGCCTTTCCCGGCTGATCCACAGCCAAATATCACACGCGCCCGAAAGCGCGGATCTGCTGTACCTTGAAAATTTCATAGGCAACCGGATAACGAACCTGAACGGAGCAAAGCCCAGCAAATGGCGCGCCATGATCCGCACGGAAAGGAGGATTTGGGCGAGCGATTCAGCCAGTTTGCATCTGTGTGTGGCATCACAGATGGCCATGACCTCCGTTCAGCTAACGATACTCCCGCGTTGAACGCCCTCAAAGCATTGCGCGGCGCACCCACCAGCATGGGCCGGGGTGAGATTCCCGTGGGCTGCTGCCAGCGGCCATCCGGTTTTGCCAATAACAATTTACAAATGAGGCGAAAACTATCATGAGTATACGTGCGGCGCTATATTGCCGTGTAGATTGGAGAATTTCTGTTGAAAATGAAACTCGAGGAAGAATATCTGCGGTGACCGTCTATCATATTTTCGGCTCATATCCCATAGCATATAAGGAAGGGGGCTAAGACAGTGACGGAGGTTGATCGCGAGATTGCTTTGGCTTTATTAAAACGACTATGGAAGCGGGAGTTGATTTCGGAAGAAACGTATGTTTCTGCCAGCAGCTCCCGTTTTTTTGACAAACGGCAATTTACATCTGATACTGAAACCGTCAACAAAATAACTGAGGAGGTCAGTACGGATGGTAACAATTAGATGGCTTCGAGAGCAGATTCGGCAGGGAAAAACCATTTACGATCTGCCACTCCGGGTTACGTTCTACGCGCGTGTTTCTACGGAAAAGGTGGAGCAGCAGGGCAGTTTGGAAAACCAGATCCAATACTACACAGAGTTCATTCAAAAGAACCCGAATTGGACCTATGTTCCCGGCTACATTGATGAAGGTATTTCTGGAACGAGCACTTATAAGCGTGACAGTTTTCTGCGCATGATCGAGGATGCCAAACGAGAGATGTTTGACTTCATTATCACAAAAGAAATATCCCGTTTTTCCCGCAACACACTGGACAGTATCCAATATACACAGGAGCTGCTGGACAACAATGTGGGTGTACTGTTCCAAAATGATAATATCAACACACTGGACAGCGATAGTGAGTTTCGGCTGATCGTCATGGCCGGCGTGGCACAGGACGAAGTTCGAAAACTATCCGAGCGGTTAAAATTTGGCTTTCGGCAGTCCATCAAGAACGGCCATGTTTTGGGAAATAATCGCTTATGGGGTTACGATAAGAAGGACTGCAAGCTGACAATCATCCCGGAGCAGGCAGAAGCGGTCAAGCTGATTTTTCAGCTCTATGCCACCGGAAACTATGGCCTGCGCAAGTTATCACAGGAGCTGACTCGCCGTGGATACACAAGTCTTTTGGGAAACGAGTTCAATTCCGTCACCATCGGCCATATTCTGCAAAACCCCAAGTACAAGGGGTGGTACTGCGGCAATAAGACACAATCCTTAGACTATCGGAAGAAAAAAACGGTATTTCTTGATGAAAGCGAGTGGGTAACATACCCAGATCCTAATATCCCGGCGATTGTATCGGAAGAACTTTGGAATCAGGCAAATGAGATATTCAAGAAACGCAGTGCCAGAACGAAAGCTTACGGCGTTGGTTACCAAAGCAAGTATCCATACAGCGGGAAAATCATTTGCGGAAAGCATGGAACCACCTTTCATCGGCAGAGCTTCAAAACTGTGGAGGGACACACAGAATACTGGCAGTGCAGGATGTACCGTGAGCGCGGAAAAGCTGGATGCGATTTGCCGACGCTCCAAACGAAGGAGCTGGACGCAATTCTGGCAGACCAATTCCAAAAGCTGGTGAAAAATCAAAAGCAGATCGTCCGACTTGTGATGGACAGTGTTTCCGGCGTTCAGCAGAAGCATGATTACTCCGGACAAATCACCCAGTTGAACACACAGATCAGCCAACTGGAGGAAAAAAAGGATAAGCTGCTGGAACTCAGTATCGCCAACGCAATCACAATTCAGGAATTCAAAAAGCGCAATAACCGCTTCAATGAACAGATTGCGGATATGCAGGAGCAGATGATTTCTTTACAAAAGCTGGAGGAAAATGGCTCAGCTTCGGGTATTGACTTGTCCGCAATTGAACAGGCGCTTTGGCAGGAGCTTTCCTTTCAGGATACCATCTCGACGGAGGTTGTTGCGTCAATCCTCGACCATGTGGTTGTTTGCGAGGGCAGCACGAAACAGCGAATTGATCTGGAACTCTATTTAAGGCTGGGGCAGACCGCTTCAGTCACTTTTTCACGAGAGCGATTTGCATTTTGGAACACATCTTCTTTACAATGTGCGCAACAAGGCGCAGGTTATGCTCCACGAGCGTATTGCGCGCGTTGAGGTCGCCTGCGAGCATCCGCTCAACGCAGTCCCGTTCCTCCCGCGCCGACAGCGGGCGCGGAAACGAGCCGGTATTCCCGGCAAGATGCAGTGTGAGCAACAGAGAATGCGCAAGCAGGTACAGTGCGGCTGACAGCATAGAAAAAACTTCCTTTCCGTTTTTCTGATAGCCTATGGCCGCATGGGAAGTCCCTATGCCTTGCAGGCCGGCCGCACCACCATAGGATGCTGCGCGGCAAAAAAAACGGCCCTGCAGTTTTTCCGCAGGGCCGCTCATTCAGGCCTTACAGGCCGTAGATCTCGCCGTATTTCTCCTCAAGATAGCTGGTATAGACTGTCGGGTCAAACGCTTCGCCAAGCACCAGTTTGAGCAGCTCGCCCGGCTTTTTCAGGCTGCCATACTGCCAGATATGCTCGCGGTTCCATGCATTGATGGGCGCAAAGTCGCCGCGCTTCAGGCAGTCCTCCACATCGACCGTCTCTTTCATCCGGCGCAGGAACTGCGCGCCGTAGGCGCTGCCCAGCGCGTAGGACGGGAAGTAGCCGATGCTGCCGCCCGACCAGTGGCTGTCCTGCAGAACGCCGTGCTTGTCGTCCGGCACGTCAACGCCGAGGTATTCTTTATAAAGGCGGTTCCACTCGCCCGGCAGATCGTGTACCTTGAGTTCGCCGTGCATCACGCGCTTTTCCAGCTCGTAGCGCACCATGACGTGCAGGCTGTAAGTCACCTCGTCGGCCTCGGTGCGGATCAGCGATGGCTCCGCCTTGTTGATGGCGCGGTAAAATTCCTCTGCCGTGTGGCCGCTCAGCTCGGGGAACAGCTCGCAGAGCTTTGGGAACACGAAGCCCGTGAAGGCGCGCGAACGGGCAAGCAGATTTTCATAAAAGCGGCTCTGGCTCTCGTGGATGCCCATGGAGACGCCGCCGTCAAGCACCGTATAAGCAAGGTCGTCCGCGCTGCCGGTATCGTAGAGCGCGTGCCCGCCCTCGTGGATAACGGAGAACATCGAGGACGCAAAGTTGTCTTCCAGATAGTGCGTGGTGATGCGCTCGTCAAAATGAGAGCCGAGCGACGTGGTGAACGGATGCTCCGTTGTGGCAAGACCGACATGGTCAAGGTTCAGCCCCATCGTGCGCATCAGGTAATCGGAAAGCTGCGCCTGCTTCTCCTCGGGGAAGCAGCCGTGCAGCATCGAATCATCGACCTGCGGCTGCGCCTTGATCTTTTTAAGCAGCGGCACGATGTGCGCGCGCAGCGTGGCAAAGAACTCGTCGCACTGCGCCATCGTCAGCCCGTCCTCATACTCGCCGAGCCAGTAATCGTAGGGATCCTTTTCCGGCGCGCAGTAATGCGCAAAACGGATATTGGTCTCAAAAATCTTCTCCAGCGCCGGTTCGAAAAGCGCAAAATCGCTCGTCTCCTTGGCGCGGTGCCAGACATCGTCCGCCTCGACCAGTAGTTGCTGGTAGGCGACATACTCGTCCATCGGGATCTTCTGCATATTGCGGATATCCTTGATGAGCAGAAACACCATGCGCTGCTGCTTTTCGTTAAGCTCCTCCTTGTGCGCGTCAAGAAATTCAAGCAGCGCAACGGTCTCTTTGCCCGTTGCGAGCTTATAGCTCTCCTCGCTCAGGATGCTCATGGTCTGGCCGCGGTTGGCTGCGGTACCGCGCGGCGCGGTAGTCGCTCCGTCGTAAAAGAGCAGCCCCATGGCATGGCCGTAAGCCGCCATCTTCGCCTGCAGATCCATCAGCGCCTGCACCGCCTGGTTGACTGTCATGAAAAAATCTCCTCGCTTTCTTTATCTGATAGGCATCGTACCATGTTTTTGCCGGAAAGTAAATACAAATTGCAGCGATCCCTGGTTTCTGGTCTGCTTCGCCGTGTTTCTCATCAACGATCTCTATGGATTTGTCAGCTGGCGCAGGATGCAGGCGCGTCAGGCTGCGGCCGATGCATAAAAGAGGAAGAGCGCGCCGCGCTCTTCCTCTTTTATCTCTTTTTTATCCGTTCCATCCGTCAAATTCCGGATAGCCGTCCTTGAGCGACTCATCGTAGATCGCGCGCTCGCCGCCGATGAATTTGGGCCGCACGCGCGCGGCCAGCACGATTGCCTGCCCGATGCGGCTTTGCGCAAGGCGCACCGGCACGGCGACCTTCTTCAGGTGCATTCCGATCAGCGTGCCGCCGATGTCCAGCCCGGCGTCTGCGCGGATCTCCTCCAGCGCAACGGGATGACGGAACGCCTTGTAAGCGGCAGTTGCGAACGAGCTGCCCGCCTTGGGCTGGGGCAGCACGTTGACGATCTCGGCATCCGGCACGGCCGCATACTCCACGATCAGCGCGCGGTTGAGATGCTCGCAGCACTGGGCTGCAAGGTAAACGCCCATCGGCGTGAACACGCCGGAAAGGCCGCGGAAGATCGCATCGGCAACCTCGGGCGTGGACCAGCTGCCGACCTGATGCCCCACCACTTCGCTCGTGCTGCACCCGACCACAACGATCTGCCCCCGGTGCAGGCGCGCCGCTTCTGCAAGCTCCTGCGCCGCGCGCGCCGCCTCCTGCTCGACCTGCGCGATCAGGCTGCGGTCCTGCGCTTCATGAATTGTTCCTGCCATAACGTTATTCTCCCTTCCGGTTCTTACAAGCCGCTCAAACGAGTTTTTTTGTCAGCTGTGAGCGCACCATTACAGCCATCAGCATCACCCCCGCCGCAAGGCCGACCGCTCCCTGCACGAGATTGCCCGGAATGCTTGCCGCTGCGGCAAGTCCTTTTCCCAGCAGCAGCGAGGCATAGCCGAAATAACCCGCCACCATGAGGAGTTCCGCCGCCACGCCGCCAAGGACGCGCCCCGCGCTGCTGCCGTTCATCCTGCGCAGGATCAGCGCGGCCGTCATCGCCATCAGCCCCTTGATGATCAGCGTCCCCGGTGCATAGTGCGCATAGCCGAGCAGCACATCCGCCAGCATCGACCCGATGCCTCCGGCGGCAAAGCCGTACCACGGCCCAAGCATCCAGCCCGACAGCAGCACAAAGCAATCGCCCAGATTGACATAGCCCTGCATGGGGCTGGGGATCTGCACGACCATGGTTGCAACGCAGCAAAGCGCTGCCAGCAGCGCGCTGAGGACCAGTTTTCTCAATTTTTTGTCGTCCATGACCATAGCTCCTTTGCTTTTTCTGCGTGTATTATACCGCGAATTGGTACTATTGCTATGGTCAAATTGCAACAAATAATGCAGACCAGATTCCTTCTCTTCAAAAAAGCTGCGGCGCAGCCGGATGGCTGCGCCGCAGCGCTGGGCAAATGCTTATTCGTTGGGATGGTCTTCCTCCGCAGGGGTCTGCGCTGCGGGTTCGTCTTTCTCAGCGGCAGCGCCGGCTGCGGCGTCCTCCGCTTTCTTCGCGGCGGCTGCGGCCTTGGCGGCCTCGCAGGCGGCAAGCTTCTCCTGGGAAGCGCGGATCGCGGCGACCACATCGGCCACGGCCTCGGGCGCGTCTCCATCCAGCGTGGAGAGATACCATTCGCCAATGGCGCGGTAATTCTTGTCCATGCTGCGGCGCTCCGCAGCCATCTCATACTCGGTCTTCGCCCTGTCGGCCACGTCTCTCGCCTTTTCGCCAACGACCGCCGCGACCTGCTGCGCCTTTTCACCTGCGGCAAACGCAGCGTCCTGAACCTTCCTGCTGAAATCGTCGAAAGATGCCATGATCTCCTTCTCCTTTCATCTTTTGGATTGCTGAGAGTAAGTATATGCGCCGCGCAGCGGCAATTCAATGGATAATTTACGAAAAAAGTGTAAAATTTTTATGACGGGCGCTATGACTTTTCCACCCAGCCCTGCGCGCAGGCCACGGCGCGCTTCCAGCCGCGATAGGCCGCCTCGCAGTCGTACTGGTCGCGCCCCGGCAGAAAGATCCGTTCGCTGCGCCGCAGCGTGCGCAGCTCATCCAGATCGCGCCATACGCCGGCAGCCAGTCCCGCAAGCGAGGCAGCGCCGAAGGCGGTCGTCTCCACCATGGCCGGACGATCCACCGGGATACGCAGCAGATCCGCCTGCAACTGCATCATCAGGTCGCTCACGCTTGCGCCGCCGTCCACGCGCAGCAGCGAGATCTCCAGACCTGCGTCCTGCCGCATACAGGTCATCAGATCCGTGACCTGATAGGCAATGGACTCCAGCACCGCGCGGGCGAGATGCTTCCTCGTTGTGCCGCGCGTGATCCCCACCACGCAGCCGCGCGCGTACATATCCCAATACGGCGCGCCAAGCCCGGTAAACGCCGGGACCAGATAAACGCCGCCGGTATCGGCAACCTGTTCAGCCAGCTCGTCGCACTCATGCGACGAGGAGATCAGCCCCAGCTCGTCGCGCAGCCACTGGATCGCGGAGCCTGCGTTGAACACGCTGCCCTCGAGCGCGTAGGTCGCGCGGCCGCCGATGCTCCAGCCGACCGTTGCCACCAGTCCCGCGCGCGAACGCACCGGCGCCTCTCCCACGTTCATCAGCGTAAAGCAGCCGGTGCCGTAGGTGTTTTTCGCCTGCCCGCGCTCAAAGCAGCCCTGGCCGAACAGCGCCGCCTGCTGGTCGCCCGCCGCACCGCAGATCGGCACGCCGGAGAGCGCCTCCAGCCCCACGATCCCCTCTGCCACCGCGCCGTAGCACTCGGAGTTGGACACGGGGCGCGGCAGGATATTCATGGGAATGCCGAAAATGCGGCACAGCTGCGGATCCCACTGCATGGTGTGGATATTAAAGAGCATGGTGCGGCTGGCGTTGGAGTAATCCGTTACATGGACTTTTCCGCCGGTTAGCTTCCAGATGAGCCACGTTTCCACCGTGCCGAAGAGCAGCTCGCCGCGTTCCGCCCTCTCCCGCGCGCCGGGAACATGGTCGAGCAGCCAGCTGATCTTTGTTGCTGAAAAGTAGGCGTCGATCTGCAGACCGGTCCGCTCCGCCACCTGCTCGCTTACGCCGCGCTGCCTGCGCAGCGCTTCCACAATGTCCGCCGTGCGGCGGCACTGCCAGACAATGGCATTATAAATGGGTCTGCCGCTCTCCCGTTCCCACAGGATCGTGGTCTCGCGCTGGTTGGTAATGCCCACGGCCGCCACCTCATCCGCGCAGCCGGAGTCGCGCAGCGCCTGCGCGGCGACGGCGCGCTGGCTCTCCCAGATCTCCTCCGGATCATGCTCCACCCAACCGGGCTGCGGATAATGCTGCCGGAAAGTCCGCTGCGCGCACCCGGCAATGCTGCCGTCGCGCCCGAACAGGATCGCGCGCGAGCTGGTCGTTCCCTGATCGAGAGCCAGAATATACTTCCGCATGAAGATACCCCCTTGTTGAATTGGCGCGTTCTATGCTATACTATCAGAGGATTATATCACGCAGGAGGATTTTTCGCCATGACAAATTGCAAGGAATTTTACTTTCCCTCATCCGATGGATCCTCGCACATCCATGCGGCGGAGTGGTATCCGGAGGGCCGCGAGCCGATCGGCGTTCTGCAGATCGCGCACGGCGTGGCGGAATACGGGATGCGCTATGCGCCGCTTGCAGAATTCATGAACGAACACGGCTTTATCGTGGTGGCGAACGACCATCTCGGCCACGGTCTCTCCGCCGCGCCGGGCGCGGAAACGCTGTACTTCGGCGCGCACGACGGCTGGCGCCATGTGGTGGACGACATTTACGCCCTGCGCTGCCGCACGAAGGCGCAGTATCCCGGCCTCCCCTATGTTCTGATGGGACATTCGATGGGTTCCTTCCTCGCGCGGACCTATCTCATCCGCTACCCCGGCACGGTGGACGCTGCCATCATCATGGGAACAGGGCAGCAATCGCCTCTGCTGGTATCCGGAGGGCGCGCCGTGGCAAGGGCGGCGGGAAAGCGGCACGGCTTTCAGGCGCATTCGCCGCGCGTGGAGGCGCTTGCTTTTGGCGCGTACAACAAGGCGTTCGCCCCCAACCGCACCGACTACGACTGGCTGAGCGCAAGCGACAGCAATGTTGACTCCTACATTGCCGATCCGCTGTGCGGCGGCAAAACGAGCATCGGCCTTTTCTACGAAATGCTGGGCGGCATCCGCTTCATCAGCACCCAGAAAAACGTGGATTCGATGAATCTTTCCACGCCGGTCCTCTTTATTTCCGGCGCCAAAGATCCTGTGGGCGATATGGGCAGGGGCGTGAAACGGGCATACGAAAGCTTCCGCCGCGCGGGTGTGCGCGACGTGGAGCTGAAGCTCTACGAAGGCCTGCGCCACGAGATCCTGAATGAAGACTGCCGCGCAGCGGTCTGCAGCGATCTGTGGAGCTGGATCGAAAAGCATTTGCACTGACCGGAAAAGGCGGGCCGCTACGCGGCCCGCCTTCTTGTCTGCCGCAGCACGCGCAGCGTCAGCGCATCGATATCGTGCGTCAGCAGCAGCACGCGCGCCGTGCAAATGCTGTCGAGCATGATGCCGAACAGCAGCGTCAGCAGCAGCGCGTCCGGCAGCGCGGCGGCAAGCCGCGCAAGAGCAGGCTGCACATACCGCACCGCCAGCATCGCAAGCACGCCCCAGCAGAGCGAGAACGGCAGGCAGATGCGCCCGTTCACATCGCACTTCGTTGCCGAATAGTCCCAGAACCGCACGCCGAAAAGTGCCTCGTACCCCCAATGAACAGCATATTCCACCACGCTTGCCGCAAGCGCGCCGAGCAGGAACTGCTCCCACGGGCCAGGCAGCTCCGCCGCGCCAAGCAGCAGCACCGCCAGCATCGCAAGCCCGTATACCGGGCAAAGCGGCGCAACCACAAAGCAGCGCCGCAGCCGGTGCTTTGCCCCCGACGCTGCAGCAAACGCCTTTTCAAGTCCGCAGCCAAGCGCGCTGTAGAAAATGCCGTACCACAAGTATTCCATTAGTCCCTCCGCAGCCGTTTTCCTCAGTATGGCTCCGCGCGGCGAAAAAATACGCGGGCGCGTTGCAATGCGCGGCAAAATGTGATACCATTTCCTATCATACCAACCGGAATCAAGAATGACAGGAGTGGAACGACTATGCCGGATACCTGGGAAGCGCTGGAACACGATTGCCTGAGCTGCCGCGAATGCTCCCTGTGTGAGACGCGCACAAACGTTGTTTTCGGCGTGGGCAGCAGGCGCGCGGAGGTGCTGTTCATCGGCGAAGGCCCCGGCGCAAACGAAGATGCGCAGGGCGAGCCGTTTGTCGGGCGCGCGGGCCATCTGCTCGACGATATGCTCGAGATCATCGGTCTGAAGCGCGAGGATGTTTATATTGCCAATATTGTTAAATGCCGCCCGCCGGAAAACCGCGACCCCCTCGGCGTGGAGCAGGACGCCTGCATCGGCTATCTCCGCCGCCAGGCGGCTCTGCTGCGGCCGAAGATCATCGTCTGCCTCGGGCGCATCTCCGCGATGCGGATCATCAAGCCGGACTTCAAGATCTCAAAGGAACACGGGCAGTGGTTTGAAAAGGGCGGGGTACAGATGATGGCCGTTTACCATCCCGCAGCGCTGCTGCGCGACCCGCGCCGCCGCCCCGAGGCCTTTGACGATTTCAAGGCGCTGGCCGCAAAGATCAATGAGCTTTGCGAACGAATCCATGCTGATCCGTAATAGAACCAGCATACTTTCAGCGCTGTGACCTGCCATCGCGCCGCTGCGCCCGCATTTTTTGGATAAAAATGACATTGACTGTCATTTTTATGTGTGTTATATTTACCACATCATTTTTAAGGAAAGGAGCCGGCAGGGGATGAAGACCATTCGACACATCATGGATCGCTATTACTATTATTCCTACTTTTACTTTTATCTGAAAGTAAAAGCGATTTGTGATGCCCGTATCCGGATGGCTGCCTGAACGATGCTCAAGCTCCGCACCTGAAAGAAGCTTCGTCAAGAAACCCGCCGTATGGACCCACAAGTCCTTACGGCGGATTTTATTTTATTCCGGAAACATTAAAATAGGAGGAAACAATCATGAAAAGCAAGCAATCTCTTCTGTCCACCATTCTCTCCCTTGCGCTGGCGCTGAGCCTGTGCCTGGGACTGACCGCCTGCGGCGACAAGGGCGGCGATGACGCAGCCTATACCGTGGGCATCTGCCAGCTGGCGCAGCATGAAGCGCTCGACGCTGCAACGCAGGGCTTTATGGACGCGCTGAACGAGGCTTTGCCCGGTCAGGTCAAGTTTGAAAACAAGAACGCCAGCGGCGACAGCGCCAACTGCTCCACCATCGTAAACGGCTTTGTGTCTGAGGGCGTGGATCTCATCATGGCCAACGCCACCGGCGCGCTGACCGCCGCCGCATCCGCCACGAGCGATATCCCCATCCTCGGCACCTCGATCACGGCCTACGGCGTTGCGCTGGATATTGCCGACTTCTCCGGCACCGTTGGCGGCAATATCTCCGGCACCTCCGACCTGGCCGACCTGAGCAAGCAGGCCGACATGATTACCGAGTGGTTCCCCGAAGCCAAAACCGTTGGTCTGCTGTTCTGCTCCGCCGAGCCGAACTCCCGCTACCAGATTGAGGAGGTCGCCAAGAACCTTTCCGCCAAGGGCATTGAAACCAGAGAATTCGCCTTTACCGATTCCAACGACGTCACTGCCGTTACGCAGGCCGCCGCCGAGTATTCCGATGTTGTTTACATCCCCACCGACAACACCGCCGCCTCCAACACCGAGGCCATTGCCAACGTTCTCATCCCCGCCGGCGTGCCTGCCATCTGCGGCGAGGCGGGCATCTGCAAGGGCTGCGGCGTGGCGACCCTTTCCATCAGCTACTATGACCTTGGTGTGACCACCGGCAAGATGGCCGCGAAGATCCTCACCGGCGAGGCCAACATCTCTGAAATGCCCATTGAATACACCGACGCCACCCCGAAATACAATGCCTCCGTGTGCGATGCGCTCGGCATTGCCCCGCTGGACGGCTACACCGCCATTGAAGACTGATTTTCCCCGCAGGCAGGAGCGGCCCGCCCGCTCCTGCCCAAACATGAGATAGGAGGAGAGACTCCATGAGTTTTCTTTTATCGCTGCTGAACGCGCTGCCCGGCGCGGCCGCCCAGGGGCTTGCCTGGGGCGTCATGGCGATCGGCGTATACATCACCTACCGCATTCTTGACGTGGCCGACCTGACGGTGGACGGTTCGTTCGCTACCGGCGGCGCGGTCTGCGTCATGCTGATCCGCGGCGGCGTAAACCCCTGGCTCGCGCTTTTGTGCGCGGTGGTTGCCGGTATGCTTGCCGGCCTTGTCACCGGCGTTTTCCATACGCGCTGCGGCATACCGGCGATCCTCGCCGGTATCCTGACGCAGCTGTCGCTGTATTCCATCAACCTGCGCATCATGGGCGGCAAGGCGAATCAGGCCGTCAGCATCGATAAATATCCGCTGCTCGTCTCGCAGCGCTATGTCCGCGACTTTGCGCCGCTGGACGCCCTTGTGAAGAATCCCCTGCCGCTGCTGCTGGTCTTTACCGCAGCAGTCATCGCGCTGCTGTACTGGTTCTTCGGCACGGAGAAGGGCAGCTCCCTGCGCGCCACGGGCGCAAACCCCCATATGGCGCGCGCGCAGGGCATCAATACCGACTCGAACATCGTACTCGGCCTGATGCTTTCCAACGGCCTTGTCGCGCTCTCCGGCGCGCTGCTTGCGCAGTATCAGGGTTCGAGCGACGTGCAGATGGGCCGCGGCGCGATCGTCATCGGTCTGGCCGCCGTGATTATCGGCGAGGTCGTCTTCGGCAAGCTGTTCATCAACTTCGGGCTCAAGCTGTTTGCCGTGTCCATCGGCGCGATCATCTACTACATTGTTTTGCAGGTCACACTCCAGCTTGGTCTCAACACCAACGATCTGAAGCTCGTCAGCGCGCTGATCGTGGCGGTCTTTCTTGCCATTCCCTACTGGAAGGGCAGGATGTTCCGCGGCAAGGTGCAGCCGCAGAAGGGAGGCAGCGAAAATGCTTGAACTCAAGGAGCTTTACAAAACCTTCAACCCCGGCACGATCAACGCCAAGACTGCGCTCAGCGGTCTGAGCCTGACGCTGCACGACGGCGACTTCGTTACCGTCATCGGCGGCAACGGCGCGGGCAAATCCACGATGCTCAACGCCACGGCAGGCACCTTCTTCGTTGATTCCGGCAAGATCCTCATCAACGGCAAGGACGTGACGAGCCTGCCCGAACACAAGCGCGCAGCGTTCATCGGCCGCGTGTTTCAGGATCCGATGATGGGTACGGCGCCCTCGATGCAGATCGAAGAAAATCTGGCGCTTGCCGCCCGCCGCGGGCAGCGGCGCGGGCTTTCCTGGGGCGTGACGAAGGATGAGCGCGAGGAATACCGCAGAAGGCTCGGCGCGCTCGGCCTTGGGCTGGAATCCCGCCTCTCGACCAAGGTGGCTACGCTCTCCGGCGGCCAGCGCCAGGCGCTCACGCTGCTGATGGCAACGCTCAAGCGGCCGGAGCTGCTGCTGCTCGACGAGCATACCGCAGCGCTCGATCCCAAGACCGCCGCCAAGGTCATGGAGCTGACTGACCGCATCGTGCAGGAAAATCAGCTGACCACGCTGATGATCACGCACAATATGCGCGACGCCATCCAGTACGGCAACCGCCTGATCATGCTGCACGAGGGGCGTATCATCCTCGACATTTCAGGCGAGGAAAAGCAGAAGCTGACCGTACCTGACCTGCTGGCGCAGTTCACCCGCGCCAGCGGCGGCGAATTTGCCAGCGACCGCGCGATCCTTTCATGAATCCGTTGTTTTTCCTCTTCCTACAGAAAAAGGGAGAAGGCGCTCCGCCTTCTCCCTTTTTCACTGTTCTATGTCTCTGCGGGAGCCTCCGGCTCCGCTCCCAGCACGACCTCCACAATACCCACATCATCGGTGTCCGGGTAAAAATTCACCTGCCACGGCTCTGCGGCCTCCGGCTCCAGCTCCTCCTGCACGGCGCGCACCATATCGCGCAGCCCATCGCGCCCGGTGGTAAAGTAGCCGAAGCGGATCGTCACGCAGCCCGCCGTTCCCTGCGCCGCCGCCAGGCGCAGCAGATCCGGCAGCGCCTCGGTGCTGGTGGCGGTAATGATCGCCGCCTGCTCCTCCGCCGTGCGGCGGTAGCCGAAACGTACTGCCATTTCATAGTAGCCGTGCTGCTGCGCGTCCGTATAGCTGATGTAATCCAGAAGGTATGCGCCAAGCTGCGTTTCCTCCTGCACCTCGCGGCAGGCGCGCTCGGCCATTGCGGCAGGATCGTCGCCGCCGTAGATGCGCACGGTCCCCTCCTCGCTGTGTTCGCCGAGGAGCAGCAGCAGCGCGTTGACCAGATCCTGATAGCCGTCGGCGCGCAGGGTGTCTGCGCCCTCGTTTTCCCAATACGCTTCGCTGTGCGGCGCGGAAACGGAAAAGCTGCGCTCCAGCACGACGTTGCCGCAGCCGGAAAGCATCAGACAGAGCGCCGCCAGCAGCGCCGGTATCCTTTTCTTCACGGCGCGCCTCCTTTCGGGCAGTGTTTTAATAGCCGAGATCCTCGTTGATAAGTACGACCTCCGTCTCGCAGCTCTTCATCGCCTCCCACAGCACGACAAGGCCGCGGCAGATGCGCTGCGGACTCCTGCAGTCGTAGCAATGGTCGCCCTTGGCGGCGCAGGGCGTTTTCACGCCGAGACGCTGCGCGTTTTTCGGCGCGGCGATGTTGCGCGCACGCCAGAGCGCTTCCTCATAGGTCGGCGCAAGCTTGTTGCGCCCAACGATGAACCAGACCTTTTTATGCCCGTAAAGCGAGGCGGCAACGCGGTTGCCCGTACCGTCGATATTGATGATCTCGCCCGTTTCGGCAAGGCCGTTGGCCGAAAGCAGGTAATGGTCGCTCGTCTGCGCCTTTTCGCGCAGCTCGTCCGCGCTCAGCCCCTCCGGCGCGTGCCAGTGGCTGTAAACGGCATTATGCGTGCTGAGCCTGTCATAAAGGCTCAGCTGCTCGAGCGTCACGCTGCCGCCGAACGCAGCGCTGCTCCCATCGATCTGCGCATTCAGATAGTCCGCCGCAGACGCTGCATCCGCAAACGTGCTGACGGCAAAGCCGCGCGCCTTGAGATTCTGCTCCACTGCTGTAAAGTCCATTTTCGTTCCTCCTTGCATCGTTACAGTCCTTTGGGGTTATATTCGCCGAAGCCCTCGCCGAGGACCTCGCTTGCATCGCACAGGATGAAAAAGGCGTCGGGATCCAGCTCCTTGACGAAGCGCTTGACGGCAACCATCTCCTTTTTGCGGACCGCGCAGAAAAGCAGCGGCCGGTCCCGTCCCGTATAGGCGCCGCGCGCGCTGAGCAGCGTAACGCCCATCTCGCGCGCAAGCAGCGCCCGCATGATCTCCTCGTACCTGTCGCTGATGATGTAGGCGACCTTCGCCGTGTTCTGCCCGTAGACCACAAGGTCGAGGACCTTGGTGGTGATATAGAGCGCCGCCGCGCCGTAAAGCGCGTTGTTCAGGCTGCGGAACACCGCCGCATAGGTCAGAATGATCGTCAGGTCGATACACAGGCACACATTGCCGATCGACAGCCGCTCGATGTGCGAGCGGACGATCCATGCGCCAAGCTCCGAGCCGCCGGTCGTCGCCTCCTCGCGGAAGATAAGGCCCGAGGCAATGCCGAGCGTCACGCCGCCATACAGGCACGCCAGCAGCGGATCCATAGGGGAAAACTCGTGCAGCATGGCGATCACGTCGATCAGAACGGAGCTGACGGCCATGGTGTAGATCGACTTGAACAGAAATGCAAACCCGAACTTTTTCAGCCCGACGAGAAACAGCGGCACATTGAGCGCAATGACCATAACGCCGATGGGCAGTGCGGGAATAAAGAAATTGATGATCTGGGCGATGCCCGTAAAGCCGCCCACGGTAAAGGCATTGGGCGCGTAAAACCAGTCGAACGACAGCGCGTAAAGCACGCAGGCCAGCGTCACGGTCAGATAGCTGCGCGCCTGATGGCGCAAAGTCTTCTTGTTCATATCGATCCTCTCCTCACTTGATCTCTCCCGCGCTCCGGCGTCCGCTCTCTCCCCGGGCGCCGCGCGCTTTATTCTCCGCCGTCCATAAGCGACAGCTGCTTATCGTCTCCGTCCTCGGCCTTCAGCAGCGCGCCTGCGGCCGGGATGCTGCGCCCGCGGTAGCGGGCCGGGTTGGTGATGCCGGTCTCTTCCAGCAGGCGCACGCAGTCGAGCGTGTATTTCTTCTTCAGCGTCAGCAGCGCCACGCCCTGCGTGGTACGCGTAGACTTTACGCCAAGCAGCGCGGTCGAAACGATCAGCACGCGCGGCTCTGTGGAATATACGGCGATCTCGCGGTCCTCCTTCAGGTGCAAAAGCGCCCTGAGGGGGCTTTTGTCGCTGTATGCGCCCGTCAGGCGGCGGCGGTTGGAGGTCGTCTTGTAGGCGGACAGCTCGACCTTCGCCGCCTTGCCGTTTTCAAAGAAGAAGACCATATAGCCGCTGTAATCGCCCGGCAGCACCATGCCCACAACGCTCTCGCCCTCGTCCATGCCGAGCCTGGCCGGCAGATAATCGCCCAGCTGGCTGGCCTTGCCATCGGCAAAGTCGCTTGCGCGCGTTTTGTAGACCTGCGCCTTATCGGTGAAGAACATCAGCTCCGCGGCATTCGTGGCCTCCGCGCTTTCGCGCAGCGCGTCGTCCTCCTTGAATTTCTGCTCGCCCGACATCCGCAGCGACTGCGGCGTGATCTTCTTAAAGTAGCCGTGCTGCGAAAGAAAGATCGTAACGGGGTAGTCGTCCACCGGCTCCTCTTCAGCCTCCTGCTCATCGAAGCAGTCGTAGACGATGCCGGTGCGGCGCGGCACGGCGTATTTTTTGCGCACCTCCTCCAGCTCGGTGATAAGGATCCTGCGGATGCGCGAGGGGCGCGCAAGCGTATCCTCAAGGTCTTCGATCTCAGACTCCAGGGACGCCGTTTCCTCCACGCGCTTCAGAATATACTCGCGGTTGATATTGCGCAGCTTGATCTCGGCAACGTATTCCGCCTGGATCTGGTCGATGCCGAAGCCGATCATCAGGTTCGGCACCACATCGGCCTCCTTCTCCGTCTCGCGGATGATCCGGATGGCCTTGTCAATATCGAGCAGGATGCGCTTGAGTCCCTTCAGAAGATGCAGCTTGTCCTGCCGCTTTTTGAGGATGAAATATATGCGGCGCTTGACGCTCTCGGTGCGCCAGGCGCACCACTCCTCCAGCAGCTCGCGCACGCCCATCACGCGCGGCATCCCGGCGATCAGCACGTTGAAGTTGCACGAAGCCGTATCCTGAAGCGTTGTTGCCCTGAACAGCTTCTGCATCAGCTTATCGGGGTCGGCGCCGCGCTTTAAGTCGATCGTCAGCTTGAGGCCGGAAAGGTCGGTCTCATCGCGCATATCGGAGATCTCCCGGATCTTGCCCGCCTTGATCAGCTCGGCGACCTTATCCATGATGGCCTCGCTCGTGGTGGTGTAGGGGATCTCGTAAACTTCAATGAGATTTTCCTTTTTGTCGTAGCGCCAGCGGCCGCGCACCTTCACGCCGCCGCGGCCAGTATTGTAGATGTCCTCAATGGCGCGCGGGTCGTACAGCACCTCGCCGCCGGTTGGAAAATCGGGCGCAAGCAGCGTCTCGCTGATGCGGCAATCCGGATTTTTGAGAAAGGCGATGGTCGTATCGCAGACCTCGCCGAGGTTAAAGCCGCACAGCTGGCTCGCCATGCCCACCGCAATGCCCTGATTGGCGGAAACGAGGATGTTGGGAAACGTTGTAGGCAGCAGCGCGGGTTCCTTCATGGAATTGTCGTAGTTGTCCACAAAGTCAACGGTATCCGCGTCGATGTCGCGGAACAGCTCGGCGCAGATGGGCGCAAGCTTCGCTTCGGTGTACCGGCTGGCCGCCCACGCCATGTCGCGCGAATAGACCTTGCCGAAGTTGCCCTTGGAATCGACAAAGGGATGCAGCAGCGCGCCGTAGCCCTTGGAAAGGCGCACCATCGTGTCGTAGATCGCAGCGTCGCCGTGGGGATTGAGCCGCATCGTCTGGCCGACGATGTTCGCGCTCTTCGTGCGCGCGCCGGTTAGCAGGCCCATCCTGTACATGGTGTAAAGAAGCTTGCGGTGCGATGGCTTAAAGCCGTCGATCTCCGGGATGGCGCGCGATACGATGATCGACATCGCATAGGGCATATAGTTTGTCTCCAGCGTGTCGGTGATATTCTGCTCCACCACGTCCGCGCGCAGGCCAAGCACGTTCGGGTCGGCAGCGCGGTGCGTCTGGCGGGACGGCCTGTCATTCTTTTTCATGCGATCAACCTCTGTTGTCCTCCGGCATTGGAAAAGAAAATGCCGGTCATACTTTTTCTAATATATTTTACCATATTTTTTCCTGCCGCGCAACCCGCCGATCGCGCGTCAGCGCAGATCGGCGCAGTCTGGTTGCCGCCGCTTTCCGCGCGCCCGCCCGTTCCCGGCGCAGACAGAGGCGGCCGCCGTCCTTACGGACGG
>ENA-UOJG01001430-UOJG01001430.1-human-gut-metagenome-genome-assembly--contig:-C47-NODE-1430-length-25193-cov-16.991487_pt1 | contig 25193 bp, 24 predicted proteins | sample MGYA00242340_ERZ723887 | MGnify/ENA metagenome assembly ERZ723887 | reverse complement strand
AAATACAATGTGGTATTTACATAACCATTTCGTATGTGCTAAACTGTTTGCCATAGGGCACTTCCTCCTTTGATAGTTTTAATTTCCTGAACATCCATTATTCTATCACTGTTGGCTAGTGCCCTGCTTAAGCTTGAATCCCACCCGCCTAGCGGGTGGTTTTTTATTCCGTGCTCTTGCACGGAACTGCCTCAAGGTGAACAAAAGAGACGGTCAAGAACCGTCTCTTTTCATATGTGCGCTCACCGCCGGGCGGCCACCAGAAACAGCGGCGCGTCCGCCAGATCCAGCTCGCCAAGGATACGGCGGCCCGCCTGCCGGTCGCAGCTGCATTGGGAGAAGCCGCACCGGGGCAGCAGCTCCATGTCCCATTGGGGCCGCGCCTGACGGCTGATGGGCATGGCCAGCGTGATGGCGGCGTTTTCCTGCTCCAGCTCCGGCGTGATGCCGCAGTGGCCGTATACCTCCGTGTCGGGGACGTAGGAGTCCTTCTGCCGGTGATGGCGCACGTTGTCGCCGTAGTTGGCGTCGAAATTCAGCAGTATGCCGCCGGGGCGCAGCAGCCGCCGCCACTCCCGGTAGGCCTGCTCTGTGTCCGGCAGCGTCCACGTCAGGTTCCGGGTCACGATCACATCAAAGGAGGCGTCCGCGAACGCCGTCTCCATGGCATCCATCACCAGAAACCGCGCTGAAACGTTCATGGCCGCCGCGGTGGCCTCCGCCTCGGCGATCATGGCGGGGGTCAGGTCAATGCCCGTCAGGCGGTGGCCTGCCTGCGCCAGAAGAATGGCAAAGTAGCCGGTCCCCGTGCCGACGTCAAGGATGTCAAGGGCCTTTCCCTGCGGCAGATATTGCTGCATTTCCGCCAGCCACCGCCGCCCCATGGCGCCGTCGTGCAGCTCGTTGCGCCGCACGGTGCTGAAATCTCTGGCCCGCTTCGTCCAGTAGGCCTGCACACGCTGTTCCATATCCTGCATGATAAAACCTCGCTTATTGCGGCTGCCGCAGTTCCATGACCGAGGCGATGAGCCGCTGTGTATATGCTTCCTTTGGCGCTTGAATGATCTGCGCCGTGCAGCCTTCCTCCACCGTATGACCGTCCTTCATCACCAGTACCCGGCTGCACAGGCGGCTGACCACCGCCAGATCGTGAGAGACGAACAGGGCGGCCATGTGCTTTTCCCGGCACAGCGTCCGGATCAGCGCCAGTATCTGTGCCTGTGTGGCGGCGTCCAGCGCGCTGGTGATCTCGTCGCACAGCAAAAGCTCCGGCCCGGCAGCCATGGCCCGCGCGATGGCAAACCGCTGACACTGGCCGCCGCTGAGGTCACGGGGGTATCGTTGGGCCAGCTCCGGCGCAAGGCCCACCATGTCGCACAGCGCAGGGATGTCGGCGCGGCTGTCCCGGCCCAGCAGACTCCGGACGCTGTCCTGTATGGTGCCGGCGATCCGCCGCCGGGGGTGGAAGGAACCGGCGGTGTCCTGAAAGATCATCTGCATGGCGCGATAGTCGGCCTTGCTGCGCTTTACGGTCAGGGGCCTGCCGTGCAGCAGGACCTGTCCGCTGTCGGCGGCTTCCAGTCCGCTGATGAGCCGCAGCAGCGTGGTTTTTCCGCAGCCGCTTTCGCCCACGATGCCCAGAATGTCACCGGCCTCCAGCGTGAAGGAAATATCCTTTACCGCCTGCACCGTACCGTAGCGCTTGTTGAGTACGCTTATCTCCAATACGCTCATGGACACGCTCCTTCGCTGCACTCCAGCCGTGGAACGGCTTGGAGCAGTTCTTTCGTATAGGGATGGCCGGGGGCATGCAGCACGGTCTCCGTGTCGCCGTATTCCACAAAGCGCCCACCGTGCAGCACGGCGATGCTGTCCGACAGAAACCGCGCCAGCGCCAGATCGTGGGTCACCACGATCTGGGCGATGCCGTCCTCACGGCTCAGCTTTTTCAGCTCCCGTGCCGCTTGCAGCCGGACGGCGGCATCCAACGCGCTGGTAGGCTCGTCCGACAGGAGGATGCGCTGCTCCAGCAGCAGGGCCAGCGCCATGGCGGCCCGCTGGTTCATGCCGCCGCTCAGCTCATAGGGGCGGCTGGCCAGTATGCGGGCGCTGTCCGTCAGGCCCAGCTTGGCAAAGGCGGCCGCCGCGTCGGCGGCAAATCGCGCTTTGCGGTATTTGCCGTGGCTTTTCAGCGTCTCCCGGAGCTGTGCGCCGTATGGCCGGATGGGGTCGAAGGATGCGCCGGGGTTCTGGAAGATCATACCCATCCGGGCGCAGCAGAAACGCTGCCGCTCCCGCACCGGCAAAGCCGACAGGGACTGGCCGAGCAGCCGGATCTCTCCGGCGGTGATGCGTACGGCGTCGTCCACGCCCATCAGGGCCTTCAGCAGCGTGCTTTTGCCGCAGCCGCTTTCCCCTGCTACGCACAGGATCTCACCGGGGCGCAGCGAGAAGGTGATATCCGAAATGACGGTGCTCCGGTATCCGGCGCAAAGGCCGCTTACCGCCAGCACAGGTGTGTTTTCGCTCATTTCCGTTCCTCCACCGCCACATAGTCCCGGACGCAGTCGCCCAGATAGTTGAACAGCATCACCGTTACCGCCGTGGCGGCCGCCGGAGCCAGCACCGGCCACGGGTTCAGCTGGATATAGGCACGGCCCTGCGCGATCATGCTGCCCCACTCTGCGTAGGGCTCCTGCACACCGATGCCCAGAAAGGACAGGCCTGCGATGCCCACCATCATAACGCCCAGCTGTGTGGCGGCATTGACCGCCATGGGGCCGATGATGCTGGGCAGCAGGTATTTCAGCAGGATCGTGCCGTCACCGCAGGCGCTCAGTCGGGCGGCGCAGACGTAGGGGGCGTTTTTCAGCTTCATGACCTGCGCCCGGGCCAGCCGGGCGTACAGCGTCCAGCCGGTCACACCCATGGCCAGCATGGCGTTGCCCATGCCGCCCCCCAGAATACCGGCCACGGCGATGGCCAGCACCATCTGGGGGAACGCCAGCATGATGTCGGCAAGGCGCATCACCAGCGTGTCCGGCACGCCGCCGTAGTAGCCCGCCAGCATTCCCAGCGCCGTGCCGATCACGAAAGTGATGGCCACCAGCGCCACGGCGGAGAAGATCGTGGTGCGTGCGCCTATCATCACACGGGAGCAGACGCAGCGTCCGTACCGGTCAGTGCCCAGCGGGAAGCGGGCGCTGGGCCCTTCGTTCATGTGGGCGGCGCTGGTGGCGGTGGGGTCGTTGGGTGTCAGCAGCGGGGCCGCCAGACTGAACGCCGCCAGCGCCAGTACCAGTGCCAGCAGCACCAGCATTTTCTGCCGTTTCCGTTCTCTCATCATGGCCGCCCCTCCTCTCTGACACGGGGATCGACCCAACTGCAATAGAGATCGGTCAAAAGGTTCACCACCACATAGACGGCGGCGGTAAACAGCACAAAGCCCTGTATCACGGGATAGTCGCGGGCGGTGATGGCGTCCATGGACAGCTTGCCCAGCCCCGGCCAGCTGAAAATGGTCTCGATCACCACGCTGCCGCCCAGCAGCGTCCCGACGGACAGCGCCACAAGGGTGACGATGGCGGAGGAGGCGTTGCGCAGCACGTCCCTTATCAGGATGTAGCGGCTCTTTACGCCCCGTGTCCGGGCGCCCAGCACATAGTCCTGCCCCAGTTGCTCCAGAAGCTCCGCCCGGAACTGACGGGTGAAGCGGCTGCACAGGGGGATGGTCAGCGTCAGGCATGGCAGCAGCAATCCCTTGACGCTGCCGCTGGCGATCACCGGCAGCAGCTTCAGCCGGATGCAGAAGAAATACATTAGCAGCACCGACAGCAGGAAGTTGGGCAGTGAATTGCCGATAAAACTGAAAAACCGCACCGCATGGTCGGCGATGCCGTCCTTGCGTACCGCCGTCCACACCGCCAGCGGCAGCGAGATCAGCAGCGCCAGTGCGAGGCTGGTCAGGGCCAGCACGAAGGTGCGGCCCATGGCCTCGGCCAGCTTGCCGCTGACCGGAAGGCCGTCCTTATAGGAGACGCCCAGATCGCCCCGCAGGGCCGACCACAGCCAGTCGCCGTACCGGGCCAGAAAGGGCCTGTCCAGCCCCATCTCCTGACGGGTGGCCTCCAGCACCTCCTGAGAAACGGCAACGCCCTGCGCCGTCAGCTTCTTCTGGGCAGGGTCACCGGGCGATATGTACATAAGCAGGAACGTCAGAAAGCTGACGCCCAATATGACGACCGCCAGATGTGCCAGCCGTTTTCCAATGGTTCGTTTCATAGGCTCTCCCTTGCCTTTGCAAGTGCAGGGTGGACGCCGGGGAGGCGGCGTCCACCCTGTATCACTTGTGGGATCGTTACGCCGTGATATCGGTGGCGGCGTTGATATAGTAGAAGTCAAAGGGGCAGTTTTCCGAGATGTTGCTGACGCCCTTGCGCATCACCGTGGTCTTGTTGAACAGCCCCACATAGCCGAAGGCGTTGTCGTCGATGGCCAGCTGTACGATCCGGTTGGCCAGCGCGGCACGCTGGTCCTCGTCGGTCTCGTACCGGAGCTGCTGGATCAGCTGCTGACACTCCGCGCTGTCGAAGCCGCCTACATCGAAATAGCCGCCCTTGCGCAGAGTGCTGTCGATGAAGTAGTAAGGGTCGCCGTTCTTGTCGGCGATCATGCAGTACAGGGCAATATCAAAATCCCGGTTGGCGATATAGGTGGCGTCGGGGTTCTCCTGACAGTTGAAGGTGACGGTGATGCCGATGGCCTTCAGCTGCTCCTGCATCAGCACGGCGATGCTGTCAAGAGACCGGGCGGCGTAATAGGCCACCGTCAGCGTCAGGGGCTGGCCGTCCTTTTCATAGAGACCGTCGCCGTTCAGGGTATAGCCGTCCTGCTCCAGCAGGGCTCTGGCTTTTTCAGCGTCCGGCGCGGGCTTCGTTACCTTGCCGTAGGCGGCGGAGGGGCTGAAGGGCCCCACGGCGGGGGAGACGGTGCCGCCCAGATACGCGGCCATGGCCTCGCAGTCCACCGCCAGATTCACGGCGGCCCGGACGGCGTCGTCCATAGTGGCCTCATTGAGAATGTAGAACTGCAAACGGGTGGCGGGGATGTCCACCAGCTGATAGGTGTCGGGGTCGGACAGAAAGATCTCCCGCGCCGCGGCAGTGACGCTGGTATAGGTGTCGATCTCACCGTTCTGCATGGCCATCAGCTTCGGCTCGTCCTCCTGCATGTAGTAGAAGACCGCGCCGTCCAGTTTCACCTCGCCGCCCCAGTAGCTTTCGTTGCGGGTGACCTCCACGGTGCCCTCCGGCTGGAAGGATTTGATGACAAAGGGGCCGGTAGCCACGGGGGCGTTGTCCAGATCGGCGGAGCCGTCCAGATCCATGACGGCCAGTTCAGGGCTTGCCAGCTCGTTGAGCATGGTGGGATAGACCTCCGGCGTGGTGATGGTCAGCGTCCTCTCGTCCACGGCGGCCATATCGTATTCCGCCAGATAGGCGAAACGGCTGTTGACCTCCGCCGCCCGCTGAAGGTTGCGTACCGCCATCTCCGCCGTCACGGCCTTGCCGTTGGAGAAACGGATGCCATCTTTCAGCGTTACCGTCCACGTCAGGCCGTCCTCGCTGGTTTCGGCCTTTTCGGCCAGCAGCGGCTGAATGGCACTGCTTTCGTCAATGCGGAACAGCGTCTCCGTAATGCCGTAGTTGGAGGTGTACCAGCCGTAGTACTCCTTGTGTGCGTCCAGACTGGGATAGGCGAAGCTCGCCGCCAGCCGCAGGATTTTCTGTTCGCTTCCGGTGTCGCTATCGGGTGCCGTGCCGCAGGCGGCAAGGCTCAGCAGCATCAGCGCCGCCAGCGGCAGTGCAATCAGTCGTTTTTTCATGTGTGACTCCTCTTTATTTCGTGGCCCAGACCATAAAGCCGGGGGTCGAGGCGTAGTTGATCTTCTCCTCTGGGTTCCACAGCCGTTTGCCCACGGAGGTGTCGGCGTTCACGGCGGAAAAGCCCAGCGCGTTCAGGGTGTCCATGTCCCACTGGGGACGGCGCAGGCGGCCCATGGGCAGCATCCGGGAGATGCCCTCCATCATGTCGGTCTCGGCGTAGGCCTCGTGATCCTCCACGCCCGCCAGCCGGGCGTTGGTGCGGTCACGCTGATATTCCTGCTGCTTGTCCTCGTTAAAAAGGTAGGCGTACCAGTTGGCATCGAAGTTCACCAGCGCGCCGCCGGGCCGCAGCACACGCATCCACTCCCGGTAGGCGCCCGCCGGATCGGGCAGGTTCCACGTGAGGTTGCGGGTGACGATGGCGTCAAAGCTGCCGTCGGCAAAGGCCAGCTTCTGGGCGTCCATCCGGGCGAAGCGGATCTTGTCCGCCAGTGCGCCGGCGTTGCGCTTTGCCTCCTGCAGCATTCCCTCGGAATAGTCCACGGCGGTGACATCATAGCCCCGGCGGGCCAGAATGATGGCGTAAAAGCCCGGCCCGGTGCCGATGTCCAGTACCCGCAGCGGGCGGTCGCCGCCGTCGGGGAAGTGGGAGATCAGCTCGTCGGCCCACACCTGATCCCAGCCGTCCGCCAGATTCTTCTTGATCACGTCCGTATAGGAGGGCGCACGGCGCGTCCAGTATTGTCCGATGGAGTGAAGCAGCTCTGCCATATGCGGTTACCTCCGCTGTTGTTGATGCTATCATTATACGGGACGCAAAAAGCGCCCGCAAGCCGGGTGGGGGGATACTTTTTCGCTTTTGCGGCAAAAAAACCACCGCGTCTTTACCGATACTTTACAACGGCGGAAAAGTGCGATAAAATAGGGGAAACGTGAATTTCGGAGGCGCTCCATGACCGTGACCGTGCCGCTGCCTGCGGGCAGCTACTGTGTTCATATCCAGCCCGGCCTGCTGCGGCAGACCGGGGCGCTGCTGTCCGCGCTGCCCTGCCGCCGCTGGGCGGTGGCGGCGGACGATACAGTGGCGGCGCTGTACGGCGGCACGCTGCTGGACAACCTGCGCGCCGCGGGCCTTACCGGCGAGCTGCTGACCTTCCCGGCGGGGGAGGAACACAAGACGCCGGAGACGTGGCTCACCCTTTGCCGCCAGCTGGCGCAGCGGGGCTTTACCCGCGCCGACGGCGTGCTGGCGCTGGGCGGCGGCGTTACCGGCGATCTGGCGGGCTTTGCCGCCGCCTGCTATCAGCGGGGCATGCCGCTGGTGCAGATTCCCACCACCCTGCTGGCCCAGGTGGACAGCGCCGTGGGCGGCAAGACGGCGGTGGATCTTCCGGAGGGGAAGAACCAGCTGGGGGCGTTCTACCAGCCGTCGCTGGTGATCGTGGATCCGGACTGCCTTGCCACGCTGCCGGAGCGCCAGCTGCGCAGCGGCATGGCGGAGGTCATCAAATACGGCTTCATCCGCGACATCGCGCTGCTGGAACTGCTGGAGACCGACGCGCCGGAATGGACGGACATCATCGCCCGATGCCTGCGGGTAAAGGCGGCGCTGGTGGCTGCCGACGAGCGGGATACCGGCGCACGCCGCCTGCTGAACTTCGGCCACACCTTCGGTCACGCCTATGAGGCGGCGGGCGGCTACGGGGCCTATACCCACGGCGAGGCGGTGGCCGCCGGTATGGCGGCCATGCTGCGCTGGCAGCTGCGCCGGGGCGACGCGGTATCGGAGGCCTATCACCGTCTGCTGGCGCTGCTGGAGCGCTGGGGGCTGCCTGCGTCTTTGCCGGTGGCGGCGGCGGAGCTGGCGGGCTATATGAAACAGGATAAGAAGCGGGAGGGGGAGACCCTTCACGCCGTATTGCTGCGTGCGGCGGGCGACGCCTGTGTGGAGGATGTACCTCTTGCCGCGCTGCTGGAGGCGGTACGATGACCCGGCGGCTGTATCCCGCCCGCCTGACGGGCAGGGTCACCGCGCCGCCCAGCAAAAGCGCGTGGCACCGGGCGCTGATCTGCCGCTTTCTGGCGGGACAGTCTCTGCCGGAGCAGGTATCCGGCGACGATGTGAAGCATACGTTGGCGGGGCTGCGGGCGCTGCAAAGCGGCGCACCGGTGGTCGACTGCGGCGACTCCGGCGCCACGCTGCGGTTTCTGCTGCCGCTGGCCATGGCACTGGGGCGGAGGGATATGCTCTTTACGGGAAGTCCCCGGCTGCTGGAGAGGCCCCTGTCCGCGCCCTATCCGGTGGAGCGGACGGAGCGGGGCTATCGCGCCGCCGCGCCGCTGCCGCCGGGGCGGTATGCCCTGCGGGGGGATGAGACTTCCCAGACCGTCAGCGGCCTTTTGATGGCGCTGCCGCTGCTGGACGCGCCGTCGCAGCTGGTACTGACCACGCCGCTGGTGTCCCGGCCCTATGTGGACATGACGCTGGATGCCCTGCGCCGCCACGGCGTGACCGCGGAGGAGACGGCGGACGGCTGGCGCATCCCCACACCCCATACCTTCCGGGCCGATGACGGCCCCATCGAAGGGGACTGGTCGGCGGTGGGCTGGTGGCTGACGGTCAATGCCCTGCAAGGGGGCGGCATCACGGTGGAGGACCTTTCGTCCCGGAGCCGCCAGAGCGACCGGGCCATTGTGGATTATTTACAGCGTCTGCCGGAGACGGTGGACGTATCACAAACGCCGGATCTGCTGCCGACGCTGGCGCTGCTGGCGGCCATGACGCCGCAGGTCACCCGATTTACCGGCGGCGCGTTCCTGCGCCGCAAGGAGAGCGACCGGCTCCACACCACCGCCGCCGTGCTGTCGGCGCTGGGCGCGGAGGTGCGGGAGCAGCCGGACGGCCTGACCGTCACCGGCGGGAGGCCGCTGCGGGGCGGCGTGACGGTGGATGCCTTCGGCGACCACCGCATCGCCATGCTGTGCGCCTGCGGGGCACTGTTCTGTGCCCGGCCGGTGACGCTGCGGGGCGGGGACTGCGTGTCGAAGTCCTATGAGGATTTCTGGCGTGATTACGCCGCGCTGGGCGGAAAAGTGGAAGAATTGACGGAATAAGTGGAGGATAGATCATGTTGGACTATACGCTGTTCGGGGAATCCCACGGCCCCGTGGTGGGCGTGCTGCTGCGGCACGTCCCGGCGGGCCTTCCGGTGGACGGACTGCAAATGGAGCGGGAGCTGCTGCGGCGAAGCCCCAACGGCCAACTGTCCACCGCCCGGCGGGAGACGGATCAGGTGCAGCTTCTCTCCGGTGTGTTTCAGGGGTACACCACCGGCATGCCGCTGGTAATGGTGATCCCCAACCGGGATGCCCGCAGCGAGGATTATGACGCCCTGCGCACGGTGGCCCGGCCCGGCCACGCGGATTATACCGCCCATGTAAAGGCCAAGGGCTTTCAGGACTACCGGGGCGGCGGGCACTTCTCCGGACGGCTCACCGCGCCGCTGGTGGCGGCGGGCAGCATCGCCAAAACGGCGCTGTTGGCCCGCGGCGTTACGGTAGCGGCCCATATCGTGGACGAGGAGAATCTGCGCCGCCGCGCCGCCGAAGCAAAGGCGGAGGGCGACAGCGTGGGCGGACAGATCGCCTGCGCCGTCACCGGACTTCCGGCGGGCATCGGCGGCCCCGACTGGCGGGAGGCAGTGGAGAGCGAGATCGCCCGCCATGTGTTCGCCATTCCCGCCGTCAAGGCGGTGGGCTTCGGTGAAGGGGAAGGCTTTGCCGCCCTGCGGGGCAGTCAGGCCAACGATCCCCTGCGTACCGACGGGAAAGCTGTGTGGACGGAGACCAACCATAACGGCGGCATCAACGGCGGTATCACCAACGGCATGCCGGTGACCTTTACCGTTACCTTCAAGCCGACGCCTACCATCGCAAAGGAGCAGAACACCGTGGACATGGCCCGGATGGTGAACGTAACGCTGTCCGCCGCGGGACGGCACGACAGCTGCATCGTCCTGCGGGCGGCTCCCATCGTGGAAGCCGCTGCCGCGCTGGCCCTCTGCCAGCTGTGGCAGGAGGAACCGGCAGAGGGGCTGGCGGGCTGCCGTCAAGAACTGGACAGGATCGACGGGGAGATCGTTCAGCTGCTGACGGAGCGGTTTCTGGTGGGGCAGAAGATCGGGAAGATCAAGCGGGAAAACGGCCAGCCGATCCGGGATCCGGAACGGGAGAAGCAGGTGCTGCAAAGCCGGGGCGACATGTCGCCCGCCTACCGCGACGCCATTGAGGCGGTGTTCGCGGCCATCATGGCCCAGACCCGCGAGGTGGAGCAATGAAAGAGCATCCAATCCTCATCGGCCTGCCCGGCAGCGGAAAGACCACCGTGGGCGGTCTGCTGGCGGAGCGGCTGGGCCTGCCCTTTGCCGACTGTGATGATCTGATCCAGCAGGCGGCGGGCATGACCATCCCGGCCATCTTCGCGGAAAAGGGAGAGCCGTGGTTCCGGGCACTGGAGAGCCGCCTGCTGGCGGAGCTGTGCGCAGGGCCGCGGCAGGTGATCGCCACCGGCGGCGGCGCCGTCGTGGCGGAGGAAAACCGGAAATTACTGAGAAACTCCGGGTTTGTGGTATTTTTAGATCGTGATATCCGCGATATCGCCCTATGCGTGGGAAACCGGGAGCGGCCGCTGCTGCGGACGCATACGCTGGCGCAGCTGGCGGAGCAGCGGCGAAGCTGGTATCTGGACTGCGCCGACGCGGCGGTGCATGACGGCACGGCAGAGCAGCTGACGGAGCAGATCGCGGAGCTATGGAGGAAACGATGAAGCTTTTGATCGTCAATGGCCCCAACCTGAACCTGTTGGGGAAGCGGGAGCCGGATATTTACGGCCATGAGACCTACGCCGACCTGTGCCGTAGGATCGCGGACTACGCCAAGATTCGCGGCCATCAGGTGCGGTTCGTGCAGTCCAATCACGAGGGCGCGCTGATCGACGCCATCCAGCTGGCGGGGGAGGACGGCACGCAGGGTATTGTCATCAACCCCGGTGCCTACGCCCATTACAGCTACGCCATCCACGACGCGCTGCGCTCGGTGGACGTACCGGCGGTGGAGGTGCATATCAGCGACATCAGCGCCCGGGAGCCGTGGCGTCATGTGTCGGTGACGGCCCCGGCCTGTGTGAAAACCATTGCCGGACTGGGCTTTGACGGCTATCTGCGGGCCATGGACGTGCTGGAGACGCAGCGGTGAGTACGGAGGAAAGAGTGCGGAAAGCACCGGACTGGGCGGTGCTGTCCTCCGCGGCGGGCTTTACCATCTGGGGCTTCAGCCTGCTGCTGACCCGTGTGGGCCAGCGGTACGCCAGCCCCATGGTGCTGCTGAGCGTCCGCTTTCTGCTGGCCTTTTTGCTGCTGAACGTGCCGCTGCTGCTGGGGAAGGAGAAGCTGCGCCTGCGGGGCCGGAAGCTGCGGCCGCTGGTGGTGCTGGGCATATTGGAGCCGCTGTGCTTCGTGTTCGAGAGCTATGCCATCTACTTCACCAACGCCACCGTCACCGGCGTGGTGTCAGCCCTGTCGCCCATCGTGGCCATGGCGCTGGCGGCACTGCTGCTGCGGGAGCGGCCCACCCGCCATCAGGCGCTGTTTTCCCTGCTGCCGATGGCGGGCGTGATCGTGCTGACGGTGGGCGGACAGCAGGTGGGCGCGGTGTCATGGATGGGCATTCCCTTCCTGATCGCATACAGCATCGGCTCCGGCTACTATAAGGTGGCCAACCGCTCGGCGGCGGACTTTTCGCCTTATGAGCGCACCTATGTCCTGCTGCTGAGCTGCGCCGTGTTCTTCACGGCGGCGGCCCTGATCGAAAACCGGGGCGACCTGAGCGCCTACGCACAGCCGCTGCATCGGCCGCAGTTCATTGCGGTGGTGGTGCTGCTGAGCGTGTTCTGCTCCATCGCCGCCAATATGCTGGTGAACTATGGCGCGGGCCGCATCAGCGTGACAAAAATGTCCGCCATCGGCAATATCAACACGGTGATCTCCGCCTTTGCCGGTGTGGTGTTCCTGCGGGAGCCCTTCACATGGGTGATGCTGCTGGGCGCAGTGCTGGTGCTGACCGGCGTGCGGGAAGTGACGAAGCAGGGGGTGTAGGAGCATGTTCAGACTTTGCGTGATCGGCGATCCGGTGGCCCACAGCCTGTCCCCGGCCATCCATACGGCGCTGCTGCGGCAGCGGGGACTGGCGGGCAGCTATGAGACGGTGACCGTGCGGGAGGGGGAACTGGCCGCCTTCGTGGAAAGGGCCCGGCAGGGCGCTTACGACGGCTTTAATGTGACCATGCCCCATAAGCAGGCCATCGTGCCGCTGCTGGACGCGGTGGAGGAGGACGCGGCGGCCATGAACGCCGTGAATACCGTGGTGGTGCGGCAAGGCCGGGCCACCGGCTATAATACCGACGGGCCGGGCTTCGTGGCATCGCTGCCGTTTCCGGCGGCGGGAAAGCGGGTGCTGGTGCTGGGCAGCGGCGGTGCGGCCTCGGCGGTGAGCCGGGCGCTGGTGCGTGCCGGTGCGGCAGTGACCATCTGCTGCCGCCATCCGGAAAAGACGGCAGGCTGGGACGTGGATACCCGCCTCTGGCGGGAGCTGCCTGTGCTGGCAGGGGAGTGTGATTTGCTGGTGAACGCCACGCCGCTGGGTATGACGGGAAAAGAGGAGTTCGCGGACTTCCGATTTCTGGACGGCTGCCGGGGCTGGGTCTACGATCTGGTGTACCAGCCCCGTGAGACGGCGCTGCTGGCGGCGGCGCGGCAGCGGGGCCTGCCGGTCATCGGCGGGCTGGCGCTGCTCCATGCGCAGGCGGAGCTGGCCTTTGAGCTCTTTATAAAATAAGGAACGGCTGACAGCGGGTGGCTGTCAGCCGTTTTTCGTTATGTACTTTCCTCCCGCAGCCGGATCATCAGGTGAGAGAGGGCAAACATCAGCGTCTCATAGTGCAGATAATCCAGCGTGTTTTTGTCCACCAGCACCTGCATGCTGGCGGGGAAGTCCTCGTCCGCCTCCCAGAACCGCAGGATCAGCGGCAGAAAGGGAAACAGCGCCAGCTGATAGGCCACGTCCCCCTTGGGCTGGGGTATCCCGTGGAGCCGTTGACAGGCGCGCTCCAGCGCGGCGGCGTTGCCGGAAAACTGCTGGCAGGAGTTTTTGAAGAAATCGCCGTCCTTGGCCAGCGTGCCGCCCTGAATGGCGCACAGGCTGGCCACGTTCACCCATTCGTGGGCCAGATGGCACAGGGGCTTGGCGTCGCACAGCACATCATAGATGGACATGGCCTCGTTGTAGCTGGCGACATGGCCGGCGTCCGCCGCCCATGTTACCACGCCAGTCCTTCGGTCAACGCGGTAGTCGCGGCCGATGAAGGTGATATAAAGGGCGTTCTCGTTGTGGATAAGATCAAATTTGCGGATCATCTGCGCCTGATCGTATCGCAGAAAGGCTGCCGCGGTGGCATCGCGGGCCTTGTCGTAGTTGGATCGGACTGGCATCATGGAGAGCACCTCCTGTGGATTGATGAGATTATCATAGCATAGGAAAGCTGTCCTGCGCAAGAAAAAAAGAAAACCTCTTGAAACCGCAAGGTTTCAAGAGGTTTCGATGGTGCGCGAGGCGGGACTTGAATTGTAAAGAACACGTTTTAGCAAATCCCGTTGTGTACCTAAAACCTTTCTATATAAGGCTTTACGGATAGTACGGTGTTAAGAAACGTTATGTAACTCTGACTGGTTTTATCCCCATAAGGCTAAAAATAAGGCTAAATTTTATTGCCGCGCGGGATGTACCAAATACCCGCTGACAATGATTCAATTCGTCCAGCAACAGCGATCTTGTCTCCGTCTCAGCGTAAGCTGCTCAGTCCAATATAATCCTTACTCAAATGAAAATAAGGTAAAAAGAAGCATAGCTTGCAGATTCCGATAGAATGAAGCTACCACCCACTACTCCGAAAGCAAATGATATGTTGGAAACTCACTTAGAATGATACCGGTACTGTGTTTTCGTTCGAACCTCAACCGTGTCACTTTCTCCCACAGGACTCTCAAAATACTCAGACCATTCAGTCCACCTTTGGAAATAGTAGGTTGGCTGCGTTACTCGATCCCGGTAGCGATAGAAGGTTGCTGTTTCGACTTCCTTGGTATTGGATTGGAATACTGCCGTTGTTGACCAAGCGGACCAATCTTTCCAACGGTAGTAATAATATGTTGAGATCGGGTTACGAGTGCGATAGCGGTATACTGTTCTCGTTTCTACATCACGGGACGAAGAATTGGAATAGTAAGTATCTCCCCATGAAGACCAGCTACCATAATTATTTATTTCCTGATATGTTGAGCGCGTCCGATAACGGTACTGAGTTATTGGTGCTACGTAATACGGTGAGCTCGAATAAATATATGTAAAGCCGCGTCCTTCCCCGTTATTGTCAGTATAGTATGTTCCTGTTCCGTGAAAATCATAAGCATTGGAATACGGAACCGTGCACCTAACAGCATGATAGGAATCACTGGATATAGAGTTGCTTCCACCGGCATAAATGTACTGGGAATACGGAAGGACGGCTACGAAAACCACAATCTCCATCGTCTCCCCGGTGAGTGGATCCACCATGCGGAAGGTCTTTCCGGCGAAATCCACTTCCATCTTCTGGCCAATGACAGCGTTGAAGTGCAACGACTCTTTGTTTTCCTCACACCACTTGGCATAGTTTTCGCAAAATTGCCGGTATGAGTAGAACTTCAGACCGCTGTCTCGACACTTCTTGGAGTATCGGTTCCAAAGAACCACCAGCGTCATGTTCTTCCGGGAGGACATATCCTTTGCTACGGCTTCATAGTCCGGCAATTCATAGGTAAGATCACGTCCGCTTACCGTGGTGTGCGAACCGTAAACTGCAGAAGCAATGCCGTAGTTGGTGATTCCTTCCGGCAGAGGATAGCTGAGCGTTTTGCACTCTTTGAATGCATTCAGAAAGCTGTTGACACCAGTTTTGCTGACCGAGAGTGTCCTGGCAATCTCTCGACCACTCATGCCGAGAGCGTAATACTTGATAATGATGTCTTTATAGTCCAACATACATTACCCTCCATAAAAATGTAGATTTCCGCTGTTGCGGATACCATCATTATGGAGAATTTCCGGACTACTTCAATTAGCTGTCTATATTGGGGTGGCCGTTAGACCGCACAGCGGCCGCTGTGCTCCGCAACCGTGGCCGCTGGCCACCGCCGTATGCACTTTCAGAATGTTTGTGTGGTAACTTCATTCTACCAGAGACCGGCAAGCCGTGTCTACTATTTTGCCTTCTTCAATTTGCGCAACTTATTGTACCTTATCAGAAAAATCACTATGGATTTTTTACTCAAGTGTCCAACTTGATTTTACAATCAACCAAACAAATCGACAGGTTTCTTATTGAAACCTGTCGATTTTTGGAAAAGTACCACCATTTTGATAGAATACGTCCGGTTTTGCCGGGTGCATTGTGGCCTATTCAAAAAGCCCATCCTTCAGTGACACATAGCTCTGTAATGTTCACGGTTTGAATCCCATATTTTTTACACACCCACGGGATTTTATAGTGCTTTTCTTTGTTCTCTTCCGTTATTATCGTAAGATTATATTTCATTGCTGTAGCAATTAGAAAGGCATCACCTGATGAGGAACCTTGTCCCCCAGCGAAACTTATCATTTTTGGACACTCAGTGACTATTTTACGCACATTCAGTTGTATTTCCTCATCGATTGGAAGAATAGTACATTGCTGAGAGCCAAGCCAACTGCCGATAGTTTTATCGTTCTTCACTTCTTCCTCAATCTCGGAGCAAGTTACAATTATTTGGTCTCTTATGCTCTTTTCAATCATCGCCCACATGCTTTTATGTACAAGCCGAGGGAAAGCATCTGATGGTTTTTGAGCCAATATGGAAGAGGAATCGATAAGATACTTGTACGGAGGCGTAAATAATGTCATCTGCTCCATGCTGACACCTCCGCAAGAAATTTGTCAACGTGTTTCTGTGCAATTCCTAAATGCTGGGCTATATCACGCTTACTATACATTTCCTCGCCGTAACCGTAGTAAAGCGCCTTACAAACAACAGAGCTTGTTCTGTCGATGGCTTCGCGACTGACACTTGGGCGAAACCCAGTCGTCAATCCTGCCTGCCTTGCCAGTCTCTGTTCTTCCCGATCTCGTTCAACTTCTCTCCTAAATTCATCAGCGTATGTGTCGTATTCAATGCTATTAATGCGGTTTGTATCGAGCAGGCGCCGAATAATGACCTCTCTGCTTACAGAAAACCTGTTTGCGATCAAGCGGATAGCATCTGTCGTATATGGTCTTTTATAGCCACCGTTACTTAAAACGATTCTCAAAGCGTCTTTTGGAACTAAGAGCTCACCTGCAACTGCATTGCAGAAAACTTCCTCCGCCAGCGATGACGTCGCATTAAACATAATGTTACATACCGATGATTCGCGTTTAAGCAAATGCGTCAATTCGTGGATTAATGAAAATGATTTTGCTGGGGCACGATCATCATTATTAATGCCAATAATAGGCATCTGCTCATCGTAAATGGAGAATCCGCGTACAACTTCTACCGGGACATCAGTAAAGCACTGTACAAATACGCCTTTACTCTCCAGCCTATCTCTCAAATACAGATAAAACTGCCGTGATGAAGCACACTTATACTGATCTGCTAAATTAATTGCATAATACTCCCGAATAGTTTTCGCCCATAAAGCAGGATCTTCAGAGGATATCGATGGTGCAGAAAAGGTTGGAATCTCGATGCCCAGTTCCTCGCTCTCCTCAACCAAGAAGTCTCTTTCCTGCAGCACATCACAAATTGCGATGTTAAAGCCGCTGTCGTCAATAGAGAGGCTACCATCCAGCGTTCTATAGTTTTTAATCGCAGGAATTGCTCTAATATTGATATCTCCGGTATTCATATACAATCCAGCAAAAGGAATATGGAGACATTTTGCTATCTTTTTTGCCTGCAGAATTGTGGGGAGCGTAGAATCAGTAATATCCAGCCACTTTGCTAATTTCTCCGTCTGGAAGTGTGTGCTGTTATGCAAATATTCGATAGTAACTTTTTTTCCGGCGCAAATGTACGGGATCACTTCTTTATTGATCAGTGCGCGAACAGCCATTATTCCACCTCCTCTATGAGAATGCTGCTGGGAATTCTTTTTTACTTCAACTGCGCCTTCAGCTCCTGAAAGCTCTCCAGCGCACTCTGGAGGTTTTCGATGATATCGTCAGCCAGCACGTCGGGCGAGGGCAGGTTGTCCAGATCGGCAAGGGACTTGTCCTTGATCCAGAAGATATCGAGGCTGGTCTTGTCCCGCGCAAGGATGTCGGCAATATCGAATTTGCGCCAGCGGCCATCCGGGTTATCTTCGCTCCACGTTTCGGTGCGTTCGTACCGATTCTCCGGATGATAACAGGCGATGAAGTCCAGCAGATCGGAATACTGCATCGGATGCTGTTTCAGCGTAAAGTGAACATTGGTGCGGAAATCATAGATCCAGACGGCCTTCGTCTGCGTTTCGGCGCTGGCCGGACGCTTATCGAAGAAAATGACGTTCGCTTTGACACCCGGCTTATAGAAGATGCCCGTGGGCAGACGCAGGATTGTATGCAGATCACAGGTATCAAGCAGTTTCTTGCGGACGATCTCGCCTGCGCCGCCCTCAAAGAGCACGTTGTCGGGCACGACCACAGCAGCCTTGCCCGTGGCTTTCAGGATGGTATTGATGTGCTGGACGAAATTGAGCTGCTTGTTGCTGCTGGTGGTCCAGAAATCCTGACGGTTGTAAACGAGGTCTTCTTCCTCCTGTTCGCCTTCTTCATTGGTGAAGGTGAGGGAGGATTTTTTGCCGAAGGGCGGGTTGGTGAGAACGTAATCCACGCGATAGCCGGGATCGGTGAGCAGAGAATCGCCGTGGGCGACAGGAACGCTGCCGTAAATATCCCCGATGTTGTGCAGGTACAGATTCATCAGGCACAGCTTGAAGGTGGACGCCACCAGCTCATTTCCGTAGAAAGTCCCGTTTTTCAGGAATTCCTTCTGTTCCCGGTCGAGCGTATAATTCTCGGGGTCGGCAAGAAAAGCCTGCGCCGCGAGGAAGAATCCGCCGCTGCCGCAGCATGGGTCCGCGATCGTTTTCATCGGCTCCGGGCGGATGCAGGCGACCATCGCCTGGATCAGCGCGCGCGGTGTGAAATACTGGCCTGCGCCGGATTTTACGTCTTCTGCGTTTTTCTGCAGCAAACCTTCATAGATCTCGCCCTTGACGTCAGAGGACATGGATACCCATTTTTCTCTGTCAATCATCTGGACAATACGGTACAAAATGGCAGCATTGCTGACCTTGTTGATGGCACCCTTGAAGATCTGGCCGAGAATACCACCCTGTTCGCCGAGCTTTTCCAGTGTTTTCTTATATTGATTTTCCAAATCTGCGCCGGTAAGCGTATTCATATCGGTCCAGCCAAAGCCTTCGGGAATACCCGTCTGCTTCTTGTACGGCGGTTTGGAGTACTCATCCGACATCTTCAAAAAGATCAAATATGTAAGCTGTTCCAGATAATCGCCGTAAGATACGCCGTCATCACGCAGAGGGCCACACATTCCCCAAACTTTGGAAATAATTGATGATATTTGTTCAGACATTACGGCACCTCATTTTCTTCTCGGATAGTATGTTTTACCGCCCCATGATACTTGAACATGGGGCTGCTCAAATACAGAAGGATTGTCATTTTTCATAGCTTCTAACAGATCCATATGGCCATCAGCAGAAAAGACAAACCGTCCAGCTTGCGTCGCCAGAATGGAATTGTAGTAATCAACATTGGCACTATCATGGATTTCAATATATTTTCTCTCAAATGGAATCCACTGCGTATGATAGCTACCATCAACCATTATCAATATTATCTCAGGTGACAACGGAAAGAATACCTCTACACCTTTAGATCCAATCCCATTCATAGAAAGAATAGGGTTCTTAATGTACCCCCGAGTTCCGATAGGGTTATCACTGGTAAAAAACTTCTTGTCGGTTTTATTAATTCCCAACATCCATGTTAAATTATAAAAACACCCCGTTACTTTTGAAAGATGCTGTGGGTCTAACAGCATCTGGAGATGTATTTTTTTTGCTTCATCCTTTGACACTGCATATTCAGCAATTCCATAGTCTGGAAATCCCATATCCTCCATAACCTGAGTTAAACAATCTGACGAATCTTGAATCCCACTTCTAACACATTTTCCCCTGACGTGCTGAAGCGCAAGATATGCAGAAAAATCCGCTTTCTTTTCTTGACTAATAAAATAGCAGTTATTGATGTGCCATGGGGTTAATTCTAGAGTTTTATCAAGCACTTCTTTTATTAAGTCTGAAAAAGGTTTTTCAATTTCTTTGGATAGCGCATTTTCAATTATTTGAGGAACGTCTTTTTCGTCCCACAAAATCCCGTTCTGATGTAACATCTCAATATATCCATCCGAAAAGATGTCATTGGGACTAATATCATAGAAGAATCTTTCCGTCGCAACATCCTGAATATTGTTTTTCCTTTTTGCTTCACTCTTTTTGTCATATACGTAGATTTGATGTGTTCCTTGAATTCCCCAGGCATTAAGATAGAACTGAGGGACATAATGCTGCTTCTTGGTTTTCTGTGTCATTATAACACTAAATCCTCCCCTCAAAGGCATCTTTCAAAACGCTCTGTCACAGAGCGTCACCTACTGTTTTATCTATATTATCGCAAGCAAAATCACCATATATTAGGATACGCCGTCATCACGCAGAGGACCGCACATACCCCATACCTCGGAGATAATAGATGATGTTTGTTCAGACATAGGTTAACCCCCTTAACCCTCGATGTACTTGGGTGGCTTTGTGCTGTACTGTACGAGGCTAATGTGGCTCGAATGGATCTGAAAAGAAACATTCATTTTCTGCTCGTAATGATTACCCAGAAAATCATCGAAGCAGATCACAAGTGACGTTTCAGCATACTGCGGTTCCTTATTCGGTATAGTAGCAGAAACGATAAACGTGCTTTTACAACTCTCGTCTCGCTTTAGTAAAGCGGTCGAAAAATGCTTTTCCTCGTTAATTCCGTCTGAAATCCATTTACATTTTAGATTTACAGCCAGCCCAAGACCAATGTTCGTTACTTCAATACTCATGCCGGAAGATGCGGAACGGTTATCAGAAGTGCGGTTGATTTCCAGCCACATATCAGGAAGATACGAACCTCGCTTGTCACTGGTTATCCATTCGCCAAAAGAAACCTGCATATAGGGCATATGTTCAAGGCGCTTTGTTTCGTTGAATTGACGTTTCGATTCTTCGAGCTGTTCTTTAGTTGCTTCAGCAGATTTGATATTTGCCCGGCAAATTTCGATAGTTGCGACCACATAAATGAAGGTAATCAACACCATAAGGGAATTGCTGTATTGTTCTATCCAGTCATGACAGAACAAAAGAATTAGGGCCATTATGAAAAGGAAGGCCAGCAGTAAAAGATGGTATTTTATTTTGTCTTTCACTTATCACAGTCTCCCTTCAAAGGCGTCTTTCAAAATGCTCTGCCGCATGGCCTCTGCTTGCTGTAAGGCGGTATCCACGGTCTGCTCAATGCTGTCGCAGACGGACAGGCGGGATTCGATTTCAGAAATCACGACACGCTGCTCATCGATACTGCAATACGGAACAATAAGGTTTTCCAATGTATCCAGATTGATGTTCTTTTGTGCGGTTGCAGGAGCAAAAGCCCACAAACGGATTTTTTGCGATTCAACAAAATAACGGACATATTCTGCAAGAATGCTTTCGTTGGGCGTAAACCCCACTATGCTATCTGGGAAGCAGGCATCGATTCCCAGAAAAGCTGTCTCAGCAATATTTGCTGCTATCGTTATGCACAGAGTTCCCTTTGGCCAAAGTTTACTCTGTGAAAGGCCAAACTCGCCATATTGCATAGTAAAGGTTGTAATACAATTTGTCGCTGCCTTAACATCCCCTGTTTGAATAAAAGGATACTTTCCGTCGACAAACAGTTTGGAATCATTTCTTGGTCTGTGCTTTGATTTACCTCGGCCCAAATCACCCAGATATTTTAATGCAATATAGTGCCATTCTTCAGGTATCGCTGGAAGTGTATTCGTTTCGTCACTCGATGCCCATGATAGCGGTAGATTAACGGGAACATGAATAGTCAACCGTCCTTCAAACGCCTCTTTCAGCACGGCCTGCCGATACACCGCAAGCTGTGCTTTTGTTTTTTTCAGCGTCTCCACCCCGGCGTCGAGTTGGGAGAACAGTTCCTCAATCCGGGCAACAATGCGCTGCTGTTCTGGGAGAGGGGGGAAAATCATTTCTATCCGGTCCAAGTTTTTCCGAGAGATTCTCTTCCTCGTCGTTCCGCTTTCATATTGCTTAACTTGGTCTTTGAACCACGGTGAATTCAGCAAGTAAATGAGGTATTTCGGATTGACAACATCAGAGCCGATTCGAAGAATTGCTACATCAACGGCGGTGATATACAGCCCATCAAGAGGGAAAACACACGCCTTACAAAGCGGATCACCAAGCCGAGCAATCAGGATATCCCCTTTTCGTAAAAAGGTACAATGCAACTCGTCTGCTTTCTCTACAGTAATATGCCTATCTGACTTATCCCGAAACTCTCCCGGTCCCACATCTGCCAGTTGAATTAAGCGGACAGCACCCTTTGCATCCTGATCTTTTTTCTCGATCCAGTCACCGTCTACGAAGATGCCAGTCTCACCAGCGATTTCACTGAATCTCATTCTTTCAACTCCTTACGCCACCAGCTCTACGTTCATTTCCTGCAAAATCGCCTCGTACTGATCTCCGAACACATCGTAAAATCTGCCCAGGCCGCCCTTACGGTCAAAGGGGCTGAGGTCCAGATCCTCCGGCTCAATACTGAGGGAAACAGCGATGTGATCCTTGATGAGGCGCAGCCATTCCATCTGCTCATCCGTAAAATGGATATGGCCTGCGTTCCGGCGCAGCGTCCACTGCATGAAGTTATAATTCACCTTGTCCGCGAACGGGGCGAGATGATCGGCATAGCCCATCTCAAAGCGGATGATGGAGATCAGATCCGTAAGCTGCGCCACGGTGCCCCGCTTGACCTTTTCCGGCTTCTTGATGGCATAGCATTCCCACAGGCGCTCGATGGTGATGTTCTGCACCTTCAGCTTTTCATACAGGGCTTTGAGCTTTGTGATCGCCATGGGACGATCCTTGTACCGCTGATCGTAAATGATCCGCAGGGCAAGGATCTCATCCTTGTTCTCCTCGATAAACGCATGGAAGGTCTTGAGGATGCGGTCTGCATTCGCCTGCTTGTCGGTATCATACCCGGCAAAGAGCACCGTATCGATATTCACGGAATCGATGACCTGCTCATGGCTGCGGCGCACATTCTCGATGTAATCACGAATATCCGGATTATAGAAGGGCTGCACGGCCTGTTGGATCAGCGCTGTCTTTGCCTCATCCATGCGGCGCTGCTCGTCCTCAGTCGGCTCATGATCGTCGGACAGATCGACACCGGCCTTGGAGGAAACAATATCCGGATCAAAGGCATCCAACAGCCGCTGGGCGATGTTCCCGGCGCTGCTGCCGACGGTGCTGCTGAATTCGGTGCGCTCCCGGTCGGTCATCTGGCTGTTGAGCCGGATCACACGGTTTGCAAGGGATGTGAGGGTGTCCTCATCCTTTGCGCCCATGACCACATTCCGCATCAGTTCCTTCATGCTGACGGAGGGCTTGCGCTCCAGCGTGCGGGTCTCGGTCTTTTTGGATTTCGTGACGCCAACGGCGTCCACGATCACAAAATGATCCTTGTTCTCCGTGGCGGAAGGCGTCACCTTCTGCAGGTCGTCCTTGCTGAGGGTGCGGGTGCCGCGCCCTTTCATCTGCTCAAAATAATTCCTGCTGCGAACATCGCGCATGAAGATCAGGCACTCGATGGGCTTCACATCCGTCCCGGTGGCGATCATGTCAACGGTGACGGCAATACGGGGGTTGTACCCGTTGCGGAAAGCACTGAGAACGGTCTCCGGGCGTTCCGCCTGACAGGTGATCTTCTGGCAGAATTGATTGCCCGCACCGAATTCCTCCCGGACGATCTGAATGATATCGTCCGCATGGCTGTCGGTCTTGGCGAAGATCAGCGTCTTGGGCACTTCGCGGCGATGCGGGAAAAGCTGCGTGAACAGGTTGTCCCGGAACGCCCGGATCACGGTGCGGATCTGGCTGGGATTCACAACATCCCGATCCAGCTTTGCCGTGGTATAGATCAGGTCCTCGTCCATCTGCTTCCAGCGCTTGGCGCGGGTCAGGCGGTCCCGATACTCGATCTGCTGCTTGAGGATCGTCGCACCGTTTTTCGTAACATCGGTCTCAATGAGGAAGATATCCTCACCGACATTGACGCCATCAATAATGGCCTGCTCGCGCGAATACTCGCTGACCACGTTCTGGTTGAAAAAGGCAAAGGTACGCTTGTCCGGCGTAGCGGTCAGGCCGATGATGAAGGCGTCGAAATACTCCAGCACCTGGTTCCAAACGTTATAGATCGACCGATGGCACTCATCGACGATGATGCAGTCGAAAAACTCCGGGGGATACTTTTCGTTATAGACGACCTCTTTTGCGGTCTGTGTGTCGGCTCCGGCCTGCTCGAAGAAGGATTCTTCCTCTGCGGATTCATCCATTTCCTCGCCCTTCAGGATGGAGTACATCCGCTGAATGGTGCTGATGCAGATCTGGATGTCATTGGGGATATAGGAGCTGTTCAGGCGGCGAACACCGTAAAGCTGGGCAAAGGAGCGGTTGTCGTCATTCGGCGTATAGGCAAGGAATTCCCGCTCCGCCTGCTCGCCCAGTGACTTGGTGTCCACAAGGAACAGGATGCGCTTCATCTTGCCGAACTTCAGCAAGCGGTATGCCGCCGTGATCGCCGTAAAGGTTTTTCCTGCGCCGGTTGCCATCTGGACTAATGCCTTTGGACGGTTGTCCGCAAAGGACGCGTCCAGATTCTGAATGGCTGTGATCTGGCATTTGCGGAATCCGGTGGTATCAAAGGCCGGGAAGTGCTTCATGTTGTTGCGGATCGTATCGCCCTTTGTGAGTAGGGCCAGCAGTGTTTCCGGCCTGTGGAAGGAAAACACGCGCCGGGAACGGTATTTGATATCAGCATAATCCGTGAAACGGGTGAGCTGCCCGGTGGCCTCATAGGCAAAGCGGATTTTATACTCGGTGGTTATGTATTTGAAGGTGCTGTTGGCATAGCGTCCGGACTGGCCCTCGACGACCGTGATGTTCTCGCCCAGCTCGTCCTTCTTCGCTTCAATCACGCCAACGGGCTTCCCATCAACAAAAAGAGCATAGTCAACTGGCCCGGTGCTGGTGGGGTATTCCCTGACAGCAACGCCGAGTGACGCCATGGGATTCACTTTTTTCAGGTCCTGAACGACCCAGCCGGATTGCGCAAGACGGGCGTCAATCAGTTGTCTGGCTCTTTCCTCAGGCGTCATATTGCTTTCCCTCCGCATCGTCAGGCATAAACTCCACGATATCGTCCAACGTACAATCCAAAGCCCTGCATATTTTCTCTACGGACTCCAGCGATATATAAGCGTTCTTTTTGAGCCGTGTGGTGATGTTTGCGCTGTAACCGGCCTGCTGCTGCAGCTGAACCGCGGTCATATCTTGGCCAACCAGCAGATGGAACAATTTTTTATAGGATACGGCCATCACGCGCCTCCTTGATCAGGTTTTCACAACCAATAGTTTTATTCATTATATCACGAAAAGGTGAATCGCGCTACTGCCCCCGGAAGATTTCCGGAGGCTTTTTTTGTTTTCCTCCGCTCAAATCGTTTCACCATCTCCAGTGGAAAGTGTGAGGGCAATACCGCACAGAAAAAAAGATTTAGGCGGCAGGCGGCGAAAGCTGCCTGTTTACATAGGAGCACGGTTCTTTTGAGTGCAATTATTAAGGCTGCTATATTATAATAAAAGAATAGCAAATGTAGTTATCGTGGCAGCTTTCCCATTGGTCTCGCTCTCCAGCTCGTCCTGCTTTGCAAGAATGGCATAGAAATGGTTTTGGATCACCTCCTACAATAATAATTACGGTTTAAGGCGCGGCAGCCAGCCGCGTCTTTT
>ENA-UOJG01001426-UOJG01001426.1-human-gut-metagenome-genome-assembly--contig:-C47-NODE-1426-length-25233-cov-21.089006_pt1 | contig 25233 bp, 27 predicted proteins | sample MGYA00242340_ERZ723887 | MGnify/ENA metagenome assembly ERZ723887 | reverse complement strand
GATTCATCAGCATGACGCCGGAATTGATATAGGGACTGTCCTCGTCCATGTCCAGCCGCAGCTCATTGAAACGGTGCAGAAAGCCGCGGATGTGGGTGGCTGCGGCGAAGAACGCCGTGCCCATGGGCATTTCATACAACTCCCGCAGGCTCTGCCGCACCACAATATCCGGGTCGAGATACAGCACCCGCTCCAGCGTGTCCGGCAGATATTTGGCCGCAAAAATGCGGTAGTAAATGGCTTTCGGGTAACGGTCAGAAGTCGGCGCGTCCGCCAGACCGTCCTCGTCCACTCGTATCAGGTGCAGCGTCCCCCGCTGCCCCAGCAGTACTCGCGTTCCCGCCACGTCCGCCTCCGACAGTCCCTCGTCGTGCAGCAGGTACACGTCAAAATACGCGGCACTGTCGCTATGCAGCGCGGAGAACAGCATCACATTCAGCTGTGGGATGTAGTTTCGATCCAGTGTCATCAACAGATTCATAGGCACACCTCGTTTTTTGTTTCCAGCATATTCTATGTCCTGTTAAAAAGCAAGAGTCAATGTACCCAGCACAACATATCATTCCCGGCACGGCATAGCATAGTACCAGTCGGGGGAAGGCCGAGGAAAATTTCTGCGTCGCCTGAAAAATAACAACGCGGCCGTACAGACATAGCATGAACCAGAGAGACGAGCAGCAAAATGCCGCCGTTTCCGGCGGCATTTTGTTGTTGGTTACTTGGTCACAACCAATTTATCGTCCTTCACAGACAGCTTGGCGGTATCACCGGCCTTGAGGGTACCATCCAGCATCCTTTCAGCTACGGTATCCTCCACCTTATTTTGAATAGCCCGACGCAGAGGACGTGCGCCATACTTGGGATCAAAGCCCTCTCGCGCCAACTCCTTCACGGCTTCCTCGGAGGCATCCAGACGAATACCCATGGATTCCATACGGTTCGCTACAGTCTTGAGCATCCGCCGGGCAACCTCTTCGATATCCTGCTCCGTCAGTGCGCGGAACACGATGATGTCATCGATACGGTTCAGGAACTCAGGGCGGAAGGTGCGGCGCAGCTCCTCCATGACAGTTTCCTTGGCCTGCTCATAGGCCTTGTCAGCATCCTCTGCAGCTTTCTTGTCTCCAGCGTCAACACTCAGCTTGGCGCCGGCGTCGGTCAGCGCCTTGGCGCCGATGTTGCTGGTCATGACGATAACGGTGTTTTTGAAGTCCACGGTACGACCCTGAGAGTCGGTGATACGACCGTCGTCCAGAATCTGGAGCATGATGTTCCAGACGTCCTCGTGCGCCTTTTCGATTTCATCGAAAAGCACCACGGAATAGGGCTTGCGGCGCACCTTCTCCGTCAGCTGGCCGCCCTCATCATGGCCAACATATCCCGGAGGAGAACCGACCAGGCGAGACACCGTGTGGCGCTCCATGTATTCGGACATATCAATGCGGATCATGGCGTTTTCATCGCCGAACATGGCTTCTGCCAGAGACTTGCACAGTTCCGTCTTGCCGACACCGGTGGGGCCCAGGAACAGGAACGAGCCGATGGGACGCTTGGGATCCTTCAAGCCGACACGACTGCGGCGAATGGCACGAGCCACGGCCTTTACCGCCTCGTCCTGCCCCACGACACGCTTGTGCAGCGTCTCCTCCATGTGCAGTAGGCGCTGGCTTTCGTCCTCGGTGAGACGTGTCACAGGGACGCCGGTCCAGCCGGACACCACAGCGGCAATGTCCTCCTCGGTCACGTCCCGGTGTGTCTGATTGTTCTTGCGGCGCTTATCGCGCTCAACATCCAGCTGCTTCTTATACTCCTTCTCGGTATCCCGCAGCTGGGCTGCCTTTTCAAAGTCCTGGGCGGCGATGGCGGCTTCCTTGTCTGCGGCAATGGTGTTGAGCTTTTTCTCCAGACTCTTGAACTCCTCGGAGGGCTCTTCCCGCTCCATCCGCACACGGCTGGCGGCCTCGTCCATCAGGTCAATGGCCTTGTCCGGCAGGAACCGGTCGTTGATATACCGGGAAGAAAGCTCTACAGCGGCCTTCAAAGCCTCGTCGGTAATATGCAGGCCGTGGTGCTGCTCATACTTCTGCCGCAGGCCCTTCAGAATCTCCAGCGCAGCCTTCTGACTGGGCTCGCCCACTGTCACCGGCTGGAAACGGCGCTCCAAAGCGGCATCCTTTTCGATATACTTGCGGTATTCGTTCAGGGTTGTTGCGCCGATGATTTGAATCTCACCGCGGCTGAGAGCCGGCTTGAGGATGTTGGCGGCGTCCACAGCGCCCTCAGCGGAGCCTGCGCCAACGATGGTGTGAATCTCATCGATAAAGAGGATAATGTTGCCGTCCTTCTTAGCTTCCTGCATCACCTTCTTGATGCGCTCCTCAAATTCGCCCCGGTACTTGGTGCCGGCCACCATGCCGGAAAGATCCAGCGACAGCAGCTTCTTGTCCAGCAGATTGTCCGGCACATCGCCTGCGGCGATCTTCTCCGCCAGCCCTTCGGCGATGGCCGTCTTGCCGACGCCGGGTTCACCAATCAGGCAGGGATTGTTCTTGGTGCGGCGGGACAAAATCTGGATCACCCGCTGGATCTCATCATCACGTCCGATGACAGGATCCAGCTTACCGGTTCTGGCGGCAGCCGTCAGGTCACGGCTGAATTCCGACAGTGCCTTATTGCCCTTGCCATTCATCTCGATGCCTTCGGCAGCCGGAGAGCTGCCGTCGCCGTTCTGTGCGCGGGACGTAGCGGTGAGCTTTTCCATCAACGCTGTGTACAGCTGGCGGGCATCCACACCGGCAGACCGCAAGAGGCGGACTGCCATATTGTTGCCCTCGCGGAGAATACCGGCCAGCAGATGCTCTGTGCCAATATAGGCATAACCGCCCCGGGCAGCGTCCTCCATGGCGATCTGCAGCACGTGCTTGGCGCGGGGGCTCAGCTCCTGTGCGGTGCCGCCGCTGCCGGAAGCCCCGGCACCTGCGCTTTTGCGGATCATTTCTGTCAGCAGATCATCAGTAAGACCCGCCTCCGCCAATACGGTGTGGGCGATCCCCTCGTCCTCCCGCATCAAGCCCAGCAGCAGATGTTCTGTGTCCATGTAGCCGTGACCCAATTCGCCAGCAGCCTCCTGAGCCAGCTGCAAAGCCTCTTCCGCAGTAGGAGTAAATTTACTTTCATCCATAGTTCAATACCTCTTTTGTCGTGGAATGTGTCTTTCTCTTAGGTCTACGCTTTACTTGCTTTCCTTGCCGTCCTTTTCGGACGCTTCGGCTTCTTTGTGCATTTCCTCCAACTGGCGGATTTGGTCTCTCAGCTGGGCGGCTCGCTCGAAGTCCTCCTCGCGGATGGATTTCTCCTGTGCCAGCCTCAGTGCATTCATCTGGCGCCGGTAGGAGAACCGGCTTTGCTCCTCACGGCTCAGCAGGCTGTCCTTTTTCTCCTCCTGAATATCCTGCGCCGACGCTGCACCGATAGCGGGCATGGCATCGAAGAAATCATCGAGAGGACTTTCCAGCATCCGACCCATCATGGCTGGCACAGAGTTGAAAACGTTGCTGTCTCCAAAAAAGCGCTCCATCATGGATGGCCTCTGGGAAAAGAACCGCTGGGTGTATCCCAGCTTTTCTGCGCAGTCCTGACAGAGGTGATGCTCCTCTGTCTTTCCATTGATGTTGCTGCGATACACAAAATTCGCTTCATTTCTGCCGCAGTTTTCGCATTTCATGATTCATCCCTCCAAGAAATCGTACACGGTATATGTTTTGGGAGTATCGGCGTTCCCTTTTTTCCCTTTCTGCGGTATATTTTAGCTTTTCCTCTTGCAAACGCAAGAAGCTGCCGATACAATAAAGAAAAAATGACTTGTGCTGGATGCACAAGCGAAAAAATTGACACTTTATATAAAAAGCAATATTGACGTATTGCGTAATTCCGTCCCTGCTTCTTCCAGCATCCCTCCTGCGCGGTCAGTCCTCATGGCACAGAACCACTTTACTGCTATTTTACAGAGTTATGGCTGCATATTTTACTTGCAGGCGTTAGGGTGAAGCTGAGCATTGTAAATATTCGGCCACCCTTGAGATGGCCGCATGAGAGATGACGATGTGGGACAAAGGCGCCATCTCCATTTTATAACGGTTACCGAAAGCAAGGGAAAGAGGTGTTCTGATGACCTACAAAACAATTGTGACGGACTATGCGCCAAGAGCAAAGAAAATGGCAGCAGCCATTGAGAAGATCGCCAATGAAAAGGCACAGGAAGGTTGGGAGCTGGTGACGTTCTCCGTGACCAATTCCTGCAAGGCGATTTTGGTATTCCGAGTGCCGGATGTAGCGCCGCAGGGAAACACGATGCGAGAGGAAGCCGTTGATGAAAAATAATAAAACCGCGCAGAGAGATCAGGCGCAAAAAGAGCCGGTGCAGGCTGGCGACAGCGGAATCGGTCTTGCCGTGGGACTGAGCCTCGGTGTCCTCTTCGGGATCGTGATGGATGATATCGGACTTGGCATGATGACGGGTGTTGCTGTGGGCCTTTGCGTCGGCCCAGCCGTCGGCGTGCTGAGACAGAACAGAAAATCGGAGGAGCAAGCGGACAACGATGAAACGCAATAACGGATCTCGCAAATATGTGCCGTCTATGCTGCTGTTTCTGCTCTTTGAGGTGGTGGCGGTCACGCTGTGGCTCACAAAGGACAATCTGTTCTACCTGCTGAATTTCAGCTACATCGGTGCCTGCCTTGGGCTGGGAACGGCGCTGTTCACCGCTGGGAAACGCTATGCCCGCCATTTCGTGCAGCTGGCGGTGGGCAGCTATATGCTGCTGTACCTTGGCGTGATCTCCCACGAGAATATGCAGATCGAGGGGTTCTGGTACTACCTGTTCCTCGGCGTATTTGAGGCGGCGACCATCCACTACGCGGTGGCGAAGATCTTCGGGCCGCTGCTGTTCGGGCGCGGTTGGTGCGGCTATGCCTGCTGGACGGCCATGGTGCTGGACTTTCTGCCCTACAAGCAGTCGCAGAAGCCGCGAAGAGAAAGGCTGGGCGTTCTGCGTTATGTAATATTCGTCCTGTCACTGGCACTGGTATCCGGACTCTTTTTTGATGAAAACCGCGCACTTGGAGCAGATCATGTTCTGGCTGTTCCTCGCCGGAAATGCGCTTTACTATGCCGCGGGCATCGCGCTGGCATTCGCGTTCAAGGACAACCGGGCATTCTGCAAGTATCTGTGTCCCATCACGGTGTTCCTCAAGCCCATGAGCTATTTTTCCCTGCTGCGCGTCCACTGCGACGAGGAGAAGGGCATCCATTGCGGCAAGTGCCTGCGGGTCTGCCCTATGAACGTGGAGGTCAACAAGGAATCCCGCAGGCGGAAAAATGGGACGGAGTGCATCCTCTGCTACGAATGTACGAGGGCCTGCCCCACCAAGGCGCTGCACTGACCTGTATTCTCCCCAAATTCTACCGCCGGGGGATATTCAGAACGCCGGTTTTGTCGTATGCTCAAAGCAGCTTCGACACAGGAGGCAATCCCAATGAATCAAACAGCCATCGGCGGCTACATCGCGCGCAAGCGCAAGGAACAGAATCTGACGCAGGAGCAGTTGGCGGAGCAACTCGGCGTGTCCAACAAGACCATCTCAAAATGGGAAAACGGGAAATGTATGCCAGATTACAGTATCATCCAAAAGCTCTGTGATGCACTCCATGTGACACTTCCGGAGCTGATGGACGGCGAGGACGCGGTGGAGGACAGCGTGCGCGTATACGACGAGGCGCAGATCCTTGATCTGCTGCGCCGCACACAGGAGCTGGAACGGCAGAAGGGTATTCTCTATGGTCTTCTCCTTATCGTTCTTGGTATCGCCAGCAGCGCCATGTCAGGGACAGTTGGCGGAACTGACGTGCAGAATTTTACCTCAGGTATCCTGATGTGGCTTTCTGTGGCAGAAATGCTGGCGGGTATCGTTGTTGCCGGGAAAAAGCTCTTACAGCAGTGAAGCCGTTCAAAAAATACGCAGGTGGTTATCGCAGCCCTGCACGGACGATGGCGACCGCAGAACACATAAACACAGCAGGGGTGAAGCGCTGTGGCTTCACCCCTGCTGTTGCTTTGTTGTTTATTTCTCCTGCTCTGGGCGACCTGCCTCTCCTGCGGTGCAGAGGAAGAAATCCGGTCCTTTCTGCTGGAACAGGACCAGCGACACACTCAGCAGCAAATCTGCATGGGCGGATGGCTCGTCCAAGGGAAGTCGAAATTCCTCCTGCATACGGCGGATACGATAGAGCACGGTGTTCCGGTGGGTAAAAAGGGCATCGCAGGTCTTTTTCAGTGACCGGCTGCATGTCAGGTAGTGGTAAAGCGTCTCACAGTACTGCATATTCCTTTCCCTGTCGTGGGCGGCAAGCCGCTGTACATCCCGGGAGATCAGGTCTCCGCGCAGCTCCAGATTCTTCAGCAGCAGTGGTGTACGCAGCTGTGCCACTGTGCAAATATTACCGCTATGGAAACGCTCGTCCCGCATCAGCTCCAAGGCCTCATGTGCTGTGCGGTAAAGCGCCGGAAGCGAGAACAGGTCGCCCAGCCCCTCGGATATGACGACCTTCAACTGGAATTCCTTCACCACATCGGCAAAAACGCTCTTTTCCCCGTCTCCATGGAGAAACAGAAAAACGTCTCCACGGTATAGGAAAGAGTGCGAATCCGGAAATCGCGTGTTGACCTCATCCTTCAGATGCCGCTTGCCCAGATACAGGTTATGGTAAGCGGTCAGGTCGATGAGTGCGAAAGCGGAGGGGTGAAAGTCCGCGAGATACGTACCGGCTGCCTGAAGCCAAAAATAGGGTGCGGATTGAAATCCTCCGTCCAACAGATGCATCAAAATGTCCTGTGCTGTCTCAAACGGCCTATCCTGCCGACTCGTCTCTACAAACAGCTGCTTAGCCAGTATGCGGCTCACTATCAGCCAGACATCATCCGGTATTTCCCGCAAATGACCGTCCGTATCCACGCACACCAGGTAGCCCAGCCGGACGCCCGCGCTGATCAGCGGCGCGAACCGACGCGGGTACACGCTGTCTACCAGCTTGATATAGTCCGCCGTCCCACCGGAAAGCGCAGGGCTTTTGCTGATGACCGCCCCTGCCTCATAGGTAATCTCGCCGCAGCGCACGGCGTTCCGAAAAACCTCGTCGGAAAAGGACGGCGGCAGAAAGTGCGCTCTGACGTGAAAAGTATCATCTAGTACCAGCAGCGGGCATTGCAGCAGCATCCCCGTGTCCAAAGTCAGCTGCTGCAGATCATCCTGTAATAAAAACTCAGACAGTAGACCATCGATACGGTCGCTCCATTCCTGCTCCATAACACTTTCCCTCTGGGTTTGTGCTGTTGGCACAATTCTTTTTTTCTTTATTGTACCGTTATTCCGTTGCTTTTTCAAGAGGAAAGAATAAAATACAGCCGTAAACCAGAGAAAAAACAACGAATTAGAAGGAGAGTGAGCATTATGCAAGAAAATTCCTTTCGTATTATAAACATTGCAGCAGGTGTGTTGCTGATCATTGCGGGTATCTACTGTTTGTGCAATCAAGATGTGGCTGTTCTCTCTGCGGGGTTTCTGCTGGGCGCCTTTATGCTGGCGTCTGGCATCATTGAGGTCGCCGTGGCCGCACGCATGTGCGGCGTTTTGATCGGATCCGGCTGGCTGATGCTGGACGGTGTTCTGACCGTTATCATGTCGCTGTTTCTGCTGTTCAACCAGTGGTTTACCATGCTGTCGCTGCCGTTTCTGTTCACGCTGTGGCTGCTGTTCTCCGGTATTTCCCGGTTCGTGGGAGCGCTGGATCTGCATGTTCTCGGTGTTCGCGGCTGGGGCTGGGTGCTGGCGCTGGGCATTCTGCTGATGGCAGCCGGCTTCGTGTGCATGATGGATCCTTGGGTTAGCGTAGCGGCCATTGGCGTAACAGTGGGCATCGTGTTCCTGCTGGAAGGCGTCAGTTGCATCGTATATGCCTGCATTGCCAAAACAAAGGACGCGTAACGCTTGCATTGCGCTTTGGCGCGGTTTGCCGCGCCGGAGCGTTTACATATTAAACCTATATGATAATAGATCGAATGGAGGCATTTTTATGGTACCCAACATTTACGGTGAGAATATGTTTGATGACATTTTTGGCGACAGCTTTTTTAGAGGTCACAGCCCGCTGTTCGGCAAGCACGCGAGAAATCTGATGAAGACCGACATCCGCGAGACGGACGATGCCAAGGGCTATCGCTTCGCGGTGGAATTGCCCGGCTTTAAGAAGGATGAGATCAGCGTGGACATGAAGGACGGCTACCTGACCATCAGCGCCCAGAAGGGTCTGGACAAGGACGAGGAGGATAAGAAGGGTCGTATCCTGCGCCAGGAGCGCTACGCCGGTGCCTGCTCCCGCAGCTTCTTTGTGGGCAACATCAAGCCGGAGAACATCAAGGCGAAGTACGAGTCCGGCATTCTGACCGTCCTTGTTCCCAAGGAAGATGTCAAGAAGCTCCCCACCAGCACGTCCATTTCTATCGAGTAAATATGACAGCATTTGGCCTGCCGTCTGCGAATACGGGCGGCAGGCCTTTTTTCTCAGAAACGAGGCGATGACTATATGACCACGGCATCGCAGATACGTCTGGATGGCGTTATTGATATGCATGTTCACACCGCGCCGGATGTCATCCAGCGCACCTATAACGATTTGGAGTTGACGGACGCCGCCGTCCGCACAGGCGCAAGGGCGATCGTTATGAAGGGGCATCATTGCGCAACAGTGGCCAGAGCCGCCCTGTGCAACGCCTATAACCGAAAGGCTCATCCCGACAATGCGTTCTTTATGTTCGGGGGACTGGTGCTGAACCGCGAGGCCGGCGGGCTTAACCCCGCCGCGGTGCAGACTGCGCTGGCCATGGGCGCGAAGGTGATTTGGCTTCCCACGGTGGATGCAGCCAACGAATACCGAAAACGAGGGAAAAGCGGCGGCATCCAAATGACAAATGAACGAGGCTTTTTGCTGCCGGAGCTGCGCGAGATTTGCAAGCTCATAAAGGAGTATGACGCGGTGCTGGCCACGGGGCACATCTCTCCGGAGGAGAGCCGCAGTGTCGTGGACGCCGCGCGGATCGCCGGCGTCCGCAAGATCGTCATTACACACCCGGAATACTGGGTCGTGGACATGAGCATCGCGCAGCAGAAGGAGCTTGTCACGGACTATCACGTGGTGCTGGAGCGCTGCTTCCGCCAGCCGCTGCCGAACGGACAGTGGGTCAGCAATGTGGCGCGGAATGCAGAGGCCATCCGCCAATTAGGGGCGGACAACACGATCCTGTCCACCGACTGCGGCGACCCGGCGGATCCGCCGTGGGAATATGCAATAGCGCAATACCTTCACGAGATGGAGGCGCACGGCGTGAGCCGCGATGCACTGCGCCGCATGACGCATACCCTGCCTGCACAGCTGCTGGGGCTCGAGGACGCGGCGGAGTAGCACACCAGAATAGACGCGAATGCGCGGTGCTCATACGAAAAGAGGTGCGTGAAGGGGAATGCCCTTCATGCACCTCTTGCATTATATTATGCTTCTTTTCTCGAATTCAGCTCATAGGTACACAGATAGAACAGGAACGAGGTCATCTGATAACGGTTGATGCGGGTGTTGCAGGCCGCCAGCAGATCGCCCAGCTCGCTGTCACGGGTGGTGATGTCCCGATCGTCACACCACAGCATGGCCTTGACGACCTCGCCGCTGAGCCGGGGATTTTCCCGCATGGCCTGCCGCGCCAGCTCCTGATCTACACGGGTGTCGACGCCGGACATGGCGGCGTAGCGATAGATCAGCAGACAGGCCGTCTGATAATCCATGTCGTCGTCATAGGCCGTATGCAGATCGCCCTGACGGAGCAGCCCCGTTTGATACGCCCAGCACACGGCGTCGTAGTAGGGGCAGGCGGAGCCGTTGAATGTCTCGTTTTCATAGTCGGGCGGCAGGGCGGTGTTGTCCGTCTCCGGCCTTTGGGAGATGCGGTACAGCACATCCACGAATTCGCCCACCTTTGCCGTGGCCTTTCCGCCGAAGGTATCCGGCGTTTCCGGGTCTATATATCCGTTGCGGTACATATAGAGGACGCTGGCCTGGTTGAAAATGCCCGTGATGTCCGTAAACACCACCGTATCCTCCAGCGTGCCGCCGCTGGACGCCTTGCCGAAAACATGGGCGTAGTAGTCACTGTTGACGATGTTGCTGGACATCTGGAACTTATTGTCCACATACAGCCGGTAGGCCTCCAGCTGTTCGTCGGAAATAACGATGCTCTCGTCGGCGGGGATCACCGTCTCCGTGCCGGCGTCATAGCGGAAGGTCTTTGTCAGGAAGGACTTGTCCGACAGCACCGCCATATGTATGCCGTTGGACAGCACATCGGTGCCCGCCAGCAGCCGGGAGTCGTAGTCCACGCCGAACAGGTTCAGCAGCGTGGGCAGGATGTCCGCCGTGGAGCAGTACTCGTCCACCACGATATTCTCAGAGAGATCGGGGACGTAGCAGATAAAGCTGTTGCGATACTTCTCGAAGGTGAGATCCATCTCCTGCCCCGCCAGCTCGTTGTACTCATCCTCCGTCAGACCGTAGGGATAGTGGTCATTGGTCAGTACGATGCAGGTCTTATCGGCCACGCCCGCCTGCTCCAGCCGATCCATCAGGTAGGTCAGCGCGTTTTCCAGCTCCAGATTGCAGGCGATATACGCCTTCACCGGCTCGGAATAGGGCAGATCCTTCACCGCGTCCCGGTTTTTGGCGCTCATGGCGTTGTCCCAGTTGTACTGATAGTGGCCGCTGAAGGTCATGTAATAGGCGTGGAAGGGTTCCCTGCTGCTGAGGTAGTCGTCCACGGAGGCCTCCATCATCTCCAGATCGGAGGAGGGCCAGTCGATCTTTATATCCAGCCCGGAGTCCGCCGCCTTGAAGGTATAGCCCATGTTGGCGTGGGTGATGTTCCGGTTGTAGAAATCGCCGATATAGTCGTGATAGCCCCAGGTCTGGTAGCCCTTTTCCTTCAGGGCGTTGCCCAGGCAGAAGGGCAAATAGTTGGTGCCCGCCACGTTGAAGCTGGAATCCGTCTTGGTGCGGGACATGTCGGGATACAGTCCCATGCACATGGTGTACTCACCATTGGTGGTGACGGATTGGAACGTGCCGTAGTAGTTATCGAAGATAATGCCCGTGTGGGACAGCTTGTACAGGGTGGGTGTCAGCTCCTCACTGATGAACCAGGGGCAGAAGCTCTCAGCGCAGATGGTGATCAGGTTGTACCCCTCCAACAGCCCGGTGTAGTTGTTCTTCCGGGTGGGTGTCACCTGCGCCAAGTATTCGTCCGTGGTTTTGCGCATGGCATCATCCGTGGACTCCGCCAACTTCGTGAAGTCGATGCTCTCGATCACATTGTAGGAATTGCTGCTGTAGAGCCGTCTGGTGTCTGTACCCAGCGAGGACGGCGTGATGATGACGCTGCCGCTGCTGCCAAAGACCATATAGCGAAGCTCCTGCACCGTGGTCGCCAGCATGCCCACGCTCTTATAGCTGCTGTCGGTAGAGGTGTTCACGTTGGTGAAGGTCTTGTAGACGGAGAACGACTTGTTCCGCCCGGCGTACATAATGCCCATCGTAGCCAGCAGCAGCGTCAGCAGGATGCCCAGCGTCGCCAGCGCCTGCCTCCACTTGAGCCGCACGGTCAGCACCCGGAGCTTGCGCAGAGCAAGGCAGAGGATCGTCACGATCAGCGGTACCAGCAGCAGAAGGATGGGAACGATGTTCTTGCCGATGCTGTACAGGATCTGCGAGTCGAAATTGGTGATGACGTTCCCGCCCATGCTCACCTGACTGATGGGCATGAAGTTGCCGAAGATGGCATGGTACACCAGCTGCACCTCGGCAAACAGCACCTGCACAACAACAAGAAGTACACCCATGATCTGCCGGGCGATCTTGGGAAGGTGCGTGGTCAGCAGTGTGCAGACCACCCCGCCCAGCAGTCCGAACAGCACCAGATAGACCGTCCGCCTGTCCAGCGATCGATAGACGCACAGGTGCAGGCACAGCTCCACATAGACGCTGGCGCAGCAGAACAACAGCAGGCTGCGGAGCCACGCCTGCCACAGGCCGCGGCGGAGGCCCTCCGCCGTTTCAGGCGCCTCGCAAGGCGCCTGAGGGTGATTCAATATCTCAATCTCATTGGGTTTTGTTTTCAGCATATATGTCTCCTGCCGCAGGCCTCCCCTTGGAGAAGAGTCTGCGAAATTCGTCAAAATATTAGCGCGGGGCATATCATACCGTAATTGTAAAGAAAATGCAACGATTTCTGTAAAAATTAAAGAAAGGTTCACAGTCGATCTCAGTCGTTTTGATCCGAAAGTTTAACAAAATCTGCATAGCCGAAACGCGAAAACCGTGCTATACTGTATGTGAAATTGGGAACGCAGTCGATTTTAGGAGGTGAGTCCCGTGACAGAAACCGGTTTCCATTTGAAACGCCATCTGACGTCCTTCCAAATCATGATCCTCGGCTTTGCCGGTGTGATCCTGCTGGGCGCGCTGGTGCTGATGCTGCCGATCTCGGCGGCAGGGCGGGCGTGGACGCCGTTTCACGAGGCGTTGTTTACCTCCACCTCCGCCGTCTGCGTGACGGGACTGGTGGTGCAGGACACCGGCAGCTACTGGTCAGCGTTCGGACAGACCGTCATCCTGCTGCTGATCCAGATTGGCGGCTTAGGCGTCATCACGGCGGCGGTAACGTTCTTGATGCTCTCCGGCAAGAATATCTCGCTGAAGGAGCGCAGTGCCATGCAGGACGCCATCTCCGCTCCGGTGGTGGGCGGCATCGTGCGCCTGACACGGTTTGTCCTGAAGGGAACATTCCTTGTGGAGCTGGTCGGGGCTCTTGCGCTGCTGCCGGCATTCTGCCGGGACTACGGACTGCGGGGCGTGTGGTTGGCAGTATTCCACTCCGTTTCCGCCTTCTGTAACGCGGGCTTTGACATTCTGGGGCGGGCAGATGCGCTCTACCCTTCCCTGACGACATACATGGCCGACCCGCTGGTCAATATCGTCATCATGCTGCTGATCGTCGTGGGCGGTATCGGCTTTCTGACTTGGGACGATGCCTGCACCCACCGGCTGCACCTACGGCGGTACCGGATGCAGAGCAAGGTCATTCTGAGCGCAACCGTCATCCTGATCGCGCTTCCGGCATTGCTCTTCTTCCTGACAGACTTTGCAGAGCTTCCCGCAGGACAGCGCGTTCTGGCGTCGCTCTTTCAGGCGGTCACGCCGCGAACGGCGGGCTACAACACCGCAGACCTGACGAAAATGAGCGACACCTCACAGGCGGTCACGATTTTGCTGATGCTGACCGGCGGCGCGCCCGGCTCCACGGCGGGCGGCATGAAGGTAACGACGCTGGCTGTGCTGGGCGCCAACGCGGTCGCCGTTTTCCGCAGGCGGGAGGATCCGCAGCTTTTCAAACGCAGACTGGAGCCCTCCGCTGTACGGAATGCCGCCGCCATCCTGCTGCTGTATTTGGGGCTGACCTTCGCGGGCGCGGCGGTCATCAGCGCGGCGGAGAAGCTGCCGCTCAGTGCCTGCCTCTATGAAACGGCATCCGCTGCCGGGACGGTAGGGCTGACACTGGGGCTGACGCCGCAGCTGGGTACGCTGTCGCAGGGCATTCTCATTCTGCTGATGTTCTTCGGGCGTGTCGGGGGACTGACCCTGATCTACGCCGCATTCTCCGGGCATGATCTGACCTATGCCCGGTATCCGAAGGAAATGATCACCGTAGGCTGAAAGGAGCGCACGATGAAAAACGTATTATTGATCGGACTTGGCCGCTTCGGGCGGCACCTTGCCATGCAGCTGAGCGAGCTGGGGCATCAGGTCATGGCGGTGGACAGAGACGAGGAGCGCGTCAATGAATGTATGCCCTTTGTAACCAACGCGCAGATCGGTGACAGCACCCGCGTGGATTTTCTGCGCTCGCTGGGCGTTGGAAACTATGATGTCTGCTACGTTACCATCAGCGGAGACTTCCAGAACTCGCTGGAAACGACGTCCCTGCTCAAGGAGCTGGGGGCGAAATATGTGGTGTCCCGCGCCGAGCGGGATGTGCAGGCAAAATTTCTGCTGCGCAACGGCGCGGACGCGGTGACATACCCGGAAAAGCAGCTGGCGAAGTGGGCGGCCATCCGGTACACCGCCAACCACATCTTCGATTACATAGAGTTGGACGAGAAGCACGCCATTATCGAGGTCGCCGTCCCGGACAGCTGGCAGGGGCACAGCATCGGTGAGCTGGACATCCGCCGAAAGTACGGCGTGAACATCCTCGGCGTGAAGCGGGACGGCAAAACTGACGTGACCATCTCGCCGGAAACGGTGCTGGACGGCAATCTGACGCTGCTAGTGCTGGGTGAGTATACGGCGCTGAAAAAGTGCTTCCGGCTGTAAGGCCGCGTCTGCCGACGCTTGTGCGGTTGCAAGCGGCTCGCCGGGGTGATGGTGATATAATTAAACCGACAAATATGTCTTTTCCCAACAGAAACAAGGAGGTTCATTATGGAGTTCTTTGATGTCATTAAAAATCGCGGCAGCTATCGCGGCGAGTTTGAAAAGGCCGACATACCGCAGGAGGATCTGCGGCGCATTTTGGACGCGGGCATTCGCGCCCCATCCGGCTACAATCTGCAGACGACCACGTTCTACGCCGTCACGAACGAGACGCTGCGCCATGCGCTGGCGGAGATCTTTCCGACGAAAGCGGTAAAAACCGCGCCTGTCATTATTGTGGTTACCTCGAAATGCGTTCATGGCGGCGATCATGATCTTCAGTTTGAGACCGAAGACTACGCCGCCGCCACAGAGAACGTCATGCTGGCGATCACCGCGTCCGGATATGCCGGCGTATGGATGGACGGCATGATGAAGTTCGAGGGCAATGCCGAAAGGGTGCGGAAGCTCCTGCACATCCCGGAGGACGAACGCCCGCGTACCATTGTCCCCTTCGGCAAGCCGGTGGATAAAGTCACGCAGAAGCCCAAAAAGCCCTTTGACGAGCGTGTACATATCCTTTGAGTTTACTTTACGCTGCCAGGCTCTCCACTAAAAACTTTAGGTTTGAGGACAACAGAAAGATTGTCCCTCTCTATACCGCGTTTTGTATCTGAGAGGTTATTTGCGGGAGGTGGTACGACATGAAAACAATCGGACTGCTTGGCGGAATGAGTTGGGAGAGCACCGTTCATTACTACCAAATCATCAATGAGGAAGTGCAGAACAAGCTGGGCGGACTGCATTCGGCCAAAATCGTTCTGTATAGCGTGGAGTTTTCTGAAATCGAGCAATATCAATCCAGCGACCAATGGGAGAAGTGCGGTGAGATATTGAAAAAAGCTGCTAAGAGCCTTGAGACAGCCGGAGCGGATTTCATCCTGATATGCACGAATACGATTCACAAGGTCGCCCCACAGATTGCTTCCGCAATTCAGATAGCGATTATGCATATTGCGGACGCGACCGCCGATGAACTTGAAAAATGCGGCATCAGGCGCGTGGGGCTTCTGGGAACGAAGTACACGATGACGCAGGATTTTTATAAAGACCGCTTGGCTGACCGGGGAATTGAGGTGCTGATTCCGGACGCCGCCGATGTAGACGTGATAAATACGGTTATATTTGAAGAACTGTGTGTCGGTAAAATCAACGAGGAGTCCCGAAAGGAATTCCAGCGGATTATTGGGGAACTGAGAGAGAAGGGAGCAGAGGGCGTCATCTTGGGCTGCACCGAGCTGGGTCTGCTGATTCGGCAGTCTGATGTTTCTGTCCCCCTATTTGATACGACCGTCATTCACGCAAAAAGGGCGGCTCAAATCGCAATGGAGGATTGCGTTCAACGGTAAATCCTGCTGTTTATTGCGTTGCTGCATAGGAAAAGCGCCCCTGCGAGGATCAACCTCGCAGAAGCGCTTTTTTGTTTCAGGTGTCGGGAGGACTGTGCTTATCCACCGATGCCCTCCAAAGTCAGTACCTGCTCATACGAGTCTGCTCCGGCGATAGAGCCGATGGGCAGCACCACATGGAGCTTTCCAGCGCCGTCTGCGTATGTTCGAGCGTCCATATTGATGTTCTCGTCAGACAGCGTCCAGTCGCGGCGCTCCGCCAGAAATTCATTGGTATCGCCGCCCGCGATCGCTCCCCACTGTGTGTCGAACGTTGCAGCGGCAGCGCGGCGTACCGCCTCCAAGAAGGCCGCTTCATCCACATTCATTACCTTCAGCAAATCCGATGTGGCGAGCTGCTGGCCACTGGCGATGTCGTACAGATACACATTGTACTCGCTCACATCGGAATCCCAGCCGCAGGAGACGACCAGCGACAGGATGTTTTTATACTGATACGACTCCCATGCCACATAGAAGCAAGACAGGCTGACCTTGTCTGCGACAGTTTCCAGTACGCTGTCCACAATAGGACTGTACTCATCGGAGATAGCCTTGTTGATAGCCTCCGCGCCCTGTGTATCGGCTTCGATTTGGGGCACACGGTAGGTATAGCGACCGCTGTTGCCTACGCCATCGGTGTAGTCAAAGTCCTTGTTATACAGTTCCGTGATTTGGGGAGCTTCGTAAGACGTGTCGGACGTTTCGGCCTGATGGTCGTTCTGTTCGTTGTTGTTATTGTTGTCTGCCTCGTTGGGTGTCGTGCCGCAGGCGGCCAGTGCGAAAAGCATTGCTGCGGCCAGCAGCATGGTCAAAAACTTTTTCATGCGAAAATCCTCCTTACTTCCAAGAAAACCGTCCCACAACGGCCTCCGTATACTGGTCGTCCGTGATAGCCGCATACCGCTCTCCGTCATACCAATCGGTAAAGCCGTTATCCGTCTGATAAATCTCGCCGGTCTCCGTGTCCATCACCCGCTCAAAGCCCATGGTGGCATCGCTCTGCTTTTGGCTGATGATGTCCTGACTGGTGTTCCGGCTTTCCCACGAGGACATGATGGCATCCTGCATCTCATTGGCTGACTGGCTCAACTGCTGGGACTGCTGCACCGCCGCATCGCTCTGTGCCATGGCGGAGGAGGTGTAGCTGGCTGAATAGTCTAAGCTGCCCAAGCTCCGCGTCAGGATGTCCTCCCAGTTCTGGAACATCCCTTTTTCAGCAGAGACGATGGTGGTGCTGTACGCCATGTAATACCCGCCAAGGCCGGGGATGGGGAAGGGGACAAGCTCTGCGGAGCACATACCCTCCGCCTCGATGCCGTCCTGCGTGAACTCCGCACGCAGCACGCCGGCTGTTCCACCCAAAGAGCCCGTCGCGTCAAAGGTCTCCATCACCGTGAAATTCTCGTACTGCGGGAAGTGGAGGTCGCTATAAAAGGATTCGGAGGCTGCCAGTGCTGCCAAATGCTGCGGCAGTACCGTGAAATACCCCGCTACAGATTCCTCCGCCATCACTGGGCAGGATGCATAGATTCTGTCGTAGTAGGAAAAGCTGTCCCGCAAAAAATCATCCACAAACAGCGGCTCCGTCTTCAGGATATACAGAATCTGATTTACGCTACACGTAGGGTCATAAGCCCGCAAAGCATGAAACATCCCTGCGTTGGACGTAGCGGCTTCCACCGTCCAGCCCTGCGGAATACTCATGGAGAAATCCGCGCAGCTATACGGCACAAGCTCCAGCCCGGAGGCCATGGGTGTGACGACAAACTCCTCCGCCTGCAGTGTGTTTCCGCTGTCCTGCACGTCAGTACCTTTGTCTCCGCTGCCACAGCCACACAGCAGCGTAAGAGTCAAGGCCAAGATAAGACAAGTAATTTTTCTCACAAGCCCTCCTATTGCGGGAACGCCCGCACAGTAAGTATAGCATACATTTTGCCCTGCCGCAACGTGTTCTGCGATGCGCCCTGCCCAAAAACGATCATGCGTATATTTTCTTGGCGAAGATGCGCGGCAAACAGCAACGACTGTGCCGCTGAAAGAAGATGCTGTACACAAAAAGGACTGGCACGCGTTCGCATGCCAGTCCTTTTCGCATGGATATATTTGAGGAAAGAAATACCGCTTTACTTCTTCACGCCCTCTACGGCGGCGGTCTTGACGCTCAGATCCTCGCACAGGTCGCGCTGGGCAAACTCCGGATTGCGGGGCAGCGTCAGGTCGAAGCGTTCGATCTGGTTGACCTTCACCGTCAGGTGGTCGGCGGACAGGCCCAGAATGTGACTGCCCTGCGTCTTGTCGTCGCTGAGGTAGTGGAAGTGCCAGCCCGGCAGGTTGATGCCGTTCACATACCGGGGACACCAGACGGCGATAACGGTGCCGTAGGTGTTGGCGAAGTGGAACTCCTGCTGGTTCTTGGCCACCTCAGACAGGGTGGGATAGGGCTTCTGGCTGGCAAAGTAGCTGCGGACGTGCATGGTCTTGAACTCGCCGGTGGCCTTGTAGGCCACGCCGTCCAGCCCGGCGTAGGTACCGATACCGGTATCGGCGTGGTGAAGAAAGTCCTTCACGCTGACGGTCTCATCAAAATTGCCCAGCATCAATGCGTTCAGTGTGGACGCCTGAATCAGTGTTTTCATATGTACACACTCCTTTTTGCAAATCGGTATAGAAGATCGGATGGTTATTGCTTGGCGTCTGCCAGCTTGTGGGTATTCTGCCGGGACTGCTCGTCGGCAGGATGCCTGGTGAGGATGAACTTCACCATGAAGGGGCTCAGGATGTTAGTCACCGCCAGCACAAAGGCCAGAATGGCCACGGCGGAGGTCACATACGGCTCGAAGGCCGTGTTGGAGGCTGCCGCCATGCTGGGGATCACCAGCGCCACACCTGCCAGCGAGCCACTGGCCACGGAGGCGTAGCCGGGACGATGCAGCACCGTGCGCTCGAAGATATAGGACGGGGTGATGACGATGATGAAGTAGATGACGCTCATCAGCAGGCCCTGCGGCAGCATCTTCACGGTATCGATCAGGTTGATGGTAGAGCCGAACTCAAAGCCCAGGAAGGGGAGGATGATGGCATTGCCGCCGGCAAACACCTTGCGGATGTCCATATCCATGTTGCCCAGCACCATGCCCAGGATGAAGGGGATGATCAGAGAGATGATCTGCATGACCTGCGCCTCACCGAAACCGGCCTCGCCATAGAAGCCCAGGAACAGCAGCGGCAGCAGCGGCATGGAGCAGATCAGCATGATGCCGAAACTGGCCTTATCGGCCTTGTCGCCGAAGGGGGAGATGATGCCCATGTACAGCGCCGCGTTGGCGCTGGTGACGGCGCACACGAAGGCCAGGAAGGAGATGCCCAGAAAGCCCTCATAGCCGAACAGGACATAGAACAGGGCGCACAGTCCGTAGGCCACGCCCAGCCGCACCAGAATCAGCAGCACGCCCCGGTGCAGGGCGTCCGCCATATCCGACAGCTTCAATAGCTCACACGGCGCTGCTGCTGTCCACGGCACTGACCCTGCTGGACAGCAAGGGCGCGGAGTTTTTCATAGACGGTTCAGAGGGCGGTACTTCTGCAAAAGGCTGAATGGGCGAAAAGGGCAGATGGCATTTTATCTGTCTTTGGACACAGAGAGAAGTAGAAGACCATCGGTTATTTGCCGATGGCCTTCTCTGTTTACTGCTTATTCATGTACTTTTCCAACATCCGATACGTTCTCAGACTGTTGATCAGCATCTCCCTGCACATCTGCCGATGTGCTTCCTGTCGTTCCTCCTCGGAGGGTTCGGGGATACCCAACCCGGCAAAAACCTCCTCCGCAGAGAAGAAGTGTTTCGCCCGTTCCTCCGGCGGGAGCTTGTCCAATTCTTCTGCTTCGTGGAGAGAGTCATAGAGCTTTTGCCGTTCTGCATCCACCGTCTTTTCGTCAAAGCCGAAGAAGGTCATCTCGTACAGCACCGCCGCGCAAAAGGTGGCAAAGCCTACCTCCCGTGCGTTGGCAATATTGACCTCATAGCCCAATACCTCGTGCCAGGGCGACAGTTCAAATGCGTAGCACTGAGGTAACTGAATGGCACGGGCGGCCTGCTCGGTCTCATCCACAGCCAATTCGTTGAAGCCTTTCACCGCGAGAATGTCCGGCAGCGGCGCGAGTTCGGCGGGGAGTTCGCTCTTGCAGTACAGGTTGGCATCCAGAAACTCCTTGTCATCGTACATGTGATAGACGCTCATCGGTGGTCTCCGGCTCCATGCCGCGCAGGCTATCAATGAGCGCCGTGATGCGGCGGATGCCCTTGCCACGCTTGGCGGGGTCAACATCCAGGCGGTCAAGCAGCGCGGCGGCGATGTCCGCCGCAGGCTGGCTCAGGATCAATTCTTTTACGTTCATTCCTCACCTTCCCTTGGAAAGTGTGCAATCATTGCACACTTTTTCCCGGCTGTTCTTACGCACTCTGGCGGATCACGATGCCCTCCTCGTCCCATGTAGCCAACCGGAAGTTGTAGGGACGTCCGTCAGGCGCGGTCAGGGTGTTCAGGATATCCCGCAGTTCCTTCACCTCCGCCGAGTGGCGCTTGGCGATCAGCACGGCTTCGTTCACAGGCTTATTGTCCAGGGCACAGCCATCCACATACATGCGAAGCTGGTACAAGTCCAGCGCCTTGGTCTTGCCGGCCTTGGCTTCGTAGATGGTCACGCGGTCGATTTAGCCCACGAACAGGTCAACCTTGGCCTTCAGCCCAATCTTCTGGAACACCGGCTCCTCGCGGCTCACCCGCAGGGCGGTGGGGTCCTTCTCCCGCTTGGCAGTCAGCTCCTTGACATACCGCAGCTCCACCGAGTCCACATCCTTGGCCGGGGCGGGAACATACGAGGCAATCCAGCTGAGCAGATTCTTCAGGCGCGGATCGGCTTCACAGAACGAGGTTTTTGTGTTCTTCGTGGCAGGCAGTGCGGCAGGGTTGTCCGAGATAAGATCAACCTGTACCAAAAAGCGGTTCTGACTGGGATGAATGGCCTCGCCCCAGACGCGGTCAAACATTCCGTGTTCAATGGCACGCCCGTTGATGCGCAGCTCCACGCCGCTGGACTCCATGTTGCACTTATAGTAGATGGCGTTGGACGGATTCTTCAGGATATTGCCGTATTTACAACGAATAGTCAGCGGGCCGCCGCCAAGATTGCAGGGGATCTCGCCGTAATCCTTCACGCTGCCCTCTTCCCACACCGGCAGCAGCGGCGTCAGCGCGCCATCCCGACATGCGATGGTCAGCGCCCTGCTGAGGACGGCAATGCCCGTGCCGCCGTCCGTCACGGTGATCTCCACGGCATCGCCCAAATTTTCCAGCGACAGCACTACCCCCGTGGACAGCTCGGAATCGCCGCTGTTGGCGCGGAGGTTGGAGACCGCGTCGTCCATCAGCTCACAGATGACCTGAGCCACGCTGTTGAAGTTGTCCCCGATACCGGCGAACAGGCCATGACCGGTGGGGTTGTTGCGGATGCTTTCCTCCGCAATGGGCGTCTTGTTTTCGATTTTCATAGGTGCAATTCCTCCTTGTTATCGGTTGAGTTGATTGGCCATGTCGGAGCGAATGGCAACAGCGATAATGCGCAGCAGCGCCTGCTGGCGAATGACCTCCTGGCAGAATGCCACGGCCAGATCCTCCGGCATCAGGTTGATGTTCTCACACAGACACAGCAGCTCAATCCACTCGTCATCGGTCATGTTCACTTCGATGGTCGTCTTACGTTCGTCGTTCATGTGTACCAGTTCCTTTCTATAAAATAGAAAAAGAGAAACACCGTGCAGGCCGAAGCACTACACGGTGTCATGAGTGTGACAAATAGGCCGATTCCGCTTGCAAAACGGGAGCTAAACGGGTATAATATCCCATGCGGTGCGGATTCGTCCGTTGTGTAGGTGCGTTATCACCTGCGCAGGCTTTGGGGAGTTGGCCCTCCTCAAAGCTGCCGTTGTTCTTTTTTCTAATTCAACTATACCACGCGCGTATCTATATGTCAATATATTTTATCTATATTTTAGATTAAATTTTCTTTTTGTTGACACTCATTGCTTTATACGGTACGATAACCCTTAGGGAGGAAACAATATGGGTTGGTCTTATGAAAGACTTTGGATTATGCTGATCCAGAGGAAAATGAACAAGTCCGCATTGCGTGAAAAAGCGGGGTTGACTACTGCGGCACTGGCGCACATGGGTAAAGGGGAACCTGTTACCATGGAAGCATTAGGCAAGATATGTAAAACACTGGATTGTCGTCTTGAAGACATTGTAGAATATGTGCCTGAGGCGTAATTAAAATTCACTGTATAAAGAGATGTCCATCGGCATCGCCGATGGACATCTCTTTCGCTTATCAGCGCAGAAGCCGCAAACCAAAGAGCCAGAAACAACAGCTTTTAGTTGTTGTTTCTGGCTCTTTTTCATACAACGGGTTGTGCATTCAGTTCCGTGAGAAATTTGTGGCCCCGGACATATTGACAATATTTCCGATTATGGTACTTTGGAATTGAGGAAAGGAAAATATGAAATCCAAACTTTTCAATTGTGTGGATTTTTTAGGTGACAGAAGTTAAGCAGCTTGTGTTACCATATATCGCTCCGGCTGAAGGAGGAAAAATCTATGAAAAAACAAGAAATCGCCCGTGAAAATATTTTTTCTTCCATTGGTCGGGTGACAGTGGTTGTGTATGGAAGCACTGACTGTCCTATTAAAAGAAAGCGGTCTGTCGGCAACGGAGGTATGTGCATTACAGTGGGGCAATTTGTTGTTGGATGATGCCGATCTCGAGCGTGTTTTCGTGCGCTATCGCCGGGACGATCTGGCCATCTACACCCATAACTACACATTCCCGCTTTCTCCCTATGGTGCGTTATATGTTAATGCATGGCGAGCGTATCTCACAGAGAGCTGCATTGCGGAACGGCTGTCAGATACTGCTTACATCGTATCGCAGGACAGATTTGGGCAGCGGGCATTCGCCTCAAGTGAGTTGATCACCCACATTCGCACAACTGTTAGTGCTTATACCATCGGCTATGCAGGTCGTATTAAGCTGGAGGGTATGACTTCCGCCATGGGCGTGCAGCTCCTTCGCAATACCAGAAGGAATCACCTCTGTGCTCTGCGGGATGATCCTGGGGCGTTGGCGTTTCTCATGCATCAATCAATGACCGGTCAGGTACAGTCCGACAGCTATCGCAGCTTTACCGACCCAACCGGTCAGCAGTACCTCTACTCGAAGCTCTGCCGGGATCGTCACGGCTGCCCGGCACCCGAGAAGGAAAATACCCGCACATCTATTGTCCAGCTCCCCGATGGGCGGCAGGAGATCCGCATCCCGCCTGTCAGTGGCAGCAGCCGTCAAGGCGATGCGCTAATCACACTGGTTCTGACCAATGTGCAACCCGGAGATGTTATCGAAGCCCATGCTCCGGGCGGATGCTTTTTGGATATTTCAAGCGAGTGATAATTTCAAAAAATATCTAAGCATTATATATTTTTTGTTGATATATAGATTTCTCGTTGGTATACTAACATCAGAAAACAAAATAACGGCAGCTTTGAGGAGGGCCAACTCCTCAAAGCCTGCGCAGGTGATAACGCACCTACACAGCGGTTCACTCCGCACCACCCGGGGGTACTATACCCAGTCGCCCTCCTTTTACAATAGCATGTGAATCCGTTTGATTTGTCATCATGATTTTGACACCGTGTAGGATATTTTACATCCTGCACGGTGTTTTGTTTTCCTATCAATTTGAATAGGAGGCAGTCCTTATGTCCAACCGACAAACATACGGTTTCCGTAACGCGCATACGATGGACTATTCTCAAAGAGGAGGTCTGTTTATGCCAACCGTTCAGCAAGCACCCACTCCGGCAATCACCGTCACTCGCAATTTTCTTGGGCAGCAGACGGCAGAGGCGCTGCTGTTGGAATTGATCCGCGCCCACACACAGGCGGCGTAATATCTGCGGGCAGTCCACGGAAAGGAGGAAGCTTATGGAGAAGCCACCACTGCCTACCGCGCTGTACTGCCGCCTGTCCCGGGAGGACGGAGACCGCATGGAGAGCGATTCCATCGGCAACCAGCGGAAGCTGCTGGAATCGTATATCGAAAATCATCCTGAGTTGGTAATGGCGGAATGCTATGCCGACGACGGCTATACCGGCACGAATTTCCAGCGCCCCGCCTTTCAGCGGATGCTGCGGGACATAGAGAGCGGGCGCATCCGCTGTGTGCTGGTAAAGGATCTATCTCGTTTTGGCCGTGATTACATCGAGACAGGCCGTTATCTGGAACGCTGGCTGCCGGAGCACGGTGTGCGGTTTATCGCCGTCACGGACAACATCGACAGTGTCCGCGGCGCCTACGACATGATGATGCCGCTGAAGAATCTGTTTAACACCCAGTACGCCCGCGACATCTCCCAGAAGGTCAAAAGCTCTCTCCACGCCAAGCAGCAGCGGGGCGAGTTCATCGGGGCCTTCGCCAGCTACGGGTACTGTAAGGACCCGCAGAATCATAACCGTCTGGTCATCGACCCGCCTGCGGCGGAGGTGGTGCGGCGCATCTTTACCCTGTTCGAAAACGGAATGGGAAAGATTCGCATTGCCAAGCAGCTGAATGAAGAAGGCATTTCCTGCCCCAGTGAGTACAAACGGCTCACCGGCGAAAAATACCGCAACAACCACCGGCTGGAGGCCACTACCTACTGGACATATGCCACCATTCACCGTATCCTGCAAAACGAGATGTACATTGGGAATATGGAGCAGGGACGGGATGACCGCCTCCAGATGCACGGCAAGGCGAAGCGGAAGGAACGCTCCCGGTGGACGGTGGTATCCGGTACTCATGAGCCGATCATCGAAAAAGCCCAATGGCAGCGGGTGCAGGCCTTGTTGAACAGCAACGCCCGCACGCCGGATTTCCAGCAGAACGTCAGTCCTTTCTCGGGCTTTCTCAAGTGCGGCGACTGTGGACGAGCCATGGTCAAGACCATCTGGGGCGGTAAGACATTCTACACCTGCGGCTCGTATAAACGCTATGGCGCGTCCGTGTGCAGCAAGCATTATATCGCCCACGATGTGTTGGCGAAGGTGATACTGGATGATCTGAACCGACTCATTGCCGGCGTGGAAAACCTCCGCCAGCTGGCACAGCAGGGCGCGGCAAAGC
>ENA-UOJG01001422-UOJG01001422.1-human-gut-metagenome-genome-assembly--contig:-C47-NODE-1422-length-25275-cov-21.788699_pt1 | contig 25275 bp, 42 predicted proteins | sample MGYA00242340_ERZ723887 | MGnify/ENA metagenome assembly ERZ723887 | reverse complement strand
GAGCATGCGGCTGTTAACCGCAGGGTCGTTGGTTCGAGTCCAACAGGGGGAGCCATCTCAGAAGCCTTGAACCTCAACGGGTTCAGGGCTTTTCCCTTTTCTAAAATAGCTCGAAATTCCCATGTGTCTAACGTTTTGTCTAACACGCCTGAGCTAAAGTTTCGCGAATAATTTCAGAGGTCATCTTTTTCCTCGACAAATCAAGGTGTCCATATATATTACAAGTCATCTTTATATCGGCGTGACCCATCCAATCTTGGACGTCCTTGAGCGAACAACCTTTGGCGAGAAGAAGGCTCGCACAACTATGTCTTAGATCGTGGAATCTTATATGCGGGAGATTATATTTTCTCAATAGGTCTCCGAATTTGTGCGATATATATGACGGATCATACATTGCGCCATTCGCCCATTTGAAGATATAATCACTCTCCACATAGGTGTCTCCAAAGAACTCTCTGTTCTTCTGTTCCTCTTCTTTGAGCTGAAGCAGTAGCTCTCTAATTTCAGGAAACAGCGGAAACGACCGATAACTTGATTTGTTTTTGGTTTTGTCTTTTTCAACAACCTTGGTTGACATAGAGACCGTGTGGCGTATAAGGATAGTATTTGTGTCAAAATCAATGCTTTGCCACTGTAGACCCAAAACCTCACTGCGCCGCAGTCCATACATGACTGTAGTTTTGATGAGCGGATGCAAAGGTTCGTCCTTTATGGTCTCAAGCAGAGTGTTAATTTCACTGGCGTTATACCACTCATACTCCCGTCTCTCAAGTTTTGGGAGCCTCACGAGTTCACAGGGATTAGACCTTATGAGCTTATGCCGCATAGCCTCCTTAAAGGCAAGCTGAAGAACATTCTTGTGCAGACGAAGGGTTTTAGGTGATAGACCGCCATTCCCATCTTTTCTGCCGTGGGTCGCCTTATAGTCAAAATATTGCTGTATATTGTCAAGGTTGGCATCCACTAATTTTATTTTGTGTTCCTCAAAATACGGTCGAACATGAGAATCGACTATAACCTTATAACCGTCCCACGTTACAGTGTCTATGAAGGGTTTCGTCTCCGTGAGCCACTGGTCTAAGTAGTCCGAGATAAGTATATTGGGTTCATAAATCAGCTGAGCACTTTCATACTCGCTAATTATTGACCGCATAGCCGCCTCAGCTTTACGCAGATTATTCTTTACTTCATAACCTGTGTAAACCCACTTCTGCTTACGCTTTCCAGTGTTGTCTACGAAATTCAGAACGGCATAATATTTGCCGCGTTTTGCTTGCAAGCTTCCTGTCAATTAAATAATCTCCTTTCTGTAGTCCGCTTGCTGTTGTACGGTCATTTTAGCACAACAGCGAAAAATGTCAACTACCGGCAGAAAGAAAATTTTCAATACTCTTTTTAGTAATTAAGTAGCTTGTACCTATACGAACAGAGGGAATAGTGCCGTTATGCACAAGGTCATACGCAGCCTTTCTTCCTATTCGCAACATTGTCTGCATCTCTTTAACAGTTACCACATCAGGATAATTGTCAAACAATCAAATCATTCCATTCCTATATTTTTTTATCAGTGCCCTGCGGAAACTGTCTACTCCTCATCAGTGGAGCGACTTTCTATCCGCAGGGTCTTTTAGTTTCCGCCGCGAGTTCACGGCTTTGTAAACCCTACGACTCGTCTACCGCTTATGGTGCGGCGCATCCTCGTAGAGCGTAATCAGTAACTGCATAACCGCCATTATTACAGTTTGCAAAAAGAAGTATCGTTATATCACGCCGAGGCTCGCGAGCAGCTGGATAATTGCCACAATAGCAATACCGCCAGTGAGAGCAAAGACGTTTAAAAAGTTGTAGATCAATGCAATCAGCATAATATCTCTCCTTTACAGGTCGGCGTAGTCGGGCTCAGTGCTCGGGAAGAACGCTACGCCCGGCACAAACTTAATAACATCCGACGGCTCCGGCACACATATCTCTCCCGTTGCCGGGTGTCGGTAAGGCTTCGGCTTACGCCTGACCTTCTGAAATGTGCCAAAACCATATATTGACAGCTTATCTCCGTCATTAACGACCTTGGAGATAGCGTTGCACACTGCATTAATGCAGAACTCTGAATCACCGAGGGTGAGAGAGTTATCTTTTGCCACAAGTCTTATAAGTTCCTTGCGATTCAAATTATCTTCCTTTCTTTCCTCAAAAGGCGACGAGCTTCGTCGCCGACTCAATGTTATAACCATCTTTATCGAGACACACATAAATACAGCCCTGCTGCTGAGAGTTAACCAACGCGCCGTCACCATATCTCATTTTCTGTGTCTCACACGCCGCACCTTGCTCATACATAGTGGTGTTTCCGATTTTATACGAACCGAGTCTGTGCGTATGCGCCATTACAAGGCAGTTGAAATCATACCCTTCATTGCGGAACCACAGCACAGCTTTCTCCGCCGTCTTCATAGGTGAACTGCTAAAAGCCTTCGGGTGAACAAACATTACATGACCTATCTGCGAAAACCACTCGCCAGTATAAACGACTTCGATATCATCGAATGTCTCACGAAGCGGCTCAAACCACGTCTTAATATGATTGCGACGGTCGTAATGATAGAAGCCATCAACGAAGATGTAGTCCAGTGCCGTCTCAGGCATAAGCTCCTGAAGGTCTGAATCGAGGTGGTTGGCGAGATATGCTCCGAGGCGAAGCTCATGGTTGCCGTAGTTTGCGATGACCTTCTTCGGTTTTATGTAGTCAATAAGGTCAATAATGTACTGCCGACCCTCAACCAGTTCCTCGATACACGGTATGCGATACGACTTCGAGAATTTGGATATCGACTGACAATCAAATATATCTCCGTTGAGCTGTAGGATGTCTACACGCCCGACATACTTTGAAAATGTCTCTATAGGCTTTGCGAACGGGAAGTGCAGGTCTGATATAGACAGAACCCTCGTCGCCACGCCGCGCTCAGCTATCTCACGTTCATAGTTGCGACCGCGATTGAAAGCGGCAAATTCTTTTCGATAAGCACTCTCGCCGAGCGTCTGACCGCTTTCTGTATTGAGCAACTCGGCTATCTGGTCGCAAGTGAGACCATAAATTTTCTTGTTGTCGAAGAGCCGAACGAAGTAGTCAACATAGGACTCTCCGCTCTGCTTCTTAGCGAAGTCTTCCATCAGCGGCTCACCTCCACGGTTCGTGGCGAAGCTTCTTTAGGTAGCGCATCACCTTAAAGCCCTCGGTGCAGTAGTATGTTTTCTTTCGACTGGGAGCGTAGCGGTTCGTTACCGTTATATGCGTTCCCGGAAACTTCTTTCTAATCTTAAAAGCTTCCTCCTGCGAGATTTTAACTATATAAACCATTCCTTTTTATTAATTTGGAGCGAGTTTTCTTACCCCTCTCCTATTGTAACCGCACGGGACACCCCTAAAATTTGTCGCATAATACGGCTATTTTAAGGGGTCGTTTATCCCGTTTGGGTCGGATTTTAGCCTATTTTTTGTAAATTTTTGCGTGATTTGTTGTCAATTTATGCGAAATATTTATATCGAGTGTATCTCTTTCCATATAGCTCAACATCACCCTCGTCGTCTTCTGCGAGCAGTCCGATAGGTTCTGCACCTGCTTCGAGAACCTCATAGAACGAGGTGTTGGGGTAGCCAAAGAGTATGTTAAATATCTTACGCTGAATCTGAGAATAACGAGGTTCTTCTATCTGGCGCAGGAGGTAGACCATATCGCTCTTGGTGAACGACATATTGCCCACATATTCTACGCACTCCTGCCTGATGTCGCAACACTGCATCTGTTTGACGGAAGATTCTATGTCCGAAGCATACACACTCTTTATCTCATTTGTCATGTCTGTTACGGCATTGATGACGCGGGTGACTTTCTCGTACTGTCTACGATGAACATCTATGCCATTACCCACAAGAGCGGAGAAGGGAAGATACTCCTGCTTCTTTCCTATCTCTTCTCTCTGAGCCCTGTACGAATTAATGCAAGTCTGCACATGATCCATGGTCGTCAAATGCTTCTTGTAATTCTTTCGCTTGCGGTCACAGTAACCTTTGCCGATATCCTTCGCCTTGAAGAAGTTAGGTTTAATGGCTCTTCCGTCATCGCCCTCAATCTTATATTTATCACGCAGTCGGCGAAGCTCCTTAGCATTATTGATATTGAACTCTTTCTTTGCTTTGTCGATTTCAATGCCGCTCATAATATTCAAGATACATACGTCTTTATATATTTCCTCAATATCACTATAACTGCCACCACGATTAAGGACATCCCATATGCGGGTATTGAGCTCCTGACTGAGGTTGATGATATCGCCTATAAGATTGTTGCTCGTTTTAACATCAAGGTCAACCTGCTCGTCGTGAGTGTATCTGCGTTTTTTCTTAACGGACGAGACATCCGGAACCGCTATCAAAAACTTACCTTCGTTCTTAAGCGCGGCATTGATAAGGTGAAGATTATCCGTAACAAGCGAGGTATCTGAATCAAAATCGCAACCCGATAATTCGTTTAAGACATTTTCACCAATACTGTTTATACAGACTATCTCGTTCGTCAGATTAAAGTAGCGGTCGATCTCGCTACACTCCACATTCGTTGGAACCCACACATTGCTCATTGAGATATGAGGGCTGCGCGAACCTACGAGCCTCTGCCCGTACCCGAACCTCTTCGTATGTATGTTGCCAACACCCAGCACCGACGCGCCGTCGAACTTGCCGATGCTCGCCTGTAACATCTCGATTGGATTGCCAAACAAGGTTTCGTAATTGCCCTCGACAAGCACATGACCGAGCCTAAGATTTTTTGTAAAAGACTTAAGAATATCTATCTTGAAGTCATGATAAAGCTTCGTCTGCGCAAACCTGTCATTGAGACCGAGAAGCTTATATACAACATCATTCTTCGACTCGGCAGGGGAGATGTCAAATTCGTCTTCTATCGGATATTTGATATGGTAGCGCAGAACTGCGGGGTCTGTTCTGATAGCTGTCATATAGTCAAATGTCTCCTTAAGGAACGCCGCCGTCTCAGCCTTGTCCATCTGCAAGCTGTTGAGAAGCTGATAGTGCGTCTGCACCATACGCCCGTCAAAAAAGTGAGTCGGCTTATCATACTTAACAACGCCAAAAGTATTGTCGATGTGCTTCATCCAATCGTTTATCGTCCCGAACTTCAGATACTTGATGCTGCTCGGCGTGGTTACTATCTTTATATCTTCCACACGCTTCGCTTTAGTGTAGCCTTTTAGCTGGCTCACCTCTGTTATGCCGTGGTCGGCAAACCACTGCTGCAAGTTTGTATTGAAGCAACAGCATTTAAAGAAGAGATTGCGGAGTAGTATCATGCCCTTATCGCTGTATTTGCCCATAGCTGATATATCTATAAGCCCCTGTCCGTCCCAGATAGAGTTGGTTATCTGCTCGTCTTTTTCTTCGGCGATTAGGTGGTCGCCATCTTCGCTGACGGACATAACCCTATCGAAGAATTTGCTCTCGTAGTCGTCTATCACGAGAATGTTCTCGGGGTTTATTTCCAGTATATCAATAATAGAGCTTGACGGCAGAGAGATATATGACTCAAGCGCAGCAAGGTCTACCTCTTCACCCTCGGCGACTTTCAGTCCACACATCTCCCACTTGTGCATACGAGCATACAGCTTCTCGTCAATAAAGAGACACTTGCCAACGCGAGAACTGCCGCTTGACCTCTTCCACCTGACATACCTTACTCCATTACACACAAAGCCATCATTATACAGTGTCCTACGCAGCTCCGCTGTGCTCTTCAGCGTCTTAGGTGTTTTGATAAGCGTGTATACGCCACCTTCAAAACCGAAGTATTTACCGAGCACCTCGTCAGATACCGGATATTCCACAGGCTGTCCAAGTATTATTCCCACCAGCTCGCCGTCTTTTATAGCCACGCAGTCATTGAAGTTAAGGTCTGAGTCTTTATATCCAAAGCGAATATACCTATTTCTGCCGGCTTTATTAAACTCCGCCACCGAGTATTTAAAGGTTACATTTATTACGCGCGAGGTATACTCTTTCTTTCTTCCGTAAAAGCTGAAGTTAGTGCGGCGATACACTTTCTCATAAACCTCGCGCAGTTTTATCTGATCTAAACTGTAATCGAGTGTGTTGGCATATCGTCTATAATTGACCTTGCCGTCTTTATCCACCAACGAATAACCTGTGTCGGGGTACAGCTCATTTGTTATGTATATATCCTTAGCGTCGATACCCGGTATATATATTGTATTACCTATAGTTAATTCTCCTCATCCATATCCGTATTTATGGCTTGATTTCCATAGTCTATGTAAGCGACCTCATCCCAACTGCCGTGGCAAGGGTAGTCGTTGTCGTCGTTGCCGCAGCAGTTAATCCACGGGCAACCCTCACAAAATCCTCTGTTCAACTTCTTTCTCTAATCCTTTCTGTAAAATGCCGTTCACACCTTTCCTCATATCAGCCATACTCATTTTCGTTCGAGTTTTGCTGTCTACATACTATAAACTTTGGTTTAAAGTGTCCCGGTAGGGTAGTTACACCCCACATTTAATATCTTGTCTTTACTGGTTCTTTCACGCGCATACCATAGGTGCGCCGATAAACCCCTTTTCTACAAGCTTCTTATGAAAGAATTGTTTGCCCTGCGGCGTAAAGAGCACCCTTACCGATACGATATCCGACTTAGTGTACCAATCTTTTGTCTCGAATAAGCCCTCGTTGCTCTTCTTTGCGTAAGGACGAAGCTGTTTGGCTGGAGTGCGGTACAGGTACTTTTCATCTATCAGAAAGTTAACAAACTTACGCTCAGAGATACCAAGTTCTTTGGCGGTGTCTCGAAGCCCTGTACATTTATTAGGGCTAACAAACGTGTCGTAGAAGTCCGCCTTCGGCTGAGCGACATCGAGCTTTGATTCCAACACGTTCGTTTTATCGCGCAGTTTAAGAAGCTCTTCTGCAAACGCAAACATAACATTGGGGTCTTTCTGGCATTTAGCGAGAAGCTCATCGGTAATGTAACCGCCTGTTTTACGAATAGTGGGAAGTATATCGTGTGTAACCCAACGCTTGAAAGCTTTGGCTTCGGGCTTGCGACTGCGAAGAATGATTGAATACAGCCCAGCTTCGCTTATACAATTCGTTTTTTGCTTTCTACCGTGGGGGTCGATAATATCTACCCCCGATTTTTCGTCATCATCCAAGGTGCGCAGAGCATCTTTCAAGTTGCTTACCGCGAGAACTCGAAGAATATCGTTGGCTACAAACCACGGTTCGCCGTCAATAGTTATGGTGCGGACTTCTCCAAATTCCTCATTGTTAAATACTGTCAGTTCATTCATTTCATTTTCTCCTTTGTTTATAATTAAAATGTCACGAATAATATGCAATATTCGGGACAAAGGGGAGTCGCATTTGCGTACCCCCTATACCGTTGTATAGCTATTGCTCATTTTTGAGCGATAGTACCATATCGGCAGTTGAGGGAGGGCGAACGATTTGAACACCCTTACCGGCGGTTACCATCTTCGTGAGGTTGCGAAAATGGTCTGTATCTTTATACTCAAGGTGGGCATATTCCCATTTTTGGAACCCGCTCATTTTTGAGCAGGTTCAACTTAACCTCACTTCTCTGCCCTGTACTTCGCTAACGCCGCCGTCGCCTTGCGTTTCTGTTCTTCGGAAATGCTTCGAGCGGCGTTCTTTCTTATAGTAACTGCGGAAGGGATAGCCTTTAGAATCATCCCGCACACAGTGCCGTCGTCGTAAACCGTCTGTTCTATAGGTGTCCAACCCTTACGCAGCGCGGCATTGAAGTCTTTCGGAACGGTGCTGTCCATTACCCAGCCGTCGCCACTTCTATATATGTGCGTCTCTCGCTCACTCACAGATATCTTACTCGTAATCGTCTTCGTCTTTATCGCCATTCTGAACCCTCTCCATCCAATCTTTTAAAAGTGTCCTCATTCTTCTGCTCGGCACATACAGCCATATCTCTTCTCCACGCCTTATAGCCGATCTCCATATCCACTGTAACATAGTTGAAAGGGCGTACATATCTTGGTCTACCTCTACACCAAATTTCTCATACACACGCCTCTCCGCGACATTCATAAACAGGTTGACGGCGTAGGCGAGATACCTCTTGTTGATATATGAGTTAGTAGCCCTCTCGTTGAAGACGACATAACCCTTGGTGTAACCTCTGCCTTTCACCTTGTTGCAAGCGCTCTTATAGGTTCCCCACATACGCTCGTCCGCCTTGCACCCGCGCCATATATTGTTGTAGCAGTTGAATATATGGTCTTTTACTGTCTTAAGTTCGCCGTCCTCACCAGCCTTGCGCCTTTGATACCAGTTCATAGACAGCGCATGGGGTGGGTCGCCTATACGGTTGAGCTTTGGCGACTCTATTATATGTATAAGATCTTTGATGTGTTTAGTGTATTCCGGCACATAATCAACGCTGTCCGAGAAGCGATAAACTCCGTCCCTTAGCGACACACCTATATAGGTATAGGGGATTTTATTGGCTTTCATAAAATAGCAAAGGCTTTGCCCGCCGAACAGATAGGTCAGTATAAACACCTCATCAAACGAGGTAAGCAACTCAGGCGACAGCGCCCAATAATAAAGCTTCTCCTTTGACCCATTGTTGAGGCTTATAATGCTATGAGAACGAAGCATCTTCATTTCTTCGGAGAACTTACCCTCGTCATACCATTTACCCGTTGGCAAATATACGCCATTGTCATTCGTCAAAAAGCCTGTAGCCTTGAGCATTTTTACATCAATAGGCTTCAACTGGCTTTCAACAAGAACCTCTAAGCTCTCATCTATAATAAGGGTATACCCGAGTTCCTTTATCTTAGCCAAGGTCTCTCTGGAGTAGCTCTTGAAAGCCACATGAGTAGTGGTAATATTGCACCCCTTTTCAACAAGAGCAGCCGTATGCTCCGTTTTTCTAAAATGGTATTCACCCAGCTTGTTGCTCGGTTCAACGAAGCGCAGCTCCGGACACCCCTCTTTAATACGATTGCTCTCCGCCAGATACGGCGTTACATAAATAAATTTCTTCTCCTTGTGTTCGTTCATATAGGTAATGGCAGCTTCGGTTTTACCAGCACCCATAATCGCATCGCATACTTTGACGCTAATAATGTTTTCCTCCCTATTTTTTGATTTTAAAACTTCAAATGTCTTAAAGATTTCTACACCCTTTGTATATCAAGGCATCTGAGCACCCCCTTGTCATAAAAACAATATATGTTATGTGAAGGTCACAAGTCCACTAACGTGTCCTTGCTCGTCACATAATTCCGTCTACGGAGTAGGCGGGAGGCTACGCTATACCACCTCGGGAGAAGTTCTCTTCGCAAGCTTCGCTAACTTCTCTTCGGAGATACCGCTGACGCCTCCCTCAAACATCTCCGTAGGCGGGTGGAAGGCTTCGCCTTATTTCTAAAGGAAGACTGCATCCTCGGTTCGCTCTATCTTGAGGCGAACTCAGCAAGCCTTTAACTGCGCTGCGCTCCGTTTCCGTTCGCCTTATTAGTGTCGCTCACCTCGGATTTGCCTTGAAACGGCTTACGCCGTAGCCTATACCACTATGTTATGTATATACCTTACACCCGAGGTTGGCTGATTTACCAAAATCTGAAGGTTAAATTTATGAATAAATTATTAACAGAAGTAGAGGGTAGAAGCTTAGCGCATAGCGATAAACATAAATAAAAAAACGCGCCCTTCGGCGCGTAAGACGATCGTATATATATATAGAACTTGTAGAAGCTTTCCTCGAAGATGTCAGCCTGTACATACCAACCCTGATGGGTCTATAGGCTTATACCACGAACGAAAGACCGCTCGTAAGGTAGACTTTAGGGATTTTAGCCTGTACCACATCTTTATCTCGGATGCTCGTAGGGGTAACTTTGTGCGTAGAGCGGGCTTTTACCAGTTTTTTTAAAATTTTAAAAAGCACCAATCTACCTGACCCGTAGAAGATACCCTCTACTATGGGCGGGATTTGTGTAGTTCTGAGGGTCTATTTTGACGACGTGTGAGTGGGGTTGATTAACTAAGCGGTTTTTCACGATTATTTTTCTGCTATAGGTTTAAAATAGCCCCCCTTACGGGGAATAATCTATAAAGGCGTATTTTATGGATTATTATACCTATATACCCGATGTATACAGACTGTAATATTTTAGTGCTATATAGGCATTATTTTTTGTTGCATTTACAACGACAACGACAACCCTTCAGCCCTTCGTCGTCGTCAATATTATATGTCTATAAAGCAAAATAAAAAAATACCTATGCATCAAAAAATAAATTCCATGTGTATAGGTATTATATTATATATTATATATAGCTCTATAGGTAAGTATATATCCTATTATGTCGGGACGGCTACACCGTCCCCATCGGCGGCACTTGTGCCGCCTAATAGACGCGCGAACATCTATTATTCTGCGCAAGAATTATTTATCGTTGATTGGTAGGTGCAGCACGGCGCGGAGTGCATCGGGGGATATATGCGCGGCAGCGGCTACGGTGTTAATAGCTGCACTCAGGCTCACGGGCTCAGGCTCAGGGATCGGGCGTTCGAGTAGAGTGTCAACGGATATATTAAGATAATCACATATACGGGCGACGGTAATATAAGACGGCGCGCCGCCGTGCGTCATTTTAGTTAAAGCGGCGTGGTTGATGTTTAATTCTTGTAACATAGTTTTCGCCGTGATATTTTGTCTCGCGCATTCTTTTTTAATCTTTTCTGCAATAATAGTGGGGTCATAATTGTTAGTATTGCACAAGTTCATCAGCTCCGTTGCGTAGGTTTATTGTGTATATATTACAAAGATGCGTAAAATCTCTAAAAAGTTCATTATTTTTCTTTTTCGAGTATAACAATGCACTTTTTAGTGCTATACTATGGGCGTACTCGAGAGAGACACGCGGACAAGCCGCCGACGATGAGCCACTGAGCCACGCGGACAAGGCGCGCGGGATATCTTGTAAAGTACAGTCATCCGAATATACACTATTATATAATAAGGGGGTTTAAAAGTCAAGCGCGGTCAAGCGCACTATTCAAGCGGCTTGCTATCCGTTCAAGGGTAAAAAGACGGAAAGCGGAACACATAATTATTGAATATAGCCTTGCAATACTTTGATATTGCTATCACGCTTTGACGGCTTTTTATAGCTATCAGCCAGAGGCGGCGCGTGCCGTGACGCGCTCCCGATTTTTTCAATAATGCAAAATACCTTGCAAGCTATTTATATAGCTATTATCGCGTTTATTAAATTTTTCGGTTGCAAGGGTGACGCGCGGTCAGAGGGCGCGGAAAGATTTAGAAAATTTTCGGAGGGGGCTAAAACCTCCCGCCGCGTATGGTGTGTATGTGTTCGGACGCCGCAAAAGCCACGATAAAAAATAACCTATTCATTAATGTTATAAAAATATTTTAGCTTTACACTGCCCGCGCTATTTTTCAGGAAATACGGACAACGGACGGCAAATTTTTATTTTCAGGAATAAATATTTATTGTAAAGTAGAAATATTAATATTTCATTGAGTGAATAATGACGATATATAATTAATTCATTTTTAACACATTCCGAGCGCGTGAACTGTTATATGTTCGCGCGTTCTTTAATGTGCTAAAAGCATATAAGAATTTAAATAAGGACGGTAAAAAATCATGAAAAAGACAACAGAGAAGAAAGCATTACGGAATATCGCGGATATCAGAATAGATCTTGAGGCGCGCATTAACGCCTACAACGCGGCAATAAATGCCGACGATACAAAGGCGGCAGAGCTCGAAAAGCTCGACAATGAAACATCAGAGCTTGAAAAAGAGTACACCCGCGCCGCGTTTCATGCAACGGCTCTCGAACTGCTCGACAAACCCGTGCCCATGCTTGCGGCGGCGACGGCTCTAACTTTCGAGACGCTAAAACACAAAGACAAAGAGGATGAAAACGGCATAAAGTCGCGCGAACTCGTCACGGCTGAACGCCCGCTCGATTTTGTCGCGCTTGAATCATTTTTTGTCGAGCGCGGAAAGAAATTCGGCGCGGAGTCTGCATGGGTTTACAAAGTCGCGGCTTTTAATCGTTTGCTCTGCATGAGAACGGCGCAAAGTATCGGCGCGGATGTGAAAACAGTCGCGGAAAAGTTCGCTACACCTACACAAGCCCGCGATATCGATCTCGGCAAAACGCCGACAAGCAACACGCAACTGCTCAAGCAATTACAGATGATAATTGACTCCATGCTTTATGCAGAGGGCGAAAAGGGCAACATCTACAAGGCAAATTCTCACGATGTCGGTTATCTGTTATCCCTCTACGCGAAGAAGGGGCGCGGCGTTCTGAGTGTTGCGGCGGCTCGCCCGAAGTATCTCGAAAAGCTTATCACTGAAATACTTCACCGCATAGTTACCGAAAAGTCCTATAATATCGAGTTTAAGGAAAAGAAAGACCGCGCAAGCGGCAAGATAGACCCTAAACCCGCCGGGGCTGTTGAATCCGCGAGAAAATCTGCGAAAAAATCGAGCGTGGCAAAACAAAATAAAAGCCGCAAGAAAAAATCAGCTATTGATGAAGCGGTAGAGATTTTGGATAACGCAAAATCCGGAAAAATAAGCGACAACGATGCACGAAAAGCTCTCAAGAAAATTGAAGAGGAAGATATAAAAAATGGTGGATTGGGATTTTACGGCATCCGTTTATATTAAGCGGCACAAAAAATTTTACGCTCAAAAGTGAAATTAAATCAAAATTAAAAATCTAAATCAGAAAGGAAATTTAAAATCATGCGCTATTACAAAGTTAAACCGGAATACGATGGGACCCACAAGAACCCACTCATACACAACGGTAACATTTTAATCGGAGGTGAGCTTTATACGGAATCAGAACGAATTAAGATGCGATTCGTGCCAGATAAGTGTTTCGATGTCGTGGATATCCCACACGACAAAACTAAATTTATATTCGGCGCAAGATTTGCATTTGGAATCTAAATCAGAAAGGAATTGAAAATCATGAATGAAATTCAGGGTGAAATTTGGGATGCACTTTGCAATCTCAACGGCGAAACGGTTGCAAGACTGTTTACAAATTACTATGGAAATCAGCTTTTAACAGACGATTTCCGCGAGTTTATGGAGGATGAAGGGGTAATATGAAAATCAAAAGCGGAAACGAAACCGTATATGAAATCATAACCAATCACGATTTTACACTCGACGAAGCTATAGCCTTCGCGGGTGAATACTCGAACGACGCCGCTATAAACGGCGAGCCGGAAGTCACGATAAACGGCAAGAAATATTATTATGAGGAGCTGAGTTTAGAATGGTAAGTGCCTACGAGACAGAAGTCCGTGATTTTCTGATACGAAATAATATTAAAATGAGTATCATATTCAAAGACCGCGAAGCAAATCGACTTTGGCGCGACAACGCAAAACGAAATCGCTACTCGGTTTATATCAAAAACACCGATACCGGCGAGGCTATGCGCGTTACATTTTGGGATTCCATATATAACACAACACACAATATTACGCCGACTTGCTACGACATTCTCGCGTGTTTGACGAAGTATGATCCCGGAAACTATGAGGATTTTTGTTCGGAATTTGGGTATGAAACCGAAACCGAAAACGAATTCGGCAGACTAACGCGAAATCCGAACGCTTATAAGATTTGGAAGGCGTGTTGTCACGAATGGGAAGGAGTAAAGCGCGTATTCGGAGAAGATGAAATACTCGAAGAATTGCGCGAAATAAACTAAAGAAAATCACTTCGGAAATTGGTAGTGAAATTATATTCCCGAAGTGTTTCTGTTCTCAAAACATAATTTAAATGCTACAAAATCGAAACGAAAATGAAAGGAGCGAATATTTTACTATGTCATACGAAAAGTTTGTAAAGGGAGTGATATGGAAAGTCGGATTTGAAACGAAAATCCGTTTTGAAAACGACGGCGAAAAGTATATGGCATACATAACGGGCGGAATTATTATCTACGGAAATAGCATATCCGCTCTTGTATTGGTGCGCTGGGGAGACGGTCACACGGCGCGAGTAAATCTATGTGAGGAGGAAATCGGATCATGAGTTATAACACCTATGGGGTCGAAGTTGAAAAGCAAAACGGTTTGGTAATCGGAAAGCATTTCAACAATCTCGATGATGCTATGTGTGTAGCCGAACGGGCTGTGTATGAGCGCGGCTGCGTGTGGTCGTGCGTATATATGCCTAACGGCGATATCTATGTTGAGTATGAGATGTAAATCGAATACAGCGTTAGCTAATACGAGATGTAAATCGAATACAGCGTTAGCTAATACGAAATGTAAATCGAGTACAGCTTTAGCTAATACGAAGAAAATGTGGCGTAAAATTTTAAAAGATTTTGGTAAATAACCGAAGTCGTGATATAAGATAGAGCCGCCGTGAAAGGAAAACCAAACTCGGCTGCTAAATTTAAAATCAGAAAGGAAAACAAAATGGAAATCAGAGAGGAAACGAAAGACTGGATAGATTTTAACGAAATACGCTGCGGAGATGTGTTTCGTGCCGAGGACGACGATTACTATATGAGGGTAAGCGGGTCAGCAAAGTACAACGCTGTTGAAGTTGGTACTGGGCAGTTAGTCTGTTTTGGCGGCGAATTGGTGAGTCCAGTTCACAACGCGAAAATGGTGGTTAATTTCTGAAAGGAGATCAAAATGAAAATCGAAATCAAAACCGGGAACGCCGCTTTTCATGGCTGTGACGCGGAAAATGAATATGCCGACTACTACGCCACGGCGGCTGAGCTTAACCGAATTTTTGGGCAGATAAGCAGAGCTGTAGCCGAAGGGCGAACAGACGGCAAGGTGATAGACAGCAACGGAAACATATGCGGAGAGTGGAAGATTTGAAATGAAAATGATTTTTGTTGTGGTTGTCACTGCCGAAAACGGAAAGTATTTCGCCTTCGCCGACACGATAGCGACGGGTAATAACTTAATCGCCATACTTAAAAGATACAACGCTGATATATGCCATTTATGTGAAAGCCGTAGAGAGGCGGAGGAACTGGCGCGAAAATGGAATGAGGCGTATAGACAAAACGGTACAAACTTATTTTAAATCAGAAAGGGAATCAAAATGGAATTGAGATTTGCAATCACAACCGTAATTGAAATTGCCTTCGTCGTCGCGTTTTTGTATGCGCTGTGGCACGAGGGTAAAATTATAGCTTTCGAGGAACGGATGGAGGATGCCGTAGCTCGATGGCTTGCAAAGAAAATTATAAACAGAAGGAGGAGAGCTGCGGTTGACAGAAGAAGACAGAATGAAAAGGTTTGTTAAACACAAAATCAAAGTCCTAAAGGAATTGGGCGTGAGTTTGACAACCGAAGATGAAAAGCGTTTGGCGACGGCTTCCAGTTATATCGCTGTAGATAATATGGCGAGAACGATGATTCAGAAATTAAATTAAAATTCAGGAGGAAAATGAAATGAATAAGGTTATCAAGGGAAAGAAGTACAACACAGAAACTGCAAAGGAAATTTGCGACAGAACAAGCTACTGTAACGGAACGCCGAGCAGTTGGACAACTCTTTATCAGAAGAAAACCGGTGAGTTCTTTATAGCTCGAATATCCAGCGGCATGAATTGCTGGGACACGGAAAACAAAATTACCCCGATCGGTATCGATGAAGCAAAGGTGTTTGCTGAAGAGAACATGGATGCGGATGGTTATGAGTCCGTGTTCGGTGAAGTTGAAGAGTAAAAGGAAAGGAATTTGAAAATGAAAAATGGTTTAACAATCAGAGATGCGGCTGAACGCTGGGTTCACGAAATGAACGCAATCCCGCAGGGCATGATCGAGAAGCTGATGAACATCGGCGACGGGGACATCCACGAGGTGACTGAACCTGCGGTTGGCGATAGCGTGTATTTTTACGCGGATCTCAAAGGAAGTGGAGACGGAGAAATCACAGGCGTAGATAATAAAGATGATGGTGTCGTGTATACGATTGAACTTGAAACCTTTGAGACAGTTAAAGCTTACAGACAAGAGTTCGAAGTAGTATACGATGATGCTCTTCCGATGTGGAGTACAATGTGGTCGTTTGGCGACTCCGCAGATGATTGGTGGCTTGAAGAAGGAAATGGAATCGAAATCATGTCGGAATGTGGGTTTAGAATTTACGAATCTGATGAGTTCGGATATTTCTTTGGCATAGACGGAGCGGGTTACAGTTTCTACGATGCACACTGGATTCCGCTCTATAAGGCAAGAGGGCTTCAATGGCACGACCCAGTAGCGGAGCAGGAATACCAAATGCTAAGCAAAGGGTATAAGAAAAGAAAATTGGGCGCGAATACATACTGGATGGACAAAAACAATAATGTAATTGAAGAAGTAATCAAGGAGGAATTTTAAAATGGGATGGACAAGTTATCATGCGTCATTCTATAAGAACGGCAAAATAGATAGAAAAGCAGAGTGCGACAGCATAATGAATTGCGATATGGTGGGCGACAAGGGGAGATATGAAGTGCTCAAATCTGCTATGGTAGGCTCTACTTACTATGCCGCTGTAAAGAAAACCATTTTCAAAACTGGAGCTAAGCCCGAAAAGGAAAGTGTTTTTGGAGTGGTGATGCTCACGTCCGTTAACAACAAAGACTATTTAAACTTTTCTTACAAGGATATGGACGAAAGCGCTGGTCCCGGTTACTATGATTGTCCGAAAGGAATACTTGATGTGCTTACCCCTACGGAGTATGAGTGGGCAAAGGAATGGCGAGAGCGTTGCTATGAGAATATAAAAAAGAAAAAGAGTCCAGACGCACTCAGCAATCTGCCAATCGGAAGTGAAATCAAATTTACTCTGTGGGACGGTACTGAAAAACGGTTGGTAAAGCATCCGGCTGCGTATCAGTTTAGTCGTCCGTTTTGGATGAATTTAAATGAATATACATATGTGCCGGTAAACAGAATCCCTAAAAACTACGAAGTAATAAGAAGAGGCGCGTAACCATGTTTGATTATCGATAATATTAATTCAGAAAGGAAAATTAAAATGCCAAATTGGGTAACAAATCGAATTGTGTTTTACGGAAATCAGGAGAATATAGACAGGGTTCTTCAGTACATAAAAGGAAATGGGTCTGAGATCGACTTCAACAAAATTATTCCAATGCCCGACAACATTTATCGCGGTGATTTAGGCAAGAGGGAGAGGGAGTTGTACGGCTCAAATAATTGGTATGATTGGAGTGTGGCGAATTGGGGCACGAAATGGAACGCGCAATACTCTTCACTCAACAACAAGAATACGCTGTGGTTTGATACGGCGTGGAGTTGCCCTATACCCGTACTCAATAAGCTTGCAGAAATATGCTGCATAAACGATGTTAGGTTTGAAGGGGAATGGGCTGATGAGGATTGCGGTTGTAATGTTGGCGTGTTTTGGAGCGACAACTGTGTAGACAAAAACTGTGATTTTTATTATAAACCCATAGACGACGAGACAGACAAAGCATATGACATATATGTAAAACTCAAAGGCGAGAGTGATTGTATGGGTAAGGACGGCGATGAACATTGGGTGCGTTACGATTGTGATACTTGCCCAAACAAAGACAAATGCTGAAGCAAACGCTAAAATAAAAAAACAAATAGAAAGGAGATATAAAAATGAAAGCATATAAAGGCTTTGACAAGGATTTAAAGTGCAGAGGTTTTCAGTATGAAATAGGGAAAGAGTACGAAGAAAAAGAAGCAGAAGCTTGTGAAAAAGGATTTCACGCTTGTGAGAATCCTTTAGAAGTATTTAGGTATTATCCTCCGTGCGACGGGAATCGATACTGTGAGGTGGAACAGGACGGAGAGCTTTCCAAACATGGTGGCGATTCCAAAGTTGCTTCAACCAAAATAAAAATCGGCGTTGAACTTGGACTTAAAGGTCTTATACAAGCTGGTGTTTCATTTATTCTCGATAAGGTCAACTGGAAAGCCGACGCAGCAACGAATACGGACGCCCAGTCAGCGGCGGTAAATTGGGGCTACCGTTCAGCGGCAACGAATACGGGCGACCTGTCAGCGGCAATGAATACGGGCGACCGGTCAGCAGCCGTAAATTCGGGCTTCCAGTCAGCAGCCGTAAATTCGGGCATCGGGTCAGCAGCCGTAAATTCGGGCACCCGATCAGCAGCTGAAGTTTCAAACGGCGATTCTGTCGCGATAGTAACAGGCTATAATTCTAAAGCAAAGGCGGGTCTCGGCTCTGCTATTGTCATTGCGGAGCGCGGCGTTTGGAACGGCAAAACATATCCGCTGATTAATATCAAGGCAGCAATAGTGGACGGAGAAAAAATTAAGGCTGATACTTGGTATACGCTTAAAAACGGCGAGTTTGTTGAGTGTGATTAACAGAGAGGAATTGAATTTGGAATGGAATTGAAATTTGATTTAGGAATGCAGGTCATGACGCCGGGTATAGCAAATATACTCGGTGACGGTAAAATTTGCGAGGAGCTGCTCGATGCTTTCGGGCGATACACAAAGTGCGATTGGGGTGATATCCCCGAAGAGGACAAGGCTTTAAACGACAAGGCGGTTCGGGTAGGCGATGGACGAACGCTCGCCGCATATAACACAAGTAAGGGCGAGATTTGGATAATCACAGACTTCGGCGACGAGGGTAATGTGACGACCATGCTGTTGCCGGAGGAGTATTGAAAATGAGAAAAGAAAATGAATCTATGGTTTGCACAGTAAACGAGCTGAGTGATTATCTCGGAGAAAGGGCGCGTAAATGTATTCGTGAGGGTAGTCGATTTCCAGATTGTGACTTCGCTGTAATAGACTCTGAGAACGCAAACAAAAGCTTCGACGAGTTGCGCGATGATAATTACGGCTGGTATGGAATAAAGGCTGTAGATACGGGGTTTGACTCAGCAGACCTAATACTGTTCTCAGATTATTACGGCGGAGGGTGCGCGTCGTTTTGCTCGATATGGGAAGAGTCGTGGTGCTATCAAGACGCAAGCGAAGCTATTAAGAAAACGATATTAGACACACTGAGGTGCTCTGATGTGGTTATGGGTGACAGTATGCTCATAGCAGATTTTATTTAAGAAAGGAAAACAAAATGGAGTATCTTGTACGGTTCAACTATTCAGGACGAGTTGCATATGAGATTGAAGCAGACGACGAAGAGACGGCAAAGAGAGAAGCTGCTAATAGGTGGTCTGTTTGGGTATCGGCAGACGCGGTGGGACACAATCCCGAGTTTGCGTGTGCGGGTATTAAGTATGACACTATGACGGCTGAACGGCTAATAGACGGTGATGTAGCGGAGGTAAATAAAAATGAGTAATGAAAACAAAGGCTTACTCATAGATGGCGATACCGTAAATAAGGCATTAGAATCAATAGGGGTTGCTGCGGCTAACGCTGCTAATACAAATCGTACCCTTGCCGATATACTTAAAGATGTCAATCATCGTTTCGAAGAGCAATTTAATATTGATATAGAAACAAGAAAAGAAAAAGAGAAAGAGCTTGATGAGATGAGAGCTTCGGGCAAGTTTGTTTCTGTTATGGTTTTTGACCAGACAAATAAGCAGAGAAATTATCAGTATGTCGGTGAAACTTACTCGGGAGAGACGGTAGTTGGCAGTATCGTTTATGATGAGGGGACTTACATTTATGACCCCAGATATTATATCTATACTTTAGCCAACCTTAATACTTCTGCGGGCGGCGAAGTAGACGACCATAATATGCGTAGAGTTGAGGTGCGCCCTGATTCTATTCGTCCGTACACACAGATTGAAAAAATTAAGGAAGAGCTGCGAAGGGGTCACTGCATAGAGCTTGTTCGTAATCTCTCTGATAGTCTTTCTGATAAGTCAATATGTATTATTGCGAATGAAAAAGAAATTCCTTATGAGCTTTGGTTTAGAAAGAAAACTAAAATGAAGAAATTTGGAGGTAAATGAAAATGAATGGAAGAGATTTAAGCAACCGTCTTCTTTACACGGGGATGATAAGGGACGCAAGAAAACTGGCGTTTAAAGACAAAATGGCAACAGCGGAAGAGCTTGCACTTATGAGCGAACTGGAAATATGCGATTTAATCGAGCAAGACTATAATATCATCATGAGCGAAGATGAAAAAGTCCTTTTAATTCCAAAAGATAAAATGGACGAATTTGAGCAAATGGCTGTATATTTATGTCGATAAGGAGGAAAACAAAAATGTATAAACTTGACTTTTACACAGCGATATCCAACAGAAACGACCCTAAGACCCTCAATCACTTTGAGCGGGTCAGCGGTTATGGACAGGTAGTAAGAACTCCACGAGGAAGAGAAATCGAATTTGGTTTTGATAAGCGGAGTGACGGATGGTATGTAACCGATGTTGCTTCCGGTATGAGAATTCCTAAAAAATATGACACAAGGATGAAAGCGCTCGCCGCTCTTAACGCAGAGCTGCTTAGTAAGGTTGATAAGGCAGTAGAGAACGATACATATAAAGCTGTGGTGAAAGCTCTTAGCGAATTTAAAACAAATTCGGAGGTAGCGTGATATGACGGTGTATGAAGTGTTGGAAACATATTGCAAAAACTGCGCACACAACGGTAATTGTTGGAAGCCGTGTGCGGCGGCGATATCGGCGGTAATGAGCGACGAAAAGGTGAAAGCAAAGACGGTGGTGAGTTTATGATACTAAACACGACATATTGCAGACGAGCTTTTACCGGCGTGTATTGTGAGCATATGGACGGAAATGTGTGTGTTAGACAATCCGGCGAGTGTGAGTTTCAGTACGGAGCGGGTAGACGACGAGAAAATGGAGTCCAGAAGGAATTGGATTCTGATTTAAAAACGAAAACAAAAGGAGAATGTAAATGAATATCAAAGTAAAGATCTGTGATAAAGCTATCGAGCTTATTGATCTGTTGGCTAATATGCCGCTCGCTGATGATGAATTTGTCGATGAGATAATAGACGGTATTCGGTACAACGAGTCATACCGAATAGAAGCAATTAGAGATGAGGTAGAGAATGGCTGAAGAAATGTACTATTACATAATGGACAAGCATGGAGTAATCTATGGCAGAAGTACAAGTAAAACTCGACTTCAGGAGAAAATGAAAAACAATTTCACCGAAGCTGTTATACGGAAGTTAGGAATAGAAATCGTTGAGGTGTATGATAGCATCTGAGCTATCATAAGTAAAAAAAATAATATGGGAGAGGGAGATTAAAATAATTAAGAGAGGAGAAATCTACTTGGTTTCGCTGGACGGAGTGGGGTCTGAACAACGGAACACAAGACCTGCGATTATAGTGCAAAACGATGTGGGAAATGCCCACTCGCCGACGACGGTTATCGTACCTTTATCGACAAAAATAAAACCGTCTATGGCGACGACGCACGTCAAAATAACAAGTGAGCAGGGCGTAAGAGATGAGTCAGAGGCGTTATGTGAGCAGTTGAGAGTTGTGGACAAATCGAGATTAGGAAGGAGAGTGGGTAAAATCACCGACGAATCGATTATGACGGATATAACAAGAAAAATAAAAGTAGTGTGCGGCTGTTAATTGGAGGGGAAAATGGAACATCAAACAGTAGTAGCAAAAACGAAAAATGGAGATGAGTTTGTGGCTTGTTCCGGTATCGGAAGCAAGCTCTGCTCAATACATAGTGCGAGTCGTGTCCTAAGATGAAATCAATTCGGGACAGCGCAAATAAGCTTGGATATGCCGGAAAAGGAAATGACTTTGCAGAGCTATTAAATTATCTATTCGATAAGGAGTGTGAACAGTTTGGAAATTATGCTGTTATGGAGGTGTGTATGTCAGATTGACTCAATTCAAAGTAAAAGAGTTCAAGAGAATCTTACGGGATAACGGCTATAAGGAGGTGAGGTGTTGCGGTAGCCATCAAACTTGGAGCAATGGTGCAAGCAAAATTACTTTGCCGACGGTTAAGCTGAGTCCTGTTATAGCGGCTCGACTCATAAAGGAAAATGATTTGAGTGTCCGATAAAAGTGACAACTTACAACAGGAAAAAATTCCCTGTTGACAAGAGAATTTTTTTGGACTATAATAAAAAATGCAAATGGAACAAATGTTCGATTAAAGTTCGATTAATGAAAGGAGAAATTTGTAAAATGGGATTTTTGGGTTCATTTCTTGGTCTGATTGGTGCTTCGGCGGTGTTTGTTGGAGCCGATGTTAAAGAGCGTTGGGACGAAATAGATAGAGAGCGGCAGCGCATTGCGGCAAACCCCGCACCGCCTCCGGAGATGAGGGGAAATTTAAGAGATAAATATGAATCTGAATGGCACAGAGGCGATAACACTCACTTCCCGGAAGAATATCTTCCAGCTCTTGAGAGCGATCCAGAGGTACTTTACTGGTGGATTGAGCTTCTTGCAGAGCGTGAGATAAGGCGTCAGGGTTATCGCGGTTATCCTATCAGTATTCAGGGCAATTTCAATCGAGTGTATAATGCTTGGAAGGAGCGTCAGAATTGGGTCAGATAACCAGTGTTGATGTTAATAAAGACATACTTATTGATAGTCTGAAAGCCCAGAACGCAAGACTAAAAAAGCTTCTCCGCGAAACAGCAGAAGAGCGAGACAGATATAAATCCTTGTGGGAAACAAATCGGATTCAAAATGAATTTTCAGAAAAGGAGCGAAAAGCAAATCGGCGATTAGAACAAGAGAAAAAACAAGAGCGGTTGCTGTCCGGTGTAAAATCGGACGGCGTTCCAATAGCTCATGCGGCGGATTCGATTCGTTCCTATGATGAAATGTGTGTTGTGCTGGATAAGCTCAAAAACACAGGACGAATGGGAATACGAAACTGGGCTATGTTCCGTTGCGGCATTTGCTTCGGTCTTAGAGCAAGCGACCTCGTTAAATTAAAATGGGGGTGGATCATGGACGACGACGGCGAGTTCAGAGACCGTATACCCGTAGTCGAGAGCAAGACATCTAAAATCAATCGGTGTTTCATTTCAGATGCGATAAAGGAAACGCTTACAGAATATCGCAAGTGGCTCGGCGGACGCAACTGTTCTCCCGATGATTATATCTTCTCGAAGAACAACGGCGGGAGACTACAGGAGCAAAGCTATTCACGATATCTCAAAAGCGCGGGAAAGGAAGCGGGGTTGCCGATACACATCTCGTCTCACACCATGAGGAAATCATTTGCCAATATAGTGCTGTGTTGTCACGACGGCGGGGCAAGCGATAACACCATACGAGACATTCAGGGATTATTAGGACATGCAGATGTTCGAGTTACAATGAAATATTTAAAGGAAACAACGCTCAGATATGACGCCGCAAGAAAAGAAGTTTCAGATTTTGTGCTCGGCAGAACCGATGTAAACGAGTTGGTCATAACCCAGCAAAAGAATAATGACGATGTTTACAAAGTGTGTATGGAAATTCTTGAAAAAGTTGCGTAAATTTTGCGCGAAAAGGTTGTTTGCTCCGGCGCCGAGGCGGGCGAGCTTTATATGCTGTATGCCTATGTCGGTGACATGGACTTCAAATATATAGACCAGTCGGTCGCCGATGCCGGAGGCAGCGTAACCTTCAATTATTATCCGATGGATTGTGATGAAGAGCTGACCGTCAAGGTCGTGGGAAAATTCAACGGAGAAATTCAGGAAAAATCAGTTGAACCTCAGGCGCAGTGCGTATCTTCCATTGCTCTGAGCGAAGATTATATTGAACTCAACGTCGGAGCCGAACACAGGCTCAAAGCTGTTCTTGAACCACTGTATGCCACAAACCGGTCTGTCACATGGTCATCCTCCGATGACAACATAGTCACAGTGGACGAAAACGGTGTTGTGACTGCGGTTGCTCCCGGTGAAGCGGAAATCACCGTCACAACAGCGGAACGCGGCTTCACCGCCGCCGAGTTTAAGGCGGCACAAACCGATGGTTGGGAGAAACAGTATCAGTACAAAGTCGGTAAGAAAAAGGTGTATATGGCTCCGTCTGCTGCCGAGGCACAAGGGCTTGTTCGAGCAGATAAACATCCCAAAAGCACCCGCTACGGCAGACAGAACCCCATCTCCGAGCGCTGGAACAGTGAGGAACATCTTGCGGCATGGCGGGCGGCATGGGCTGACGTGTCCAACCGCTATCTGGAACGCGCCGGGCGGGAGGAACGCATTGACCACCGAAGCAACGCCGCACGGGGGCTGGATGAGATTCCTACCATCCATGAAGGTGTGACGGCGCAGGCGTTGGAGCGCAAGGGGATCATCTCTGACCGCTGCGAAATCAACCGGCAGATCAAAGCCGACAATGCGCTGCTGCGTGAACTGAAAGCGACGGTCAAGAAGCTGATGCAGGCGGTAAAGAATACGGTTCCTGCCATAGCAGAGGCAATGGAAAAGCTACGCAGCAGCATACTGATTTTCAGTTATCAGCTTCGTTATATCGGTATGGGTAAAAACAGCATGGGCAAGCGTATCAAGGCCGTCAAGCCGGAACTTGAACGCTATACAGGCTTGGTGCAGCAGATTAAGGAAAAGAGCAAGGAACACAAATCGCTGGTTGCAGAGAAAAAGGAATTGCTAATATATCATGTGAAACGCCACAAGGCACTGACTGTCCGCATTGCAGAGCTGACGGAAGAATTGGAGGAACTGCGTTCCGAAAAGGCACTCCTTTTGCAAAAATTTGAGTATGCGGAGGATGCAGGCGCAGAAGCGTTCCGCAAGGATATTGCCATCATGGAGTCCGGTCTGAAAAGGCTGGAGGCACAGGAGCAAAATACGCTGCTGAATTAGATAAGGTTCTGGCTGAATATGCCGAGCTGAAAGCGCAGGCCGTGGATCTTGACCCGGTGGAGCTGTACAAAGCACGGAATGCAATCCGTCCTGTGCAGGAAAAGGAGGTAGAACAGCAATTAGAGGGCACCATGCACGAGAAGCCTTCCCTTATTATGCTGCTCAGCGCCAAGCAGGAAGCGTCTCGTCTGCTTGGAGAGGATGCGGAGAATCGGCAGGCGCGGCAGATGATCATGCGGCGAAGGAGTACGGAGCAACTTAAAAGGTCTCACCTTAAAACGGATCGATGCAAGATCGAACGTTAATGATAGCGCAAAAGCAGTAGTATTATGTGAATACGTCATTCATGTTGTGTGAATTTCT
>ENA-UOJG01001417-UOJG01001417.1-human-gut-metagenome-genome-assembly--contig:-C47-NODE-1417-length-25307-cov-17.350111_pt1 | contig 25307 bp, 29 predicted proteins | sample MGYA00242340_ERZ723887 | MGnify/ENA metagenome assembly ERZ723887 | reverse complement strand
AGGACTCCCGCCTTTCACGCGGGCAACACGGGTTCGAGTCCCGTACGCGATGCCAATTCTCGTCAGCATGTGACGGAATGACCCTTGATTTTCCTACGTTTTGCGCAGTTTTGAGCGCACCTGAAAGCGCCTGACAGAAAAAAGCGCCCTGTACATGCGACTGTACATTGTCTAAGGACTGTACAGCACTATGGCAGGCATCATTAAACGCAACAACAAATGGGTGGCCGTCTTCCGCTCTCTGGACGGCAAAGAGCTTCGGAAAACCACCGGCATCGACGTGGTTCCCAAGGCGCTGCTTCCGGGAGCCAATAAGAAATCAATCATGTCCCAGAATGAAGCCCGGGCGCGGCTCGTCGCCCAGGAGATGGAGAAGGAAGCCCGGTACGGGGTTTTCGACCTGGACAAGGTGAAGGCCATTGCCGGGGACCAGGCCGGCGTGCTGAAAGCCACCATGAACGGCATGACGGTGACGCGGTTCCTCTTTGACTGGCTGGACGGAAGGAAAAACAAGAAGAGGGCCTATGAGCGGGACGGCATGGCCGTCCGCCGGCTGCTGGCTTTCCTTGGGGACCGGCGGAATATGCCGCTGGCCGCCCTAAATAAAGGGATGGCGAAGGATTTTGTAGAAACGGAATTGGAGCGCGTTTCCGCCGGAACCGTCATCCGCTATGTGTCCACGCTGTCCACCGCGTTCAATGTCGCTGTAGACCGGGAGATTCTTTCCCGGAATCCGTTCCGGGGCGTCATGCCTTCCCGGGCGGACCACCAGGCGGAAAAGCAACTGCGCGGCGCCTTCACCATGGAGGAAGTGAACACCATCATTGAACGGTTCCCGGATGAATGGCCGGATCTGGTGCGGGTGTGCCTCTACACCGGAGGCCAGCGCCTCGGAGACCTGGCGACGCTGAAATGGGACCAGATTGACCTGAAGAACTCCTTCCTGTTCATGACCACGCAGAAGAGCCGGCGCCGCATGAACAAGCCGATCATCCAGCCCTTGAAAGAGGTTCTGGAAAGGCGTCTGCTCAACCGGGTGAACGATTACGTGTTTCCCCTGGCCGCGCTTCGCCATGCCCATGCCGGCGGACGTTCCGACAAGCTTTCCACGGAGTTCACGACTTTGTTGAAAACGTACGGAATCATCCGGGAGATGCCCGGGGAAGTGAGAGGCGACCGGCACCGGCTTTCGGAAAAGAGCTTCCACAGCCTACGGGCGACCGCCGTGACCGTCCTGCGCCTGGCCGGTGTGTCCCCGGATTTGTGCCGCTTCATCGTCGGCCACGACTCCGAAGAGATTGAACGGGTGTATTTCCGCCCGGATTCGGCGGACGTTCAGGAGGCCATGAGTAAGATTGCCGTCGGACTGGCCCGTTAGCCTTCCTTCCCTTCCCCGTGGAACCGGTAGCGGAACAAGGCGTCCATCGCGCGGGCGCGCTCGGTTTTCGGAATGTTCGTGGGGCGCGGGTTGCCGAAGGTGACCATCCAGAATTCGGCGTATTTTTTCGGCGTTACGGCGATGCTGAACCAGTTCCAGGCCGTCCACTTTCCTTCACGGTAGAAGGGCGTCCACGGCTCATCAAGTCGGATCTTCTCCTGGGGAAAGAGCCCCTGGATGGTGCGGCAGATCGTCAGGTCTTCGGGAGCGAGCGCGGGGAGGTCAGCCTGCATCAGTTCCTCAGCCGCCAGTCTGGCCGCCCGTCCGCTGATCGCGTAACACGTCCCATAGGCGGAGCGTTCGGACGGGTGGCCGGGGTCCTGGTAGCCGGAGGCGTGCAACGCCAGCCCGTTGCGCTGCATGTCACGCACCCATCCGCCCGACAACAGGAGCGTGTCCGAGTCGATTTTGACGATGACGTCTTCATCCTCCGCTTCCCCGGCCAGCGTGGAAATGATGCCCCGGACGCATTCTGGGCCGCGCAGGTTGCCGTTCCTTGGCCATCCGGTTTGACAATACCTTGCCCCGGTTAACATAAGGACGGATCTGACGCGTTCAGGAAGCGGAGCGGCGCTGTCGTCCACAACCGTAATGACGGCTTCAGGGAGGGCCGCCGCAGCGCACCGGACGCAGACGAGGGCTTCATCCGCGTCTCCGGCATAGGTGAATAGATAGATTCTGATCATGGTGTTTGTTAAGCTGGTCCGTAGGGGTAGAAGGTTCCTCCGAAGACGGGTATCTGGATCATTCCCAGCGCGTATTGTGTCACCTGGTCATCTTCGATGTCGGCTATCAAAAAGGAATAGTCGAAGTTGACACCCGGTTTCTCTTGGGCAAGCATGATAGGATAAACGGTCCCCGGGATGCCCGAGACATCAACGCCCGTCAGTTTGGCGTCCTGGTCAAAGTGGACGTTGATCCATACTTCCCCGCTGGTTTGGGGGATAGTCACCCAGGAAGAACCGGAACTGCCCCCCTGCGGATATTTGCCGAGCAGCGATCCGTTCAGATAGAGCGCGCCGGGCTTCATTTGCGCCCCGGTAATGGTTCCCTCCGTATCTTTTTGCAAGCGCACCTGGAAGCCGTATTCCGGCGCGGGCGTGGATTCTCCCGTGGATTTGGTGATGTGCTGGCTGATGGTGGGGGATTCCGGCTTGGGGTCAAAGCCGTATTCCGTCGATTCCGGCGCGCCCTGCATGTTTTCCAGTGTGGAGGACTCGCGAGATTTAGCGTTAATGCTTTTCAATCTTATCCAGTCATCAACGCTTAAATAGTTTAATGCCCCGTAAGACAACGTGATGACGTTCGTCTGCAAATCTCGGGACACGCTTTGAATCATGGTTTTAATGTTCTCCCATTCGGGGTTGCCTCCCAGCAGCGAGACGCGGCGGCCCATGTATTGCCGCGTCTGCGCTTCTCCCAGCGCGACAAAGGAAATAGAGCCGTCCCAGGGCAATTCCTGCATGGATTCCCACACAGTTTTCGCAATATCCCCATAGGGTACGCCTTCCGAAGGTTCCGGCGATTCTCCGTCTTCCGGCCCGTTGGAGGGCTGTTCCCCGTTGTAGATGCCGTCAATGGGGTAGCTCGCGTAGGGGCGGTCCATGGTGACCAGATCCACCGAGAATTCTTCCCAGAAGCAGGGCACGCCTCCCAGCGTTCCCACATTTTTGAATTTCTCCCTCCACTTGGCAGGCGCGCTTTCCGGGATGGCGAGACGCTGCTTGACGGTAGCGTTGCACCATTGCGGCCTGATGGATTTCGTGTGAATTTGCCCGTCCGTCAGTTCATAACCTGTGGCGGAGGTGTTGTAGCCCCTGGGCTTGTCTTCCTCCACCCCGTCCCAGGGCTTCCCGGTGATGGTCGGATCCTGGTCATAGACGGCGATGGCTCCCACGTCTTTCATCCACGGGAAATGGTGTTGCCAGAAACTGTTGATCATGTCGTTCTGGTCAATCCTGGTCCCCGTCACTTTCATGCGCTGGTAGGACAGGCTGCCGGCCCTGGTTCCCTGCACCGGCTGCGGATCTTCTACCGGTTCCCCGGTAGAACTGTATTTGGAGTAGTAGAAGTCTACTGACGTACGGTAAACGATGGAATGCGGCAGGGTCGGGTCCCCGTCCTTCGGGTATTTGGACAGGTAGGAGACGCGGTAGCCGTTGCTGCCGGTCGTTTCCGCGACAATCGCCACGCAGGGCGGCACGAGGTCGCCGCGGGGGACCAGCGAAACATCCATAGACTTGACCGTCGCCGTCGGCTGCAAGGGGAGCGCGATGGGCGTCAGGGCGTCATAGTCCGTGATGATGAGTTTGGGGCGCGCTCCGCTGTAGTCGTAGTAGGAAACCATGCGGGGCGACCAGTGACGGATGGATTGAAGAAGGCTGCCCAGCGTATCACAAGAGGCGTTCCACGGAATCAGCATCTTGTCATCGCTGATGCGCAGCTCGTAGTCCGCCGGGTGGTGCTTGGCGAGATTCAGCACCCGGGAGAGCGCGGCGGAAATGCTTATCTTCGGAATGATGGCGCCCCCGCCGCTGACTTTATTCCACATGGAAAAGACCGGCTTCCAGTCGTTATCCAGCGCAAAGCAATGGTCCAGCCAATACCAAGGATCGGAAAAGACGATTTTCCAGGCACGGGAAGAGCCGCTGTAGGTCTTCTCGATGCTGGAAACGAGGCCGGAAAGAATGGTGTTCCCGTTTTGGGAGATGGTGACAGTATCGAACTGCTGGAAGGGCAAGACCTCCCCCAGCGTTCGCACGGGATAAACCGCTGTGATGGTGGAGGCGGAAAAGCTTTGCTGGTCGTGGGTCAGGCTGGACGGCTTGAGGCCCAGCAAGTCATTGATGGTGATGTCGTGGTTCCTGCTGCTTGTAAAATGGTTAGGGTTCTATTGATTGTTATTCTGCATATTTTTTAACAAGAGAACGCATTCCGCAATTCTGTCGTAAATTTTTCCCATCCACAGGAAAAACATCAATGAAAAGAAGCCGGATAAAAGACATGCTACGCCTATGCCTACCATTTCTTCATCTAAGGCAACACAAAATCCAATGATTCCAGCAACAAGTGAAAATATAGCAATTAGTACAAAGTAATAACCTAATTTTGTTTGGCTAGTTGTATTTTGTGTTTCAGATTCTTTTGGTTTCATATTATGAAGGATATGATAAAGAAATCGGACTATCGCACATAAAAGTAAAAGAACTCCTATATCAAAAACCAGCCACGCCCAACCAAAATAAAGCATAACCATGAAAACAATTAAAAATATCGCTACTATCCATAGCCTTTTAATTCCAGATGGCGATAACTTTTCTTTATTTTGTCGATATTTTTCTAACACCTTTTCACACTCTTCCCACTCTTGTCCGCCCTCTTGGAAGACCAAGGTCTTCGCGTTGATCTTTTTCTGATTGAAATAATCTTCCAGAACCTGAAGAGAAACGGGACCTTCCGTTTGTCCCTCAGCAATCGCGATGTAGTACATGTCTTGATTCATGCTCTTTCTCTGATACGTTCCTTTTCCAAAAATGTCAAGATACGAACCAGTTCCCTATCATATTGAGTCCTTTTTTCTGTGCCTGCGCCTCTTTTTCCAGCCGTTGGACTCGTGATTCCAAGGATTTAATCTCAGCCTGATCTCCCTTTCCGTTGGACGTCCCTTTCTCCACCAGGGCAACGACTCGTTTTATTAAATCAAGCATTTGTTTATAGGTAGTATTCTCGCCTCTTGACGACAGTTCCTGCATTAACTTTTTAGAGAGAACTTCCATTTCATTCTCCGTGACTTTATTGTCCTTAAAGGCGTCTTTGATGTACCTGACGACAGCGCCGTAAGCTTCATTGATATTGGCTTTTCGCTCCCGAGCTCTGCCGCTGATCGCCCTGTCAGGGCTCGATAAGGCGTCAGTCAGGGATTTACTGAACCCGGCCAGGTTGATATTTTCAATCACATTGTCCCGTCTCTCCTGTTGGGTTTTCGCGCCTGATTTTCTCTGGGATATTTCCTTTTTCAAGTCCCGGACCTCATCTTCCTTTTCTCTTATCTGGTTCTTGATGGCATTTTCATAATCCTTCTGCGCTTGCACAATTCTCTTGTGTTGTTCCAGTGCTTCATTCCTTTCCCGCTGCGCTTCATCAATGATTTTTTCAGAAGCATTTATCTTTCGAACTTCCTCAAGTTTTTGCGTGCTTGTGGTTAAAGATTCCTCCGCTTTCGTCTGATCTTCTATCGCATTTTTAAGAGCTTCCTTTGCTTCCTCTACCGCTTTATCTCTGTTTTTATAGGCTTCGGCGCGCGCATCATCCGTGCTGACGTCATATCCTGCATCGACAAGAGCATTATCAGAAGCGGCCCTTTGCGATCTTAAAGCGTTCAGCCGCTCTAACTGTGCCCTACCATTTCCCAAAGCGAGAACGTCTTCCATAAATTTCGGAGCTGTTCTAAAGACACTAGAGTTATGAGCACTAACTCCTTGGAAAAATGTATTTTTTAAAGCACTTGTATCCCCTCCATTATCAATTAACTGTTTAACCCAATCTTGGATATCAGTTTCTGATATTCTTCCAAACCCCTTAAAATTTCCTGTTCTTTCTGCCGCGTTTCTGGTCGTTTTAGCAATAGAAAGCAAGTTATCAAATATTTGTTTTTCAGCATTAAGAATCTCTCCATTGAGCTTTTCACGTTCCTGGTAGGATAAAATATTCTGGTCCTCCAATCCTCCCAAACGTTCGCTAATCCTGTTGGTTGTTTCGTTCTTTGATGACAAATCACTTTCCGCGATGGAAACATTCATCCTGGCGCTGTCTTCCTGTTCTTGCCGATGCCGTGAACGGGCTCGAAGTCTGATATCTTCCTGTTTTCCTTCAAAGAACAAACGCGTGGAAAAATTTTCAGGATCGCCAAACGCCCCGCTATAGTAATCAGTTTCCAGTTTCAACAGATCGGCCTGATCCTGATTGTCCAATACCTTGGATTGAAGGTCCAGCAAACGCTGCTGATCCCGTATAGATTCTTTCAGGGCCTGGGCTTCTTCTTTCCGGTTGCCGGCTATTTTTGCTGTAAAGTCGTTGGATTTCTGCAACGTTTCTTCATTATTGAAGGAGGCTATTACTTCCTGCGATTTCGCAATGGCTTCATTTTGTTGTTCAATCGCCTTAGCAAGCTCTTTGGATTTCGCTTCCGTGTTCCCCATCCAATCGTAAAGCTTCGCCCCGGCCAGAACGGCAAGCGACATCGCCCCGGCCAGACCTGCGCCGCCTCCGAAGCCCATCACCAGCCCCGGAATATTGTTCATGATGCCCCGGATGCCGTACTGCAAGTCATCGAAGAAGTAGGCAGCCTGCAAGGCCCCCTGCCCCATGTTCTTCACGCTCCTGGTTGCCTGCTTGCTGTCTTTATCCAACTGCTCCGTAGACTTGTTGAGCGCGTCGATCTGCTGTTTGGCTTCTTCCACGCCTTTTCCGTCCAGCGTGGGCTTGAGTTTGATTTCAATTTCTTTCTTGGTGGCCATGGTGGTAAAGGTGGAGGGTTATCGTTGAGCGCGGGCTTCCTCGATGACGAAAGCGGGCAGTTTCCCGGCGGTGAGGGCGTTGCGGGATTCTTCCACGCGTTTCTGCAAGGATTCCAGGATCATCATATCCCGGATGATGACGCCGAAGGCATGGGAGGGATCGACGCCGGCGGCTTGGGAGGCAGTAAAGACGCTTTCCTTCAATTCCTGCACCGCCTGGTTCAGGTTCGGGTTCTTGCCGCATTCTTCGGCGAATTCAATGAAAAGCCGTTCTATTCCGTTTTGTTGTGATTCATTCATCATTTCTTGTTGATTGGTATGAAGTTAAAATAATGTCTCACATAGAGACGTAGCTAACGAGAAGGGATAATCCGAACGTGCGCCCGGGAGCGTCCGCCGGCATGGGGTAGATGGCATTTCCGAGGCCGTCAAACGCCTGCGGATTGGACAACATGGCGTGCTGCACAAAAATGCCGTTCTGGTTTTCCACGACCAGCTGCCAGTCTGAACGGATTTCCACGCCGGGAGAAAACGTCCATTTCACGTTCCCGCCTTCTCCGGTGGAAACGGCTTCGTTACTGGTCGCCAGCAGCGAGGCAGACCCGTTTTCCACCCGGTAAAGGATCAAGGTCCCTGAATTGACGCTCGTCGGGTTCGTCGTCGCGATTTCCAACAGCGTGACGCTGGTTCCTGCCGGGAAATCGGGGTAAACGTCAGACGGAATCCATCGCCAGGAGGAATAACTCATGGGAGTGTCCGTGTAATTCCCCTGAGGAGGAAGCAGCCTCCTTTGTTGAGGGGAGGCCCCCTCCTGAATGATTTCGGCGAGTTTGGTCAATCCGGTTCCGTCCTGGATGACGGTGACATAGAGGCTCCGTTCCTCCGTGGTTCCATTGGCGGGTACAGTAGCGCGGAAAGATCCGTTATTGCCGTTGGTGACGTTGGAGACGGTGACGCCGTCGCCCGGCACGGCCTGCCATCCCTGTCCGAGCGGCTCTTTTCCGGCTCCCGGGCTGAAAGAAGAATCGACGGCGAAATTATACTGTCCGCCCGAGGCGGGAGCGGACACGGAATCCGGCGTGACGCTGAATATCCAGTTGGAATTGTCCGGGGTCCGGTCGGTGACCGTCATGGTCAGTGTGACCAGCAGGCACAGATAGCCGTCTTCGGGAGACGGCGGAGGAACAAAGTTCTCCGTCTCAAACTGGTAGCCGGTGATGACGGCGGCAAAACGCCATTGCGGCTGGTCGGAGAACTGCAGGTACAGATAGCCGTTCTGGTTGCTGGCCAGCCACAACGCCAGGTTCTCCTGCCAGGAAGCCATGTCGTGATAATCCGTAAACCAGCGGTAAAACGCGATGGTGCGCTGCTCCACGGCGCTTCCCAGCCCCTGCGCGAACGCTCGCGGTCCGTCTACCAGCGACGTTTCAAATGCCTCCATGGATCCGCCGAAGCGGGGAGGCTCCGGCGTATCGTCCCAGAGGTTGAGCAGCTGGATCTGGTTGCCGGCGGCGGAAACGTAGCGCGCCGCGTAGGGGGCCTGGTAAGTCATGGGCGGTTACTGGTTGATATAGTCCTTCACCCCTTCCGCAATGGCTTCGGCAACGCGTCCTGGATGGTCCTTCAAAATAGAGGCGTTTTCAGGATTGGTGATGAATCCACATTCGCACAGCACCCACGGGCAGCGGGTCTTTTTCAGGACGGCGAGGCCCGGGCGCGACTGCACAGTGTTGGCCCGTCCGGGCAGCAGCCGGGCAAGAGGTTCCGCGATGCATATGGCCAACCGGCTTCCTTTGACGCTTCCCGGGTAAAAACATACATGGGCGCCATGCGGAGCAGGATTTGGAACGTAAATGAGTTCCTTTCCTTCGTCTGTTTCAACCGTTTTTTCGGTGCTCGCGCTGTCGCAATGCAGGGAAATGCCGAAGTCATAGCCTCCTTCGTTGGCGACCTTGACGGTGGCGTTCAAGTCCTGGGAATTGGTCATCTTCGGGAAGTCGATCACATCCACCCGGGCTCCCAGCCGTTCCAGCATGGGGGCGAGGCGTTCGGCGATCGTCGCCGCGACGGCGTGTTCTTCAAGCCCGTTCCCGCGGGCCCCGGTGTTGTTGGCATGGCCTATATCAATAGCTATTTTCCTGATTATTCTCCTTTAATGGTTGATTGTTAATATAGTGGAACTTGTAAGAAAAACTTTACAGTTGGTCAGCTTTCCGCACATCGGAGGATCACAAGGCACGCAATGGGGAAACAGAACGCGGCAATGCCCGCCGCCGTGTCTCCGCAAGCGGCAAAAACGCCGGCCATCACGCACCCCATCAGCGGCAAAAGAACGGAAGGGTTCAGCAGCTTATTCACTTTTCCAGTTTCCTTTCTATGTTTTCGATTCGGACGGCAAGCAGTTGGATCGCCTTGGCGGTCTCCACCTGGGCTTGTGTCTGCATGGACATCAGGTCGCAAAGGCGGTCATTGTGGTGACCCATGACGTCCCCGATGTACCAGCAGGCAGCGCCGCAAATAACCAGCGACAGCATGACGCAGGCAAACACGGGTGAAGCCTTGGCAAAATCCAAGAACCGCGCCGGTACTTCGGAGAGCTTACACATGGCCTTATTTCTTGATGGTTTGCACGATGGGCGGAACATCCGTTTCCGGCTGGGCCTGACTGTAGGAGATATGCCCTGGTTCCAGCACCAGGCAGGAGCCGTCCTTACAGACCACCGTCTTTTCCGGCGTCACGTCCACGGAATGACCGCAGCCGGAGAGGGACATTCCCAAGCCGCCAAGGATGGCGCCAGCGATAACCGCTCCGGCTGCATATAGGGCCTTTTTCCACCAAGTGGACGCGCCGGAAGCCTTGAGGCCGAGATAGGCCCGAACATCTTCCAGCGCATGCTTACCGATGATCGGGAGGGCAGTATTTGCTACGGCAATCCATCCTTGTTGATCGTTTTCCGTCAGGTCTGCCCAGTGAGGGATTGGAGTGTTGGACTCATTGTGTGCCTGGGCTGCATAGTACATGTGCATTTCTCTGGCGATAGCCTCGGCATGATTGCATTGATTATTAGTAGTCATATGATTATGTTGTTATTGGTAGAGGTAGTGAAGTGCTTGAAAAAACTCCACGGCGGCGGGGTCGGTCAGGATAAAAGCCGGGTAGTCCGAGACTGTAAAAATCCTGCGGCCTTTGGTCTCCGCATGGACGGCCTCAACGGTCAAAGATACCGCATCAATCATTGTATAGGCACCATCCTCCGCAAGGGTCAGGACATCTTTTCCCAGCCTTGCCCACACCTGCACCGCCTGCCAGTCCTCACCCAATCCCACCAGCGCAGCAACTACGGACTCCATTGCCGGAGCCTGTTCCGCTGGTATCTCGTCCGCTGTGTAGCGGTCTGTCCGGGTGTAACCGTCCGCGTCCTGATAAATGGGCGTCAGGGTGAATTCATCCCACTGACCCGGACGGGGGAACTGTATCTGTATTTCTGAATTATTCATGATTCTAAAGGCACGTTAATATCTTCAAAAGCCGCGGTTGCTTCGGATTCAACAGCATTGGTTCCTATCGCGTCCAACCCGTAGAAAACCGGGTTGATATTCCCCGGCTGATAGTAGGCATATTCGCCGGGCCCGGCGTAAACCGAAGCCTTTCCGCTGGTGGTGTTGATCACGTCCGTCACCCACCTGGAAACGCCGACGCCGATCTCAAAATTGGAGACGCCGCGGCAGGTGGCGATTTTGTACAGGTTATTGGTTTGCGCTCCCGTGACCATCAGCCATAGGCCTCCCAGGTTTTCATAAACGCTGCTGTTGGCAACCGTCTGCTGCTGGTAAATAATCTTGCAGACCGTCCACGGTATGGGCTCGTTCTGCGTCGCGGGAATAAAGCTGGTCGTCGTCTTGACCTGCCACCCATCCGTGGAGTTGAGTGCGTAAATCTCACGTACGCGCACCGTATAGCCGTTGCGGGCCGTGTCTCTCACATTGTCAAAGGTGATGTCCAGAATCTCTCCGGAATTAAAGGCCAGGTCATTCCCCGGAATGATCGTGTAGGAATCCGTGGTGAGGTCCGTCCTGATTGTTTTCGCCCCGCGCCCGATGCCCATCGTCACCTTCGCGGCTGCAGTGGCTCTCCAGACAAACGAAAAGCCGGCCCATGAAGAATAATTCCATTGGGAAGAGGGGCCTTCAAAGGGAGCCTGAATGGTGGTGTGAGCTCCCGAGGGAATACCGATGCGGGCCATCTGCCAGGGAACCGTTTTAGTAATTGTCGCCGTCCCGGTCGTGGACAGGGAGTCCGTATTCAGAAATGCGCCGGCCGTATAAATATTGGCCGCGCCTCCCATTCCTGCGGCATACAGCCGGTTGACGCCGGATTCATTGGACGGCGCGCCCGCGGCAAGCGGGATGTTGACTCCGCCGTTGGCGTTGACGGTGCTTGAAAACGTGGACGCCCCCGCGCAGTTGAAGCTGGCGCCCTGGGAAATATTCAGGATGCCGGATTCTAACATGAATGTCCCTCGCAGCCAGCCGCCCGATTGGAGATCAACGGACTGATAAAACCGGGTAATTCCGTAAATCTGGTTCAGGGTCCCGGCGCTTCCGCTTCCGTCCGGGTTGTTGACAACCAGAGGCCCGTTGATAGTAGCCGATTCAGCGGTCAGGGCTCCCCCGATGTTGACGTCGCCGACGTTGGACGTCAGCGTCCCGGGCTCTCCCTTTTCCCCTTGTAGTCCCTGGGGTCCTGCCGGACCTTCCGGGCCCTGGGGGCCCTCCGGGCCTTGAGGCCCCGCCGGTCCTGTATCTCCCTTCGGTCCCTGCTCCCCGGTTTCGCCCTGCGGCCCGCGTTCCCCGGTTTCGCCGCGTGGACCTTGCGGCCCTTCGGGGCCGGTTTCTCCACGTTCACCCTGCGGGCCTGACGGTCCCTGAGGACCAACATCCCCGCGGGGAATCGTGAAATTGAGCAGATAGTATCCCACTTCGGACCCCTTGACGGCTTCCGCGTTGGCGGGCGTCCCCGGTTCCCCGGTGGTGACCTGACCCACGGACAGATTAAAATTCTCGGCGTACTTTTTGGTCTGCTCCGCGTACCAGGCGGCGCTGGACGCGTTGTCAAGCATGACCTGCACGCAGCCGCTTCCTTCCGGAAGCTGCACGACGACCGCGCCCGCCACGGCCTGCTGTTCGTCCGGCAAGTCCGGCGTCACCCGGCCCGAAGAAACAAAGCGTCCGTAGAGGAGCGGGCTTTCCTCGCTGCCGTCGTCCATGAAAACGTCATAGGACCACATGCCCGCGGGAACCGAAGCCCAGGAAATTACGCCGTTGCCCTCGTCATCGCGTGAAAAGCCGAACTCGGCGACGCCTGTCTTGAGACGGACAGCGCCGCGCAGGGTGACGCCGCTCATATCGACGGGATCGCCCTGAAAATCCACCACGCGGACGACCAGGGACTGGTTCAGCCCTGTGACGGTCCGGATATCGTATTTGCCTGCCTGCTGCCTGAGAAAAAAAAGAGGATGCGGGGGCGCAGCGCGCCCCCTGGTGAAACGCGTCAGGAACCCGGCGCCGGCGTCACGTCCTGCACATTGGAGGGCGTGAACTGGTACTTGCCGCGATAATCCATCTCGAACTCGAACTGGGGTGAAGCAATCGCCGTGGTGTGTTCGGGATCCTGCAGGAGGCGCAAGGCGCCATGCGCCGTTCCGACCAGATAGATAGTACCCACGTCGTTCTGATACCAGAAGTGAAGATACCCCTCAATCTTGTTGTCGCCGCCATGTCCGACGGTAGTCGATTCCTCTCCATTGGCGGGAGGCGCTCCCAGAGCGAAAGACAGCTGGAACCATTCGGGGGACATGTCCGGCGTGGTGAAGGTCATCCGCTTGCCGGTCGTCGTGTTCTTGCGCTGCTGGCGGTAGCCCAGCGCGCCGCCGTAAAAGCGCGTCACTTCTCCTTCGACCTGGGTTGCGACGGATTGGAAAGCCCCCAAAAGCCCGAAACTCACCCAGGGCTGTTCAGGCCCGGCTGTCGGATCGGCGGGCGGAGCCGTGGGAGGCGTCGGAAACTGGTCCGGCCCGGTGACGTAGGAAACTCCCCCGTCTTCGGTCACCTTGATGCCGTCGGGGAGGAAAATCGCCAGAACGCCGGTAATCTGCGGCGTAACATTGCGGTTTGTGAATGTGGGATCGTATGTAGTAGCCCTGGTGCTGGAAATGGTTAGTAGATGATGGATGCCTTGCCGTCGGCTTCCAGTTTATCGGCGAGTTCTTTTGTAGCACGGATGCGCGCTCCTTTCAAGAAGGTTGAGCGCCCTATCCTCACTTCTTTGGCGAGAATGAGAATGTTCGTGTCGATGACGGGGGCCTGATCCGTCTTCTTCTCCGGTTCAGTGTTGGCTGCAGTTGCTTTGCTCATTTGATGTCAACGAGGTTGAGGGTGGACAGAGCTTCCGCGACGGGCGCGGGAAGTTCCGGGGTGTCGGTTTTCATGGAGAGGCTGAGAACCAGCCCTCCGTCCAGTTCGGCGCGGGTGCGAATGACCCGCACGGCCTTCTTGTCAGTGGTTTTCTTATTTTCGTTGGTCGTTGCCGGCGTTTTGTCGGCGGTTTCGCGGGGTTCGTCCGGTTTGGGGACGTTCTTCCGCACAGCCTTCTTGTCAGTTTTGGATGTGTTCATGGAATTGCGGATGGTTTCGTATGTTGATGTTGACCGGGACGCGGTAGTCCACGGTCAAAACGTTCATTTGCCGTTCCTCGCCGTCAATGCGGGCGGAGGAAGCGAAGCGGCCCTTGACCTTTCCTTTCATGGAGGCGGAAGCGGCAAAGGGAAAAGGGTTCCAGTCCCAAAGGGTTTCCTCAATCAGGTCGCCGATAGCGCGCAGATAGTAATCCGGCGTCAGGCATTCTTTGGGGAACAGGGACGCGTTGTGATAAATGGCGGCGATGACGAAATACTGCCGCCACATGGTCGGGACGGCGGTCTGTCCGTGCCCGTCCTGGTATTCGGCGGCTTCTCCGGGGCACACCAGAACGACGCCGTTGTTGCCCATCGCCGACATGATGATGTCGTTGGCGGCGTACTGGGGGTCGAAGGGCCGTTCGAAGATGTGGCAGTTCAGCGCTCCCAGGCTCTTGAGGCGCTCAATGACGCGCCGGCACATGGTTTGGTCGATGGAGGGGATCATGATGCGTTTCCGATGTTGGCGAGGTAGGTTTCCGCGGCGCGCTGCGCCATCCGGTCCATCGTCGGGAGAATTCCAGGCGTGGGCGGGATCGTGACTTCGCGGCACAGCACGTAGAGCACGTCGCCCGTTCTGGATCCCTGGCGGAACAGTTTGCGGGCCGCTTTCTTTCCGGTGGCTGATTGCGCCGTCTTGAGGATGAGGACGCCGGTCACATTGCCGTTGCGCCCGCCGTTTTTGGAGGGGATGAATTGCAAGTCCTCTTTGCGGAAGCCGGCGCTGTAAATGCTTCGGGCCCCGCCATGGCCGCGGGGGGCGTTGATGGTGGGGATAGCCAGGTTCCGGATCGGGTTCCCGGTGATTTCCGAGGTGCGCCCCGTGGGGCGAAGCGGCCCGCCCAGATAACCCTGCGTGCCGATCCAGTGAAGACCGATGCCGCGCCAGGCGATGGAGACGCTGACGCCCTCGGTGGTTTCTTCCATGGTCGTGGCGTCCGCCGCGCCGTCGTAGTAGTCCTTGCCCTGCTGGCGCAGGGTTTCCTGAATGAGCAGGCTCAGGGCGACGCCGGACTTGCGGAGGGCGGTTTTGTGCCGGGCCGAGGACGGCTCCATGTCGGCAAACGCCCGGTCAATCTCGGTCTGGTCAATATGGACGGTTACAGCCATTTGGAGGGTAAAACGTAAGGGGTGGGCAGTTCCACGCGGAGGGCTCCGGCGACGTCTTCCACTTTCTTGACGTGCCCGGAGGTAAGGCGCCAGGTGAATTCTCCCTCTTCCTTCCGGGAAACGGGGATATACTGGCGGGAGGACGCGGCGGCCACGTCCGCGGGCCGGGCGTACCAGACGCCTTCCGTTTCGGCAAACAGGCGATCCAGCAGGCGGTCCAGGTAGAGGGCTGCCAGCGTTCCGGCCACGGATCCCCCGGCCGCCGCCAGGCGGAAGGCCTGGGACTGGCGCAAGGGGATCTCTTCCGGGAAATCCCCGGTCAGGAGTTCCGCCAGTTCCGCGTCCGTGTAAGGGCGCGTCCCGTTCGGGTCCGTGTAGGTAAAGGTGGTATTTCCGTCGTTCCCGGTCTTGACGCGCACGGCGTCTTTCAGGATGCGGCGGATCTTGTTCCTGTTGGATTCCGTCACGCCTTTGGCGTTGCTTTCCAGCGTGGCGTTGAAGCTGGCGGGAGCGGGACGGACGCGCGACACGTCCAGCCCCGCCGCGCGGGCTTCTTCGGCGCCCACGGGGGCAATATTCATGCCGGACAGGTAGTCAAAGGGCGGGTAAGGCGTGCCGAACCGCGAAAGGCGGATCCAGATATCGGAAGCCGCCAGCGCATAGCCGACGGTTTCTCCGCGGATGAAGCCGGATGATACCGCTTCCGTGGCTTCTTCTTCCAGACCGGCCCGGGCACGGTTCCAGCGTTCGGCCCAGTAGCGAGGGTCTTCCCTGCCCTGGGAGCGGTAAAATTTGAAGGCGGCCGTGTCGTCGTCCTGCGTCCAGTGGTACCAGTTCCGGTAGCCGTGGGCCATGTCCGCGTTTGTTTCCATGACGACCTGGATGCGGACCCAGGAGGACAAATCCTGAATGCCTCCCTGCCCCGTCGCCGGGGGTCGGTAGCCCTGCTGGCGCAGGGTTTCGCGGATGGCCTGCTGCGCTTCCTCGTAGCTCAAGGCCCCCGAGGCGACCTGGGACGCCTTGTCCTCAAAATCAGACAGGATGACGCCGGGTTCCACCCCGGACACGAAGAAGGCGCGTTCGGCGTAGTCGTTGGCAATCATCTCCATTTGAGCGGCGGTCATCATCGGTAGGTGCTTCGCATGGGGTTGAACCAGGGGCGGCGCGTGTAGCGCGGCATCATGTAGGCGGGATCCGCGGGCGCGGAGCCGTCCACGCTTTCCGGCAGCATGTCCCCTTTGGCGTAGAGTGCCAGCATCGCGTCCGCCGAATCAGCGGCCTTCTGGCGCGTCTCGGTCAGGTTGAGCTGGTAGCGCAGGTAGAGCTGCCGGATGATCAGCGGCCATGCCAGTGACCGCATGCTTTGCGGGATGTCGTACATGCCGCTGTTTTGTAGGGATTGCCGCAGGGCGAGGTTGTTGGCCAGCGCCCCGCGGATGGTCATGCAGACATCGTTGACCGCCTCCATCATGACATCCCGGTAGTCCAGGCTGCGCTGTTCCCCGGCTGTTACCAGGGCATCGCGTTCGGCGGTGTTGAGGCCGAGGAGCCGATCGGCTTCATCGGTGGAAATCGTGGACCACGCGGGAAAGGCGGACATGATGGAGGCGGGGTTGGGGTTAATCGGAGGAGGCCGTCGCGTCGATGCGGACGATGGCGCCTGGGTTGGTCAGCTTGGTCAGCGAGTAGACGCGGTTGGTGACGAGCGTCAAGGCCGGCGTCGGCTTGTATTCGGTGATGACTTCGCGGCGAAGCTTGCCGGAAAGCCCGAAGGTTTTGACGGCGGAGGCATCGAACTGCGTCGGGGAGTCTTCTTTGTACAGGACGTAGACTTCATTTTCCATGATCGTCTTCGCGTCGCCGGAAGCGTCGCGGTACGGCATGGACGCGATGTAAATATCCCGGATAGGACGGATCAGAGCCATGCGAAGAAGGTCTTCGTTGAACAGGCCGACGCTGTTGAAGGAAACCACCTGACGCGCGAGCGTGTTGGAGCGAAGCAGCTGCCATGCGTTGATGCCGAAGACAATCGTGTTCGGCATGTGTCCGGTTGCGGCATTGATGGACATGATCGCCTGGTCCAGATCCGCCAACGGGTTTTTCTGCTGGTTGGCCCAGTCACCCATCCCGGAAGCGGCCGGAAGCTGGCTCATCAGAAGCTTGGCGCGTTCGTATTCGTATGACGTTACAAACTGGGATTCGATGAGTTTGTATTCCGCCAGGGTGATGGCCTGCGCCTTTTCCCGGTTGACGCCCAGCAAGGCGTCAGGGATGGGCAGCGTCAAGCCGTAACCCTGAAGGGTGTCGGTTTCGTTTCTGCCGCGCAGGACGGTCTGGCGGGGAGGTTCGCCCGGTCCCACCTGGATGGGCTGGACGGTGAAGGCCGATTCCGTGTCCCAGACCTTGTACTGGAAATTCAGGTCATAGACCGGGACGATCGGAGCGATGCGGCTGATGATGGAGTTCTCTTCGGTGTTGCCGGACCCCGCGGAATAGGAGGTCAGGACATCGGTGAACTGAACGGCGGAGCAAAATGGAGTAGCCCTTGTTCTTGGTCTTTCTTTTGGTTAGGGTTAATAGTTAGGCTGCGGCAACCTGGTAGGACGGGACGAATCCGATTTCCACAAGGCCCTTTTCCCACTTGGCATGAATAACGCGGGCATAGACGGTTTCTCCGCTGGCGGCGGCCTTCCATGTCCCGTTGGCCGTGATGGTGACGGGCGTTCCGGAGTTGATGGTTCCGGGCGTGTCGGATAGAGCCACCTTGATGAGGCCGGCATACATGCCGACGAGCGCGGCGACGCAGGTCCCCTTGTTGGGCTGTCCCTGCAGGACGACGCCGAGCAGCTGCTCCTGCGTGGGGATAGCGGACAACGGAGTTCCGACAAATTCAGGGATGTCGGGATTTGCGGTCAGCGCCACGACGGTTCCTTCCTGTCCGCACAGGTCAACGCCTTCCGGGGCGTTGAAATAGACGATGGCGCTTTTCTGGGTTACGTTGAGTGATGGCATTGGGTTTGATCAGGTTGAATAATTAACGTTGGGCGGAGACGATGAAGCCCTCTTCGGTCGCCTTCTGGTAGGCGTCGTATCGCTTCATTCCTCCCTTCATGAGTTCGTTCACGCGGTTGTTGAATGCGTCAATGGATTCCTTCTTGCGGAACGGATCAGGGGGATTCAGAGTCACGCGGCGGTTCAGAGGCGTCCTTTGCGGAAGCTTCTTCTGCTCCGGCTGCTCCTGTTTCTGTGGTGCCGCCTGGCGGTTGAGGGCGCGGACAAAGGCATCCAGCGCGGAGGGGCTTTCCCGGAGCGAGTTTTTCAGCTCTTCCCGGCGTTCTTCCTTGAATTCCTCGCGTTCTTCCTCGTCCAGCGCGTTTTCGTACATGCTGACGGCGTCGTCCACTTCGGCGTTCACGCGGTCTTTCTCACGCTTTTCCAAATCGAAAAGGTGATCAACACGTTCCAGGATCTCCTTGAGCATTTTATCAGTTCCATCGAATTCGATGTCCGCTTTGTCAAGGATGCTATCAAGCAAAATATCTCTTTGCCTGCTTAGTTCCTCGGACGGATGGTATCTATCGTCGTTTTCCATATTGGTGTTCTGGGTTGTTTCCCCCTCTTCGGGGCTTTTGGGTTCGCCCCCGGCCTCGTCTACAGAGGCGGGGGAAGTCTGTCGGTTGACCAGCGGCCGCTTTCCTTTGATGCGGGGCCGGTTGGTCAGGGCAAAGCCAGTCAGGCGCGACGGGCGGTAGACCCCGTCCGTCAAGGTCATGCCTTCGCCATATTCCGTGGATGACTGCGTGTATTCCTTGTCCTGAAGCATTTGCAGGCCGCGCGGCGTCCATTCGATGAAACCGTAGAGTTCCAGCGTTCCGGAAGGGTCGCGGTAGGTGTCCAGCCTCTTGAGCCATCCGAGGGCCCGAGTATCGCGGGAAAGGTCGTGGCTCAGGTGGTCTCCGTCGATGAGCATGCCCGGCCCGTCAAAGGTGCGGGCGTTGAAGTCGTCCACCATGTCCTGGACGGCCTGCTCGTCGATGCGCAGAACGGCGGGTCCTTCGCCATAGTCGACGTCATGGTCTCCGCTCTTCTCGACGTGGAACCAGCCGTTGGCGGGTCGGGACAGGTCATTGATTTGTTTCGTACTGATCATCGGTAAATCCTTTCATGAGGCCGGCGTAAATCATTTGCTGAAGCTGCTCGTAGGCGTCGGGCGGAATGAGCGCTTTTTCCGGTTCCCTGTTGGACGCCGTCACCGGAACGGGTTCCTGCGTGTCCTCGATGGACATGCCTATCTTTTCTTCGATTTCGGTTTTCTCGGGGCGGACGCCTCCGTCCGCAAGCGCGGCGATTTCCTCGGCCTTCTGCAGCGGCGTCTGGACGGTGTCAAAGGTGATGTGGAGGCGGGCCAGCGGTTCGCCGTCTCCCAGGACAAGCGGGCTGATGGCGGTGTTAAAAGCTTCGGCTACTTTGGAGCAGACCGCGGAGACAACCGAATTCCAGCTGTCCGTGTGCGCTCCCCCGGCCAGCGTTCCGGAGCCTGATTCATTCAGGACGGTCAGGGTTCCGGCCATCACAAACCGCACCTGGTCCTTATCGGCCATGTTGATGCGGGAAAGAAAATAGTTTTCGTTGATGTTGGACGCCTTGAGCGGTTCCGCAGTGCAGCCGGGAGGAAGCACGATGGAGGCGCCGGATTTAAGCTGCTCGCAGGCCCGTTCCAGCGCGTCCATGACGGCGGCGCTCGCGTCCTTGGGCGCCGTGATGATGGCCGGGGCGCTTCCGTAGCGGTCCATATGATTGTCCCATGTGATTTTCGCGTGGTTGCGCTCAAAGGAGGCGCGGGTTGCCGGGAAAAGAATGGGGTTCCGGTGCTCCATCACGACGAGCGTTTCTTCTTCCACGCTTTCCCCTGTGTCGACCCCAATGTAGCACTGGGGGTTGAACTGCCATTCATTCAGCGCGCCGGGGCGGACCCAATAGCGTTGGGGGATGAATTCAAACCGGCGGCCCCAGGCGTCCTCAATGTATTGGAGATGGGCGTAACCGTAAAACATGGCGGAAGCCAGCTGTCCAAAGGCCTGTTGAAGTCCGGTGACGGAGTGATAGAATTCTTCCAGCGCGTTCTGCTGACGCTTGGATTCTGGGCTGTCGTCCGCGGCGTCAATCTTCCATCCCTGCATGGAAACGCTTTCAATGAGCCGGGAGTAGAGCATGCCCAGCAGCCCGTCCGAGTAGATGACCTCGTCCCAGATGAGCATCTGGCGGGCAAAGGCTCCACGCCGCGCTTCGTTCCGGGCGTCAATCAGGGTTTGCAGGTCGGCGCCCTGTAACGGATCCCAATATTCGTACCATTGAGGCTGGTTAGGCTTCCGGCTCTGTTCTGTCAGGGCTCGCCGGGCGAGATCCGTTTCAAGCTCCTTGATTCTGGTCTCCTGTTGGGCTACCAGCTTCGGGGCGTTGAGGATATTTTTGACGGCGTTAAACCTGAGGCAAAGAAAAGGTGGTTGCAGGGGAAGGAGTTGGACCTTCGATTCAGGGACAGGAACCCCGCGTGATACCGTTTCACCACCCTGCGATTAATTACATATCTTCATATATTGATACGTTGATATATTGTCAACCCTAATATCTCCCGTAAGCGCGTTTTGATGACACGGGCCGGGCGTACCAGGCTCCCAGCGTCCGCGCCAGTCCGCTGTTCCGGCGCGCGTGCCAGGCCATCACAAGGGCGTCGGCCCGGTCGGGGGAACGAACGCCCCGCTTTGCCATATCTTCCTTGCTTTCAATGCGGACGCGGCCTATTGCATCCGTCTGGAGCCGCGGCGCGACCAGCTGTTCAATCGTGTCCTCGTCAATGTCGAGGATGAGTTCTTTTTCCTCAATGGCGCGCGCCAGGGCCCGCCATGCCTGGGCTCGCAGATTGACAAAGGCTTGTGTGTCATCCGCCGGAAACCCGCCGCGGTAGGAGTGCACCGGAAAGCCCTCGGCGCGGAAGTCATCAATGATGGGGAGCCCTAGGCCGTCGCCGTCGGCAAAGATGCGGTCGGCAGAGATGCCGAGTTCGGCGGCCTTCCGGCGGAAACGTCCGCGCGCTCCTACGGTGTCCGGGTCGGACCAGTGGTCGGCGATGAAAAAACGGTTGCCCTGCCCGGCCGCAAAGACGTTTTCATCGCCTCCCGCGGCAAAGTCGAAGCCGCCGCAGGTCTCTCCGGTGTCCAGGAAGGGAGGCGGGTTGTTGACCAGCTCCATGAGAGCGCGGCGGGAAATGACGGATTGTCCGTCAAGGTCGGTGAATTCACCAAGGATGGCCGAGCGGTAGAAGGAGGACTGCTCACCATATTCTTTCTTCAGGCGTTCGGCCTTGCCCGGGTCGTTGATTTCAATGTGCGGGCAATCCTCGTATTTGACGCGGATTTTGTAGTAGAGCGATGAATTTTTGTGAAAGCAGTCGTAGAAGGTGCCGGAATCGGCGCCCGGCGACGAGGTGATGAACGCGTGAAAGAGCGTGCAGCGGGAAACGGCGGTGAAGATGGAGTCCGGAATGGTTTTGGACTCGTCCAGGACGTAAAAGACAGGATCCACGTCGGGCGAGATTTTTGGATGCCATCCTTCCGCACGTCCCGCGTTGTCGGTGGAGAAACCCACGGCAAAGCCTCCCTCCGGCGTGCGGATCTCCGTCTTGTTGAAGGTCCAGCCGGAAAAGAAAGGATTGTCCATGTAGCGGCGGAGCGCGGGAAAGAGCTGCTTTTCCACCTGCATCCACGATGAGGACGTAACGGGGACCTGTCCCCGCGGAAAACAGGTGAGAAAGTACAGGATGGCGGGAGCGATGCAGTTGCTCGTCTTGCCGGAGCCGTTAGGAGCGACCAGGGCCACGCTTTTCCCTCCCAGGGTCAGCTTGCCGAGAGACAACGCCTTGATGGCCTCAACCTGCCAGGGATAGGGGTCGAGGCGAAGGATATGGCGCAGAAAGAAGCTGACGGGTAACCGTGTCCTGCGGGTTAGGGATGGAGTTTGCCGGCGATGGTTTCCAGCGCGGTTTTCTCGTCTTCCTGCAGCTGGGCGAGCTGCTCAGGGTCCAGCGTGATTTTCCGTTCCAGCGGCGCCCCGGGAACGCCGGCGACGTCCTGACGGACCCGGTCTCCGAATTTATCAGGAGCGAAGCGGGCGGCGACTTTCAGCCGGGTTTCAATGGCGAGCTTCTTCGCGGCGACGGAGGCGGAGCCGCATTCCGGGTCAAGGGCGACTTTCGCGGCTTCGTCGGCCAGCTCCTGGCAGGCGTCAATCATAGCTTCCGACTGCGCTTCCCGCGCGCGTTGAATGAGTTTGGAAAACTCCGGCTTTGTTTCACGCCAGTTCCAGACCGTCCAGACCTCCGGCATGTGGTCATCGGAGCAGATGGATTTCATGGTTTCACCGTCGGCCAGGCGGGAGGCTATCTCGGCAGCCAGTTCCTCTGTGTAGAGGCTCGGCCGCCCCGGTTTTCTTTTGGTGGTAGGTTTCTTTTTCCTGCGGTTCCATCATAGGAGATAACGGATATTCAAATCAAGCGCGTTGTTTGTTCTTGATTCGGGGCGCGTGTGTCCCAAACTTTGGTCGAGATGAAACAATGTCCCATCTGCGGAAAGGATGTTCCTCCGCGCGCGGGCAAGCGCGACAGCGTGTACTGTTCCCGGGCCTGCCTCCAGGCTCACTATGCGGAGGCCTGGGAAACGCTCACATGCCCTGTGTGCGGGAACGTATTCCGGGCCCAAAAACTGTGGCGCCGTCAATACTGCTCTGCGGAGTGCGCCAACCGCGCCCAGCGAGGGAGGAAAATCACGTCCGCAGCGTTTTTGGAGGCCTGCCGTCATCGTGGCGTTTGGGGACCTCGCAAGCATCCGAGGACCGGGAAATTTGAGACGAATTGCCACGCCAAAGTCTGGCGGGTGGAGTCGCCGGAAGGAGAAGAGGTAACGGCACGCAATCTCAAGCTGTACATGGTCACCCGTTTTGGCGAAACCGAAGGCAAAAAGATTTATAAACTCTTGACCTGCGCCGCCTCCCGTTTCCGCAAATCTGGGAGAGGCACGGGGGCCGGATGGCGGATTCTGGAAGCTCCATCCGTCCCGGAATAAAAAAGGGGCGGCTTCGAAAAAAACCGCCCCTTTTTAAGGGAAATGGGCGTTGCCGCCCGGATGATCTTGCGATCGTTTTAATCCACAGCCCCGAAGGGCTGAACGTTCAGAAAGAACGCCTCCTCCTATCATTTTTTGATGGAGGACGACAACGAAAAAAATCTTCTTTTTTCATTTTTTCTCTTGCAATACTAAACAATGTTTAGTATATTGACCTTGTTGACGGGAGGTAAGGGACCGAACGAAGACACAATCCAAAACCAAATCAGAAAGAACAAGACAATGACTAAAAACGAATTAACAGAAATTCTCCAACTGCACGAAATGTGGCTGAACGAGGAAGAAGGCGGCGCTCAGGCCAAATTTGAAGACCTCGACCTCAGGGGGCTCGACTTTAGGGGTGCTAACTTAATCAAGGCTGACTTTAAGGACGCCGACTGTTCCGGAGTTGATTTCACAGGGGCCGACTTGAGATGTGCCGATTTCACCGGGGCCAATCTAACCGGGGCCGATTTCGCCGGGGCCAATCTGAAATGGGCCAATTTTTACAAGGCCCATGTAACCGGAGCCAGATTTAACGGGGCTATCATAGACTGCGCCGACTTTAGGTGGGCCCGCGGGATTGTCGACCTGACCGGAGAGAAAACAGAAACACAATCCAAAAGAAAGACCAAGAAAATGAACGACAACAAAATCATCACCACGGAAGACGGCGAAGAAATCAATCTGAGCGCGCTTGAACGCGAATTCGGCAGCTATGATTTTGAAGGACACACCTACTATGCTGCTCGCCAAATGGAATTAACCAATCGTCTTTTTGCCGGATGCTACAACGATGCGGAAGAAGGAGAGGAATACATCTCTGAATACTCCGCGCCCGGATATGACGAAAACGGCAACCCCGTGGAAATCTTCATGACTTTCACGCAGGTGAAAGGTGAAGAGATAGACCCGGAAAACCTTAACTGGTTCCAGGACTCCGACCGCGTTGAAGCCCTCTAACCATGATTCCAGGGCGGTGCATGCCGCCCTGGCACAGCTATGACTATTCAAGAATTTGTTGATTGGGTGCAGTCCAGATACCATTTGCGATCCAAAACATCCGCTGTCAAAAAGGCTGCGCAAATGTTGCGTGTGACGGAAATGGCGGTATGGCAATGGTTGAGAGGATCCAGACAAACGAGCCCGTCTATGGAGCTGCTGATGGAGCTGATCACCCGTCACGGATTGCCCGACGAATAGACCTATACGAGATTCCAGGGTATACGAGATTCCAGGGGGATGTTCACCCCCCCAGTCCCAATTCTTTTCTCCAATTCTTCAATTCTACTGCGGCTTCTTCGGCGGTCACAACGGGACCTTCCGGCTGTTGCGGGGCTTGTTCTGTTTTCAGCTTCTTCCGAGCGGATGCCGGCTTCCATCGCGTCTCTTTGGCCCAGCGGTCCGCGTGGGTGAGCACATCCCCGAAGCACTCCCAAAACTTCTTGCGGCTGTCCGGCCTCCAAAAAGCTTTCTTCTTGCAGTCCTCCGTCAGTCCGGACGCGTAATAATCCCTCAACATCTCCATATCCCTTGGCGTCACCCGTCCCTGTGCGGAACAGTAAGCCTCAAGCGCGGCTGCCTGCTCAATGGCGGTTGGCATTGTCCGGGACCATGAAGGGTTGATTTCCAAACAGGCAGCCATGAACCTGGCGGCACTAGGAGAAGCCCCCAGATCCGCGTGATTGTCGGCGCAGCGCATCCCCCGGACGTCGTTCAGGCGTTCCCGGTTCGGGAAAGACTGGGCAGGCAGCACAGGAGCAGCGGGCGCTTCTTCCCCCGGTGTACTGTCCACCGTAGTAGTTTCTCCCCCTATATTCCTTTCTTCCTTTCTTTCTTTCTTCCGGTTTTGGATGTTGGCCCCTACATTGGTTCCTATTTCGGTTCCTACGTCGGTTAATTCAGAAACCAACGTAGGTTTCTCTTCGGTTTCCATGTCGGTTTCAACATGGGTTTTCTTGGGGCGCCCTCCGAGCTTGCCATTTTCGCGGGCAATAACTCGCTTTCGCTCAAGAAGCTCTTGTACGCCTCCGGGGTAGCCAAAAACAACAAGGTTGTCTCCGTCGAAGTGGTAAAGTTCCCCGCCGTTCATGACTTCCTTGTCCATCACCCCGCAGGTCTGCATCCAGCGGCGCATGCCCCAGGAGCGGCACCCCTCAATGATTCCGCCGTTCTCTTGGGTGCAGCACCACGCCAACAGGGCAATCCATGTAGCGCGCTGGATTGGTTCAGCTCCGATGAATTCAGGGCTGGAAAACAAGGCTGTTGGGATGTTCATGTATTCCATATCAAAAAAGCGTCAGTTGGGGGTTGTAGATTTCATAAAGACCAGGAAGACGGTCTTCCCGCGGCG
>ENA-UOJG01001414-UOJG01001414.1-human-gut-metagenome-genome-assembly--contig:-C47-NODE-1414-length-25313-cov-7.734658_pt1 | contig 25313 bp, 22 predicted proteins | sample MGYA00242340_ERZ723887 | MGnify/ENA metagenome assembly ERZ723887 | reverse complement strand
ACCAGTGGCGGCTTTCCCCGAAACGGAGCTATTCGCCAAAAGCATTCGCCAAATCATTTTTGGAATATCAACACGGCTATTGCGTCTTTTGGCAAGATTACTTCGGCCGAGTCTCCGCCGCCCGAGACTTTGCAGCCGCCAACTTCCCCGCTCTCGGCGAATTTGAATCCGGGGACTCTGAAGCCCGTTTTCATAGAGTCCGCCGACGACTGCGAGACTGCCACAGCGAGCTTGTCGCCCGCCGTAAACACGGAATATTCCGCTCGGGGATTCGAGCACTCGGCCAAATCGGTTCCGCGGAAAGAGCCGTTGAGAATCAGCCCGCGGTATTTGTCGCGCAGGGCGCCGACCTCCTTTAAATACGCCTGATAGTTAGGCGCCTCGGCGAGGGTGGCGCGGCAGCGGTATATTTCGGCGTCGGTCCGCCAGCCGCGGAGGACGGCGAGGTTTACCCTGCGCTTGACGTCGGTGTCGTCGCGGATGTCCCTGTCGGTCGTGCGCGTTTCGGGGAATATGTACTGGAAGAGCGGGACGAAATCCGTGCGCGGCACGCCGTAATCGTCCTTGAACGAAATCCAAGTGTAGACGCCGACATTGTGCACGTAATCCGCATAGTCGGACGTGCAGTCCGTCAGCCATTCTATTCCGAAAGTCGCGTCGGGATTTTTGGACTTTATGTGTTCGCGGAGCTTTTCAAGCATTTTGCGCTTGGCGCCCATCACCTCCATGAAAGGGACTTCGTGTCCGTGCGACTCGTCCCAGCAGACCTGGCTCATGAATCCGAGCTGGTCGAAGAACACGCCGTCGGCGCCCATTCCGAGCGCGCGGTCGGCGAGGTTTTTGAGGACTTCGAGCCACTCGGCGGACGACGGGCAGGCGGTGACGAAAGTCTTGTTGCCGAAAGTCCGCAGCGCCGTGCCCGCCCCTCCGAACTTGTAGCGTTCTATGTGCTCGCTCCCGCCCGGAACCTTGACGCTTATCTTGCGTCCGAGCTTCTTGTGGAAATCCGTGGCGGCGTCTATGAGCTGTCCGTTGTAATATATTATCACTTTCCCGCCGCCCTTTTTAAATTCGGCGATCGCCTTTTTGAGAGCCTCGTCGCCGCCCTGCTCCGCTTCGGGAGAGTAGTGCGGGTATCCCGCGTCGTGCCCCTCCTTAAACCAGCCGAACAAAAAGAGGGTGTCGATGTCCGCCGCAAGCCCGTCTTTGAGAATTTTCGGGAAGTCGGAATATTTGAAAAACCGCTTTCCGTACTGGTGGCGCGCAATGAGCCTCTGCCAGCCGTTGGACGACAAAAGCGAATCTGCGGGCTTGAACGGCTTGCGCCATGCGCCCGCCCATTTTGCGTAAAATTTTGCGCCGTCCTCCCACCTGTCAACGGGCGCGAGCGCATAGGCGGGATATTCCTCGGACTCCCCTGGTTTGAGAAACGGATATTTCACAAATCCCGCGTCGATTTCGCGCTCCCTTTTGCCGTCAACCGCCCTTCCGCGGAACAGGTGCAGGGTTTTTTGAAAGGAATCGTCGTAGCTTGCCATATAGAGCGCGCCCTTCTCCTTCGGGCGTTCGATGAAAAAGCAGTTGAGCGCAAGCACCCCCGGATAGACCTCCGAGCGTTCGACGGCGTTGTAGTCCTCCGCCATATAGCCGGTCTTGGCGCCCTCCACCCACTTGCGCAGGCTCTGCCCTCCGCGCGCGGCGTAGGCCCCGCCCGACCGCGACCAAATGGCTCTGGAATTTTCGGCCTCGGGAATGTTTTTTATCAACGGGAACTGGAACTCGCGCAAAACGAGGTCTTTTGAGGCGTTTTTCACCGTCGGTTTCAGCAAAACCTGCCCGCCGTCGAGGGAACATTCGATTTTGACGGGGAATTGCCCGCCGTATTCGAGCAGGATTTTGTCGGAGGATGGTTTCGAGATTTTGAGCGGCGCGTCGGAGGGCAGCCACTCGTTTTCGAGCGAATCTCCGCGCGAATATATGGCGCGCCAAAGATCTCCGCCGCCGGCGTATTCCGCGCCGGAAACCTTGTTTTTCAGCGAGGAAAGCCTCCCGTTTTCGTCGAGCTCGAATTTTACCGAACCGTTTTCGAGAGAGTATCTTTCCCCTCCCCAAACCTGCCCGAACGCGGAAAGCGCGAGGGCCGACATTGCGTATATGGCATATCTATGCATAACGCGGCACACAATACGTTTGCGCAAGCGCGCTGTAAAGCCGATTTTTCACATCAGACGGCCCGCGGGAATCCCATCGCATTGCCCGTCCCCCCCCTCCCCCGCGCGGATTTCCCAAAATATTTTCCTTCTCCGCCGGCTTTTTCCGGAACCCGTACATGCGCGGGGTGTCGTTATCATATGGCGGAATGAGCCGCCGAAACGAACCCACAAACATCATGGACAGAAAAAAAAGCGTCGAGCTGCTGAACAAGGCCGTGGCGGAGGAACTCCTCTCGGTCCACCAATACATGTACTACCACTTTCATTGCGACGACCGCGGATACGAGCCGCTCGCCGCGATTTTCAAGCGAATATCTATAGCCGAAATGATCCACGTCGAAAAGCTTGCCGAAAGAATACTCTTCCTCAAAGGCGACGTCGCGATGAAGCTTGCCGGCCCCGTAAAGCCCGTAAAGCTCGAAAACCTCAAAAAGGTTGAGGAGATGCTCGCGGTCGCCCGCGGCCTTGAAGACGAGAGCGTCGCGGACTACAACAAGTGGGCGAACCTCGCGGCGTCCTATGCCGACAGCGGCACCAAGACGCTGTTTGAAAGCATAATAAAAGAGGAGGAAGACCACTACGACATTTTCGACACGGAGCTCGACAACCTCGCCACTTTCGGGGATTCCTACCTGTCCTTGCAGGCCATCGACCGCAGCAAGGCTTCCGGAAGCGCAAACTCCGGCCCGAACGGGGGCTGAAAAATTTCCTCCAATTTATATGGATATCAGGAGGGGGCTGCGGGGCGTTTTGCGCCGACGGCTCCCTTTTTTTGTTGCAACGCGCCCAACAGCGCAATTTAACGAAATCGCAATGGAGAACAAAAAGGCCTTTTTCAACCACTTCAATATCAACGTATCCGACATTGAAAAGAGCGCGGACTTCTACGGGCGCGCGCTCGGGCTCAAAAAAGTCGGCGCAATAGACTCTCCCGACGGGTCGTTTAGAATAGCGTACCTCGGGGACGGCGAGACCTCATTCAGGCTCGAGCTCACATGGCTGAGGGACAAGGAGGGCAAATACGACCTCGGCGACAACGAGAGCCACCTGTGCATGACCGTCCGCGGGGACTACGGCAAATGGCGGGAATTCCACAAAAAAATGGGCTGCGTGTGCTTTGAAAACTTCGACATGGATTTGTATTTTATCGAAGACCCCGACGGCTACTGGATTGAAATCCTTTCCGAAAGCCGCAAATAGGCCGCGCGGAACTCCCCATAGAGCGCGGCGGCGAAAACCGCGCCCTTGCCGCGCGTTTTTCTCTTGAAAACGCGCGCGGGCAAAATTAGGTTTTCGAAAAAGCGCCGCGTATGCGCGCTTTGCGCCAAAACCTAATTTTTGCCATGACGACAAATATCCGCCTACTTTCCGCAGCCGCCGTGCCGATTGCCTTCGCCGCGGCGCTCTCCGCCGCCGACATAACCATTTTCGACGGAGCAAAAAATACCGGCACGCCCTCGCAAAAACTCAAAAGGCAGGACGGGGCCGTAATCGTAGAAGGCAAGGGCGTTGAATTCGACGGAAACTGGGACCTCTCTAAAAATCTCGACTTCAAATTCGACGTGGAAAACCTATCCAAAACGGATTTGATGAGGCTCAAGCTCGAAATATACGACGCCAATGCAAAGACCACCGACTTCCTCCAAACGGGAACGGTGGAGCTCATTCCAGGCGAGAGAAGGACTTTCGCATACAAGCACCCGCGCCCGCTGAAACATCCGGAGGTCGCGGCAAAAATCAAGGGAATGCGCGCAAGCCCTTTCGGGGGCGGCGACAGGTCGAGCCTGCCTGTCGACTATTCGAAGATATTAAAGGTCAAACTGCTCAAACAGAGCGGCGCCCCTTTCAAACTCTATTCCCTTACCGCCGCCGAGCACGACCCCGCCGACGTTCCCGCATGGTTCAACATGTCCGAAAAGGAATTTTTCCCGTTTGTGGACAAATACGGGCAGTTCAAATTCAGGGAATGGCCGGGCAAGGCGCGCTTTGACGGCGACTTCAAGGCAGCCGCCGAAAAGGAGCGGAAAGAGCTCGCGGAAAATCCGGGCCCCGTCAACCGCGACAGGTTCGGGGGCTGGACGGCGGGCGGAAAGCGCGAGGCCACGGGGCATTTCAGAACCGAAAAAATCGGCGGCAAATGGTGGCTCGTGGATCCCGACGGAAACCTCTTCTGGTCGCACGGAGTGGTGAGAGTGACGCCCTCGTCCGCCATAACGCCGCTCGACGGCAGAAAATTCTACTTTGAAAACCTCCCCCAAAAGGACGACCCGTTCGCCCTCTTCTATACAACGAAAGACGAGCTCCTCGTCCCCCACTACCAAAAGCGGGGAATCAAGGAGACCTACGACTTCTCCGCCGCGAACATTTTCAGGAAATACGGAGACAACTGGCGCGACAAATACGCCGAAATCGCCCACAAACGCCTGCGCAGCTGGGGGCTCAACACCATAGCCAACAGCTCCGACAGCTCGATTTTCTTGCAGCGCAAGACTCCCTACATCGAAAGGTTCGAGGTGAAAGGCCCCGCCCTCGCCAACTCCGACGGCTGGTGGTGGCCGTTCCGCGACCCGTTCGCCAAGGAGTTCCGCGAAGACGTGAAGAAAAATCTCAAAGAGCGCAAAGAGCAGCTCAACGACCCGTGGTGCATAGGGTTTTTCGTGGACAATGAGCTCCACTGGGGCGGACCGGAGGATTTGGCAAAATGCGCTCTCGCCTCGCCCGCCGACATGCCGGCAAAAAAGGCGTTCGCGGAAGATTTGAAGAAAAAGTATTCCGGCGACATAAAAAAGCTCAACGAGGCGTGGAAAACGTCGTACTCCGACTGGAACGACTTTCTTGCGAAAACCGAAGTCCCCAAGGGGGCGGACTCGTCCGACCTGAAAGACTTCACCTCCAAAATATCCGAAGAATACTTCAAGGCGATCCGCGACGAGCTCAAGGCTCTCGCCCCGAACAAGCTTTACATGGGCTGCCGCTTTGCGGGCGGCGCCAACGAGATGGCGATCAAGGCAGCCTCGAAATATTGCGACGTCATAAGCTACAACCTGTACCGCGACCACTTGAAAGGCTTCAAACTCCCCAAGGGCATAGACAAGCCCGTGATGGTCGGGGAATGGCACTTCGGCTCCACCGACCGCGGCCCCTTCCACCCGTCGCTCATAATGAAGGCCGATCAGAACGCGCGCGCGCAAGCGTATTACGACTACGCAAAATCCGCCCTCGAAAACCCCGCGATAGTCGGAATCCATTGGCACCAGTTCTCCGACCAGGCGGTGACGGGCAGATTCGACGGCGAGAACTTCCAAGTCGGCCTCACCGACGTGTGCGACAACCCCTACCCCGAGACCATATCAAAGGTCAGGGAAATCGGCTATAAGATGTACGACGTTAGAAACAAGGCGAAAGCAGAATAGGACGGATTCGCCGCAGAATTTGAATCCTTCGAAAGCCGGCGCGTTTGCGCGGGCTTTTGCTTTTGCCGAAAGCCTCGGAAAAATTAAATAATCCGCGGCGGCGCCCTGCCGCGGGGGCGAATGGGGCGCGGCGGCACAAGCAAAGGAAAGCCCTCCGTCTCCGCCCCTCCCTCCGAAACCGCGGATTGCCCGCGGCGCTCCGAGCACAAAAAAAGCCCCGCGCATTGCGGGGCGAAACGACAAAGGCGCATCGCCGCAGCACGCGGCAATGCGCGCATTAAAATTCAAAGCCTATCTGCGCTGAAATCACGTGTATGTGGGCGTAGTAGTCGCCCTTGAGCGTAGTGGGCATCGGAAGCGATTCGGTTCTGTCCATCGAGCTGTCCAAGACAAATATGTAGGAGTACGCCAAATCGAAAGACACGTTGCCGATTTTATAGCCTATGCCGCAGCTTGCCCAAATTCTGTCGGAGCACGGAATGCGCGAGGTGCGGTTCTTGGCCCCCTTTACGGGGCTTTCGTCGTAGGCCGCGCCTATGCGTATGGTGAGGTTTTCGATTTCCTCGGGGTAGTAGTGGAAGCCGAGCGCCACGCGGGAGGAATCCTCCCAGTTTTCGGGAATGCTGACGGTGCCCGCGGTACTGCCCTCTATCGTCACATTCTCGAACGCCGACCATCGGGTGTAGGCGTATTCAGCCATAACCGCGAACTCGCGGAAAGAGCCGCGCAGACGCTGGTATATGCCGACGGTGAAAGTGTCGGGCATGTACATGTCGGCGGAGATGTCGGCGCGCAGAACGTCGTTGAGGTGCTCGCCGCCCGTGAGAGTGTGCGAAACCTGGCTCCTCCACGAAAACCCGAAGCGGCCGTCCTCGGCGTACCGTATCGTAAAGCCCAAATTGCCGCCGACGCTCCAGCTCTGGCCGGTGTAGTCGAGCGTTCCCATGCCGGGAATGTAGCTTGCGAGCGTGCAGTAGGCGAACTGCGCGCTCACGCCGCCGCCGACGGAAAACCAGTCGTTAACCTTGTACGCAAACCCCGGGTTGATGTCGGTCGTGTAAAGGTAGCTGCGCGTGCCCTGCATTCTGCCGAACCAATCCCCGTTGTACTTGGATTCAAGGCCGTATGGGGCGGTCACCGAGAGGGTTCCGTAAAGGTCCTCCGTAAACCTGTGGACGACGTAGAAATTCGGGACAACCTCGTTCGTTCCGCATGAGCCCTCGCTGTTCGGCCCCATGAGGGCGGACGGAGTCGAGCCCCTGTCGTTGACGCAGAGGGTCGGGAGGACGAGGGATACGACGGAGTCCGTGCGCGTCATGCCGACTTCGAGCGGCATAAAGCACGCCGCCGACGGATTCCAGAACGCGGCGGAAGCGTCGTTATTGGCGTTGACGGTGGCTCCCGCCATGGCGTTGCCCATGTTGGCGGCGCCCTGCTCTATTATCTGGTAGCCGGCGCCGAACGCCGAAGCCGCCGCGAAAACCGATGACGCGGCGAAAAGTGTCGTTAAGTTTTTCATAATTTACGGGAATGAACTGATGAGAAATGAACGCGCGTTCATTGTCAAATAAAAAAATGAATGAACGTTCATTCACCGCGGCGCCTCCCCGATTCTTCCTTCGCCAACATGCGAAAATTCCGGCATTTTGGGAATGGCCAACCGTCCTCAATCCGCCGGACGGCGGACGCATACCTTCAACTTCCCAGCCGCGCGCAGGGCGGCAATGGGGCAAGGCGGCCCAACGCAAATTTTCGCGAAAAATTCCCGCGCACGCATCAAATCAAAAAAATCCCAGGGGCGGCGCCCATGACATTCCAGCTTCCGTGCGCATTTTTCCTTCCGTATCGCTTTCCCGCGCCCATTCTCAACCCGCCGCCGAGCCGGTAGATAAAATTCGCCTTGCCTTGCGCCGGCCTTTTGGGGATTATTCGCATTAAAAAAATCCGGCATGTCCCAGACTACGCGCGACAAAATTTTGAAGACGACTTTCCTGCTGCTCCTAGAAAAGGGGTACGACAGGGTTCTCGTGAGCGACATTCAGGACAGGCTCGGAATTTCGCGCGGGCTGATGTACAGGTATTTCAAGAGCAAGTCGGAGCTCTTTTTTGAGGCGTGCCGGAAATATTTTTACGACAAATTTTTTCCGGAGCTCGACTACGACAAGATAACGCTCGCCGAATTTTTCCGCAACGCGGAAAAGGCGGTCGGCTCCATGACGAACATCGACGGCGAAGAGGTCGACATCCTGAAATACAACACCCTCTATTCGGCGATGATCCAGTGCGAGCCCAAATTCAAGCGCGAGGCGCAGGCGGAATTCGACAAGGCGCGCAAGGTGATTCGCAACGCGATAAAAAGGGGCGAAATAAAAAAGCTTCCGGAAAATTTCATAGGGGCGACGATTCTCGCCATATTCGGGCGCACGAGCTACATCACCCAGACGCCGTCGAACTCCTACGTTTGCAAGAGAATCCTCGAGGACATCGGCCAGTTCTACCGACTGATAAGGCGCAAATAGCGCGCATCCGCCGCTTATAGGCGGGCGAATTCGCCGCCCGCAGGTTTACTGTTAACTAAAAAAGGCGAAAATTCTTCTTTTCCAAAAATGAGGCTTTTCGTATATAGGAATTATTATGGAAATCAATACTACACATACCCCTCATGCGTCTGGCATACTGGCAGTTATGGCATTTGCCGCAGCCGCCTCCATCGCGCCGCAAGCCGGAGCGCAATCGCAAAACCTCTACTTCAACGACATCTCCGACAACGATTCGTCGTACATAAACAATCCCGCAAACTGGTTTGCGAACCCCGAAAAAACCGCCCCCTTTGAAGGCTCCCTCGACGGCTCGCAAGACGCATACATTTCGGCGTCCGGAACGCTCACCACAAAAATAGCGGCGCACTCGACCCCGATGTTCAACAACCTGAACTATTCGCTTACGCAATTCAACGCCGGCGGAGACTTCATAATATTCGGAAACGACACGATTCTGCAAACATCCGGAAACCTGGTCACAAACTTCACTCTGTCTCCGGAGTCCGCAACATCCTACGGGGCGCAGCTGACGCAAAAAATTACGATGTGGAGCAATGCCCAAATGCGCGTCGGCGGAGATTGGCTCATCAACGTCGACAGAAACGGCTCACCCGACTACCTCGCCCTGCAGATTACCGACAGCGTGGGAAATCCCGGCAGGGCGAGCATGCAAATCGAAGGCAACATAATCTCTAAGGGGACTCTCATATTCGCTACGGACAACGTGAATTTCACGGTAAACGGAGCTGTGGACATAAGCGGGGGGCAGTGGAATATGCTGGCAAACAACACGCAGTCGGAAGTCTTCACCCGCACGGTGGGCGGAATCGGAGACGCCGACGGCAGCGGAGAGGGCGCGAGCGTCAGGTTCAACATCGCAAAAGAAAACTGGGTTTCCGCATCCGCCAGAACCGTAAATCTCGTATTGACCAACTCGTCGTCCTACGAAGTCTCGGGGTCTTTTGCCATGCATGAAAACAGCCAGGACAAACTGAACATCACAATGTCCGCCGCCGACGCCAAAAACGGCAGGCAAATTTTGCGGTTCGCCCCCGCGGGCTCCTACTGGTGCAACGGAATGCAGCTTACTGACGCCAACATAAACAATGTGGAAATCAGCAGCGGCAGGCTCGACCTCGGAATGCACGACGGAATGAAGGGCAATAATCTCAGCCTCTACGGGTACAGCGGCAACGCCGCCGACGCCGTGTTCAGCGCGGCGGGCACGGTCTACGGAATGGACATCGGAAGAGTTCAGTTCGACACCATGACCTTCTTTGAGGGCACGATAGTTTTCGACCTCGGCGAAACCGACTGCGACTTCATTCAAATTAACGGGGGAGTGACAAAAGATTCCCCCGGAGCGCAAATAGTGTTCGACATAAACATATCAAAGGACGACCTGCAAATGTACCTTGAAGCGCTCGGCGCGGAGACTCTGGAATGGAATTTGATGAGCTTCAAAACCGACGACTCCGATTTTGACCTCGCGGACATAATCCTCAAAACGCAGGCGGGAATAGGCGGCGAATTGAGCTTCCTCGCCGACGATTCCTCGGGGCTCACGACGGTGCAGCTGTCCCTCGGAATAGTCCCCGAGCCCGCGGCTGCGGCGGCAATCCTTGGCGCCGTCGCGCTTTCCATCGCCGCATACCGCAGGAGAAAATAAAGCGGCAATTTTTAAGCGCAAAAGAAAACGGGCGCGCGGGGCTTCGGCTCCGCGCGCTTCAAATTTGTCCCCAAACCGCAATTCCCCGTTCGCGCCTTGAAAAAATCCGCCAGCGCGCCGCGCGCAAAACCGCGCCCTCCATTCCCCAGCCGACGCAAAGAATCCGGCGCGCCGAAAAAGACCGCGAAATGAAACATTTTGCGCGGCGGCTCGTTTAAACGGATAAAAACGGGCGCGTACTGCCGCCGCTCGCCGCCAACTATCAAAGGGAAAATATGAACGCGCAAATAATGAAAATTCTGGCCGCCACTGCGATAGCCGCATCCGCTTTCGCGGCCTTTGCCGCGCCGAATCCGGAGGCAAAAATGCACAGGTCTTCCGCGGCGATATAAAAGAGCGCCCGAAGCTCGACAGCGAAACGATGCGGCTCATCGCCGCCTACCGCAAAAACCCGTCGGAGGAAAACAGGGCGGCGTTAAGAAAGCGGGTCGAGGCGAATTACGACAAAGTGCTCGCGCGCAAGAGGGCAAAACTCGAAGACCTGAAAAAAACCGCAAGGGAGGTTTCCAAAGTGCGCGAAATGCAAGAGATCGTCGACGAGATGACGGCGAACGGAAACCTCAGCGTTGAACGGACGATGAGCCGCTTCTCCGACCCGCGCCTCCGCCCGGGCGCCCGCGCGCCGAAAGACGGCTATCTTCCGGCGCTCGGCGCCGCGCAAAACGTCTGCATATCCTACGCGCCCGCCATGAACGCCGAATACCGCGCGTTTCTGAAATCCGCCGGCAAAAGCGTCCCCGAAGACGGCTCCGACGCAAGGCGCCCCGCGCGAGGACGCCGAAGCCTACTGCAAATGGCTTCCGCAAAAGGATGGCGGGGCGGCCTACCGCCTGCCGACCGCCGCGGAATGGGAGCTCGCCGCGGGCCATATGCCGAAAGACGCGGACTTCAACTGCGGAATCGGCGACAAAACTTCGCCCGTCGACGCCTACGCCAAAACCCTGTCCGCGCGCGGGGCGATAGACATGTGGGGAAACTGCCGGGAGTGGACTTCTACGGACGCCGCGGGCCCGGGCGGAGAGAAGTTCGCGGAAGTCAAGGGAGGCGCGTTCGACTCCGCCAGAACGGAGCGCCGCACCGAGCGCAGGGGAGAAATGCGAAATCCCGCAAAGGGATACGGAAACGTCGGATTCCGCGTGGTGGGGGAAAAATAATTTCCTCCCGCGGGAGGGAAAATCCTCAAAGGGAGGCCTAAGCGCGACGGTTTGCGGCGCGCGCCGCAAAATCCCGCGCCGCCGGAAACGCCCGCAAAAGAAATCCGCAACGAACGCGCAAAGCGGGCGCAACCTCCGCAATGCGCGCAAAAAAACGGCGGCCGCAAAGCCGCCGTTTTTTAAAGGCCCATCCGGCCTGCCAAGCTTACTTGCCGACTTTGAAGTCAGCGCCGGGCTTGAACTTAACAACCTTAGAAGCCTTGATCTTGATCTTTTCCTTCGTCTGGGGATTGATGCCCATGCGAGCCTTGCGTTCGGCGACCGAGAAAGTGCCGAAACCGATAAGCTGAAGCTTCTTGTTCTTCTTAACGCCAGCCTTGATCGCCGCGAGAACAACATTGAGAGCCGTTTCGGCGCAGGCTTTCGTGGCGTCCTTGCCGAGGAGTTTCTGGATTTCAAGAATGAGTTCTGCTTTATTCATATTTGTTTTTTATTGGTTGTTAGAGGAAATCTACGCCGGATATATTCTGGTAGTAGAAAATCGAGAAGCAAGACGCCCGATTCCGCTTTATTAAAGGTGTGCCCCCCAATTCGGCCGAACCGATGTTTTGCCCTCCTTTTTAACGCACAAGTTAGATTTTTTCGGGGGGCAGTCAATAAAAAATATCGAAATATTTTTGCGCCCAGCGGCGCGCAAAAGCTTTCCCCGAAAGGGACGGATTGCCATTCGCCCGCAAATTCCGCGCGCAACTTACGAAATTTGCCATGCGCCTCAGACGTCACCATACGAGCCTCGGCGCCTCCTTTTCGAGCAGCTCCATTCCGGCGTTCGACTTCGCCCCGTCCGCAGCCGAAACCGCGAGAGCGAGCGCCCAGAACCTGTCGGCGTGCCCGTCGGAAGTGCGCTCCGCGCAAAACCGCAGCGCTCCGCCCGCGCCGACCTCCTTGCGCACGCTCCTTATGTCGGCGATGACTTCGATGTCGTCGGGAATCCTTATTTTTGCGTCCTCGAAACGCGCTTTTAGCGGGTACGCGAGCGCCTCTTTCGTCCCCGCCGTGAACGTCACTCCTCCCACGCGCGCGCCTCCGTACCGCTCCGCCGCCCTCTCGGCGAACTGCCTGCCCAGGCCGCTCTGGTCGATGAGCGCGCGCCTGAGATTAGGAAGGCGCAAAAACCTGTGAAGCTCCGCCTCCTGATGGGAGAACGGGACGTTTTCGAGCGCGGAGATCTCGCGCGTATACAGAGTGTCGCCGACGCGCTCGAGCAGCCAGAACACCGACAAGTCCCTGCTCCGCCCCACGTCGACGCCCAAAAACAGCGGGTTTGCCCCGCCCTCCGCAGCGCGCCAATTCCCGTCCTCCGGCCTGTACAGACACCGCGATATGCAGTCGCACCCGACGAAGCCCGCGGAGTCGTCGGCGGGAGAGCACATGTACTCCTGCAAAAAGCTCTCCTCGTCCGCGCAGGAATTTTTAACGTAGTCGAAATACTCGCCCTCGTCCATTCCGAGAACCTCGTGGCCCTCGGGCAGAGCCGCTTTGAGCTTGCCGAGAAACCCCTGCTCGAGCGCGTCCTGCAAAGTTACGCGGTGCAGCGACACCTTCTTCGGGTTGCCGCCGTGCCGCGCCTCGTCAATGAGCCTCTTGAAAAAATTTCCCGAGCCCCTGTGCGTCGAGATTATCTCCATCCGCCCGCCCCACGTGATGCCCGGGTACGCTATGGCGTAGAGTCGCTCCGGCTCCGGATGGAGGGCGAATTCGTCGAGAACGCGGGTGCCGCGCTTCCCCGCCTGGGCGTCGGCATTTGACGACAGCGACCATATCCGCGTGCCGTTGGCGAACCCTATCGAATTCGCGGAGGATTCGCGGGCGACGCCGGAAAACCCGAAATCGCGCACGGCGGTTCCGAGTATGTCGGCGAATTTTGCGCAGTCGGCGAGAAACAGGCGCGCCTGCGTCTCGTCGCGCGACGCCACCCACGAGTCGAGCCTTCCGCCCGAGAGCGAGTGCTCACGCACGAGCGAATACGCCGCGGTCCAGCTCATGCCGATCTGCCTCGACTTCTCCATGATTTTTATGCGCGATTTGTCCTCTATCCACGCGCGCTGGTAGGGCAGAAAAAACGAGTCCGAACCCATGTCAGAGCAGTTTCAGCTTTTCCTCTATTTTGCGGAGCGTCCGCGCCGAAATCCCCGCGCCATCCGCCTTGCAAGGCTTTCCCGCCGAACGCCTGGAATCCGCTGAAAACAGCTTCTGGACTATCCCCGCGAGCGTCCCGACCTCCGAAACGTCGGCGTCCCCCGCCGCGCACAGGCGGTCGAAGACTATCTCCCACAGGAGGGCGAGAGACGCCTCGGGAGCTTCGAGGGAGATTTCGGAATCGACGAGGGCGTCGGCGCGCTCCTTTGCGGCTCGGATTCTCTCGAGGTGCGCCCCGAACGCCGGCGCGATTCCCGCGGAGGCGGACGGGCGGGAGACGCGCTCCGCGCCTTCCGGCGCGGCGGAGGGCTTTGGGGAAACTTTCTTTCGCGCGGCCATCTAAAATTCCCCCGATTCGAGGTAGTCGGAGCCCTCGCACGTAAGGCTCGCGCGGACGCTCGACGGACTTATACGCGAGGGCCGCAACTCCACGAGCCCCTTTTGCCGCAGGTATTCGAGCTCCCTGCCGAGCTCGCGCAGGCCGCACTCGAACCCCGAAAGCCTCAGGCCTTCCAGCACCACGCTCGGCGAAAGCCCCGCCGGAAACGCGGCTTCGAGCTGCAAGAGCGCCGCGCGGCGCAGCATCAGGCGATCCTCCCCGCCGCTCATTCGGCCTCCTTCGACTTTATGAAAAGCCTGTCGGTTTTCACGCTGAGCTCCGCTATGCGCTGGTTGGCAATCTGCGCCTGCGCCACGAGCGAGCTGATGCTCTGCGCGTTGCGGCTTATCAGCTCGCGCGCCTCGTCGAGCCCGCGCGAATAGCACTTGTGCATGGAGCGCGTTTCCTCGCGGATTTCAGCGCGCAGGCTCCTCAGGTCCTGCACGGCGTCCGAGACGCAACGCATCATTTCCGCGCGCACCTTTTCCATGTGCGAATACGTGACGTAGGTAAGTTTCGGGTCGGGCTTTTCCGCGTGAAATTCGCGTATCCTCAAAACGAGGTAGTACGCGCCCAGCAGCGAAGTCAAAACCACCAACCCCGTGCCTATAAATCCGGCGTTTTCAATTTCCATATCCCCGATTCTATCCGAACGCCGCCAAAACGCAAAAATACTTTTGATACTTTTGATTCTTACCGCGGAAGCGCATTCGCGCGGAACGCGCGGCTTAGCGGAAAGCGGCAAACACGAAGAGAGAAGATTTCGCCGAAAGCGCGGCGGAGAGCGAAGTTTAAGAGAATGCGCGGGCGGCGGCAAACGCGCCGCGTCAGTTTACAGTAAACTAAAAAATTTCGCTTTTTATCTTTCGCAAAGGCGCGAAATTTTTATATATGGGGAACGTTATGAAACCGATGATTATGAAATTGTTCACCCCCCCCCCCGCTATATATTGAATTGCAATAACTTATTGCAATTTGCCGCCGTGCTTTCGGCGTTGCCGTTTTTCCTGAGTTCCGCATTCGCGGCGCAGGATTTGTACTTCAATACAGCCGACTCCCCCGCTTTTAACAGGTATTTGAACGACAGTTCCAACTGGTTTACCGACGAGGGACGCACGCAACAGTTTGAGGGAACTCTTGGCCCAGACTACAACGGAATAGTCTCGGGCGCAACCGTGATTGCGGTCACCGGAACGGATTTGGATTTAAATTCCCTACAGATAACCTGTGAAAACGGCGCGAGCATAACGCTGACTTTGGGAAGCTCCATAACGCTCGCGCAAGATCTGACGTTCGATATGAATTCGAGCGGCATTGGCGGGACTCTGGCGCTATACGATTCTTTTAAAGTCGGCGGAAATATGACGATAGACTGCTCTTCAATGGGGGGCGAAACGGCTTCTACGCCGACTTTCTCCCTGAGAGGGGAATCCGCCAACGCCCGAATGGACATAAGCGGCGACTTTTCCGTAAGCCCCGGAAGCCCGAACGCCGCAAATTTGCGCATGTACACAAGCTCGGACATCTCTGTCGGCGGAATAATGCATATGGACAACCTGCGGTGGCAAAATTCGAGCAGGCAGCACTACCATACGCTCGGCGGAATGTCCGGAAGCGGCGGCATCGTGCTCTACAACGGGTCAATTTCCATGAATCTGACCAACTCCACAGCGCAGGAAACTTCCCTCACATTCGGAACGACGGCGGAAAATTCGACATTCGACATTTCAATGAACGGCTCGACTTCCGGGCGGCAAACCATAAGGTTCCGCGCCGGAACGCCGGAGGGGACGGACGGCAACATAAACGACGTGACGGTCGGTTCCGGCAGGCTCGATCTGGGAATGCACTCTGAAATGAAGGGCAACAGGCTCTCTATTTCCGGAACCGAAGCCGTTTTCAGCGCGACGGCAAGCGACAGCGGAGAGATCGGGACAGTCGCATTCAACGAGGGCGAATGGTATTCCGGAAAAATCGCCGTGGACATTGAGGGAGAACTCGCCTACGACAAGATAGTGTTCAACGGCAGGTTCGACAAGACAGGCAGCGACCGCGACATGGGTTTTGAATTTTCCTTCGACGCATACGCTATGAGGGAACTGATTTCCGAGAATGGCGGAGAATTAATTCTCGAAGACGTGATAACCTACGAGACCGGCAGCTCAATGGCGGGCACGGCGTTTGAGGGAAACGCAAGCGGAATCCGGTGGGAGGCGGTTTTCGGCGACACTTCGCTCTCCGTCTCTTTCACCGTCCCCGAACCCGCCGCTGTCGCGGCAATCCTCGGCTCAATCGCTCTCGCTTTTGCCGCATACCGCGGGAAAAAATAGGCGGATTGGCGCACCGTTTCAAAAGGCAATAATAGTAAGAAAGGCGGCAATTCCAAAAGTTTGCCGCCCTTCTTTTGCGCAAGAATGCGGCGCGCTCGGCCGCCAATTTGCACGGAAATTCCGATGGGTCTCCGGCGCGACAATAAGGCATCCCGCCAACGAAGATCAGCCGCAACTCTGCGCGCTTTTAAGAAAATTGGAGTATAGGCGCAACCCCTTGCTTTGGCTCTTTTCCGGATGGAACTGGCACGCGGCAAGGCTGCCTGCGGACACGGCGCTGACAAATTTTTGCCCGCCGTATTCGGTGGTTCCCCAAACGATGTCCTCGCGGGGAGTTTCGACGTAATAGCTGTGGACAAAATAGAATTGGTCGGCGTCGGAGATTCCGTCCAAGAACTTTTCGCGGCCGCCGCGCCGGAAGGCGACATTGTCCCAACCCATGTGCGGCACTTTAAAGCCCCGCGGGAGATTCAGCTTTTTGACGGATCCCTCGAAGATCCCCAGACACTCGGTTCCGCCGCCCTCTTCGGAAAATTGGAAGAGAGCCTGCAAGCCGAGGCAAATCCCGAAAAACGGCTTGCCGGCGGCGATCCAGTCGCGTATGGCGGAATCGAATCCGGTCGATTTGAGGAGCTTCATTGCGTCGGCGATTGCCCCCTGTCCAGGGAAAACGAGCAGGTCGCCGGAGTCGATTTCAAGCGGCGAGCGGATCAGGCGCGCGCGCGCGCCCACCGCCTCCCACGCGCGCAACACGCTGCGCAGGTTGCCCATGCCGTAGTCTATTATCGCGGTGTTTCTGCCCTCGGACATGTCAGATTGAACCCTTTGTCGTGGGCAGCGCGCCGCCGAGCCGCGGGTCGATTTCCGCCGCCATGCGAAGGGCTTTGGCAAAGCCTTTGAACGCGGCTTCGGCCACGTGGTGCGGCTCGCCCCCGCAGAGCAGGCAAATGTGCAGGTTGGCGCCTGCCTCGTTCGCAAACGCCTGGAAAAATTCGCGGCAGAGCGAGACGTTGAAATCGCGCACGCGGGCGTCCCTATCGCCGAGATCGTACACGAGTACCGGACGGTTCGAAAGGTCTATTGCAACGCGCACGAGCGTTTCATCCATGGGAAGCAGGAAAAATCCGTACCTGCGGATTCCCGCCTTGTCGCCGAGCGCCTCGCGGAATGCGCGCCCCAGCACTATGCCGACGTCCTCGACCGTGTGGTGGTAGTCTATGTCGATGTCGCCGGAAGCCGCGATTTTCAGATCGAAGAGCCCGTGGCGCGAAAAGAGCTCCAGCATGTGGTTGAAGAACGGTATGGAGGTCTCGATTTCGTAGGCGCCGGAGCCGTCCAGATTCAGCTCTACCGCCACATCGGTTTCCTTCGTCTTGCGGGATATTTTAGATGCGCGCATCATTTGCCTTTCTTCCATGCGAGCGCCGCCGCACGGAATGCCCTCATCTGTTCGGGCGTCCCCACGGTCAGGCGGATTGACTTGTTTACGCTCTTATCTTTCGGAAAATACCGCAAGAGTATTTTTTTGGAGCGCAGAAATTCAAAGAGCGAGGCCGCCGTTTCGGGGGACGGAGGCGCGGAGCCGCGGCGCGGCTCGAAGAGAATGAAATTGCTGGAGCTCTTGACGTAATTCCAACCGATGGAATCGAAGAACTTTTCTGTTTCGGCGCGCTCGGCTACGACCTTGCCGACGCATTCGAGGTGGTATGCGGCGTCTTTGAGGGCGGCGGCGCCCGCGGCCTGCGCGAGCCTGTCGAGATTGTAGCTGTCGCGGACCCTGTCGAGCACCTCTATTACGGACGGACGCGCGAAAGCCCAGCCGACGCGCATTCCCGCGAGCCCCCAGCCCTTGGACGACGTGCCCGCGACTATCAGATTTTCGTACTTTTTGACGAGCGGAACCGCGGTCTCGCGCGCGAAAGGCGCGTAGGCCTCGTCCACGAGCACCATTCCGGGAAAACTCTCGCATATTTCGGCTACGGCGTCGAGCCCGAAGCCCTTGCCCGTCGGGGCGTTCGGATTGGTGAAGAAAAATATGTTAGCCCCGCAGGAAAATATTTTTTCAAACGGTATTTTCAGGCCCTCGTCAAACGGGATCTGCAAAATCTCCGAGCCCTGCATTTTCGCGAGAACGGGATAGAGGGAATAGCTCGGGTCGATGGTCGCGATTTTCAGGCGCGAGTCCGAAAACGCGCGCACCGCGAGGTTAAGGGCGTCGTCGGAACCGTTCGCGGCGAAAGCGTACTCCGCGCCGAGCCCGTAATAGTCCGCCGCCGCGCGCCTGAGCTCGGCAGACGACGGGTCGGGATACAGGCGCAGCCGCTCGCCGCCCTCGCCCATCGCCTCGATCACCGCCTCGCGGACGCGCGGGGACGGCGGATACGGGAGCTCGTTGGTGTTGAGCTTTACCCAGCCGGAATCGGAAGGCTGCTCTCCCGGGGCGTAGGGGGAAAGCTTCTTTACGGAGGCGGAAATTTTGTCGCCGAGGCAGAATTTACTTTTCATTTTCCATCATCCTTGCTTTGAGCGCGTACTGCGCGGGATTTTCCACGGGGTCGGCGCGCATTCCGCCGGGCAGCCGCGCGAGGTACGGGTCGGGCTTGCGCTCGAGGCTGAACGGCTCTTCGGGCAGGTTCTCCGCGTCGAGTTCAAGCTCGTCGACGGGGTCGAATTCGTCGAAGAACATGGATATCCTGCGCGCCTCGTCTATGAGGAGCTCTATGGGATTTTTAGTCCTGAAATTTTTGTCGACATATTCCACGAGATGCGGGCGGCGCATTTTTTCCCATTGCGCCCTCAGCTCCTCGACGCTCCTGCCGGAGGCGCCGGAGCGCCGCGACAGCAGAACGCAGTCGGCGAAATGCGAGAGCATGTCAACATATTTGGCGGTCTGCTTCGGGAATTTTTCCGCCATTGAGCAGTCCACAACCGACCATATGCGCGCAAGCCTTATCTTTCCGCCGGACGCCAGGCCCTTGAAGCTCTCGATTTCGTCGGCGAGGCTTTTTGAGGAGTCGGCGAGGTAGAACACGCGCGAGATCTTCCGCGGGTCGAGCGCGCCGAGCTTTTCGGCGGCGTCCGCGGCGTCGGAATACTTCACAATTCCGGCGTTGTCGGCTCCGGCTATGGCGGCGTCGAAATCGGACGGCTTTTCGCCCGCCGACACGAAGACGACGGAAAATTCGCCCTCCATTGAGCCGCGCTCAACGGCGTCCCATACGACGCCCCTGCGCCCCGAGGTCGGGGTTCCTATCACGAGATATGCGGGAATCTGCACGCGATGCCTCCTTTCAGAATTTCAAATGCGCGCCGAGCGGTTTAAGAGCAGCGCGTCCGCCGCGACCAAGGCCGCCATCGCCTCCACTATCGGAACGGCGCGCGGGAGCACGCACGGGTCGTGGCGGCCGCGGCCGACGACTTTCGCGGGCTTCAGATCCCGCGAGACGGTGTCCTGCTCCTTGGCTATCGTAGCGGTTGGCTTGAAGGCCACCCTGAAATCGACGGGGCGCCCCGACGTCATTCCGCCGAGCACGCCGCCCGCGCGGTTTGTTAGGGTCGTCACCGCGCCGTCGCCGCCGAGCGCAAACGGGTCGTTGTGCTGCGAGCCGAACATGCGCGTCGCGGCGAATCCCGCGCCAATCTCAAATCCTTTCGTCGCTGGCAGGGAGAGCATCGCCTTGGCGAGGTCCGCCTCGAACCTGTCGAATACGGGCTCTCCCAGGCCCGCGGGCAACCCCTCTATCCGGCAGCGGACGACGCCGCCGACGCTGTCGCCCTCCGCGCGCGCTTTCTTTATGAACTCCGCCATTTTCGCGGCGGTCTGCGGGTGCGGGCACCTGACGGGAGACGCCTCTATCTCCTCCAAAGACGGGGTTTCGGAGACGGCGGGCATGGAAATCGCGTGGACGCTCTCAACCCACGCGCGCACCGAAACGCCGGAGCCGAGAATTTTGCGCGCAACCGCCCCCGCCGCCACCCTGGCTACGGTTTCGCGCGCGGAGCTCCTGCCGCCCCCGCGCGGGTCGCGGAAGCCGTACTTCATGTCGTATGCGTAGTCGGCGTGGGACGGGCGCCATACCTTGGCGATTTCGGAATAGTCGCCGGAACGTTGGTCGAGATTTTCAACCATTATGCAAATAGGCGTTCCGAGAGTTTTGCCCTCGTACACTCCGGAGAGGATTTTGCACTCGTCGGGCTCTTTGCGGAGCGTGGATACCGCGCTCTGCCCCGGGCGGCGGCGGTCGAGCTCGGCCTGCACGTCGGCCTCGGAAAGGGCGATTCCCGCCGGGCAGCCGTCTATGACGCAGCCTATCGCCGGCCCGTGGCTCTCGCCGAATGTGGCGACCCTGAAAATTTTACCGAATATGTTTCCCATTGTGCGGACGAAGTTAAACTAAGTTCGCGCGCATTTCAACCAATCTCTTTCAGAACGCGCAGTGGAGAAGAAAAGGAGATCCGCGAGAAAAAGATTCAGGCCCGCGCAAAGCAAATCCAAATCCGCGCGAACTCTGAAAAACTTGCGCGCGCAAAAAAGCGCGGGGTTCCAAACAATCCCCCGCGCGAAAAAACTCCGGCGCAAACGCCGCGCCATAACGCCGCCGGACGGCGTCCGCGGCGCGCCCTACCTTCTGCGCCAAGCGGCGGCAAAGAGCGCGAGCAGCCCAAAGACCGCCGCGACTTCCGCGGGCTCCGGAACGGTCGAAAACTGCACGACAAGCGCGTTGTCCCTCAACAGAAGCTTTGCGAACACGCCCCCGCCAAGGCTCTCGGCGGCGGTGAAGTCGGAATCCGACATGTCCGTGGAGCCGAACGCTATGAGCTCATACTCTATGGTGTCGCTCCCGCTAGCCAATATCCATTCGTAAATGTCGTAGGAATCCGCGTCGAACTCTATCGCTATCTTTCCGTCGCCGGACTTTGAGAGCGCGCCGCTTATTTCGATTTTGTCCGCGGCGACCTCCTCTATCGTAAACTCTATCGAGCCGCTTTCAAACACGGCGTTTTCAAAAGCTATCGTTCCGGCGCCGGCGCCGCCGGCTGCGGATATTTCCAGCCTGCCGTTCGCGCCCGCCATATTGAGGGTTCCGTTCACCAGGCCGCTATACGCCCCGAAATTGAGCGTGCCGCTGCGCACCGTGACCGACTCGAGCCTCGACGGGTTCAGGGCGGTGTCGCCCTCCACAGCCCCGCCCTCCTGTATTAAGAGGGTCTGCCTGCCATTTTGCGCGTCGGAAGCGTCCATTATAACGTTCAGTTTATTGGAAGTTCCCGCGCGCGAGGCGAAAGTCCCGGAATACGAATGTTCGGAGGAATTCGTAAAAGTCAGGTTGACCGTTGCGTTGTGCGCGTTAGTTATCTGCAGCGCGCCGCCGCCCCTCAAACCGCCTATGGATATGTCCGAAGCGCAGGAATCCCACGCAGTGGCGTCGAACAAATCCCACGTGCGCGCGCCGGCGCGGGTTTGCGTCATATCGACATAGCCCCCAATCGTAATTGAGGCCGCGCTCGTAGAAAACAATATGTGGTCGCTGTTCCACATATACGTGTCCGCGCTCTCGAATACGAGGTTGCCCCTCACGGCAAATGAGGAATTCCAGTCGGAACCCGCGGTACTCAGGCAGAAATCAATGCCGGTATGCCCGAAAGAACCCGCCTCGGCTTCGGCGGCCGTCATTGAGTTTTCAACCCTCATATCGCCCTCTACCGTAATCGACGTGCCGCTGTCGAGCTTCACCCTGTGCCCCGGAGACCACCATGCGGCCTGATTGTTTATGGTGATGTCAAAGTCTCCCCCTATGGTGAGATGCTGATCCGGAACGAGCTCCAACATGTCGTAATGGGTCGCCATTTCCATGCTTATTGTAAGATTGTGGATATTCCAGTTGGCGTAATTGTACCCGAAGAGCGTCTGGCGGTCGCCCGTCGTCGGCGACGAAGTCATTATAAAGAGATTGTTCGAGGCGGAATTGACGCTGCCGTCAAACACAGGGCCGTCGGGAGAACCGACATTCCATACGTCGGCGTTTTGCATGTAGCGGTCCTCGGTCCATCCGGACTCGTCGAGGTTCCGGTTGTAATAGAGGTCGGTGTACTCGGTTTCCTGCGCGGATGCGGGAAGCGCGCATACAACTGCGGCAAAAACAATGCCGGGGATAGCAGAGTTGCAAATATCAAGTTTCATAATATTAGGATTGCTTAAAGGTTTCCACAAAAATGTCAAACATTTACATTAAGTTGTTGTTTAAATTAGTTGCGGGCAATACTGCGCGCCGCCTAAGACCCAAATCCGCCGCTCCCCGCTTTCCCCGCCGCCCATGAATTTACAAAAATCCCGCATAGCAAAAGGCGGGGAAAAACGCATACGCCGCCCGCCGCTGCAATGCAACCCCAATCCGCATGGAGGCCATCCGTTCGAAAAATCCGCGTTCCGCCGGTTGAAAATGCGCAAAAAAAAGCGCGGGAGATTTCGCAACCTCCCGCGCGGAAACATGCAAACTTTTCGGCGGCGGTTAATGCGAACCGCCCTCCGATAATGCGCGGCGGCATTCCAAACCGCAACGCCCGAATCTTTCAAATGTTCCTCGGCGCGCGGCGTCTTGAATACGCCGCCTAAAATTCCTATTTTCTTCCGCGGCACGCGGCAATAAAGAGCGCGAGCGCCCCGAATGCCGCGGCGAACGCGGCGGGCTCGGGAACGACTGTGAGCGTCAAGTTTTGCCCGTCCCACGCAAAGCTGTGTTCGATTCCGTAGGCGTCGAATATGTCCGCGCGCAAGTCGAAGTCCGAAAGGCCGCTATCCGCAAAGCCCTCCGACCATTCGTCGACGGAGACTATTTTATATTCTCCCGCGGCTAGCCCGTCGGGATTCATCATGCCAAAATCCACCGTTATCACGTCGTCCTCATTTTTGTACGCCGTGCCCAGCGAATATGCCGGAACGTCCGACGACGGGTCGAGGCTGCCGACATTCAAGACAAGCTGCGTGTTTCCCTCGCCCTTTTCCGCATTATTATAGGTATTTCTGATGTCGGTAGAGGCGAAGTCTACGCGGTGGACATAGAAAGTAACCGTCAAATCCAGAACATTCGGCAGCTTGAAATTAGTGGCCCTTATGCTGTCGATAAAGCCGTCATAGGCGCCCACATTCAAATTGCAACCCGCCTGCGCAGTTGGAGCGCCAAACGAGAAATCTCCGTCAATATTTATGTTCACCTCGCCGGAAGTCGTCTTATTGATATATGTGTGGGCTATCTGATAGATTGAAAGCGACGACAAATTGAGGTTTATGACCTCCGCGGGCGCAAAATTAATATCTATGCGGTTGTTTATTCTTATGCTCATATTTCCCGCCGTAAAGTTGTCGGTAAACACGACGGTTTGGGAATCGCCTAATATTTTGCTCCCAAAGGCGACGGAACCGTCGGGCTGGAGTTCGCCCAGGCAATAGCTGTTTATGATTACGTCGGAATCGGCCGAAACGGTTTTGGACTGGTCGGAACTCAAAGCGCCCGCCTTCCATTTGCCGCCGTCCGGAATGTCGCCCGGGATTCTGTCGTCGGCGCCCTCGGGGAAAATGTAAAAATTATAACCGTCGCCGCCTTTAAGTGTGGAAAGCCGCTTCCAGAGGCCCATATCGTTGACGTTCGCGCCGCTCGACGGCGCCAGAAAGAAAAACGTGTCCGCGGAATAGGCGGGAAACGCCGACAATGCAAATGAGAAAAATAAGATTGCGAATTTTATTTTCATGATAATTGCACGCTATGAAGTATCCTTAAAAATGTCAAGAATTAAATTAATGGGTTTATTTCGAAGGGCAAAAATCGGCGCCCTACCCCCTCCGTCATTATTTTTACGCTTCACATTCCGAAATTTTCCCCAAAGTTCGCTCGGGCAGGCGGGTGCAAATTCTCAAAAAAACAAAAACGCCGTTCCCCGTCCTTTCATTTTCCCGCTTTGCGGATGCCGCCGCCCGCGGGCAAATTTTAAAATTTTTGCGCGCCGCGCCCTTGCGAGCTTCCATAAACAAAACGCAAAAAAAAACGGAGGCTTTGCCGCCCCCGCGCGATTGAAAAACTTTCCAACTATCTTCTCTTGCGCCAAGCGGCGGCAAAGAGCGCGAGCAACCCAAAGACAGCCGCAACTTCCGCGGGCTCGGGAACCGTGACGTTCAGTATGAGATTCTGTCCGTCCCATTCAAAATTGTGCTCCAACCCCATGGCGTCGAGCAAATCGTCGTTGATGTTGAAGTCCGCGAGCGAACCGCTTTCCGCAAACCCTTCCGACCATGCGTCGACCGACAGAATTCTGTACTCGCCCGCGCCTATGCCGTCCGTGTCGAGATAGGAGAAATCTATATTTATGACACTGTCATCTAGCTTGGTTGTCGTGCCCAAATAGAAAAGGGCTTGCGAGGCGTCCAATTTGTTTATGTAGAAGTTCACCGCGGCGCAATTCCCATCGTCTGACGTGAAATCCGTGGTGGCGGCGTCGATTTTATTGACGTAGAAATTGAAAGTAAAAGCGGTCGACTTGTTGCCCCAAACGGCTATGGAATCCGCGTAAAAACTGTCGATAAATCCGGAAGAAGAGCCCAGGTACAAGTTGTCTCCGCCCTGCCATATGAAGCGCCCCTCGACGCGGATATGCGCCTCGCGGGCGGTGGTTTTTGTGAAATGGGCGTTTGATATGTAGTTCAGATTTATTTCCGAAACCCTCAAAGTTACGCTGTCGGCCTCGGCGAACTGGAAATCGACATACGAATTGATGCGCGCGAACATATTGCCGGCGGTAAAATCGCTGTTGAAAATTATGGGAGTGGGATTTTTTATGTTCGCGTCGTTGAAAGCGACAGAGCCGTCCGGCTGGAGCTCGCCCAGGCAATAGCGGTTGAAAATAATGTTGGTCTCGGAGGTTATCATCCCCGATTGGTCGGAGCTTATCGCGCCCGCGCGGTAATTGCCCTTGTCGGTATTCACCCTGTCGTCAGTTCCCTCGGGAAAGAGCTGGAATAAATAAGTGTCGCCGGAAGAATTGTAGGTGGAGAGGTTGACCCACTGGCTGCGGTCGCCCGCGACATTTGCGGCGCCGTCGGAACCGCCCATAAAGAAGAAAGTATCGGCGGCAAAAACGGAAGAGGCGGAGAAAAGGCAAAGGGGAAGTAGAGGGGAAAACTTCGTTTTCATAGTAAATTCAGAACTATCTAACTAAAATCCCAAGTCAAGCGATAATTTGCAACCTATCCCGCGCAGAACCCTTTTTCACCCCCCGCTCACTTTCCAATACAAATACAATATACGCCGCTTTTCCCCCATTATCCCTACCTCCGCCCAGCCGCCTATCCGCCGGCCTCCGCCCCT
>ENA-UOJG01001411-UOJG01001411.1-human-gut-metagenome-genome-assembly--contig:-C47-NODE-1411-length-25375-cov-7.409676_pt1 | contig 25375 bp, 31 predicted proteins | sample MGYA00242340_ERZ723887 | MGnify/ENA metagenome assembly ERZ723887 | reverse complement strand
GCGCCGCCGTTGACAGCCCCGCCCGCCTTTGCAGATAGGCAATCAAGGGGCGACAGCAAGGAGTGCTGCCGCCCACAGTATTATCAGAGAGGGAGAATTCTATGAGAAATCGGATTGTAAAAGTGACAGAAGTTGTAGTCAGAAGCGCTTTTTACATCATCTCAAACTATGTATTTGTTAGCATGGGACTATCATTTCATACTCAATGGATTTCAATTCTATTTTTGCTTTCAATGGTATGGTCTACTATTGATTACGGAAAGTCCATAAATGAAATAATCGAAAAAAAGGTAATTGCTGAAATACTATGTATATGTTGCATTGCACTGAGTATAGCGATGGCATATTTTGTGGGATATATTCAAGGAGCATTCGTTTCCCTCTGAAAATACAGGGCCACAACTTTCCGCTTAATATATCAGTATGGAACAAGTTATCAAAAAGTCATGAATGCTCGTAGCTCACCGGCCCGGCCAGCAAAAGCAGTAAATCTGAAATTGATTTACTGCTTTTTTGCTCAATAGACTCTTAAATCATCTGAAAATATTTCAACGCATCCCTGATCGCCGCTTCCTTCTCCGGCGGACATTTTGGCACTTTGGCATCTTCCTTCTTTGACAGGTTATAATTTTGCCCCACATCCAGCCCGCACTTGCGCTTTATCTGTGAGATGTACAGGGAAGATACCTTCAAACCGGTATGCTCCAACACATACGCCTTGATCTGCTCATAAGTCGCGCCCTTCTGGAAGCCGGACATATCCATATCTTCCAGCGAGAACTCCACCCGCACCTTCTTTGAGTCGATTTCTCCCTTGGAAAGCAAAACAACCGTCTCAAGTATTCCGGTGAAAACACCAGCTCACTTGCATCAGCAGCCGCGTCAATTTGTTTTTCACCAGACAGTCTTTTGTAGTAGGACTGAACGGGAATAACATTGTTGGCTTGAATTCGGAACTCGGCACATGCATCCTTGATGAAAGTTCCAAAGTTCGTCGTTGGAACAAGGACAAGGTACTCTTCGCTATCAATGTCATTATTGAAAAGCAGATAGCGCAGTCTGTGCAGCAAGACCATGGTCTTGCCTGATCCTGCACAGCCTTGCACGACAAAGGACTGATTTTGGGGGAGCAGGCGGATTTTGTCCTGCTTTTCTTGAATGGTCTGAATGATGCTTTCAATACCTGACTTATTTTTATTGCGAAGGAGGGCTTTCCGCAAGAAGAAGTCGGTGATGTCGGAAGCTATTTGGTTGCTACGATCCAGCACTACATCGACAGCGTCAACCTGTCTATTTCGCATATGGATATTGCGCGAATAACTGACTCTCTTGTCTTCAGAAGGATAGCGCCACATCCGGATGATCGATGCATAGTCTTTATCATCTGCATTGATCATATGAATAGGTTGGTTATGGATTTGGTTTTTTGATGCTAAAGATGGATGATCGATGATATAGTAGTTCGCACCACCTTGCATCAGACAATGCCCAACAAACAGCTTGGATGCAGTAAGATATCGATCAACCACAGCAATCCTGTCCCAAGCAGGCTGATTCTGTCCCTTCTTGTATTGAATATCACTGATGTCCTCATAATCAATGCCGGTATCGTAGGGATGAACTTCAGGGAAAGGAATACTTATTTCTTTTCTTTCTTGCTCAAGAAGAGCATAGTTGCGCTCCACACTCTCTCGTTCATCCGCCAGAGCATCTTCTTCAATGGAGGTTAGCTCCTTTTCCAGGGAAAGCATGTTTAATGTATTATCTGACATATTCGGAATACCTCCAATCCTTCGTAGATGACCAGCACTAATAGTTTGCTGAAAGCAATAGTATGCCTGTTTATTTCAGCTTCACAAACCCGTTATCGAAGCAATCAGGGAAGGTGAACATCTTCACACCACCAGCGAACTTGATGTGAATGTACTTCTTAGCCTGATCGATCTTTACGACTACACCCTCACCCAGACTCGGCGACTTGTGAATGACCTGCGTACCAGGGCCAACACCGCTGACATCCACATGCGTCTTCTGCTGTGTAGACGGAGTGTTGATGTTCGGTCGAATTGGGATATGCTGAATCGGTTGCCGCGGCACGACGGTTTGTGGCGTAGGCCGAATTGGTGTGCCAGCAGACGTGTTGGGCTTGGCAGGCGGTGTCTGCGGCTTCTGCATGGGAACTGTAGTAACGGGCTGGTTTACGAACACCTGCGGTGCGGGCTTGGGTGCAGCCATGCTCTTCTGCTGTGCAGTAAACATTGCCTCGAACTCTTCCTTGCGGATAACCGTATCCCAACCGCCGACATTCTCTTCTGCTTCATGCCGGTTGATTCCGGTATAGCCCAGACTGGCATCTTCGTAACGCTTGAACTGCCAAATTGCCTGATTCATCGTCTCTCCATTGAATACATTCAGGGAGCAGAGAAGATCGAAGTCCTTCACATCAAGGCCGGTGGTCAGCTTGAACAGCTTCGGCTCCAGAAGGGTGATGACATCTTTCAGGCACTTCTCACGATACTCAGAGAGATACATGAACACAGGCACGCGGGTCGCAAATTTGATCAGTTTCTCCTGAATCTGCTTGCGCTTGCTCTTCATTTCCTTCTCTTGTTCGGTGAGCTCTTTCTTTTCCTTGGGAGTCAGTTTGTCGCCTTTCTCCTTCTTTGCCTTCTTGATGGCCTCACTCTTGTTGATGATGGTCTGGATATCCGCGTTCAGGCTACGGAAACCTTCGATCTTCATCAATGCAGCCAGCGCCTCCGGATTGTTCAACAGGCGGGTCAAAGTTTCATTGTCCACGTTGACCAGCAGTGCGGATTCCCAGCGTTTCGCCAGCAGGGTAGCAGACGTTCCTGCGGTCGTGAAATCCAGAATATCCTCAGCGGAGATATTCGTCATCTTCGCACCATCATAAGCCAGAACGGGCAGGAACTTTATGAACTCGCCCACGTTAGCTTCCGGATCGCTATCCTTGGTGTTCAACTGACAGGCATAGTCAGCAATCTGATGGAGGGCGCGATCCAGTGCGAAGTCGAACACATAGCAATCCTGCTTCATGATGACCGCATCGCCAGCTTCGTCCTTCACCGTCCATGGCGACTGTACACGGAACGCTGTCTGGAAATAGGTTTCCGGCGACTTCAGATTGCGCAGCATAAACACACCGCTCCACGGACGAACCGTGACGCCGGTGGTCAGCTTGCCACAGCTGAGGGTGATGGTTTTGGTTTCGAGGGGATTGCCCATCGCCGCTTCCACAGGATAGAGCGCATCCAGACCGATACCGGCCTTAGTTCCGGCACACACGATGACCTTGTAATCATGGTAGAAGGTGTTCTGGCGTTCGGCCAGCAGGTTCGCCATGGCATAGCAGCTGGCTACGTTGGGCAGGAACCACAGCGTATGTTGAAGCACGCCAAGCAAGCGGGCATCGGAATACGGCATCGGTGGTTTTTCGCCGACCTTCATCTCGTCCTTGCTGCTCGGCAGATAAGAACCGCGCATCAAATCCAGCCACTTCTGCACTTCATTCTTATACTTGAACTTCGCCTCTTCTACGTGCCCTTTGGGAAATTCAGCAGAGAAGAACAGATTCAGATCGAATTCATCGAACTCGCCTTCCTGGGCAACACGACGAATAGCGTCCGGGATGCGATAGGTCATCATGATCATTCGGGGCAGAGCAGCATAGGGGTTCCCAGAACCAACCCATTCAACTTTGGCTTTCTGCTCATCCGAATACGTCCAGTTGAAAATCTGCTCCTCAATAAACTCGCCGCTGTTGATGGCGCGGAAGGGCGTGCCGGAAAGGTACAGGTAGTACGAGGTCGTTATGGGAAGCCAGCTTTCATTAATGGCGTTGTCGGCCTCCTCTTCCTTGTACTTTTCCACGTTGAAGTCGGCATTCTGTTCGTCATCCGGCGTTTCAAAGAGCTTCTTGGCGTTCTCACGCCATGCACCAAAATGGTACTCATCGAAGATGACCAAGTCCCAATTGATGTCGTGGATGAACTGATTCTTGGCTTTGATGCCACCTGCATCATTCGTACCAAGCAAATCCTGGAATGAACCAAAAACGACAATAGGCCTGGACTTGTCTGCCATATGGAACTGCATGTCGATGCTGACTTCGTTGTTCTGCGCATCCTTGTTGGAAACAAACTGCCAGCCCTCGAAGTCTACATGTGTGACAAGGTCTTCCCGCCATGCTGATTCAACGGCAGGCTTGAAGGTCAGCACCAGCACACGCTTGAATCCCATTTTCTTCGCCAGCTGATAGGAGGCGAAGGTCTTGCCAAAACGCATTTTGGCGTTCCAGAGAAACTTGGGGGCACCACTGGGATCATCATCCTTCGCAGACTTGAAGAACCGAATCGTGTCCTGCACAGCGCGGTACTGCTCCGGGCGCATGCCAAAATCAGCACTGCGATTTTCAACATTTGCCGTACCATCGCGCACCGCAATACAGGCTGCACGGACATCGTTTACTGTGCAGCGGAACCATTCGTTGCGATCCTCACCGGCATTAAGCTGCTGGAAACCTCTGCGCTTCAGATATGCATGCACATCGTGGTCGGTAAAGCAGCTACCGTCCGGGCGCATGGCGCTGAAGGTGAGCTCGGTGCGATGTGGCAAGCCACTGGTATGCAGCTGTTCATAGATGCGGGTTTCCACATCACGGTCGGTGAAGCCTACTTTCAGGTAACCCGGATGGTTGCCCGGGATGGTGTAAGCGTAGATGGTAGGGTTTATCGATGGACGTGGGATAAAGTATAGTTCTTCCGCCATTTTAATCACCCTCCGCATCAAGTCTTATTTCTACTGAGCTAATATAGTCTTCAAGCTCAAATCTAATACGTTGTTGATTGACAACCTGCCCGAGTTTGTGACAAAACAACTCCTTTCGTGGCAGAGATCCCTGTGGAAACTTTCGCAAGAGCTGGACTTTGATATATGAGCGATCAGTGATGTTCGACATGCGAAATACCTCATCGACATCAGATGCAGAAATACCTCGTTCCAATACTTTTGCTTTGAACATGATTTCAGAATACGGAGCTGCAACATATATATATACGATGTCGTCCGGAGTCATATAGCGATTCCGCTTAAAATATGCAATATCACTATGCTCAAAATGAGTGATGATATCGAAATTCTTTAAATTACACGGAAGGAGCCATTTTTTCAGCATCATACCACATCACCCTCTACTGGTTTGACTCAATGGTATCCATCGGCTTAATCGTTGACTCGATGAAATCAATTTCCTCATGTGTTAAGCTAAAGCGAGCATACAACAACTCATCTGTCCACACTTTATTCATGTCCAAGAGTGGCACAAAGCGATATGTTTTGGCAGTAGCATCCTGACTGACTTTTGCCAAACTATGCATAAACCTTGCAAATCGTGTCCTGAGATAATTTGACATGTTCGTTGCTTGGTTCATAGTCATGCATAAGTCGCCACCAATCGCAATATAAGACTCAGTACAGATGGTGTTCTCTCGTGCAACAAAAGCATTCAAATTATCATCGTTTAGTTCTGTGCCGATATTATTTGCTCGTGGAACAAATACTTTAATCCGGTCTACCCATTCGACATGAGCAGGTATATCGTTGAATTCCACGTAACCAATCGTCTTCCCCTTCGCATAACATGAAACCGGTTTGCGTAATCCTACATCAGATTGATGGAAAGCATCTGTTTTTGAAAAATCAGTCGATAAACCAAATGGCTTTCTCGAGGACACGACAGTGTCAAAAGTTTGATCACCAACAGCATTCATAACCTTGGTGAGGATACTCAATGCTTGCCCATACCGAATGAAAATATCCAGATCTTTGTACTTCAACGGACGCTTAAGTATGCTAGTAGTATCTTGAATATGCGTTACAACAGTAGCCTGGTCCCTATTTTCGCTACGATCCCATAAGAAGTAGCATACTCCTCCTCTAATGTTCACACCAGGGAAACAATCATCAGTATTGGGGAAATCATGTAATTCTGTGATGTGAGTATCAGTAAGCATTTCATCGCGGAATTCATCAAGACCTTTGCCGCCAGCATACCAGCGTGCCGGAATAATCATTGAAATATATCGTGGATTAAGTCGTTTTGCGGACTGCACAAAATATTGGTAGATTGGTTTTGCACTCGCTTGAGCTCCACCGTCGGATAGCTGATACGGTGGATTACTGATAATCACATCAAATTGCATACCGTCAAACAGCCCTTTCAAATTTGAAGTATGAATACATTCATACGCATGCGTCTCAAGGTCTGGCGATCTGTCATATTCAGACTGACTTGCTCCGCAATATACGCACTTTCCATCAGACCAACTATGCTGAACCTTTCTATACCGGATATTGCCTTCTGGTAAAGCAAACTGTGTCACAGAAAAGCTGCTATTGGGATATTTACTGCAATACAAGCTCCGCCGTGCCAGCAAACTTGTCAGCTCAGTAATCGCAATACCGAATAATTGCTTTTGAAAGATATGATCCACGCGTTCCTGAAGATCTGGAATTTGCTGTTCCAATCCCTTCATCAGCCGCTTTGCGATCTCTCGAAGAAACACGCCGCTCTTTGTAGCTGGATCAAGGAACGTTGTATCCGGGTTGCTGAACAGTTCCTGTGGCAACATATCCAGCATGTGATTCACAACCTCTGGAGGGGTGAACACTTCGTCGCTGGACAGGTTTGCCAGACATGTCAGCACATCAGGGTTATAGGTTGATCTTATCAAATCAAGTGCCATGTTCCTGTACCCTCCAATAATCGATCAGGTCAAATTCTGCTATGGGCGCTGGTGTCGGTTTGCCGGTCAGGGGGTCGGTCATCCAGTTGTCAAATCCACTTACGTCTTCACCGAACAGAGATAGTTGCATATTATTATCATCATAGGCGGTCGGATCGTCATGCTCGTTCATCAGCACATCCAGCCGGAAATCTCTGCGCTTGACCGAGCGTTTTCCTACCATGCTCCACTCACTAAAGATGATAGGCCGTCCATCTGCAGCCTTTAATGTGAGAGCATCTCCGCACAGGATATTGCGCGACAAGATGTATCGCACAGCTTCCCTGCACTCATCACGGCATTCCTTCTTACACACCTTTTTATAGGCTGTCTCCCAAATGCCGTACAGGCGTTCACGACACTCCGCCACGTTGTCTGAGAGGATGTCCACGCCGTAGATGCTCATCATGGCCACCACGGAGTATCGTTCCCAATCAGATGGGAACCGCTTGTATTGATCCACTACAGCCAGCTTTCTGCGTAGAATCTCAGCAAGGAAATTTCCGTTGCCACAGGCTGGCTCCAGGAACGTTGATTCGATGCGTTCTGTCTCGTGCTTCACCAGATCGAGCATGGCGTTTACTTCGCGTTCTGCTGTAAACACCTCACCATGATCGGCAACACGCTTCTTGGACTTTACTTGCTTCTCCACAGTGAAACTCCTCTCACTGGTATAAAATAAGGCCAAAACGGCTACATTGCTGTACAAATCACCAAATTAAAGTATATCACATAATGTGGAAAACGGCAATCATCCATCAAATCATTTCAAGATGAATTGCCGTTTTCACACATTATTTTCTGTTTTCACACGCTCTGTAGGTGGATGCTGCTGAGTATCAAATAGCAGCCTTTCTACATTCTTTCTTCACTGGTGGAATCAGGCATACCCTGCACCCATTCCTTTGGGCATACTCCACCGTGTTCTTCGTTCCGCCTTCTTTCCCGTCGAAGCAAGCCAGCAGGATGTCGGCCTGCGTGACCAGATAGCGGTTGCGGGCAAACAGGCATCCTTTCGTGTACTCATGCGACAACACTGTCACCACATCAGCCCGGTCAATGCACTCCTGCCAGCGAGCGCGGTAGTCAGATGGCCACTTTACTGCTTGGCTCTCATATGGCACGGCGATCTCAAGCGTCACTTCCGGGTAGTCCTTCTGCAGGTCCAATACAGCCTCGGCAGCCATGATGTCCATGCCCTGGGCACCGCCCGAGATCATGTGCTTGTAGCCCTGCAGGATGAGCATCTCAATCGTGTCGTGGAGCCTGTGCTTGAAGTCCAGGGCCAGCGGACATTCCTCATCGTAGCCGAAGGGCATCTTCATTGGGCGGTAGCCGGTGAACGCGCATCGCCGGGCACCCTTTGCAATGGGCCTTCTGATCTCACTCTCCATCGTTCATCCCTGCCTTCTTCGTCGCCACCGGCTTCATGCGCAGTACCTCCACCTGATCAGCCTTGACCGGCGTGAACTGCTTTTCATCATCTGCCACCATGGCAATCACGCTCACCGGGTAGGTCCCATTGGGGAACCGGAACTTGCAGCTTAGTACCGCGCCGCCATCGTCGCAGGGATCGTCCTCCAGCCGAGGCTCCAGCACGTGCAGGCTGCGCGGCTTGCCCGGCTCCGATGCGACCAGACCTCGTTTCGTCATACGGGACAGGTAGTTGTACACGGTCGAACTGGACTTGAGACCGACAGCATCGCCGATTTCCCGGATGGTGGGGCCGAAGCCGCGCACGGCAGTGAACTGCCGGATAAAGTGCAGAATCTGCTCCGACTTTCCGTTATTTACATTTCGAGACATGTTCGCACCTCCGTTCATTGTGCCGGGGCTTCGATAAACCAGCGTCCCACATACATGGAGCTGATGTCCGGGTTGTGTTCAAAGAAAAGCTCCTTCTCCTTGCCGCGCACCCTGATCTTGTAGCGATCACCCTGACCACCGGCCTTCTCGGCGTGGGCAGGGCGAACATCGAGCACACGGTCGATCTCAAACCGGTGACCATCGACCCATGTCAGGGTGCGGGGGCGCATTCTGCCATCGGTATCAAAGGTCACATCGACGTCAACATACTGACGAATATAGCGCAAGGCATCCTTCGCCATGCTGTTCACCTCCATTTGGGTATAGAAAACAAACCTGCTGCCAGAGCAGGCTATTTTCATGCTATCGAATATCAGCCAAGCTCGTCCGCAAAGACCTCCATGAGTTCCTTGGTCTCTGCTTCAGATGCCATATCATCAGGATCGACAAGACCCACCACGCGCCCGATTAGCCGCATGTTGTCATCTTCGGTGACGCCGATCACGGAATACTTCGGGTTGATCGAATGGAGGCCGTCTTTCTCGTAGATCTTGACATAGGGCGTACCGGCTACGATGCAGGCAATGATGTCCCCATACTCCAGATCGGACGCATCAACCCGTTCTACGAACACCATGGAGCCATCCGGATAATCCGGCTCCATGCTCTGGCCATTAACCGGGAACACATCATCGGAGCGGCAGGCCTCTCTGCTGATCCGCACAAACACAGGATATGCTTCAGGCTCATCATCAAGCGGTCCGCCAAAGCCTGCTGCCAGTCCGGCATCGTGTCCGACGAGGTGACAGAAATTCTTCCTGTAGTTCTCCCGGCGGGTTTCATCCTGGCTGTCGATGATGGCGCTGACGATGCTGCGCAGCTGACGCTTGTTCGGATCGGTCATGTAGCGGTAATCAGCCACCAATGCCTTTTCATCCGAAGAGTACGGATTCGGATTCTCCATCCCGAAGAAGTCGTACAGCGGGATATTGAGAAGATTGCACAGGGTGGGAACCAGCGAGGCGTCCGGGCGTGCGACGTCGCGCTCCCAGTTGCTGATCGCGTTGCCGGTCACACCGCAGGCCTTGCCGACCTGCTCCTGCTCAAGATGAGCTTTCAGTCTGTATTCGCGCAGGGTACTGCCAAAGGCAATGCGCGGTTTCTTTGTGGCCTTCTGCACCGGAAAATCAACGATGCCGGTTTCTGTCTTCTTGCTTGCCATACTAAACCGCCTTTCTCCACCAGCTGGTGTTCAGCTTCACGATAAGCATATCACAAGAATCTGCGTTTGTAAATAGCTATCAAAAGATTTTTTGAGTGTTGAATGCGGCTGGAACTAAAAAAACGCAGAATAATGGGAACAAGTTTATTTTTACTGGGAAGCATGTTCGCTTGGCACTCACAGATTCTTGTGATAGCATATTGTCGTCGGCTCCGAGCGATACGGAATCGGCACATCAAAATCATCCAAGCGAGGTGCCAGCCCATGACTCCGAAGATTCTGCATATCGATATGAACAAGTTCTACGCAAGTGTGGAGCAGATGCTGAACCCGCAGCTCAAGAACAAGGCCATCGCAGTTTGCGGCAGTACAGAGGAGCGACATGGCATCGTGCTGACCGCCAGCGCGGAGGCCAAGGCCCGAGGTGTCAAAACCGGTATGGCAAACTGGGAAGCGCGACGGGCCTGCCCCGGACTGATCGTTGTCCCTCCGCAGTATGACCAGTACTGCAAGTATTCCAAGCTGGCCCGGGCGATCTACGGCAGATACTCCGACCGGATTGAGCCGTTTGGCATGGATGAGTGCTGGGTCGATATTTCTCCAATCTGTCGCACCTTTGATGATGCCGAGAAAATCGCGCATGAGATTCGCACCTCCATCAAAGAGGAACTCGGCCTCACGGTTTCCATCGGGGTATCCTTCAGCAAGGTGCTGGCAAAGCTGGGCAGCGACATGAAAAAGCCCGATGCGGTGACTGTACTCTCCCCGGAAAACTGGGAAGAGCGTGTCTGGCCGCTGCCCGTGTCGGAACTTCTGTATGTTGGGCACAGCACCACCCGTAAGCTGATGTCGCGGGGTGTACTCACCATTGGTGACCTTGCGCATTATCCCTATGAGTGCGTTCGCCAATTGCTCGGAAAGAACGGAACCGCGCTGTGGCGATACGCCAATGGTCTGGATCGTTCGCCGGTCATGCCGGTCAATTATGAGCGCGGCGTCAAGAGCGTCAGTCACGGCATCACCTGCAGGCAGAACCTTGAGACACCGGAGCAGGTGTGGAAGGTGATGCTGGAGCTGGCACAGGATGTGGGGCACCAACTTCGCGGGTATGGTCTGGCTGCAACCGGTGTTCGTGTCTACATCCGGGAGAGCGACATCAACTACGGCCTTGCCAAGCAGAGCCGGGTGTCCTTTCCCACACAGAGCCCGCTGGAGATCGCGCAGGCAGCCCGCATCCTGTTCATGGAGAACTACCAGTGGAAAAACCCGGTTCGTGCCGTGTGCGTTTCGACCTTCGGACTCGTACCCCGGGACTCTGCGGTTCAGCTGAATCTGTTTGTGGACGAAACGCGGCGCATGCGCCGTCAGAAGCTGGATGACTGCATCGATGAAATCCGGGGCCGCTTCGGCAAGCATTCGATCATTGCTGCTTCCCTCATGGGTGACCTGTATATGCCGGACGATGGTCGCCATGAGGTAAAAATGCCCGGCATGATGTTCACCTGATGGCAAGGGTGATGAGCTCAATCTGCTACAGACAGGAGGACTGAGGAGTATGGAAAGAAAGACGATTCGCGTTGCCAGAAATGTGGCACGCCCCGGTCACCGTTTCAGAGCGGCAAACATGGTCAGCATCATTTGCCCGAACTGCGGCTTTCGCCGTCTGATCGACTCGGGCATGTTTACCGTGTCCGAGACCTTCATTCCCGGTCAGAATGGCTACGAAAGCGCGGATTACTATCAGAAATGCAGCCGATGCAATGAGGAGATCGGCATCAAAAAGCTGAAATAATCATCAAGAGCACGCCGCACAGCCAACTGGCTGATTAAACATGACGGACGAGCCTGATGTATAGCTTCCAAGCTATGCATTTGGCTCGTTTTTTTGTCCCTACGGAATTCCTGCAATGCCTGTCCTGTAGGAAAGGGGGTTCGATTTCCGAGATGCGCCTGTTTATCAGCGGGATCAGTAATGCTTGGAACCCATGCGAACCCATGCGGTTTCGTTCAGTCCGCCACGCAGCTTTCCAAAGCTAATGGGGACATCTTTCATCCCCGCACACAGGCTGCTGACTGAAGAACCAATCAACAGACCCCAATGGTAACTTGCACCGCCCAACCCTGAGCCGCTGATCACGGCATTTCGCAGGAAGGCGCGGGCGGTGCTCACAGCAACGATACTGCGAAGTCGCTGCAAGACCAGAAACGGAGAGATTCGTAATGGCTGCAGCTGTATTCAATGCACCCTTTTCGGCTCTCCGATAGCAAAAAATGCAAGGAGAGCTTGAAAAATGAAGGTTACCTACCGCAATTCCGACACCACTACCATCGAGATCGAAACCAGTGAAGAGATCGCCGTCACCCTGACCGAGAGCTACCGCAAGGAGGACAACCTGGCCCGCAAATGCCGCTACCACCACTACAGCTACGACGCCATCGACTTTGAGGGCGAGGAATACGCCGATCCGGATACCCCGGAGAGCATCCTGACCGCTTCCGAAGCCGAGGCCGAAAGCAATGCCCGGTACGCGCAGGCGCTCACCCTGCTGACGGAGGTGCAGCGCAGCCGCTTCCTCATGTACGCCGCGGGCCTGTCCACCCATGAAATTGCCCGGCGCGAGGGCACGAATCAGAAGTCAGTCCACGAGTCCATCGAGGCCGCTCGAAAAAAGCTGAAAAAGTTCTATGCGGACACCCCCTCAAACTGACGCACAAATCTCCGTACTGCGCCAAGGGCAGTCACGCCCGGCAGAAAGGAGATCAGAGGATGACCCAGATGACCCTGAAACACCGCGTCCGCATCAATGTGTGCGATGAGCACGGTCGCAAGCAGCCGGTGCTGCGCAGCGGAACGGCGCGGCTCCCGAAGCGGCTGCTGAAATGGCTGTTCGGCGATTTCTGCGAGGTGCTGGTGCTCACCCCCGGCAAGACCGTCGGCGAGGTGGAGATTCACGAGGTTCCCCCGGAGGTGAAAGAAGATGCACCTGTATGAGATCAACACTGAGATCGCCCTGCTGATGCAGCAGCTTGAGGTCGATGAGGAAACCGGCGAAATCCTCACCAGCTCCGAGGATATCCTCCAGCAGCTGAATGCGCTGGACATGGAGCGCTCCCGGATTCTGGAGTATCTGGCCAAGGTAGTGCTGGATACCCGCGCCGAGGCCGCGGCCCTGAAGGCTGAAGAGGAACGCCTTGCCAAGCGCCGCCGGGTCTGCGAACACCGCGAGGAGCGCCTTATCGAGGTGCTGGATCGTGAGTGCAACGGACAGAAAACGGACCTCGGCATTGCCACCCTCCGCTACCGGGCAACCAGCCGGGTGGAGGTGTCCGATTCCGCGAAGGCCATCGGCTGGCTGCGCAGGCACAAATACCGCGACTGCATCCGCGTCAAGGAACCCGAGGTGGACAAGACCGCTGTGCGCCGCCTGCTGACCGACGGCAGTACGATACCGGGCATTGCGCTGGTTACCGGCCAGTCGTGCTCCCTGAAATGAAATGGAGGATGAAACACATGAGCTTTCCTGTAGACGATTTCGGTATGAACATCCGCGCCGAGGTGAAGGCCTACCACTTCGGCTTCTCCACGGCGAAGAATTTGGCCAGCGTGATTCGCGCCAACGACAAGGTGACGGTCGTGACCTTCGCCCTGCCGACCCATGCCTGCTTCCGGCCCAACGGCCTCGGCATCTGCCCGCAGAACGTGACGATCATCGCCAACAGCCGGTATGCCGATCAGGCGCTGGAGCTGAAGCAGGCGTACCCCGAACTGCGCATCTTCCTTGACCCGCGTGTCCACGCGAAGATGACGCTGGCCTCCTCCGGCAAGGTGTGGATGGGCAGCGCGAACATGGCCATGAGCAACAGCCTCGACTCCACCATCGGCATCGAAAGCCCGGCGGTGTATGCGTACTTCATGGACCAGATCCGCCGCAGCGGCCTGCTGTGCCCGGAAAACGAGCTGCAGCTGGGCTTCAATGATCCCGTCTATGACGGCAAGACCGACTGCGCCGCGGATGATTTCGATGCACTGGACGATGACGAGTAAGGAGGGTTCCCATGCTACCGATCAAGAGCGGACGCCTGAACAAGCCGGTCAAGGCCGTGATCTACGGTCTTGAGGGCACCGGCAAAAGTACGCTGGCGGCACACACGCCCAACCCGCTGTTTCTGGACACCGAGGGCGGCACGACCTACCTCGATGTCAACCGCATTGACCAGTTCACCGGCTGGGAGGGCCTGCTGAACACCATCGAGGAGGTGGCGCGGGACACCGCCTGCTGTTCCACGCTGGTCATTGATACCGCTGACTGGGCTGAGCAGATGGCCATCAAGCACATCTGTGAGAAGTACAAGCAGACCGGTCTGGAATCCTTCGGCTTCGGCAAGGGCTACACCTACCTCGCCGAGGAGTTTGCCCGGATGCTCCGCGCCTGCGAGAACGTGCTGGCTTCGGGCCGCAATGTGGTCATCGTGGCCCATGCCCGTGTGCGCAAGCAGGAACTGCCCGAGGAAATGGGTGCCTTCGATCACTGGGAACTCAAGCTCTCCCGGCAGTGTGCACCCCTGCTGGCCGAGTGGCCGGACCTGCTGCTGTTCGTCAGCTACAAGACCTTCGTTTCCGGCACCGAGAGCGGCAGCAAGAAGGCCAGCGGCGGCAAGCGCGTCATGTACGCCACGCATCATCCCTGCTGGGATGCCAAGAACCGCTTCGGCCTGCCGGATGAGATGGACCTGGATTACAGCCACATCGCGCACCTGTTCACCGGTCAGGCTCCCATCCCGGCACCGCCCGCACAGCCGGATTTCCTTGCCGAACTGGCAGAGCGCATGGAGCGGGACGCGGTGACCGAAGCGCAGATCCGTCAGGTGGTCGCTCAGAAGGGCCACTATCCCGAGGAGGTTTCTCCCGCACAGTATCACCCGGATTTCTTCCGTCAGTGGCTGTTCCCGCACTGGGACAAGATCGTGGACGTGATTCGCAGCAGCCCTGAGTACACGCCGTTTTAAGGAGGTAAAGCACAATGAGCAACTATGATGCCAACCTGATGGACTGGGACTCCGCCATTGAGTCCGACGGTCAGCAGTTTATCGTTCTGGATGAGGGTGACTACACCTTCACCGTGACCGGCTTCGAGCGTGGCCGCTATCCCGGCAGCGCGAAGATTCCCGCCTGCAACAAGGCCAGCCTGACGCTCACCATCGACCTGCCCGGCGGCCAGACCGCCAGCTGCAAGGAAGACCTGATCCTGTACCGCACCCTCGAATGGAAGCTGGCGGCTTTCTTCCGCGCCATCGGTCAGAAGAAGTCCGGCGAACGCGTGGTCATGGACTGGAGCAAGGTGCTGGGTGCCCGCGGTCGCGCACACTTCAAGCCTCGCACCTATACCAGCAACGGATCCGAACACACCACCAACTCCGTGGACCGCTACTACGATTTCGATCCGCAGGCCATGCAGCAGGATTGGGTACGTGATGCTGAGCAGGCCGTGATGAACGGCACCGCACAGCAGATGCCGTCCCAGCCCCAGTATGTTCAGCAGCAGATGGGCTGGAAGAACGGAGGTTTCTGATCATGATGCAGCTCCGGCCTTACCAAAGTGAAGCCGTGACTGCCATTCGCCGCGAGTGGGCGGAGGGCAAGCAGCGCACACTGCTTGTTCTCCCCACAGGCGGTGGCAAGACGGTCGTGATGTCCAAGGTTGCCGAGGGGGCCGTGCGCGAGGGCGGCAGAGTCCTCATCATGGCGCACCGCGGTGAGCTTCTGACACAGGCTGCGGACAAGCTCCGCATGGTCACTGGCCTCGAAAGCGCCATCGAGAAAGCGGAAAGCAGCAGCCTGGGCAGCATGTTCCCCGTAACGGTCGGCTCGGTGCAGTCTCTGTGCCGGGAGCGCCGACTATCCCGGTTCCCGCAGGACTATTTCTCCACAATCCTTGTTGATGAGGCGCATCACTGTCTGGCGGACAGCTATCAGCATGTGCTGGCACATTTCCCGGATGCAAACGTTCTGGGCGTGACCGCTACCCCGGACAAGCTGCTGAAAAAGCAGATGGGCCAGTATTTCGACAGTCTGGCCTATGAGTACACCATGCGGCAGGCCATCAAGGACGGGTACCTCTGCCCGATCAAGGCGCAGATGATTCCGCTGGGGCTGGACATTTCTGGCGTAGGTGTGTCCGAGGGCGATTACAGAGCGGATGACATCGGCAGCGCGCTGGAGCCGTACCTCGCGCAGATTGCCGATGAAATGCAGGAATACTGCCGGGGCCGCAAGGCGGTCGTGTTTCTCCCGCTGGTCAGCACCTCCCAGAAGTTCTGTGTCATGCTGCGGGAGCGCGGCTTTCGCGCCGCAGAGGTCAACGGCGAAAGCCCTGACCGCGCACAGCTTCTGGAGGACTTCGACCGCGGCAGGTACGACGTCCTCACGAACAGCATGCTGCTGATCGAGGGCTGGGACTGTCCCTCCGTGGACTGCATCATCAACCTGCGGCCTACCAAGGTGCGCAGCCTGTACCAGCAGATCATCGGTCGCGGCCTGCGCCTCAGCCCCGGCAAGGAATACCTGCTGGTGCTGGATTTCTTGTGGCAGACGGAACGCCTTGACCTGTGCCGCCCCTCCTGCCTGGTGTGCAGGGATGAAAACGAAGCCGAGCGCGTGGACCGCATGGTGGAGGACACGACCGGCGCTGTTGACCTGATGGAAGCCGAGGAGCAGGCCGAGCGCGACACGATTCTGGAGCACGAACAGTCCCTGGCCCGGCAGCTTGCCGAGATGCGCAGCCGCAGGCGCAGGCTGGTTGATCCGCTGCAGTTCGCCATGTCCATTGCCGCCGAGGACCTGGCTGATTACACACCGACCTTCGCGTGGGAGATGGCCCCGCCCTCCCAGAAGCAGCTGGACTTTCTGGAGAAGCGCGGCATCGACGCCGGAAGCATTGAGAACATGGGCAAGGCCAGCATGCTGATCGACCGCCTGATGAACCGCCAGAAGGAGGGCCTGAGCACACCCAAGCAGATCCGTCTGCTGGAGCGCTACGGCTTCCGGTTTGTGGGCACATGGTCCTTCGACGCTGCCAGCAAGGTTATTTCCCGGCTTGCGGTGCTGAACTGGAAGCTGCCGTATGGCTTTAACCCGGCGACCTATGTTCCATCGTAAGGAGGAGAGCCCATGGATAACCTCTTGATTTCCGCACTGTCCGCGGTTGATGTGCGCGATCTGTCCTACGCGGAATGGATGAACGTGGGCATGGCGCTCAAGCATGAGGGCTATGCCTGCTCCGTCTGGGATGAGTGGAGCCGCAACGATCAGCGCTATCATCCCGGCGAGTGTGCCCGCAAGTGGAACACATTTCATGGCAGCGGTACCCCGGTGACCGGCGCGACCATCGTGCAGATGGCCAAGCAGCGCGGCTGGAAGCCCTTCGAGGGAAACGGCATCATGGGCTGGAACGATGAGCTTTCCTATGACGGAACGCCGGAAATTTCCGTTCCGTCAGGTCGTGCCCATGACGGAACGCCGGGTATTTCCGTTCCGTTCGACAATCTTCTGCCGGACATGAAGCCGACCGCTGAGCTGGCGAAGTACATCTCGACGCTGTTCAGGCCCGAGGAGTATGTGGGCTATGTCACCGGCGAAGTGCGCCAGAACGAGGACGGCGAATGGGAACCGCTTCGCGGCGTGTTCAACCGCACAGCCGGTGAGCTGCTGACCTCTCTGGCCATATACCCGGACGACCTCGGCGCGACCATTGGCGATTGGAAACCCCAGGTGGGCGGCTGGATTCGCTTCAACCCGCTGGACGGCACCGGCGCGTCCGACAGGAATGTCACCGCCTTCCGATACGCGCTGGTGGAATCCGATGTGATCCCGATTCAGGATCAGCTCGCGGCCTATCAACGGCTGGAGCTGCCGATTGCCTGTCTGGTGTCCAGCGGCGGCAAGTCTGTGCATGCCATCGTGCACATCGACGCGCCGGACGAATCGGAGTACCGCAAGCGGGTGCTGTACCTGTACTCGTTCCTCATCGGGCACGGCCTGATCGTCGATCAGGCGAACAAGAACCCGTCCCGGCTGTCCCGGATGCCCGGGGTGGACAGGAACGGAAATCGCCAGAAGCTGCTGGCTGTCAACACCGGCAGACGGTCGTGGCAGGACTGGATGGATTTCGTTGAGGGGCTTGAGGATGACCTGCCGCCTCTGGAGGACATGTCAGCGCTGCTGGCACACCAGCCGGAGCTGCCGGAGGAGCTGATCCGCGGCATACTCCGCTGCGGGCACAAGATGCTCATTTCCGGCTCCTCGAAGGCGGGCAAGTCGTTTCTGCTCATGGAGCTGGCGATTGCGATTGCCGAGGGACGCAAATGGCTGGGCTTTCCCTGCAAGAAGGGCCGCGTGCTGTATGTGAATCTGGAGATCGACCGCGCCAGCTGCATCAACCGCTTTGCCAAAATCTACGAAGCCCTGCACATTCAAAAGCCCAACGCCGCAAACATCGTGCTGTGGAACCTGCGCGGCAAGGCTGTGCCGCTGGACAAGCTGGTGCCCAAGCTCGTGCGCCGTGTGCGCGATCAGCATTTTGACGCCATCATCATCGACCCCATCTACAAGGTCATCACCGGCGATGAGAACAAGGCCTCCGACATGGCACTGTTCTGCAATCAGTTCGACAAAATCTGTGCCGAGACCGGGTGTGCCGCCATCTACTGCCATCATCACTCCAAGGGCGATCAGGGCAACAAGGATGCCAAGGACCGTGCGTCCGGCTCCGGTGTGTTTGCCCGTGATCCGGATGCCCAGCTGGACATGATCGAACTGCAGTTGGACGGCGATATGAAATACGAGGCCGAGGCATTCGGGCGCACAGCATGGCGATTGGAGAGCAGCCTGCGCGAGTTCCCCAATATCATCCCGGTGGACTTCTGGTTCGACTATCCGATACACACGCTGGCAAGGCCCGAGGAGCTGACACAGGCTCCTGCCAAGGGCAGCGTTGCCGCAAAGATTCGGGGCGGGAAAAACTGCAGCCGCGATGAGCGTGCTGAACGCATCCGCATGGCATACGCAGCCTGTTCGTTCGATCCCGACACTCCGGTCACGGTTTCCGCAATCGCGTCCTACCTGGACATGACCGACAGAACGGTGCGCGACTGGCTGAAAGAAATGTCGGACGAATACCAAAATGACCGCGGCGTCGTGACCCGCATCTGACTACACGTTTTGGTCGCAAACGGAACGGAACGTCTATATATATAGCGTTGTGTTCCACAACCCTCTACGGGGAGGAGTTCGTTACACTCCTCCCCCCCATACGAGGAGTGAACCAAGCGTTCCGAAAGGAGCTTTCCGTGATGAATTTCTTTCTCGACATGATTCCCCCGACCGTCACCGCACAGGAACACAAGGTGATGATTCGCCGCGGTCGACCGGTCTTCTACGATACCCCGCGCCTAAAGGAAGCCCGCAGGCTGTACGAGCACGCGCTGCGGCTCAACCGGCCTGACACGCCGCTGGAGGGCGCTCTGGCCCTGACCGTCGAGTGGTATTTTCCCAGCAAGACACACCGTGAGGGTGCGCTGCGGGTGACCCGTCCCGACACAGACAACCTGCAGAAGCTCCTCAAGGACTGTATGACCCGCGTCGGCTTCTGGAGGGATGACGCGCAGGTGTGCCGGGAAACCGTCACAAAGCGCTGGACCCGCACACGGCCCGGCATCCGAATCGAGGTGACGCAGCTTGATGAGTGACGCTGAGACCCAGATCTTTCGAGCGGCGTACAGATACTTCGCCGCACACCCGTCACCGCCGCCCATGTCCGATCAGGCAGCCTCGCTTGTCTGGTGGGCTACCGCGGCAAATGACATCGCTGCTGTGTCAGCCAGCTGGAACAATCATCCGCTGATCATCAGGCTGCTGGTAGCGATTTACGAGTACCTTGAGGAAAAGGCAAAGGAGGCAGCCCATGAACTACCGCAGAAACCATGACGGCTATTATGACCCCACCGCCGGTGAGGCGCTTGAGCACATTGTGCATGAGCAGCGCCGCAAACACAGGCTGGCACAGAAGCAGGAGCAGCAGCCGGGCACACAGCCCGAAGAACAGAAGCCCCGCCGCCAGCGGTATGTGAACATCGGCAGGCACAGGAGGTTCTGACATGACCGGCGAGAGACGGCACAGAAGGGAGGCAGACAGATGAACGCCAAGGAGTATCTCAATCAAGCGAGGGTGCTTGACCGCAGAATCAATATCACCCTCGAGCGTGTGTCCCAGCTTCGTTCGCTGACACAGCGCATCACCCCGGCCTATGATGGCGAGGTGGTCTCGCACACCCGCAACGTGACCTCCCTGCAGGACACGATTGTCCGGCTTCTGGAGGCTGAGGATTTGCTGAACAGCACCATCGACACCCTCGTCGATCTCAAGACCGAGATTTCCGGTGTGCTCAAGCAGATTCACGACCCGGACTGCAGGCTTCTGCTGGAAATGCGCTACCTGGCCTTCAAAAGCTGGGAGGAGATTTCGGAGATCATGCACCTGCACATCCGCTCGACCTACAAGATGCACGGGCGGGCCTTGAAGGCGGTCGAGGAGATCATCAATGCGCCGGGATTTGAGAGCGTCATCAAATTGGGCAGTTAAGGGCACTTGTGTGCATGCCTGTCTTTGTGGTATGATATGCTTGTCAAAACTGGATGCACAGGTGATACACGCAGTCTCGGCCCAACCGCCGGGACTGCTTCTGTTTTTGGAGGAAGCATGACACGCGATGAACTGATTCAGAAGATCGATGCGGCAAAGCGGGAAATGGAGCATGCCGGTCCGATTCACCGGCGCGACCTCGCAAAGCACATCCGCCGTATGGAGAAGGAGCTGCGTTTCTTCGATTTTTCTCACCGGCAGGCACAGAAGCCGCATATGACCGCTTGACTTTTCCGGCGGGTAGAGCGTATATGTCACTACCCTAAAACAAGGAGGTCAAGCCCCATGATCACGATTGCAACCCAGTGCGATGACCGCAAAGCCATGGTCCGCAGGCTCTCCGAGCGCCTGCAGACTCCGGCGGTCTATCTGTACACTCCGACCTACGCCTTCCGGATTGGAGAGATTACGGTGAACAGAGACGCATCCGTCAGCGGCGAACGCGAAGCCCTGCTTCCCACCGCTGAATGCCTGCTGGAAAACGGGTACATCACCGAGCTGCCCGCCGAGCTGACGGCAGCGGATTCCGAAGCGACCGCGGAGGAAGCGCCTGCCGAAGCAGAGCCCGCCGATACCGCAGCCGAGGCCATCACGGTGACGACCCTTCGGATTTACGAGCCTGACTGGACGGTGCAGAGCATGACGAACCTCATGCACATGCTGTACGCCCGGCAGGACCTGATCAACCGCATGCTGCAAATGAACTGCCTGCGCATCGATGAGGCGTACATTCAGAACCTTGCAGCAGCCAGCCTGACCTGCGTCAGCGATTTCGAGACGATGCTGCATGACGCCATCCGGGACGGACAGGTCGCAGGCATGAACCTCGACGCCGGTGCCGTTTCGGTGGACATGCCCTACGAGCGGGATTCCATCCGATGGGTGTTCTACTCCCAGCTCATCAGCGCCTGTGTCAAGGCCGCCAAGAGTGCGAAGCGGGTCCTGCCGCGCAGGCCGGATTCCGAAGCGGACAAGTACCATGCCAACGCATGGCTGAACCGGCTGGGCTTCGGCGGTGCTGAACACAAGGAGCTGCGCCGCACACTCATGGGCCATCTGGACGGCTACGCGGCATTCAAGAGCGCGGATCGGATGCAGGCGCACAAGAACAAGCTGGCTGAACAGCGCAGAATCCGGCGTGAGCTGAACGAGGAGGTGCAGAAGCATGACTGAGAAGATGATCGCCCGGCTTGCTGATTTGAGAGCCAGACAGCATGCTGGTGAACACATGCGCTGCCCCCGCTGCGGGCAGGACACCATGAAGCCCGATTTGAAAACCAACGCCCTCAGCCGCCATGTCGAGGATGTGTACATCTGCGACAGCTGTGGCACGGCTGAAGCCCTGCTGGATTTCATGAAGCAGGAGCTGCCGCTCACGATGTGGGCGATTTGCAAGCCCCTGCGACCGGCCAGCGGATTTGGCGCCATGACCGCCGCGGATGTGCTGGCAAAGGTCATGACTGATCAGCTGCACACGCTGATCGCGATTTACAAGCTGTGCGAGGCTTACCCCGAGAACCGCGACGAGTACAGAGCGGAAGCCTACGAGACCTGCCCGGGGCTGACTGAACTGTGGACCGAGCCCTTCACGGCACGGTATGATTCCAAAGACAGTCCGGTGATGCTCCGCTTCCGCATGACGGACAGCGGTGATGTACAGGTGGCAGCGAACATTCTCGAAGCCAAATAACACCCCGGCAGATTCACGAGCGTCGGCGGCAGAAATGCCCCGGCGCTTTTCGTTTGCCCACGTCCGGCTCACGTTGCCCCGCTGTTGGGCCTTCGCCCCCGAGGTTGGGCAAACGGCCCAGCAGATTCCAAAGCCGCGACACGGGCAAACGTGGCGGCTTTATTTGCAAGACAAAAAAAGCGGCCGCCTTCGCATTGGAAAGCGGCTGCGCTTTGCGCGGCGATTCAGAAGCCCCACGTGCCCCGGTGGTAGAGGTTGCTGTAGAGCAGGCCGCGCTCGTTGAAAAACTGTCCGACCGTGGCGATGTAGCCCGAGCCGTCCAGAATCGCCATTTTGGAGCCGATGAGGCATCGGATGGTTTCCAGCACATCGGGGTCGTGCAGGTCAGAAGGGCTTCCGATGATTTGGGAGAGGTAGTCGGCGATGAAGATCGCGGTGTCGCTGTACTCCTTCTCGTTCGGATCGCTGGTCAGCCGGATGATGCCGTTGTGCGCGATGCCCACACCGCAGTGTACATCCAGCGCCTTCATCACCTCGCGCTGATTGGAAAGCGGGAACGGATGGGTCATGCTCGGGTTGATGCCCGCCTGCGTGCTGATGCGGAAATGGTACACCACGCTGTCCTTCGCAGTGAAGTGTTCAGCCTTGAGGGCATTCAGGAACTCGTCGAGGTTCATGAAGCCCTTGTGAATGGTCACTCTGCCGTCGCGGGCCACCATGTATCCGGCCCCGTCGGGGTTTCGCAGGAACATGGCCTTGATTTCGGAGCGGGTGGGCTGTCTCACGCCCTTGGGTGATGCGCAGATTACACACATGTCGGTAATCCTCCTTTGGTGTATTAGGGAAGCTGGGGCTCCCGCGACACCCTTGCGGGTGTTTCGGCCCGTGCCGGGGGCCATCGTCAGACGGGGGGTGATTTGCAAGCTCAGGCGAGGTTGATGTACTCGTCGAGGTCGCTGATCGTCGTGGGGTCCTCTTTGATCCAATCGGCAACGCAATTCAGGAGCCAGCGCTCAAAGGCCGCATGGGAATCGAACACATCGCAGCAGCAGGCTGTCCCGACGCTGTCCTCGAGGTAGGCCTCAAGGTCATCGGTGAACACCAGCTTGCCCTCGATTTCAAAGAGCTCGCGGTCACTGAGGTAGTTTCGGGCGGCGATGGACAGTTTGCAGTAGCCTTCGGGCAGGCAGGAAATTTTGTAGGCGCGTGTCATGGTTCTTCTCCTCTCGATTCTGAAGCTCCGGGCCATGCCCGGGCGGGCAGCGTATTCATCACTCTTTTGCCTTGAAATAGCAAGCAGTTAGCGGGCAGTTATGTGCACCTGTGAAACTTTATTTCCGAGCGCACGACCCCGTGTGCTCAGTCGCCGATCACCCGGTAACCGGCAAGCTGGATTTCCGAACGCATGGCCTTGGCAAGCTGTGCGGCGGTCATCAGGCCCTGCGCAACCTGCAGGATGTCCTCGGGCGGCAGGGCTCCGTAGCTGGTGGTCTGGACCGTGATTCGGAAGCTCCCGGTGAAGCACACCTCGTCCTCCACGCACATGTAGGGCGTGTATTCAGGCGCGTCCGCGCAGGTGTAGAAGCTCAGGCCGATGCTGTTCTCCCGCTCCCGGATGCGCAGTTCGTAGGGCGTGCCCTCGCACAGGGCCTGCAGTCGATTCAGAAGCTGACGATTGGTGGTGGTGTTCTCCATGGTGTTTACCTCCTGCGCTGTGCGCGTGTATTCGGAAGCTCAGGCGGGGCGATTCAGTAGCCCGTGACCGAGTCAAAGGTCATGCCCGCGATTCGGCGCTCCGTGTGCGTGGTCCAGTTCAGTTCGACCAGCTCGATTCCGGAGTACAGCTCGGCGCTGTCGGGCTCGGCGAACATCCGGAAGGCGTCCCAAGCCTCGGGCAGGCTGGTGAATTCCTCCTCCGAACCGGGCACACCGACGCCCTGTTCGCGGTGAGTGAAGCGGATGATGAAGGTCAGATTTGGAAGCATGGTATTCTCCTTCTCCCGGGTGTGCGCCCGGGGCGCTTGATTTGGCGGCGGCTGGGCCGTTCCCAAGGGCATCCGATTCAGAAGCCGGGTGTCCTTGGGAGCGGGCGGGCCGTGTGCGTGGCCCGCGCCCATTCCCGTGTGCTCAGGCGGCCCTGCGCCAAGCGGCATTGCCGGGCAGGCGGCAGATCAGCTGTTCGCGGGCGGTCTTGAAGGCGTCCCCGCTCATGCCGATTCGCAGGAGGAGGCACCGGAAGGTGTACTTCGGGTTGTCGGTTTCCGGGCGGGCCGGGCTGGCGGTCTTGATCGCCTTGGCGCGGGCCGAAAGGGCCATGCAGAGCTGGATGTCGGCGAGGACCTCGGCGGTGTTCAGGGTGGCGTTGAAGGCGCGGAACTCGATGCCCTTCCCTTGGAAAAGGCTGTGCAGGTTGAGCAGGCGGTAGCGGCTGGAGTGGTAGTGCTCGTGTGCGCAGGCCTCCCAGTCGTTTCCGCCGTACCAAAGGCGGGCAATCGCCGCGCGGCTGGTGGGCTTCTGGGTGTTCAGCTGGCGCAGGTAGTGCGGGTCGACCGGGCGACACCAGCGGTTCCGGCGCTCCGGGGTGATCCCGAGGGCGAGAGTCAGCAGGTCCTCGTTCGCGTTGACCAGATTGACCAAGTTCCGAAGGGAAGCCGGGGTGTGCTCCGCGTCCCCGATGTGCACGTGGATGCCGCAGAAGGCCCCGTTCGTCTTGGCCCCGGCGGCCTGCAGGGCCTCGATGAGCTGGCACACCGTGCCGAGGTCGTCCCAGCCGAGGACCGGGCTGTTCAGCTCGCACTCTTCGCCGAAGAAGTCCGGCGCGTCGTTGATGCTCGAGTCGAACACCACCGTCCAGCGGCGGCCCGCGGGGTCCTCGACCTCGTACTTGTCGTAGGTGCCGCCGCGGTGGCGGGCTGTGCTTCCGAAGAAGGTCGCGACCACCTCGGCGGCGGCGCGGCGGGTCATGCCGAAGAACTCGAGCTCCAGCCCGAAGGTCTCCCGGGAAAGGTCGGCGGCGGTTGCCGGATGGGTGTGGTTGACTGCCATGGTGTGCTCCTTTCGGCCCGGCGGCTTTTCCCGCCCGGCGGCCCGCCCGGGGTTGCACCCCCGCGGCGTGACACATTCATCACTCCGCGCCGCCGAAAAAGCAACCCGACCG
>ENA-UOJG01001406-UOJG01001406.1-human-gut-metagenome-genome-assembly--contig:-C47-NODE-1406-length-25521-cov-94.348700_pt1 | contig 25521 bp, 27 predicted proteins | sample MGYA00242340_ERZ723887 | MGnify/ENA metagenome assembly ERZ723887 | reverse complement strand
AATTTCTCTTAATTCCGCTTATTTCTAAATAGCGAATTTTGACTCGAAATCAGTTGATCCGCAAGGGTCCGTGGGTTCGAATCCCACCGTCTCCGCCAGAAATCACGCCAGTAGTCGGTTTTCCGGCTGCTGGCTTTTCTTTTTCAGTTCGCTGCAAAGCCCAAGCCATTGAGCATTGCGTCTGGAATCCAGATGTGCGTAAATGTTCGCCGTAGCCCCGAAGTCGCTGTGCCCGAGCCATTCCTGAATCTGCTTCATGGGAACACCGTTTGCAGAGGAAACATTGAATTTAAACATTATCAAACGGTAGAGCGTTTCCTCGAAGCAGCGAGGCGCAGCTATGTCGGAGATCGTGATACCTGATCTGCCTCATCCCTTTCGCCTTGAGCAGCTTCGGAAAGCTCTCTGTGACGTAGTGAGGCTTGATTAGATCGCCAATCTCATTGACACATACATACTCAAGGTAGTCCTTGATGTAGCTGCGTCCGCACAAGCGGCGGTTTTCCTGCTGTTCTTCTTTCAGCGTAAGAAGTCTTTCCCGCATGAACGGAACAAGAGGCAGTGTCCTCATACTCGATTTGGTCTTTGTGGTGTCCGACGCAACCAGAACGCGCTTGCCGTCGAGATCACAGGAAGTAACCGTATGACGGATGGTGATGGTGTTCTGGTCAAAGTCGATGGCATCCCATTTCAGACCGATTGCTTCACTCCGGCGCAGACCGTAGAACGCACCGAACAGAATTGGCAGTTCAAGTTTGCTTCCTTTTGCAGCCTCGAAAAGAGCGTTGACCTCATCGGCATCATAGAAGCTGCCGACGTAGCGGTCTTTTTTCGGACGCTCAACCTTATCCGCCGGGTTTACATCAATCAGGTCAATCTTCACGGCATACTTGAGTGCCTTGTGAATGTTGGCGTGATAATGAATGACCGAGGACGGGCTGACACGCTCAAGCTCACTCAGGTAAAACTCCTGAATGTCTTTTGCGGTCAGGTTCTTGAGCGTCACTTCCTTTTCGCGGAAGTACGGTGCTACAATCTTTTTAACCGTAGTCGAGTATGAAGCGAATGTCGGGACTGCAACCGAGCTTTTGATGATGTCGAGCCACTTTTCCATATAGTCCGCGAACAGAATGTCTCCGTTCATGACCTTCGGCTCTTCGGGATTGAAATTGCGTCGTGCGTCCATCAGGATTGCTTCGGCGCGTTTTTTGTTTCCCTTCACAGTAAGCCCGGTGGAAATCCACTTGGTCTTTCTTTTTCCGAGAGAATCGGTGTAGTTCAACACGGCGTAGTAATATCCGCTTTTTTCGCGGAGATGTCCTGCTACCATAATTTTCAGCCGTAACTTTCGCAAAAGCGAAAGTTTCCTTTCATTTTTTTGTGGATGGTTTTGCGAAGCAAAATCGTTGTCGTGAGATAACGAAGTCCTCAAAATTCAGTTTGAAAGATTCTTCTTTCAAACTTAGCCTCACTTCTTTGTAGCAGAGACACCTACCTGATACCGTGCTTCTATTATACCAGAACCGGGTTCGAATTGGAGGACCTCTGCCGAACATTTTTTGTAAACAAATTGAGTCCAAGCATTACGCCGTGACTGCTTCTCCGCATCCGATGCAGAGAAATGTGAAAAGATGAGCCTTCGGAATACGATAGGCTCTGCCGACTTTGAGACAACAGATTTTGCCTTCCCGCAGGATGCGGTAGCCGGTCTTTGTGCTGATGCTGAGTATTTCGCACATCTGCTCAATGCTCATCACATCCGGGTAGTCTTTCAGCATGATCTTGTAGGCATCGCGCTGAGAAATGGTTGATGCGGTATTCACCCGTCTCACCTCCACAAGATTTGTTTTTGCCTTATCAGCAAAAGGATAGGCAGCAGTCCTTTTTGAGTAGACTGCTGCCCATAGTTTTTGATGATAAAGCCCTTTCGGGCGTTTTCATATTCATAACTGTTCATTATTATTTTGCGGATGGTTTTGCAGAGCAAAATTGTTGTCAAAAGACAACGAAATCCGCAAAATGCTTAGATTGAAAGACTCTTCTTTCAATCTTTATCCTTCCGGCATATTTGCAGCTCGCGCCCCTGCCGAAAGAGCCTCAAGGCTCCGGGAATGCTGCGGACTACCAATGGTCAATCGGTATCATGGGACTCTCACCCCTCCGAGGATCGCTCCGAGCCGCCCCTTCAAAGAAAAGACGGAAGTATCATTATACCCGGCATCTGCATCGTCGCAAGCAGCCGCACCACACGACTGTTATAGCTCTCCGGAGGTCGCTCACTCCCTTTCGGGAGGTCTTGGCGTCGGAAGCTGTGTTGCTTCGCAGAAGCGGAAAGATCCGCAGCACTGAACTATTCAGTTTTCAAGGAACAGTGAAGTGGTCTGATTGACCCTTTCACTTTACAACGGACATCTTTTTGCCGTTTGTTGAGTACCGCTCAAAAAATTCTTTGAAATTTTTTCTGCACCGCTGCTTTGAGGTCAAATGCAGCTCTGATGCCGATGCCTTTCCTTCGGGCAAACTCTCGAAGAGTCAGTCCTTCACGGGTCATCGCAAGATACAATTCGCGCTGCTTCTCGGTCAGAATGGAAAGAAGCTCCTTCTCTTTGAGGGCGGTGATCAGTTCCTCCATGCAGTCGCGGGAGTCTGCCAGCCATGCAGCGGACTTCACATCGTCCTCCGGCATAGCGTCAAGGGACAGCACGGTATCAGAAATTTTCTCTGCGCCGTCCTCATCCTCAGAGGTGTTGTCAGAGCCATACGAGCGTCTGATCCGCTTTTCCTCTGCGCGAAGGATTCTCATAACCTTGCGGTCAACCTCGGAAACTTCGCCGGTTCGTTTCACGCGCACCATGCACTTGCCGTCCTCCGTAGTCCAGAGGTCGTAATCGAACGCGATAGGGGTCTTAGGGATTTTCATTGTTCATCCTTTCCGCTGCGCGGGAGCAGCGGGAAGGGTGAAGACAGAAAAAGAGCCGCATGACGGTGAGGTTTGAATCCCATGCCGATAAAACAGAGTAATTAAACTCTGTCTCATGCGGCATTAGGATGACTTCACCTATCAGGCGGCTCCACAGCTCAGCTATGACATATATTTTATTTTAGAACAGAGGCTTGTCCTCCGGTTCTTACTTGGTACGCGGTCGCAGTCTTCTCATATTCAGCACATCAAAGACTGTGATCCGCCCGCATTTCTTGCACTTGGATTCTACATGACCCCTCGTGTCCTCGTAGACAGCAATGGCATTATGCTGACAATAGGGACATTTCAGGTATCGGGGCTTCTGCTGGGAAATGGCAACTCTTGCCCTGCGGATTTTTTCGATCAGCTCCGGCGTCGGTTCCTGAACCCGAATGGATGCTCTCTTCATTACCACACCTCCAATGGGTCAACATACTCACTGAATGGACGATCTACCATGTAGCCGAGCTGACGAAGGCGGATAGACGCCGTTGTCTTGGAGACACCGAACAACCGGCAGAAAAGGCGCAGCGTTAAGTGATCACCATACGAATACCTCCCCTCGTAATTGATCAGCGGCGTTTCTGCAAACCGACGCATTGCCAGGTCAACCTCTTTTTGAGGAAGCAGGATCGCCGCGCCCAAGACATTTGCTTGCCACTCGTTCCAGTCCTCGCGGGTTTTCAGCTCTCGCGGCGTATAGGCTGTCCGTGCGGAATATTTCATTTCGCAGGACGCCTTTACCTCTTCCGATTCCAGTTGGAAGAGAATCTGATGGGCGCACTCGTGGGCAAGGGTAAATCTGCGCTTGGCACAGAGCCGCTGCACGTTGCCGGAGAGAATGAAGCTCTCGTCCAAGATAACCTGATTACGCTTCAAAGCCAGTGTGCGCGTAATGCCAAGCTCCGTGATCTTGTACTCAGTGTCGGCATAGGCAGTGACACCGCAGATGCTTCCGTCCGGCGAGAGACGGGCGAATGATACGCGAAGACCGAGATAATTCTTTGCAAACTGATCAATGGGTGTTGGCAAAGCTGATCGGTCGGGCTTGTCCGCCTCATCCCCGAAAAAGAACCGGTTGAAGTCCTTCGTTGTTGAGGCTGCAATTTCTTCAAGTTGGCGCTGGGATAAAATCATGAGCAGTTGTCCTCCTTTGCTTCGACAAACCACTTATTACCTTCATGAAAGAGAAACGACTCCTTTCCTCTGATCATGACCGTGTAACGGATGCCGCCACCCCCAACCTTGTTGGAGCTGGCGCGGCATTTGTACTTGAGCTGTTCGATCTGAAAAACCCTTCCGTCCTTCCATCGGATCAGCATCGGGATGATTGTTCCCTCTTCATCGACATCCAGATTGACTCTGACGTAGGCTTTTCTGCATTGTAAATTGCTCATAAGCGTCCTCCGTTCCTAAAAAAGTTGCCTGTTTCCGACACGAATTTCGCCAAGAATGTTGACACACGCTCTGTTCGTGTGGTATCATGCTCACGAACGAGATGTTCGTGTAGGCACAGTATAGCACGAACACGATGTTCACGTCAACGGAATTAACGAAAGTTCTGTTCGTGTTCGCAGAAAATTTTAGAAAGAGGTGCCTTATGGGATTCAAAGACAGGCTAAGAGAAAAGAGAGTGGAAGCCAACCTGACGCAAGCCGCTCTCGCGGAAAAAGTCTCTGTTACTGCAAGGACAATTCAAAATTATGAGCTTGGCACTCGAAAACCTACAAAATACGATATTGTAAAAAAACTTGCCGAAGCTCTGAACACAACGCCGGAATATCTTCTCGGCAACAGCGGAATGCTCGTTCTTGCCGCACAGGAACAGGGCGGCGCAAAGGCAGCACGGGAAATTGACGAGCTGGTGAGCGAGGTTTCCGGTATGTTTGCAGGAGGCAGTCTCAGTGAAGACGCGCTGGACGGCGCGATGCAGGCTCTCACCAGAGCCTACTGGATTGCAAAAGAAAAGAACAAGAAGTACACGCCGAAAAAGTACCGGAAAGAACAGACGGAAGAGTAAGTCCGGTTTTTGGTACAGACTGTTTGATATAATGGTTATCCCCGAAGGGAGGTGGCGCGATGAACGCCGAACAACTATCAAAAGTCGGCAGCGATCTCGTCCGACGCTGCGGCACAAGAGATCCTTTCCGGATTGCAAACGCGCTGGGTATCAATGTCATGGACGATTGCGAAAATCTCGGATCACTCAAGGGTATGTACTGCATCGTCAAAAGGAACCGCTTCATCTTTCTTAATAAGGATTTGAGTCCACAAATGAAGCGGATTGTCTGCGCCCATGAGATCGGTCACGACCGGCTGCACCGTGCGCTTGCAAAAAAACATGGCTTGCAGGAGTTTGTGCTGTATGATATGGCAACGAAGCCGGAGTACGAGGCAAACATCGTTGCGGCAGAGATCCTTCTTGATTCCGATGAAATCCTCGAATACATCTACGACTACGGGTACACCTCGGAGCAGATTGCGCGGGCAATGCACACAGACATCAACTTGGTTGCTTTGAAAATCGCGCATCTGGCAGAAACCGGGCATAAACTTCGTCGGATGGAGTACCGTAGCAGCTTTTTGAAATGAAGGAGGTCAGTATGACGAAAAGCGATGTCATGAAAGAGTTCCTAAAGAAGACCGTCATTCCGGTTGTGGTTGCGCTGTTTTGTTTTCGATGTTCAGCCGTATTTTCGTCGAAAACGGAGCGCCCGATTATTTCCTGATCTGGCTTGCTTGCGGAGTGCCTTTTGGCATTGGGAAGATGTTCACGCTGATTCCGATTGGCTTTGGCATTTCCGGGACAGTAGGTGTTGTCGCACTTAACCTTGTCCTTGGCGGTCTGATCGGCGGCGTAATTCTGATCTGGAAGCTGGCAGTTGCCCTCTGGTATCTGCCCCTGACCATATACAGACTTGTGACTTGAGAAAAGAGGAAAAACATGAGCAAGAAACTTGTAGCGTATTTTTCTGCGTCCGGCGTGACCGCGAAGGTTGCCGAGACGCTGGCAGAGGCAATCGGCGCGGACATCTTTGAGATTGAGCCGAAGGTGCCTTACACGGAAGCTGATCTGAACTGGATGGACAAGAAAGCCCGCAGCACGATTGAGATGAGCGATCCTGCTTCCCGTCCAGAGATTGCCGTCAAGCGGGACAACATGAAGGACTACGATACCATCTTTGTGGGCTTCCCGATCTGGTGGTACGTTGCGCCGACGATTATCAATACGTTTCTTGAGAGTTATGATCTGACCGGCAAGACGATCATCCCGTTTGCAACCTCCGGCGGAAGCGGCATTGGCAAGACGAACGAACGCCTTGCGCCGAGCTGCAAAGGTGCAAAGCTGATGGACGGCAAGGTCTTCAAGGGCAACATCGGGCATCAGGAGCTTGCGGCGTGGGTTGAAGGACTTGGACTTTAAGGGACAGACAAATCGGGATTTGTTGCTCCATACGCCCTTGACAATAGTCCTTACAATGTGCTATAATAATATTTACAGATACTATTTGTAAGTGGGGGGGACTTATGGAAAACAATCATTTTAACGTTGCGTGGGCGAAAAGCACTGCTCTATATACAAAAGCAGCTTCGGTACTTGGCGTCGGATACCCGGAAATGATGGTGCTGTATGCGCTGGAATCCATGGGAGAACTGACGCAAAAGCAGATCGCAGAGAATTTCGGTATGCAAAAACAGACGGTTCATACGGTCGTGAGCGCACTTCAAAAGAAGGGCTATTTGCTGTTGGAGGCCAGCGAGGGCGATAAACGTGAGAAGCGGATCGTCTTGACTGAAAGCGGACAGGTATACGCCCACAGAATGATTGCGCCTTTACGAAAAGCCGAGGAGAAGGTTTATAGAACAATCGGGAGCGAACGGCTCCAAGCCATGTGTGAAATTCTTGACCTTTTCAATCTTCTCTTTGAAAGAGAGCTGAGCGGAGGTCTGGACAGTGAATAACAAGCGGACTTTCTTTCAGTATGTGATTCCGTCCGTGTTATCCTTTGCGCTTTCCGGGGTGTATGCCATCGTTGACGGTTTCTTTGTAGGCAACTCAATCGGGGATGCCGGACTTTCCGCAATCAACATTGCATATCCCATCACGGCGGTCCTGCAATCCGTAGGGACAGGAATCGGAATGGGTGGTTCAGTCAAATACTCCATTCTGAAAGCAGCAGGAAATGAGAAAAAAGCACGGGAGTTCGTTGCCGGTGCAACATGGCTGATGCTTCTTTTCAGCGCTGTCCTGACTGTCACCGTTTTCTTGACTTCAGAGAAAATCCTTTCTGCCCTTGGTGCATCGGGCGAGTTGCTTACTCTGGGAAATGAGTATATCAAGGTAATTGCCCTTGGAGCGATTTTACAGGTGTTCGGCACCGGACTGGTTCCGTTTATGCGTAATTACGGCGGTTCTTTGTGGGCAATGATCGCTATGATCTGCGGCTTTGCTACCAATGTTGCTCTTGACTATACTTTTGTGTGGGTTCTTAGACGGGGCATGTACGGTGCGGCATTGGCGACCATTATTGGGCAGGGAGTTACCATGGCGGTTGCACTCGTGTATTGCGCCATCAAAAAGAACCTCACTCTGAAAATCGCACCTGTTGATACCCCGAAAACGGCATTTCAGATATTAAAAATCGGACTTGCTCCATTTGGCTTGACCCTTGCCCCAAATATCTCTCTTGTGATCATCAACCGATTTTCGGTTTCTTATGGCGGACAGGAGGCTATCGCCATCTATGCCTGTATCTCCTATATCATCTGCATTGTTTATCTTCTTTTGCAGGGTGTCGGTGATGGTAGCCAGCCGCTCATGAGTCAGTTCTACGGAGCAGGCGAAGAAAAATCGCTCAAACAAACCAAAACGCTGGCGTATGAATTTTCCATGGTTTTGGCGGTAATCAGTGCGATTCTGATTTACCTGCTCCGTGGAAAGATTGGACTACTGTTCGGTTCATCTGCCGAGGTAAACGCAGGGGTCATAAAGGTCATGCCGATCTTCCTTGTGTCGGTTCCGTTTGACGCCATCACACGAGTTTCCACGGCGGCTTTCTACGCAACCGAAAAAAGTGTGCTGTCCTATGTTCTGACATTTATCGAACCCATTATCATGCTGGTGTTGATGCTGATGCTGCCGCCGGTGTTTGGCGGTCAAATCATGATTTGGTGGAGCACCGTATTTGCAAAGGTCATTACCGCATCAGTAAGCATTGTGCTGTCCGTTAGATATAGCGCACAAAGAAATCGATAACTTCCAGTTTAACGAACAGGAGATGATGAACGTATGAAAATCCTATATGAACTATCTTGGCTATGGGAAACGCTGGGCATTGCACTTGTGGCTGCGGCTGTCTGCGTGGCTTGCGCCGCGCTGATCTGCAAGGCAGCGAAGAAGAAACTCAGCAAAAAGGTATTGGCTGTCATAGGGGCTGCGGCATTTGTGGGCGCGATTCTGGCGGTCATTCTGATCGCCCGGACACCGATGCCGCTTTGATAGGACGGAGCGTTTGCAGGAAGCGTATGCGTTTGGGAAAAGAATTTGCTAAACAAATCGGGATTTGTGGAGGTATGAATATATGGCAGATGCGTATTACAAACCTTGCAAGGAATTTGACATTTGCAATGAGCTGATTGAAAAATATTGGGAAACAAAACAATATGACAAATGCTTTGAAGGCCATTTGGTATTGGCAGAGCAGGGCTATCCCCTTGCTGAATGTCAAATAGGCTATTTCTATTACGAGGGACTTGGTGTTGAAAAGGACTTGGAAAAAGCACTATATTGGACTCGCCGTGCCGCAGAGCATGGTGATAGAGATGGACAATGCAATTTGGCATGGTTTTATGAAGATGCAATCGGTGTAGAACGAGATATCGAACAGGCTAAGCATTGGTATCGACTTGCTGCATTGCAAAACAATGATTTGGCAATCGAGAAATGCAAAGAACTTGGAATTGCATTGTAATTACGCATCGCAATATAATCAACAGTTTGTCAACTTCCAGTTTGCGGAAGGAGGTATAGAAGCTGAAACAACACACCTACATCGCAATCGACCTGAAATCCTTCTATGCCTCCGTGGAGTGCAGGGAGCGCGGCTTAGATCCTCTGGACACAAATCTTGTTGTTGCAGACGAAAGCCGTACCGACAAGACTATCTGCCTTGCCGTTACGCCGTCCCTCAAAAGCTACGGCATCTCCGGACGCGGACGGCTGTTTGAAGTCAAGCAGCGCGTGAAGGAAGCGAACGCCGGACGGCAGCACGACGCACCGGGACACAGGCTGGACGGCACATCGCACTTCTTCTCAGAGCTGCAAGCAAACCCGTCTCTGGCGATCGACTTCATCATCGCGCCGCCCCGGATGGCGTATTACATGGAGTACAGCACCCGCATCTATCAGGTTTATCTCAAGTATATTGCCCCGGAGGACATCGTTGTCTACTCCATCGACGAGGTGTTCATGGACGTGACGGACTACCTGAGAACCTATAAGCTCTCGGCTCACGACCTTGCCATGAAGATTATCCTCGATGTGCTTGAGACCACCGGCATCACAGCAACAGCAGGAATCGGCACGAACCTCTTTCTCTGCAAAGTGGCAATGGATATTGTGGCGAAGCACATCCCCGCCGACAGGAACGGAGTCCGCATTGCAGAGCTGGATGAGATGAAGTTCCGGCGCGAGCTTTGGTCTCATCAGCCGCTCACGGATTTCTGGCGCGTAGGTCGAGGCATTGCCAAGAAACTTGAGCAGAACGGGATGTTCACAATGGGCGATGTTGCCCTCTGTTCAGAGCGGAATGAGGACTTGCTTTATAAGCTGTTCGGCAAGAATACGGAACTACTCATCGACCATGCGTGGGGCTGGGAGCCTACAACCATTGAAGCGATCAAGGCATACCGTCCCAGCTCCAACAGCCTCAGCTCCGGTCAGGTATTGCACTGCCCATACGAGCCGGAGAAAGCAAGGCTGGTTGTCCGGGAAATGACAGACTTGCTTGTGCTGGACTTGGTGGACAAGGGGCTTGTCACTGATCAGATGGTTCTCACCGTTGGTTATGATATTGAGAACCTGACCGATCCGGCACGACGGGCAAAGTATCACGGCGCGATTGAGAAAGACCCCTACGGACGGGAGATTCCCAAACAGGCGCATGGCTCTATCAATCTCGACGGTCACACATCATCTACGCGCAAAATAATGTGTGCTGTGTCAGAACTCTTCGACCGGATTGTTGACAAGAATCTGCTTGTCCGCCGTATGTACGTTGTTGCAAATCATGTCCTGCCGGAAGCGGACGCGCCGAAGAAAAATGACGGGGTTGTCCAGCTCGACCTCTTTACCGACTATGCCGCCGAAGAGGAAAAGCAGAAAGCCGAAGACGCCGCATTGGAGCGCGAGAGAAAAATCCAGAAGGCGGCTCTTGCCATCAAGAAGAAGTACGGAAAGAACGCGATCCTAAAGGCGATGAATCTTGAAGAAGGCGCAACCGCCAAAGACCGCAATGCGCAGATCGGCAGGCATAAGGCGTAGGAAAATTTGAATTTGCCGATGATATTGTGGGTGAGCATTGGGTACCACTGACACAGGAATTATAAAATATAGGAGGTAACTCATTTGGATACAACTGAGAAAAAGAAATCACGTGATTTTAATATTTACTATCTGAATTTCAGTAAGGTATATGAAATCGCAATGATGATCAACAATGTTATCCTTACTAAAATTGAAACCGACAAATCAAGCAGTTTTGAAAAACAGTATGGTTTCACATCTTCCATCTCTGCACAAGGAACAAAACAGTTCCTTGATGGAATAAAGGCATCTATTTCAGCAGATGCAAGGGAAACTTCCACATCGTCGTCAAAAGTAGTGGAAAGTTTGGACGTAAAGACGACCAAATCTATCCTTTTGCGTAGGATCATTGAGCAGTGCGCCTCTGTGACTTTATTGGACAACTCGGTAGAGGGCGATCTTGTAAAAGTAGATCGCGTTAAATTAGAACTACTGAACGAAGAAAGTCTGCGGCAATTTCTTATTCTACGCCGTGATGCATTAAAGGGTATGCGGGTAGAAGGTATGGAAGTAAATAATCTGGTCAGTTCAATGTTGCAAGACTATGCCTATATTTTGAAGGGGCTTGTATATGATGAAAGTATGAAAGAACCTGTATCTGAAATCATCATTAAGATTCCAATGGAGATTCAATCGGAATTTGAGAACAAGTACAACATCAACGATCTACTTATTGGTCATGTATCTATCGTTGGCATCTATAAAGGCATCGTAGGCGAAGAATTTATTACTTCAAATACATTCACCTATTTCCAAGAAGCTGGCGCTCGTAAGGAAAAGCAGGATGAAACTGCCAGCAAAATAATCAAAAGCAACACGCAGCCTGTATCGCATGACACAGAAACAGAAAAGAGTGATGATGACTATCATTTCGTTGACACCTTAGCAATAATTCAAGATGTGGCATTCAAGCTGGAAGAAACCCTTGCTCCAAAACTTCACTGGTGGAACCGCTTTGGTATTTGGTTGAGTAAATTGAGGAGGAAATAACCATGGATCATACCCTGTTTACTTACCGCAATCTTGAGGAATTGAGGAAAATACAGGAAGAAAGAGAAGTATTTGCCTTTATATTTGGAGAGACAAAGGATATGCTCGATTCCTGTTCTGAAGTTTGCATTGACATATCTGCCTTAGTTCATTTTTTGATAACCAACAAAAACAATATAGAGCCGACATATATAAATTTCACAAGTATGGCGGAGGATACAGTTGTAATTGCAGAAGTGGCCATTGCAGAAAGTGCCATGGAATTACTGCCTCTTTTGTTTTCTGATTATAAATGCTATTTTGAGGAAGATGGTGAGGAGAATTCCAGCTCCGAGGAAGCGCATGAGTTTAAGCCATATCCCAGGCAAAAGATATATAAATACAATAATGCGCAGGATTTGGACATAATCATTCGATACGCAGAAACGAATGACATTCCAATTGCAACTTTTTCTCGGGCAAGCGGTGAATTACGAAAAGAATTTGAACAGTTCAATAAGTCTTCCAAATTGGCTATATTGGATTTGACTTCCGTGTCATATGCAATTGAGGACAACAAAGCTCTGATTTATGCACTTGAACAATTTCTTAGCATTATGCCAAATATCAGGGTTATTGCACAAACCTCTCAGATTGATGTGCTACTAAAATATTTTCCACTGTTTTTGGACGGACAGGAACCTGTCTGTAAATTGATTCCTGATTTATCTGGTTTAGGAGAAAAAGAACCTGAAGAAATTAAACTTACAAAAGTTACAGACTTGAGCGGAGGGGCTTTTGACGCTTTCATCAATGCATTCAATCATAATTTGATTGGCCATAATTATTTCAAAGAAAGACTGCGGTATGCTCTAAAGAATTTTATTTCTCTAAACAAAGCAAAGGAACAGACAGTTCTTTCGATTTTCCTGTTTGGCGCATCTGGTATTGGAAAAACTGAGGTTGCAAGGCTAATTGCAAGCGGGCTTCAAAATGATTGTTATTTAGCCAAAATCAATTTCCAGAACTACAGTAGTCAAGATGCGTTGAATAGTTTGATTGGGAGCCCGGCAGGTTATGTTGGCTGTAATCACGGAGAATTAAGTGAGAAAATCCAAAAGAGCAAAGTAGGCGTGCTGCTTTGCGATGAATTTGAAAAGACCACTCGCCCAGTTTTCTCTTTCTTTCTGGAGTTGTTGGAAGAAGGGCGTTTCACAGATTCCATGGCAAGAGAGTATGACATGGATGGATATGTTATTATCTTTACTTCAAACCTTCTCAGCGAAGCAGAATACAAAAAAGCAATTCCTACTGAACTTCAAACACGCTTTGATTTAGTATGCGAATTTGAGGAGCCTACAATGGCAGAGAAGACAGCATTTCTGGATTTGCTGTTGGAGATGGCAAAAACCAAGTATTCTGAGCAATTTGCAGAGATCGAAATGACTGAAGATGAGAAAAAGCAGTTATATGCCTTTGATTATTCATCTCTTTCGGCATTGAGGGATATCAAGCGAGTGTTTAACAATCGCCTAATGGATTATTTCGCAGAAAAAGGTGTTTTGCGATAATAAGTATCGATGATCACATCCGATTCAATGTCTCTTGCTATTAGAATCCCCACTAATACCTTGATGCATTGTTTTTGTGAAGAATTCGGCAACTTCCAATTTGAAGGGGGATTTGAATGTACGACGATATAATCAATCTGCCTCACCATGTCTCCGCCACCAGACCCCAGATGTCCATGATGGATCGTGCAGCGCAGTTTTCTCAATTCGCAGCTCTCACCGGTTATGATGCAGCAATCAAAGAAACCGGACGTCTGACCGACGAAAAGATTGAGCTTGACGAGGAAGCTCTGACTGCATTGGACTTGAAGTATCAGCTTCTCATGGATGCCTTTGATGATGCGCCGGAGGTCACCATTACCTTCTTCCAACCTGATGAGCGGAAGGCTGGCGGAAAATATGTATCAGCAGTCGGCGCGGTCAAAAAGGTCGATGATTTTGAGCGGCGAATCACAATGCAGGACGGCGCAAAGATTCCGATGGATGACGTTCTAAGCATTGACGGGGAGCTGTTCTCATCGCTGGAATAATGTCGCTTGCCATGCGACCAAACGAATTGAATACAGAGATAAATAGACTGCAAGGCGCAATGCCAAGCAGTCTTTTTTATGTGAAAACGGTGGATGCAGACGTATCAAATCTAAATGAGATTAAGAAAAATCCTATTCAATCCCGGACAAATCCCAATAAACTGTCCGTTGTTATATGAAGGGGTATTTTACGGGGAGTCTCTACGAGGGAATACGATTTTAGAGAATAGCAAGCACAGCCGGTGTATATACACACGGCGATTTCCAATTAAGGAAACCCTCTCCCTTAATCTGAAAAATGCTTGTTGGGAATGCCTCCAGCACCAACAAAGTTGGTGCCACCTCTTCCTTTACGAAAAGACGGAACGCCTATGGCAAACAGAACAAGACCGATTATCATGCGGCAGAGCTTGTGATTTTCGAGGCGGCGCGGAGTACATTGCTTGCCATGCAGGGCGATGAAAAACTGCCGAGCTTGAAGGCACTGCAAGCAGAACAGCAGAAGCTTCTCGAAGAACAGCAGCGGATCTATGATGAACGTGCGAAGCTCAAAAAGGAAGCAAGGATCATCGACACCATGAAGGCAAATGTGGATGATTTCCTCAAGCCGAGTGCAGAGCATGACCGCGACCAGCAGCACAGTTCACAGCGGAAATAAGGGAATAAAGCAAGGCGGTTATCATTGATAGCCGCCTTGCTTTTTGAGAAACAAAAACATCAAGAACTTGCAGCATTTCTTCTGATTTGCAAATGGGCTGATTGCAAACAGAAAGGATTTCGTGTATAATATGTTGGAGGTCGTAATTAGCGAATGAGTAAAGGGGCATAGACTATGGGAATAAGCTATAAAAAACTTTGGGTATTACTAATTGACCGCGACATCAAGAAGTCCTCGTTTCGGAAAGAGCTAAACCTTTCATCCGGAACATGGACAAAACTGAACAAGGGGGAAGAAGTGTCCCTCTCTATTTTGCTGCGAATTTGTGACTATCTGAACTGTGACATTGGGGATATTTGTGAGGCTGTGCGAACGGGCAAGGACTGAGTCTGGTTTTTCGTACAGCCTTTATGCTATTATATAAAAATAAGAGACCGCTGTGTGTCTCAATGAGGTGATGGAATGCAGATTATAGACAACATTAACAAGACCGTTAAGGACGATCTGCAAGCGGGTATTCACAAAGGCAGTAAAATGTCCGTTGCCGCCGCTTGCTTCTCAATCTATGCGTATCAGGAACTTAAAAAGCAGCTTGAAGGCATTGACGAACTGCGTTTCATTTTCACTTCCCCGACATTTGTAACCGAGAAAGCGTCAAAGGCGCAGCGGGAGTTTTACATCCCACGAATTTCAAGAGAGAGCAGCCTGTACGGCACCGAGTTTGAAGTAAAGCTCCGCAATGAGCTGACGCAAAAAGCGATTGCGAAAGAGTGCGCAGACTGGATCCGGCGCAAAGCAGTTTTCAAGTCAAACGTCACACAGGAGCAGATGATGGGCTTTATGACGGTCGATGAGAGTACCTATATGCCCATCAATGGCTTTACTACCGTCGATCTCGGTTGCGAGCGCGGCAACAACGCCTACTATCCGGTGCAGAAAACAGAGAGCTTTGAAAATGCCAACTACTTTCTCAGGCTCTTTGAGCAGCTATGGAACGACAAGAAAAAGCTGCAAGAGGTCACGGATATTGTGATCGAAAATATCTCTGCGGCGTATCGTGAGAACTCACCGGAGTATATCTATTTTGTTGCACTCTATAACATCTTCAAAGAGTTCCTTGATGACGTTTCGGAGGACGAGCTGCCGAACGAAGCAACGGGCTTTAAGGAAAGCAAAATCTGGGGAATGCTTTATAACTTCCAGCGTGACGCGGTTCTTGCCATCATCAGCAAACTCGAAAAATTCAACGGCTGTATTCTGGCAGACAGCGTTGGTCTCGGCAAGACGTTTACTGCGCTTGCGGTGATTAAGTATTATGAGAACCGCAACAAATCTGTGCTTGTTCTTTGCCCCAAAAAGCTCTCTGAAAACTGGAATACATACAAGGGTAACTATATCAACAATCCCATTGCAGCGGATCGGTTGAGATACGATGTTCTCTATCATACGGACCTTTCCCGCGAACACGGACAGTCGAACGGAATTGATCTTGACCGCCTGAATTGGGGCAACTATGACCTTGTTGTCATTGATGAGAGCCACAACTTCCGCAACGGCGGCGAGGTGTCCGGCGAGGATGCAAAGGAAAACCGTTATCTGAAACTGCTCAATCGGGTTATTCGTGCCGGTGTGAAAACGAAGGTGCTTATGCTTTCGGCAACACCTGTCAACAACAGATTTATTGACCTTAAAAATCAGCTTGCACTCGCTTATGAGGGCGATGTTGCGCAAATAAACAAAAAACTTGACACAACAAAGAAAATTGACGAAATCTTCCGTCAGGCTCAGACTGCTTTCAACGCATGGAGCAATCTTCCCGCTGCGGAACGCACAACGGACGAACTTCTTCGAACGCTGGATTTTGATTTCTTTGAACTGTTGGACAGCGTGACGATTGCGCGTTCAAGAAAACACATTGAAAAATATTATAATACTTCCGATATCGGCAAATTCCCCGAACGTCTGCCGCCGATTTCGCTGCGTCCGTGTTTGACCGACTTGAGCGATGCAATCAACTACAATGAGATATACGAACTTTTGAATGCGCTGAATCTGTCGATTTACACGCCGACAAAGTACATCATGCTTTCAAAACTGTATAAATATGTTGACTCTGAAAAACGCAACATAACTCAGGAAGGGCGCGAAGAAGGCATTCGCCGCCTGATGAGCATTAACCTGCTGAAGCGGCTTGAAAGCTCGGTTCATTCGTTCCGCCTTACGGTTGACAGAATGCGGAAAAAGATTGACGAAACCATTAAGAAGATCAACAATTACGAACTCGGCTCGGAAGAAATTGAGTTGACAGATATCGCTGCGGGAGAAGATTTTGATTACGATGATCAGAATACCGATTTCTTCTCAGTCGGCAAAAAGGTCAAAATCGATCTTGCTGATATGGACTATGTTTCATGGCGGCGTGAGCTTGAACGTGATGCGGAAAATCTGGAACTGCTGTCCCTCATGATTGCAGACATCACGCCGAAGCATGACACAAAACTGCAAACATTGTTCGATTTGATCCGGAAGAAAATCAAGCATCCGATCAATCCCGGTAATAAGAAGATCATCATTTTCACGGCGTTTTCCGATACCGCAGACTATCTTTTTGCAAACGTCAGCAGATTTGCGAAAGAGAATTTCGGGTTGGAAACGGCAGAGATCACCGGCACGGTTGACGGAAAGACCACCATTCCAAAGCTCCGGGCGGACCTTAACACGGTTCTGACTTGTTTCTCACCCGTTTCAAAAGGAAAATCCGTACTCCTGCCCGGCAGCACCAATGAGCTTGATATTCTGATTGCAACCGACTGTATTTCCGAGGGTCAGAACTTGCAGGACTGCGACTATCTCATCAACTACGACATTCATTGGAACCCCGTTCGCATTATCCAGCGGTTCGGGCGAATTGACCGTATCGGCAGCAGAAACGACCGTATCCAGCTTGTAAACTTCTGGCCGGATATGGATCTCGACGAGTATATCAACCTGAAAAGCCGCGTGGAAACCCGCATGAAGATTTCCGTAATGACCTCCACCGGTGATGATGATCTTCTCAATGCCGAAGAAAAAGGAGATCTTGAATACCGCCGCGCACAGCTCAAGCGGCTGCAAGAGGAAGTTGTGGACATTGAGGACATGACCAGCGGCATTTCCATCATGGATTTGGGACTCAACGAGTTCCGACTCGATCTGCTTGAATACAGAAAGCAGCATGAGGACATCGAAACCGCGCCTAAGGGGCTGCACGCCGTTGTCGGGAGGGCGGGGGAGTCACCTGCCGGTGTGATTTTCGTTCTCAAAAATATCAACGACAGCGTGAACATTGACAATCGGAATCGGATTCATCCCTTCTACATGGTCTATATCAGCGAAGAAGGCGAAATTGTCTGCGATTATCTCAACCCGAAGAAATTGCTCGACACGATGCGTCTGCTCTGCCGCGGAAAGGACAAGCCTTGTGCGGAGCTTTGCAGGCGATTCAATGAGGAGACGGATGACGGACGCAAAATGGGCGAAGTTTCCGAGCTGCTGAGCGAGGCGATAAATTCCATCATTGACGCAAAAGAGGAAAACGATATTGACAGTCTGTTCAAAAGCGGCGGCACATCCGCGCTGCTCAGTGCGGTTTCGGGACTGGATGATTTTGAGCTGATTTGCTTTCTGATAATTAGGAATGAGAAATTAGGAGTGAGAAATTAGGCGTGAGGAATTAGGAATGAGAAATTTAACGGAAAATGCTGTTGCTGACAAGAGCCTTGCTTTTGCACTGCGCGTGATCGCACTGTACAAATACCTCTGCGCTGAAAAGAATGAATTTGTTTTATCAAAACAGGTTTTACGGAGCGGAACAAGCATTGGTGCAAACATTGCCGAAGCACAGTGTGCTGTCAGCCGAAAAGATTTTTTATCCAAAATGTATATCGCCTTCAAGGAATGTTCGGAAACGAAGTATTGGTTGGAGCTGCTGTTCAGGTCGGACTATATTGATGCTCCGCAATATAACTCTATTCAGTCCGATTGCACGGAGCTTCTGAAAATGCTGTCCGCAATCACAAAGACAATTAGGAATGAGGGATGAGGAATTAGAAATGAGGAATGAGGAGTGAGGAATGAAGAGTGAGGAATTAGGAATTAGAAATTAGGAATGAGAAATTGAGCGGAGAATACGGTAATTGAAAAATGTGAAGGAGAAAAGAATCGGGAGCGAAAAATTCCTAATTGCTCACTCCTAATTCCTAATTTCTAAGTAGCCACGGTAATTGCAAAAAAAGCGAAAGGGGGAAAGAAATCGGTAATTGGCAGTCGGGAGCGAAAAATTCCTAATTGCTAATTCCTAATTTCTAATTAAATCAGTGTTTCCTGCATCTACTGAATTCGGCAAAAGAATACCGAAACAGAAATTCTATGAGAATCTTGACGTTTCTCCGGCACTGCGCCGTGCGTTTATCGATCAAATTCGGCTGGTGTACTGGCGGAACAAGCTGGCGGCGTCCACGCTGAATATTGCGGCGGGTGAAGCCGTAACGGAGATTGAAGTGCTTGAGATTCGCTTGAACGGATCGCAGCTTGACGAAGCGGTGCTGAAACAAATCGACAAGGAAATCCCGTACCATATCCTCTTTATTCTGACCTTTGACGGCAAGGCTCAGGCGTGGATCGGCCACAAGTCGGCCGCCGCCTCCGGCAGCAGCGCTTTCAAAGTCAATAGATATTATCACACCGACTGGATACCGGAAAATGAGATTGATCTCCGCATTGACGGCTTGACTTTGGACGCCGTTTATGATAACTTTGTTAAACAGGTTGCCGAGCTGCAAGGGGAGGAGTGGAACGCAAATTGCGGTGCCGCCGAAAACGTTGCGCAAAGCTTGGCGCGCGAAAAGCTCAAAAAGCAGATCGCCGCGCTGGAAAAGAAAATGAAAAGCGAAAAACAGCTGAATCGGCGCATGGAAATAAATGCGGAGATAAAAAAGCTGAGAAGGGAGTTGTATAAAATTGAATCAGTATAAAATCAAGACAACTTATGGAAAGGGCAATAGGCAAGCCTTGGATATTGCATCTGATATTTCTTCGATAAATATTGCTGAAACAGAAACTCTTTGTTTTGACTTTACAGAGTATTGCGAAAACAATCCCTTTAGTAATTTGTTAGTCGCAAATTCGATTCGGACTTATAGGCAGAAGCACCAAAATAAATGCCAACTTACTCCTAATCACAAAACATATTTGTCCCATCTTGGATTTTACCAGATGATAGGCGCAGACTATGGAAAGCAGCTTGGGGAAGCAAGATCAAGCGATAATTATGTTCCTATAACAAGGATTACGTTTGATGGCGATTTTTACGGAACAATTGATAGGAGAAGTGAAGAACTCGCTGCATTGCTTAAATTTGACAAACAATTGTCGCTTTTTCTAAAGTATTTATTTGTGGAGACAATTCGCAACACATATGAGCACGCAGAAATTGGGGAACTCTATTTATCTGCTCAGAAATGGCAGAGCAAATCCCTGCTGGAAATTGCTATTTCGGATACTGGTTGTGGTGTATGCAATAGTTTGCGCAAATACAAAGCATATTCGGATGAGAGTGAAGAAAGTCTTATCAGATTAGCTTGCGAACCTGGTGTGTCATCACGATCAAATTTTAAGTATCTTGAAAGGGACGATGCGTGGCGAAATTCTGGATACGGTCTATTTCTAATGCGTAAATTAGCTGTGGCATACGGAGGCAGTTTCTTACTTTGCAGTGGCAATTATGCATTGAGAGAAGATAAAAATGGCATAGAATTATACAAAACAAAATACGAAGGAACAACCGTTGCAATTCGTATCAAGACAGATATGGATTGTGACTTTGAAACCGTCCGAGGCAGAATATTGACTGAAGGCGAAATAAAATCTTTAGATGCACAAACATCAATACACTCTGCTTCAAGATCATCTGGTGGTCACTATAACCGCTGATTATTGGCAAAGGAGGCACAACCTAATGAACCACATGAAATTTGAATCCCCCGACCTTACGTCGGGCAACATAGAAAAGATCGCCGCCCTTTTCCCCAACTGCATCACGGAGGCGCCGGACGAGGAACGCAGCACGCCGGAGAAGAAGGTGTACAAACGGGCGGTCAACTTTGAGCTGCTGAAACAGATGCTTTCACCGGACGTGGTGGACGGGGACGAGGCATACGAGTTCACATGGGTGGGCAAGAAGGCGGCAATCGTGGAAGCCAACAAGCCGATCCGGAAGACGCTGCGCCCCTGCGTGGCAGAAAGCAAGGACTGGGACACCACCGAAAACCTCTACATCGAGGGCGATAATCTGGAAGTCCTTAAGCTGTTGCAGGAGAGCTATCTCGGCAAGGTCAAGATGATCTATATCGACCCGCCGTACAACACCGGCAACGATTTTATCTATGCCGATGATTTTAAGATGGAGAGCGAAGAGTGGAAGGTTGAGAGCGGAGAGTGGAGTGAGGAAGGCGACCGCCTGTTCAAAAATACCGACACCAACGGACGCTTTCATTCCGACTGGTGCAGCATGATTTATTCCCGGCTGATGCTGGCGAGAGCATTGCTGAAAGACGATGGCGCGATTTGTATTAGCATTGATAGCGGCGAATTAACCAGTTTGAAGGAAATGTGTGATGAAGTATTTGGAGCAAGCAATTACAGAAACACGATACTCACCCGCCGAAGAATAAAAAGCCTTAACTCTCAGTTTGCAGATAACGGACTATACAGTCTTAATGTTGGCTTTGAGTATGTTCTTATATATGCAAAATCCCCAGCGTTTCTCATGAAAGCTATACGGATGAAAAAGGAGAATGCACCTGCTAAAGGTCGGTGGGATGTGTTTTGGAGCAACGCAGATAGACCAACAATGCGTTATGACATCCTTGGCTTTACACCAGAAACAGGTCAATGGCGCAACTCAGAAGATCGCGCAAAAATAGCCGTAGCAAATTACCAGAAGTATCAGCAAGAATATGAGGGCAAGATTTCCCTCGAAGAATACGCTGAAAAAACTGGAATAACAGATTTCATTAGAAGAATTCCGAACGGAACAGGTAAAAACGGCGGTGTTCAGCATTGGGTTGCACCGTCCGACACGATGCTCCGTACAAGCAACTGGACAGACATTGAGGTTTCACAGATTGGAAAAGAAATTGATCTGCCATTTGATAATCCTAAAAGCAAGCAGTTGATGATGGAACTTGTAAAGCTCTGTGATTGTGCTGCAAGTGATTTGATTCTCGACTTCTTCTCCGGCTCCGCCACCACCGCCCACGCCGTTATGCAGCTCAACGCTGAGGACGGCGGACACCGCAAGTTCATCATGGTACAGCTTCCGGAGAAGTGCGACGAAAAATCCGAAGCCTACAAAGCGGGCTACAAAAATATCTGTGAAATCGGAAAAGAGAGAATCAGAAGAGCAGGAGAAAAAATTCTGAAAGAGCAGTTGGCAAATAACAACTCCACTCTAAACTCTCCAAACTCCAAACTCGACATCGGTTTCCGCGTGCTCAAGCTGGATTCCACCAACATGAAGGACGTTTATTACGCGCCCTGTGATTACGATCAGGACTTTCTCCATCAGCTGAAATCCAACATCAAGGATGACCGCACCGACCTCGACCTGCTGTTTGGCTGCCTGATCGATTGGGGTCTGCCGCTGTCCCTGCCCTACAAGTCCGAGCAGATCGACGGCTGCACCGTCCACACCTACAACGACGGCGACCTCATCGCTTGCTTTGACGCGAATATTCCCGAAAGCGTGGTCAAGGAGATCGCACAGCGCAAGCCGCTCCGCGCCGTCTTCCGCGATTCCGGCTTTGCATCCAGCCCGGAGAAGATCAACATGTTCGAGATTTTCAAGCTCTATATGCCGGAGGACGCGGGCGACATCACCAAGTGCGTGAGGGTGATCTGATGAAAAATACAGATTTCCGAAACAGTGCTTCGGATTTTCAAATGGAAAATCGCAGCCGCGGTTACGGTTTTCGTTTGACAAAAGTATGACTTGCTCTAATGAAAAAAAGAGGTATGTTTATGAAAGACAATGAGATGCCTTCAGCAATTCAAAATGTTTTTTTGAAAAATGTGTCTGATGTCCTTGTGCAGGCAAGAAAAAACGCTCAAACTGCTGTCAACCTCTCTATGGTTTATGCTTATTTTGAGATAGGCAGGATGATCGTGGAGGAAGAACAGCACGGCGAAAATCGGGCAGCTTATGGAATGTATTTGCTTCAAGCACTTTCCGAATATCTGTCAAATCAATTTGGGAAAGGCTTTTCTGTTACAAATTTGAAACAGATGCGACAGTTCTATATCACATACGGAAATGACCAAATTAGTCAGACGGTGTCTGACCAATTCAAAAATTTCCCATCAGTCAGCACAGGAAGGAAGTTCTTTTTAAGCTGGTCACACTATCTAAAGCTTATGCGGATGGATGATGTAAATGAACGTCATTTTTACGAGATTGAATGTGCGAAAAACAACTGGAGTTTGCGGGAGCTTCAACGTCAATTCGACTCTGCGCTGTATCAACGTCTTGTGCTCAGTACTGATAAAGACGGTGTCAAGCAAATGGCGCAGAGCGGGCAAATTATTGAAAAATCATCCGACGTGGTCAAGGATCCCTATGTGCTGGAGTTTTTAGGGCTGGAAGAAAAGACGAAATATTCAGAAAGCGACCTGGAAACACGGATTATTGATAATCTGGAAACATTTCTTTTGGAATTGGGTGCCGGATATACATTTGTTGCACGACAGAAACGGTTTACATTCAACGAATCACATTTTCGGGTAGACTTGGTCTTTTATAATCGTTTGCTGCGCTGCTTTGTTGTGTTTGACTTAAAAATCGGAACATTGAAGCACCAAGATTTAGGCCAAATGCAGATGTATGTGAACTACTACGATCGTTACGAAAAGCAAGCGGATGAAAATCCGACCATCGGTGTTTTATTATGTCAAGATAAAGATGATTCTTTGGTGGAATTAACGCTGCCAAAGGATTCCAATATTTTTGCGTCACAGTATCAGTTATATTTGCCGGATAAGAAGCTGCTGCAAAAGAAACTGCAAGAGTGGAGTTTGGAGAGTGAAGAGTGGAGAGTGTAGTTTTGAAACCGGAAAATACTGCAAAATACAAGAGTAAGCGATTTGCCGTACGTATTGTTCGACTGTATCAGTATTTGCGTACGGAAAAGAAAGAATTCGTGCTTTCCAAGCAGCTTTTGCGCAGCGGAACAAGTGTGGGCGCAAACCTTGCGGAGGCGGAATGCGCCGTCAGCAGAAGAGATTTTCTTTCCAAGGTGTATATCGCATTGAAGGAGTGTGTTGAAACCAAATACTGGTTGGAATTGTTGTTTGATACAGATTATCTGAGCGAACAGGAATTCCAATCCATAGGTGCTGACTGCGAAGAATTGAGAAAAATGCTGTCGTCAACAACTAAGACGATAACGTCCACTCTCAACTCTTCACACTCAACACAATCGAACTCTATCGGAGGTAAAGACGATTGAAGCTGCAATTCAAACATCAAAAATTTCAAGCGGATGCGGCAAAAGCGGTCGTTGACGTCTTTGCCGGACAGCCGTACCTCACGCCCACATATATGATGGACAAGGGTACCGTTATAAAAAAACAAAAGATTAAAGGCGTAGATATATCGGATCCTTATGAATCTAAAATTTATGATACTGCCGCCGACTTCACCGGCTGGCGCAACGAACGCATTGTGCCGGAGCTTTCCGACAAATTGATTTTAGAGCATCTGCAAAAGGTACAGCGCACGAATCAGATAAAGCCATCTGATAAGCTGGAAGGTCGTTATAATCTGACGATTGAAATGGAAACCGGCGTCGGCAAGACCTATACCTACATTAAGACCATGTATGAGCTGAACAAGCATTACGGCTGGAGCAAGTTCATCGTGGTCGTGCCGAGCATTGCCATCCGCGAGGGTGTTTATAAGTCCTTTCAGGTGACGCAGGAGCATTTTGCGGAGGAATACGGCAAGAAGATCCGGTTCTTCATCTACAACTCTGCCCAGCTCACGGAAATTGACCGCTTTGCGTCGGACAGTGCCATCAATGTCATGATTATCAACTCTCAGGCGTTCAATGCCAAGGGTAAGGACGCGCGGCGTATTTACATGAAGCTGGACGAATTCCGTTCCCGTCGCCCGATTGATATTATTGCAAAAACGAACCCAATTCTGATTATTGACGAGCCGCAGTCGGTCGAAGGAAAACAGACGAAGGAACGGCTGAAAGAGTTTTGCCCGCTGCTGACACTCCGCTACTCCGCGACTCACAAGGCGGACAGCATCTATAACATGGTGTACCGCCTCGATGCGATGGAAGCGTACAACAAGCGGTTGGTCAAGAAAATTGCCGTCAAGGGCATCACAGAGTCCGGCAGCACGGCAACCGAGGGATTCGTCTATCTGGAAAGCATCAACGTCTCGAAGGAGAAGAACCCGACTGCTTCCATTCAGTTTGACTGCAAGGGTGCGAAGGGCATTCGCCAGAAGAACGTAACGGTGGGCATCGGCTACAATCTCTATGACAATTCCGGCAATCTTGACGAGTACAAGGTCGGCTTTGTGGTCAAGTCTATCGACGGACGCGACAATTCCGTGGAGTTCCTGAACGGTATCAAAATCTTTGCCGGAGATGTGATCGGTAAGGTCAGCGAAGACCAGCTCCGACGCATTCAGATCCGCGAAACGATTCTTTCTCACTTGGAGCGGGAGCGTCAGCTTTTCCATAAGGGCATCAAAGTTCTGTCGCTGTTCTTCATCGACAGGGTTGAAAAATACAAACAGTATGACGAGGACGGACATCCGTTCAACGGCATCTATGCGGATATGTTCGAGGAAGAGTACAACGACATCCTCAGTTCCATGCAGCGGGAAATTGGAGATGAAGACTACATACGGTATCTGGACGCAATTTCCGCCCACGATACCCATGCCGGTTACTTCTCCGTTGATAAAAAAGGCAAGATGACCGACAGCAAACTCTCCGACAAAAAGCAGGGCACATCCGATGATATTGACGCCTATGACCTGATCATGAAGAACAAGGAACTGCTTCTGGATCGTGATCCGAAAAAATCCCCTGTGCGTTTCATTTTCTCCCATTCTGCGCTGCGTGAAGGTTGGGATAACCCGAACGTGTTCCAGATTTGCACACTGAAACAGAGCAGCAGCGAGGTTCGCA
>ENA-UOJG01001401-UOJG01001401.1-human-gut-metagenome-genome-assembly--contig:-C47-NODE-1401-length-25562-cov-53.112048_pt1 | contig 25562 bp, 20 predicted proteins | sample MGYA00242340_ERZ723887 | MGnify/ENA metagenome assembly ERZ723887 | reverse complement strand
ACTTACCAGCGGCTTACCTATCTGCTGACACTATCCACTTACCGATGTGCTGACCTCACCGGGGGTAGTGGCATATGGATAATTACGCAGCAGAAGCCATACAGTCGGCATTGCAGGGAGCGAAGGTATTCTGCAAGTTTCTGTCAGCCAACGATACCGGGCTAACCGGAGGTCATCAGGCGGGCATCTATATCTCCAAGCCCTCCATTCCGATTCTCTTTGACGCACCCGGCACAAAGGGGCAGAATATGGAGGAGTGGGTGAAGATTCGCTGGATGGACGGAAACGAGACTGACAGCCGTTTCATCTACTACGGGCAGGGTACTCGCAACGAGTACCGCATCACCAACTTTGGTCGCGGCTTTCCGTACCTCCGTCCCGACTACACAGGCGCTCTTTTTGTCTTTGTGCAGAACTCTACGGAGGATTATCAGGCGTTCGTGCTGAACACCGAGGACGAGATCAACCAGTTCCTTGATGCCTTCGGTCTGAGCGCCACCGAAACCAACCGTCTGATCGACGTTCACGAGGTGAATCCCGAGCTGCGGGAGCAGGCGGAGATCGAGCGGTTCATCAGCGGTCTTGAAGTCGATTCCCCGACTTCGGAGATCATGTTCTCTGCTGCTCGTGTGATACAGAACACCGTCTACGATCACGCCGAGTTCATCGTCTCCAATCCCGACCGCAAGCTGATCGAATGGACGGACGTTGAATACAGGCTGTTCCACGCTCTTGAGTACGCCCGCTACGGCGACATGATTACCGGCGGCTTCGCCACGGTTGAGGACTTCATCGCCACCGCAAACCAGGTACTGAACAGGAGGAAAAGCCGCGCCGGAAAGAGTCTGGAGCATCATCTGTCCGCTCTGTTCTCCAGCAACGGTCTGCAATTTGAGGAGCAGGCCGTAATCGAAGGCAACAAGAAGCCCGATTTTCTGTTCCCATCACAGGAAGCATACCACACGGCGGCATTCCCGACCGAGAAGCTCATATTCCTTGCAGCGAAGACCACCTGCAAGGACAGATGGCGGCAGGTTATCAACGAAGCCGACCGTCTGCGCGGCAAGCCGAAGTACCTCTGTACTCTTCAGCAGGGCATCTCCACGGCGCAGCTTGATGAGATGGACGCCGAGCGGGTCATTCTCGTTGTTCCGAAACCGTACATCGCTTCCTATCCGAGAGACCGGCAGGATCGCATCTGGACGATTGGACGTTTCGTTGCTTTCGTCAGAGAAACCGAGGGAGTATAATGGCAGATACAATCAGCCCGGAACGCAGAAGCCGGAATATGTCCGCAATCAAAAGCAAAGACACAAAGCCGGAGGTCTACCTTCGCAAGCTGTTGTACCATCAGGGCTTTCGCTACAGAAAGAACTACTCCGGCGTGTTCGGCCATCCCGACATCTATCTTCCGAAATATAAGGTCGCCATCTTCGTTCATGGCTGTTACTGGCATCGGCACAGCGGATGCCAGTACGCTTATATGCCGAAAAGCCGGGTTGAGTTCTGGCAGAAGAAGTTCGACGACAACGTTCGCAGGGATCAGCTTGTCCGGGAAACGTTGGAGAACCATGGCATCCGCTGCCTTGTGGTCTGGGAATGCACCATAACGAAGATGCAGAAGGACAGCAGGGTAGAAGCGGAAATACTGCAAGAGATAATGCAGCAATTCTATCCTGGAGAGAACCTATAAGTGCAAACTTCGCTTTGAGTCTGCCCTGATTATTATTGTGAAGTTGTATGGTGGCTATAGTTTTACTTGCCCTCTGATCAATGATTCCGGTTCATATCGATTGAAATATAGAAACTCTCCAGGTTGACCATACGCAATGTTATCAATTGCCTCCTTTGTTTCTACCGAAACCCTGGATGGACTAAAATCAAGAGCTTCAAAGATGCAATCCTGAAATGCCCTTAATACTATCCTGATATTGAACAAATCAGCCATAGCAGATGTCATTCCGTTCAATTTTGAAAGTGGTAATTGGCAAGAGCAAATCAGTGATATACCGACTGCATGTGACATTCTGAGTACGCTCCACAGTTTTTCTGATGCATACCTACCACGATCTGAATAATCAAAAGGAAAAAGGTCATCTATAACAGCTATCAGCAACGGTAGAGAGTCAACTTGACTATATGAGGATACGCGAATGCGAGAAATTGTTTCCAACCTGTTCTGGGCTTCTTCATATAGCCGATCAAATAAAGCTATCATGCGTTCCTCGTGTCCCCTTTCAGGCACACATACTTCTATGATCGAATCGCTCGGACATTTCTCATAATTGTGAGAAAAATAATCCGTCCAAATGGCAACTTGAGATTTGTCGTACTTTTCCCCGATTGAATCAATAATGACCTTTAGAAGTGTGCTCTTACCCGAACCAGGAGCTCCAGTGATAAAGCAGTGATTTCTATGGGGAAAAATTATAGGTATTGAAACCATTTTATCATCAGCGGATATGCCCAAAGGTATATCTAATTTTTTTAGACTCATCCCACCCCACCATATCTTTCTTTGATAATTTGCTTCACGATAAGACACCAGAACAAGCTGAGTACTTATTTATTGACGACCCCTACTAATTGCTTCATTGTATGTTCTAGCGTAGCGTTCAACCCAACCCTTTGCAGGTACATCATATGGGCGGAAATGCGTATTATTATCCCCCTTGGCAATATCCATATAAACTGCTGTTTTGCCAAAGAATTCTATCATCTCACTTTCGGCGACAAGAGTATTCATCGAGACCCCATCCAAGCCGTATGCTATGCGTTTATCAAATAAGGCATCAAAGTGCCCTCCCAGTATCTTTTCTATACTTTGAATGTTCTCACCCCAAACTATGTTGTTTACACCTTGCGTTGGTCCTTTCGCTATTATTATCTTAAGCATTTCAATTGGATTCATCTCTTCGTCATGAGTTTCATCATAGTCTGCTTTGTAACGCATCCTTCTTGCTCGATTGATTCCAAAGAACATCAGGATAATTCTATCCGATGCCGGGAGGTACCCCTCAAATCGTCCCGTTACAATCTTGTACAAACTTGCTATCAGTTCTTCTGCTTCATCGAATTTAACCACCTTAACTTTCTGAACAAATTGTGATTCAAGGAATTCAAAATCACACTCTCCTTCAGACAACTCTTCAGCAGAAAAGTCAACAATATATATATGAACCTTGCCCTCGTTTGTATTCATGTGCAGTTCCTCATAAAGGACACTCAAGGTGGAGAGTTCAAATAAGCTGAGCGCCATCCTTTCATCCTTACTTACAACCAGCAGATTGTCTCGGTCTTTTATCCGAAGTTCCGAAGTGAAGATACCTTCCTTTCCATATCCTTGACCTAACAGCAATCCATATCCATCTTCGGATGTTCCGAGAGGCTCAACGCTATCGGATCCCTCCAAAAACAACTTATTGAAACAGCTATGGATATTATCTTCTACATTGGTGAGAAGAACTCTAGTCTGCTGATCTTCATACAGTGGTGCAACATCAGGACCTGTGAAGTATGCATCCAGACGAGCAAGAAGATCTAAACGCTCGTTTTCATTAATGTAGCTTACCTGGAAGAAATTGTTGGCGGATTCAACACCGCCGCCGTCATTATAAATCGCAGCACCGGCAGGCTGTTGCTGAAGGACGCGAATACCGGCGTTATCAGCGTTCAAAATTGACGCTGCTCCATCTTCAGACCCGTTTACAGCGATACGAATACCTGCGCTTCTAATAAGCTTTTCCATTCCAGGGCATTCGTTAAAACTAGGACAGGCAATAATGAGGTGTATTCCAACCGCATGGCAGTGACCACTCACAAGTTCATTTATATACCACAAACATTCATCCCTAATAGAATCATCCTCGTTTCTGAACAACTCTTGAACATCATTAAGTATGAGAAGAAGTTTAGGGGCTTTAGGAACATCAAGAAGGCGAGAATATTCCTTAATATCTCTTACCCCATATTGTTTCATGATAGACCGTCTTTCGGTATATTCCCAATGCACTTCACAAAGAACATTCAGAACAAGTTCATGTTCACAATTATTAGCAATCACCCTTATTCCAGGCAGTCGATAATTGCAAAAAGGCTTGGAGAAAAAGTTGTCTTTTAAACTGATGATGTAGGTTTGAACTTCTTCCGGCGGATAATTGATGAGAATGCCAGTATAAAGTGTATTTAATAAAACAGTTATGCCTATCGCATGACCAGCCATTAGAACCGTGCTGTCCCTTTCCTCCGATAGAACCAAATTCACAACAGTATGAGCACCTTTGGTACCCATTGGAATAGTGATTTCATCATGATTACCAGTAAACCAGTTGTTGGATTCGTACTTATCTATTATTTTAAGCAAACCAGGATCCCTATATTCTATCCTGAGAGTATTGCTCATTTCAATAATAATCTTGTCTATGATAGTATCCCTAAATGTGTAGGCTTTCTGAATTTTTGTCAAATCTAAAAACATCCCGTCCTTATCCGAGCCAGCAAACATCAACCTTTTTCCTGAAGCTTTCGTCTCAACAAGGCTCCTCACAATTTCTGCAACAAGTGTACCATTTCTCTGTTTGAGATTCTCTAGCTCTTTATCATTTGCACAAATGAGTACACAGACTCCTAAAGAAGCTCTATTGTTTACAATTGCATACAGATCCCTCAGTGCATTATCAGTAAAGCACACAGGAAAATCGGTGATCGCCAATACTCTGACAACCTCATTTTTTAAATGGCTGATTTGATTTCTGCCGTAAGTATCGTCCATTTTTTCAAGGCGATGTCGTAAGATAGCAATTGCATTCTCGATATCTTTCTCTTTACTCCAAATCTTTGTGCCGCTTAATCTAGCGAAATTCGGGTATTCAGCAAGCTTTAGAATATTTAAAAAATTGAATCCCAGCTCCAGCGGATCAACCATTGTTACATCAAGTTTACATGCAGGGAAAGACATAAACAGTTTAAGAAGGATTGGTTGCATCAACTCCTGTACATACAGTCTGTCACCAGGCAGGTATCTCATTAGAAGAGAAATGCCATCAGATAGCCGTTGCACAAAAGGAATACTGGCTATATCAAGTTTATTATCATTAGTATTGTTCGAGAACAGTTCTAATTCTTGAATAGCTCGTATATCATCACGAGAAAAATCCGAAAGATCAAAGCAGACATCACCCAGCATGATATACTCCGGGATCTCCGAGGGGCACTTAAAACTGTCAAAATCCTCATTGTTCCAATTTAGGAAAGCTTCACGTGGCAAGCATTCTATATAATCCCTCAGTGTATTAATTGAAGCCGTTTTCAGTTTATGTTCATCGACATTTGCCATTCCATTCTTTTTTACCATATTATAGACCATTTCCTCTTATCAGAGTATACTTGAACAATTCATTGGATTCTGACAACTTATCTTCCACGATAATGGAATCACCAGTTTCCACTCCTTCACGACTTAGGATTGTCGAAAGCGGATTGATTAAATAAGTATCAATCATATTGCTAATTCCTCTGCCGCCATTCGATAAATCTTTGCATGCCGTATTAATCAGATGATCTTTAAAAGCCGGTTTCACCTCAAGTTTTATTCCCTTGCGGCGGTCCATATTACATATAACGGTATTCAGCTTAAGATTTAGTATCTCCTCAACAGCATTTTCCCTTATGAAGTCAAAAACTATAAAGTTGTCACCGATACGATTAAGCAATTCCGGGCGTTGAATTGTATACTTGAAGTAATCTTTTATGGTATTTAATAGCTCTTTTTGGATGGTGTCGTAATCCATATCCGGCGTTATTGTCTGATAGCGTCTTCCCGTTTCCACTTCACGTCCGACAACACCGAGATTGCTGGTAAAAATAATAAGTGCTTCGGAAAAATACATCGTTTCACCGGCTGAGTCTGTAATTCTTCCATCTTCAAGAATTTGAAGGAATTTATCAAGTATGGAAGGATGTGCTTTGTCTATTTCATCAAATAGCAATACGCAAAACGGTTTTGACTTAACAGCATTTGTTAACTGCCCTCCATCGCTATACCCTATATATCCTGGAGGAGCTCCAAGTAGTTTCTGATCCGAATGAGGTTGTTGAAATTCACTCATATCAAAACGAGTTACAAAGCCCTCGTCTCCAAAAACAAATTCAGCAATCGTTTTCGCTAATTCTGTTTTTCCAGTACCTGTGGGACCGGCGAAGAACAAGACGCCTTTGGGACGGCTGCTTGCTCCGCCCTGTATTCCGGTCATATCCATACAAGCACGGCTAAGAACACTTGCTGCCTTTTTTATTGCTGCTTCCTGGCCCTTGACTCTTTTTGATAAGAACTCTTCGGCGTGTTTAACCTTTTCAGAGTCAAGTTTGTCCCATTGACTCTCAGTTTCACCATATCGAAACATTTTTACTGCATCTCTAATTTGGAAAACAGTATACTTCTTTTTTTGGCACAAAGAAAAAATCCCGAACAGTTCAACCAGCGTCATTCCATCAGTCAAGGCAACAAACTCATCCTGTGCTTTTTTCCTTTCGGCCGAAGAAAGGTCCCTAGCGCCCGCCAATGTGTCAATCCTTGCGTCTATTACCGCGGCTCTGACTTCTTTTTCTGGGCGTGAAATGGTCAGCGTTCGCACATATGGATTATTGAGATAAAGCCACGTTGGGATATCATTGACTTTTTCAACAATTAGAAACAGCAAGTTAGTGAGCGGCTGCTTATCGCGCATACTCAATGCCTGCGTTGGAGCGCGAGACGCAAGCATGAGTCTTGTATAGTACTCTATTTCCTCGTCTGACAGATTATCTGGTGAAGCAGCAATAGTATTGGCCAGATCAACTACAATAGCTGTTGGTCTGACCGTATTTGCCATTGTTTTTCTAATCAATTCAGTAGCAGCGCCAATTGATTTCGATGATTTTTCATCTGATGAGACAACCCTATAAAAGGTGGAAACCATATCTAACGCATATGGATTGGAAAAGCCATCAATCCTGTTATAGAAAACGACCGGATCGTATCCTTCCTCTGTTAAGTATCGTTGAAGATATAGTGACAGTGCTACCGGCTCGCATGTTCCATCATCTTCATATATCCATGGTTGCAAATCATGAACATTGCCTTCTACGATGAAAGTAGTGTTTATATCCCTATAGACGGCAAGATCTTTTTGCCATTTTTCAGCTTGTTTCATTAGTTCGCCGCCTCCTTAACTAGCAGTTCTGCCTCTGCATTACATAATGTTATCTTTGAGCCAACCGCTACTCTGACTGGTTCATTTTTAACGATGCGCTGGCCATCGACTAAGGTGCCATACTTGCTAATATCTTCAACAAGAACACCAATATTTCTTCTCACGGTTACTCTTATGTGCTGCCTACTTACTGATGGATACTCCGCAAGTTCTTCAGCACCGAGTTCTGTTCTTCCGATAATGCCTCCCTCATTCGGGATGGATATTGTCCTGCCATTACTCAGTTTAAGATAGAACTCTCCTGATTTCTTTCCTATATCGGGCGAAGAATCAGCAGCCGATTCATTGCTGCTTTCTAAGCCAGTGTTCCCTCGCATTATTTCTTCCACATGTGGATCATTCTCGTTATAAATTGGAGAAGAAACCAGATTTCGACCACAGGATGGACAATAATCCGAAAACCCCAATCTCCGTTCAGAAACAATCTTTTCGCCGCAGACGCATACCTTGCAAAACGCCATTTCTTATTCCTCCGTCCCCATTGCTTTTTGCTTTTGAACCGCAGTTTTTCTTTGCTTCTTTCTTGCGCTTCTTTCGCTTATATCAGACTGTACGCACATCCGTTCAATATGCGCGGGTTCAATATAAACACGTTTCAAGATAACACCTTTTTCAGCAGCTTTTTCTTCCAACTTTCCATATAAAGAACAGATACTGTTTGCACTGCTTTCAATCTGTCGGCGTTTTTCTAGAGAACCCTCTTTGGATTCACCTACTGGTTCAAACATGATACCACTTCCATCATTGCCAATAAAAACATCGCAAAGCGGATGTCCATCAACAGAATATATCTGTCCCACCGTATGATCCAACACTGCATCGTCTTTAGCATGACAGCCAAGTTCATCCATAATGTCTTCTATCACGCCCATTATATATTCATCTTGATTACGCTTCTCAAGAACAGCCGTCATTCGGCCAATTTCTTTCTTTATCCGGTAAGGGTATTTCTCTGTTGGTTTTACATCGAGCATCTTGCATAGAGCACAATAATGATAATACTCTGATTCCATATTTGCTTTGTCGGATAAAGTTACTCGTGCAGCACCCTGAAGATAGCTCGTTACACGCATCTTCACGGATCTAATCCTGTCTTCAATGTCAACCGCAGACGCCTGAATGGTCTTGGCCAACTCAGCCAAAAGTCTTGTTCTGTCTTTCTCGTCCTTTTCGGAAATTACAGGACGTTCATCGACTTTTTGCACCCAAGAGTCAAGCTCAAGTTCTAGCCTTGTAGGCTTTTTATGAGAAGAGAAGAGTAATCCTGAGAAATCAAGATCATCTCTTTGGACTGTGGTTTGTTTGTTTTCATTCTGAAGCATTGCCCCTGTAACTGTCGCGTTTTTACTATATCCTCCCACAGAGTCATCGGTTGCGAAGACTGATATTTCAATGTTCTCACTAGAAGAGATTTGCGCATTATTGGAATGCTCAGTTTGAAGTTGCTCTTTTAGCTTTTGAATGGTATCAGATAGTTCCTGTTTAAGTCGTGCCTTTCTTATAGCCTCCAATTGAGCGGCTGTATAATAACTACTCATTATTAAACCATCGCCTCCTTCATCCTTCGCATTTCTTTTTCGTATCCCAAACGGTTTAACCATGCAATAAAATGGTCACTTTCAAGAAGTTCATCAATTTCCTTGATTGAACACTTACCTAAAACCGAAACAAGTGAATCAAGTGAATCAACAGATATTCCGAAAATGTCAACAGATTTCTTTCCCTGAAGTGCAAAACAAATCGTTGATATTGAAGCCATGTCTTCGCATCCATTTCTCTTTATCAGTGACTCCAACTTATCTATTTGTGTGTTTTCATACTCATTTTGACGCAGGTAAAACACTAACAGTCCAGAAGCTAGGAACTGTTTAGCAGCTTCATCTTTACCAGATGACAATTGTTCTACATACTGAGCGAGTGTTCCATATTCCTTGCCACAATAGACAATTCGTTGCGGATCATCTCCAATAAACATTAACAACTTATATACTGCTGCATCAGAATTCTGGTATAATGCAAGTTCTCTGATTTTATCAGCAATACCTCTGTCAAATTGACGAACAAATTCAACCAGTTCGCGTCGTTTTACTATACGAGTTGCTTGTGACCAATGTTGTTCTATTGCTTTAGCAAGTTGATGCATGGTAGATACAGAAATCGTCTGTCCTTCAAATCTGCCAAAGATTAACGGCTTATTCTGACTCTCTTTTTTTGTTCTGGAGTATATACTCCGATTAACCGGACGCATATACTCTCCTTCGCACCATCTTTTAACCTGTATATATCCCCACCGTTGTTCTTCGTCTTCATTGAGGAGCCCCTTAATGAGCACTCCAATACGTCCGCTTATCTGACTAGGAAGCTCTAAACCTCCATCCCATGCTTTTGAGATTTCTTCTACCGACATTCCGGTGAACAAGGAGTGTCCCAAGACAGCTTTACACAAGACAAGCCCAAATGACCCGTAGTCATACGCGGGGGACATGGCAGCACTCCACAATAATGCTCTTACACGTGGTGCATATTCGGGCGTGCCTCGAACAGAATCGACCAGTTTTCCATTAGCATTTGTATACCCACTTATTCCGCAATCGCCTATAACGACTCGGTTTCCGCCGTCTGTATAAAACAGATTACTCGGTTTGATGTCACAATGAACAATCCCATTCCGGTGGAGTTCGTGTAATCCCTCATTAATCGAGGGAACAATTACATCCTGAATATGTGCAATCCGGAGGGCACCAACATCTTCTAATGTACCTTCAGAATAGTATTCGTATATTTCATAGTAATAGCCTCCGTGGTCACCACATTCAATAACATGTGCAATGTTGGGATGTCGTACACTTGTTAGGAAGCTTTGCATTTGGTTGGAGGGACGCCATCCGTTATGATAAATCTTTATAACATACGACTTACCCCATTTTCTTGCAAGGTAAACATTCGATTGCTTTCCCTGCTTCTCCATTAAGGAATTGATAATATAACTATCAGCAACCGATTCGCCTGCAAATAGCATGATGCTTTGGCTACTTTGATTTGAGCCACCAGGGGGTATAGTCTCGCCTGCATTGATTATTTGACCTATATGTGATTTCGGCGGCTGTGTCTCTGCTGCATTTATCATTAGTATCTCTCCTTAAGGTATGCCTATTGTTAACATGCCTTTATCATATAATACATTCTGTAGACTTCTCTCTTCTTCAAGAATCCCTGCATACCTGTTATGATGTTTAAAAACCCAGCATCGCTGGTTGGAAGATCCCCGAAGGCCTTTTCGTTCATTAAGCTCTTTAACAAACGGCCCATCTATGATGGCTGAACATGTATTAAGGATAGAGTATATCGATTCGTTATCTTGCTGCCTGAGCTCTTCTAAAGTGTATCCCGTAAATATAAGAATGTCATCGCAAATAGTAGCGAGTGCTGAAACCAAAGCGTTAAGTGCTTTAGGATTATAGAATGGTTCTCCACCAGATATGGTAAACCCATCAATTGGGGAATCTATCCTCATAATCATTTTTATGACATCTTGAACGGATACTTCTTTTGAAAGATCGTAACCCTGCAATTCCGGGCTAATACAGCCCGGGCATTTTCTATGGCAGCCATTCAGCCATATGCCAACTCTAGAGCCGGGGCCCAAGACTTTAACAGGATAATAAACCCTTGCCAGACTAATCATTTCACGCATATGCATCATAACTCCGACGTAAAATGAGTGGGGCAAACAAGCTTGTCGCCTTTAATGTATTTGCCACAAAAGAGGCAATTATGGGTTCTTTTCCGTTCTTCTATCTCATGACCAATTTGCCACTGATTTAAGGCAAGCAACAATTCATCAGGAGTTACGCAAAACAATGATCCGTCTGTCAATTGTTTTATGCACTCATACGGGGTCGGAATTTTTCTTCTGAGTTCATCAATTCTCGGAGATCTTACTTTTGTCGCCACACCATTCTTAAGAAACAGCAATGCGTTACCAGGAGATACCGAAACAATATTTCCGAGGCCCCAGCAAAAAGGGACATCACAAGTTCCTGATTCGTATGCATCAATATTAAGGAAAGCATGAGTACCTATAGGCTCTTTATGGAGCGCACTACACAACACTTCAACACTTCTCGAATTTTCGTAGCTTAAGTAGAAGCAGTCGCCACCGAATAATGCTCTGCCTCCCATTCTTTTTTTTCTTATTACCCAACTGTAATTAGGTCTCTTCACACTGCATAGGGCAGGGAGATACTTTGTATTTACGGCATAGATCATCTCTTGAATGCCGACTCTATCATCCCATGTGAGATTCTTTATTGGATTAAGACCTTCGTATAATGTCATTAAGTAAATGCAGGTACTTGCAATCATTTTTAATGCCGTCATATAAGCTATAGTGTCTTTCTTTTTCAACACGGTAATAGTTTCCGAGAAAGGCATCGGTGAATGCATTAGTTCGTTGCAAATCCTTACAGTATTATCGATAGATTCATAAGCCTGTCGTATTTCAGGGAGTATTTCGAGAGCTTTTGCCGGAGAATAATACACTTTCTCAAGCAAAGCTTCTCCGTTTTTATATAAGGCGTTGCCTATTTCGCGATAATAGACACAATCATTCAAGAGCATCTTTAACTTCATGACATCATCGTTTTCGTCAAGAGCTCTATTATATAGTTGAGCAAGTTCTTCCGAATGCCCAGTTGTTTCCTTGTTCAGTACTCCTAAAAAGTATAAAACTCTTTTCGTGTCCATATTATCCTCCTCTATTTGTCCGCTTCTTGTAATACATCAGCTAAGGCAATGAAACGAGGGTCGTTACGAGAAAAGCTTAATGCAACGCTTATATGCCTCAATGCATTCAGCCGCTGTGTCTCGTTTGTACCGTTTCTTAGTGAAAGGAGAGCTAAAACAAACTCTTTTTCAGCCGAACTTGGCAAATTATCAATTTTGTGAGCATACCTAAACCCGGCTTTTTCAGACGCAGAAAAACCCTCAAGAGTTAGTCCGTATATTGCCTCTGACACAATTTGCATTTCAGTCTCTCGATAAGAAGCATCGGTCTGAACTGGCGCATAATTCATAGGAATATCAAGTTTCTTAGACCTCTCCCTCAAGATATCTTTTGCTGTATCGAGAGTCTCAAACTGTGTTGCCAATTCATAACACTCTTTTAGTTGGAAAGCCTCCAGGCTGTCCATAGAAACTACATTTGCCATATGTCCCTCACCCTTTATGGTGTTCGGCAAGGAGAAGAGAATCGTTTCTCCCTGCCGAACTGTAAATTTATTGCGTCATATATTAGCGTTATTGTCAATTGTGGAATTCAGATTTTTCTGTATATTCTCAATGTTATTCTGAACGCTCTTTGCATGTCCGTGAAGTTTAACGGAAATGAAAATACCCGCTGCGATAAAAACGATACCCAAAAACCACTGACCCGAAAAACAGAACAATCCAATCAAGCACAGAATTAAAGGTAACAGCGTCTTCATCAAAGTTGCACTAGAGGCCGACGAAGCAGCACTTGACCCAACTTGCCTTGCGCTGTCTTTAAGACCACTATATGCACCAACAATCTGCCGTTCACATGCATCAATTTTTTGTCTTGCTTCGTTTGACGTCATTATTACCGACCTCCTTCGTTTATAACTTCGTCATACACTTCTGCATAACGCTCTACCCAAACCTTTGCAGGCACATCATATGGACGGAAATGCGTGTTTTTAACATCTCTTCCAATATCCATATAAACCGCTGTCTTGCCACGCATTGCTTTGGCCTCAGTTTCAGCAACAAGAGAATCCATCGAATCATCGTCAAGTCCATAAGCAATACGTTTGTCAAACATGGAGTCATAACGATCTCCAAGCATATTCTCAATGCTGTGGACACTTTCACCCCAAACAATACTGTTAATACCGTATCTCGGTCCAATGGCGATAATTTTTTGCAACATCTCAATGGGGCTCAGTTCGCCGTCACGGTCTTCGTCGTAAATCCGTCCAGTACGCAGTCTCCTTGCTCTATTGATTCCAAAGAACATCAGGAAAATGCGTTCAGATGTGGGCAATGATCCTTCGGAGCGTCCTACGACAGTTTCATAGAGGCTGTTAATAAGCTCTTCAGCATCACCTATCTTAGCTACCTTGACTTGTTGCGGGAACTGTTCCTCAAGATAATCAAAGTCACACTCTCCATCTGCCAGTTCATCAGCGAACAGATCGACAATGTATACCAAGGCGTTCGCTTTATCTGCGCTTGTATGAAGCTCTTCATACAAAACGCTCATAGCAGACAGTTCAAACAAACTTAAAGCCATCTTTTCATCTTTGCTTACGACAAGAAGATTATCACGATCTTTCATCCTTAATTCAGGCATGAAAATACTCTTTTTCCCAAAGCCTTGACCGAGAAGCAATCCATAACCATCTTTTGATGTGCCAAGTTGCTTTATGCTGTCAGCCCCTTCAAGGATCAAACGGTTGAAGCAATTATGAATGTTATCTTCCGCGTTTGTCAGAAGGACTCTCGTTTGCTGATCCTCATAAAGTTGAGCAACATCCGGGTCGGTAAAGTAAGCGTCCAAGCGGGTCAGCAGATCCAACCTCTCTTCTTCATTGATATAACTAACCTGGAAGAAATTATTTGCAGATTCAACACCACCACCGCCGTTGTAAATCGCAGCGCCGGCGGCAGGCTGCTCCTGGAGTGTCCGAATAGCTGCATTATCCGCGCTTAGAATTGATGCGGCACCATCTTCCAAACCTTTAACAGCAATTCTGATAGCCATCTGGCTGAAATATGCTTCCAAGCCGGAGCAGTTGTGGAAGTCTTGACAAGCGAGAATGACATGGATGCCCATAGCGCGTCCCTGCATAACCAGTTTGTTTAGGCAGGAAAGGCACTCACTACTAATTGAATCACTTTTTCCCTTACTTCTGAACAGTTCCTGTACCTCATCAAAAATAAGAAGCAACTTGGGAACCTTGGGTACATCCGAAAGTTTTACATATCCATTAATGTCGGAGACACCGTAGCGTGTGAAGTGCTTTGTTCTTGTTTCGAGCTCTGTGCAAAGCTCTTTCAAGACATTCAAGCCGAACTCTCGTTCACTATTAATGGCAACCACCCTTAGTGAAGGAAGTCTATAGCGTGTATATGCGCTAAATTCTACGCCTTCCTTAAAGTCGAGCAAATACATTTGCACTTCATCGGGTGAATAACTAATGAGCGTGCTCATGATGAGAGTATGGAGAAGGGTTGACTTTCCGGCGCCAGTTGGTCCAGCAATCAATGCATGGTGTTCGGTGCTGCCGCCGCCTCTGCCCAGAACCATCTTAACAATAGTGTTGGCTCCCTTGATACCGATAGGAATGGCTATTTCATCATGATTGCCCGTAAACCAGTTGTTACTGTCATAAATGTCTTCGCGATACATGCTGTCAAAAGGCTCGACTTTAAACTGCATATGCTCAATAACGCTACTGATCTGCGGGATAATCTTGTTCTTCCGCTCCATCACATCCTGCATCTCATCAAGCTGAACAAACAAACGATTCTTATCGTTGCCGACAAGCATAAGTCTCTTGCCGGAAGCCTTGGTCTCGACGACACTTTGTTCAATTTCAGCGACAAGGTTTGCGTTCCTTTGCTTGAGCTTCTCAAGTTCTTCATCATTGGCACAGATCAAAACACATACACCCAATGAAGAACTATTTCTAACAATAGCGTGCAGGTCTTTCAACGCCGTGTCATTAAACCCAACCGGGAAGTCTGTTATTGCTAATGCGCGAATAACCTCTTTCTTCAGGCGGCTAATCTGATCGCCACCGTATGCCTGTGTCATATTCTCAAGCCGCTGACGTAAGGTGGCTATGGCATTTTCGATTTCTTTCTCTTTGCTCCAGATTTTCGTATCAATAATCCTCGCAGAGTTAGGTCCCCCTGCAAGTTTAGGAATATCCGAAAAACTTGCTCCAAGCTCAAGCGGATCAATCATCGTTGCTTCAAGCTTACCTGCAGGGAATGACATAAACAGCTTCAAGAGCAGCGGCTGAATCAAGCTCTGCACGTATCCTCTATCATCAGGGGAATACCTCATTAGAAGAGAAATCCCATCAGAGAGCCTTTGCGCATACGGAATCTTTACCACATATTCCTCACCGTTCTTGCTCCCCAAATCTGCCGTTTGAAGCTCTACAGCTTGAACAACGTCCATATTGTCTTGGGAATTGTTTGGAATTATCAGCCCAATATCGCCAAGCATAATATAGTCAGGAACTTCTGTGGGGCATTCATAGTTCGTCGCATTAAACCTAGAGGATTTTATCTCTTGCTGATAAGCATGAACCGTAGCCTTGTTAAAACCGGTTTGGATATCCGAACGACGAGAATCACAGATACTCCGGTGCTTAGCTTCAAATCTACGTTCTGCTTGAGTGTCACGGTCAATCTGCTCTGTTCTTGCCTTATCCAGCTTGTCGTTTCTCACTCGTTCCGACTCAGCGATCTGGTAATTGCATAATTCTCTAAGTGCCTGAACCTTGGCGCTAATTGCATTTTGGACATTTCCATTAGTCCCATCAACAGCACTCATCGCTCCACGAGCTGCTCCGATAGCGCCGTCTGCGCCTTTTTTGGGCATATTGTTGATGAAGTAGTTGCAGGCGTTAACAATGGCGTTTGCGGTGTTTCTTCTAGCTTCTGTAGCCTGAATATTGTTCTGACACTCGTTATTAAACCTCTGTCTATCATCTTCACACTGCTTTCGCGCGCTGGATGTAACAGAATCATAGATTTGCTGGCTGCTTGCCTTTGCATCCTCCCATTCTTTTCTCGCACTGGTGAGTTCACCAAGGAAAGCATCCGTATGTTTACGTAAAGCAAACATCGCTGTCATAGCTTGGCCATGACCAGCAGGCATGTCTTTCCAATTATTCCAAGGCTTAGAGCCATTAGGAGCGGCATCCTTTTTCTCTCTCGAAGGCGGCAGGTATTCCAAGATGATTCCACTGCCATCGTTTTGTTTTACTTTGACGTTGATTGCCGCTCCTGCTTCAAGCGATGCCAATGATGAGCCGTTAAGGACACGACCTATAACGCCTTGTTCCAACTCAACAATCCAGTTATCTTGGTAAATGTTTATAATTCGACCTGAACAGGTTTGCCCAATGTTGTAACTAGCCATTTGTAATAAGCACCTCCATTATTTCTCTCTCCTGCAGATTTTCGATTATCATTTTGGTAATAAAACACCACTATTTCTGCTCAGTTCCAAGCAATACTCATCGTATTTGTCTCTTATCTCTTGAGGAGTATCCGCCCTGAGCTTTCTTTCTCCTGTCTCTTCATCAATCTCTAAATACTCAACCCACGGGGCTTCATTGAGTGTCAACATATTAAATACCTCCTTTGTATTTATTCATCAACAAATGTGTTAGCCTTTTAATTTCTTTCGAGAGTGGTTTTGCATTATCGCCATTCGCATATACATCCGCAAAAGCTTCAGCCATCGTTTCCGAGTCACTCTGTAATGCATATGTAGAAATGCTTCTTACCAATTCCGTTCTACTCTTTTCATGGCCATACTCTGTTCTTTGGATATTGGCACATGCCTCTTGGACAATTAATTTCGCCTCCGTGCAACTATTCCAGGCATCTACTCTTTGAGCCTCCGTTGTATATCTGTGGTTTGCTTGAATTAGAGCCCATTCAACACCATGTGCAGCCTCATGGACTCCTATAGATGTTGTGCTTGAATTCGATACCCAAAAACATTGCCTCGACATGTCTTTGCATGTGTTATGTAGTTTTTTGTCATTCGAAAAATAATCCGGATTGAAGGAGAGTTTACTACCTGTGCATGACATGACCCCTGAGGTTGATGTAATCCCCGATTTTAGGAATATCCCTACATCTGGATACTCTCTGATAACGGATTCCACACCGCCTATAGCACTCTTCGCAGTATCAATATCTAGCTTTCTAATTGAGTCATCCAATTTCATATCGTACTTGGAATCCATATATTTTTGGAGAGATTCGTAATCATTCGCTCGATTGAGACCTTCTCCGGCACTAAGAACGCGCACAACAAAATGGGTAGAATTGGAACCCTCTCTCTTGGTTGCGCTTTCGATGTAGCAAAACGGGGAATCGAACATCCCTTGTTGGTAATAATCAACTTGTGTTAAATCAAGCCCTTGTATACCAGCGGGAACGAGAATTTCAAATGTGGCGTCGGTTCCATCGTTTTTCGCTCCGGCAAACATATCTTTCCCCGACGCATTTGCAGAGCTTACGCTCATTATTCCAGTAAACTGATAGCAATGACCAACTAACTCCTCTGGTGACAGATTTGCGAGTTTTAATCCCAAATCAGCTAGAGAGGCCCTTCTGAAATAGATAGTATCCTCAGCCACTTGATGGCTGTTAATCAGTTTTCTGAAATGTTCAATATCTGCTGTTGTTTCATTAGCCCTCAACGGCTGATTGTATTTTTCAGCATGCTCAACATAATCATTGGTGTATTTGAATAGATCATCACTTAATTCATCTTTATCAGTATACCTGGTTTTCCCAGCAACAGGTACATCTGGATACTTGATGTTATTCATGTCATTACTGCTATCACCATTAAAGATTCGGTTGAGCAAACCGCCAAGACCACCGCCCAATGGTGTTATGCTGCCTTTATTAATTGGTGTTCCAGCAGTCTCACCACCTTGGTAACTCTGGGTTATCCCTCGAGTGTCAAGTGACGAGAATCTTCCGCCCCGCCATGATAAGTCGGCGCCGCTTTCACCCCCAACAGTAACATAATCTGGCGCGCACTCAATTCCCATGCTGCGTAAAAGTGCAATTCTTGCATCTTCAGCCTCATTTAACCGTTGAGCAATACCTTCTGTAAGAGCTACCGAATCTGATCCAAAAGCACCTGCTCTCAATCTGCGTAACTTTTCCAGATTAGACCTCTCAACTCCATTATGTCTTTCTATTTCGTGTACATGGGCGTTCTCCTGCTGCCTGACACGTTCCGCATCTCCGCGTGCTGACGATAGAGCACGCTGACTAGCTGCAAGTTGATTTTGAGCCATATTAAGCTGGACTCTAGCAGACTCGACATCTCCAACCGGGTTTCCTTCCTCGTCTGTCTCACTTGCCGCAGCAAGTTGCCTCTTTGCCGTGGCAACTATGCTACTGGACGCGGCTACTCTAGCTTGGCAACTTTGAACTTTTTGATCGGCTTCTTTGCCTTGCTCTATGAGCTCTTCAGCTTTTTTCCCAATCTCTTTGAAACTCTTTGCCATAACTACAGTCCCCTAAACTTGAACAGCTATCACCCGAAGATGCCGCTCAAGTTATTCTTTAAGGATTCAATTTGCTGTTTTGTTTCGTCAACAACGCCTTCTGCATCAGAGATTATACCTTCATATTCTCCTGCACTACCTTCCAGCTTGGAGCGTCCTGCTTCCGCAGCGTCGCGTCCTATTTCAGAGATTCCACCAGCTTGCTCCAACTTGCCGATTCCAGATTTGACATTCTCCAGTTCACCTTCAGTGGCTTCTCTTATTTGCTCTCCTTGAGTCTCTATTTCCTGTCCTGCGGACTCCACTTGTTCACTAAAAGCACTGTCAAAACTGCTTTGATACGAACGACCGGTTTCGCTAATAGTCCGAACATCCTCCTCATCTTGCAATTCAATGCTCTCAAGAACTGCATTAATCTGATCGGCCTGTTCTGTCATTTCAGATCCGAGTTCAGTGGTCTCACGACTATTCTCCCGCATTTCTTTGACACCCTCACGGTTCTTTTCTTTGAAACTTCCCATATGATAGCTCCTTTCATTTTTTCCTAAATACTTCAGTACCAAATAACCTGATATAGGTGCTGAGATTCTCATATAATTCTTTAGACAACACTGATATTTTTTCTATTTCACCAACAACCCTCTTGGTGTCTCTTGTTTCTCCTGCAGCTCTAACCAAGCTTTTATAAAGCTGCAATGATCGATCGCACATTTGTGTTTGCAACAATGTTATTTTTATCAATTCTGCCTCCGAAGCGCCGAATCGAGCCCACCGCCCATTTTTCAGTCTTTCAAGAGCAAGGATCCAGTTATCGACAGTGTTTATAATATCCAACGCCTCAAGAATCTTGGGTTTATCTGCAAGTAGGCTTTTTTGAGACAACTGAAGAGATTCCAGTTGATCCCATTTAGCCGCCTTGTCTTCATCATTCAGTTGAACTTTACCAAGTTCGACCCTTTCCAGATAGGAGTACAGTCTATTAATTTTTTCGGCTTGCGCAGCAACAGCATTCAGCCAGTATTCACACGGATTCGCTCTATTTTCTATGTCTATGAGTAACCGGAAATACTTACTCCCGATTATCTGAATGCTTCTAAGATTTTCATCACGATATGTAGCTCTATCAGCTATCATATCTCTTAATGCTGCATCATTTTTGGGAGAAACCATATCTGCTTTTTTAGATGAATCTTTGAGTTCGCCCCACCACTCCTTAATTCTCATGGTAAACGGACGCATCAAATCACCATAGAAAACAAGAGCCTCACCTATATTGAATGTGGCCATTTGTTCCAACTGCATTGCGTTGGCCGCCATCGTACTACCAAGAAGTGAGCGATCGTCTGCGGATGTAATTTTCATACCTATTTTGAGACCGGTATTCTTCAATACTTCTTGCGCCATAACAGTGGGAAGTTGGTCTGCAATTACAATCCCTTCTTTTAATGCTCGTACTTCTGCAAGCATTTTAACCACAAATGCTGTTGCCGCTTGTTTTGGATCTGCATCCGCACCCGTTTTTTCCTCAGACTCTGGTCCGATCAAGTTATGTGCTTCCTCGATAAAGATCACATGACGGATGTCCTTGTTTCCCCAGAACAGCGTAATAACCTGTTTTTCAGCATCTATCTCGTAGTAACCACATATATGCTTGTCTTCAAATGTTACCTCGAAGAGATCGCCATTGATAAACGAAATTGTTGTTCTGCCACTTTCACTTTCTGCTGAAACAGCTTCATGCTTATGTTCGTTTAACAGAGCTGTTCCCTTAATGTGATATATTTCTTTTCCTGGAAAACAACCCGGTTTCTCAATGGCAATTTTGAACTCTCCACCTTCAGCTTTGCTCTTCACAGAACTGTTTTCACGCTTTGGATCCACCTTAAGCGTTTCTCTGATTAATGCACACAGCATTAAGGTTAAAAAATTCGCTGGACCAGTTCCCATGGACTCAAGCTCAATTACAGCGGGAATTTCAAGCCATTTTTCAGGGATAAAAGTTGACTCAGGTACATCAAAAACATCGCCCATTTCCCTTCGGAGGAGGCTTCCTATTCTAACTTTAAGTGCTGACTCAAGATTTCCTCTGACTTCATCGCTATATTGTGTTGATTTTAGTTCCTGTTCCAAGCGCCTATAAAGCATCGACATCGTTGGAAGTGCACGTTTTTTGTCGGTATTTTCTTGTTTCTCATCACCTGAATAAACATGTTCTGGAATCCAACCCAATTCTCTATACACCGCCTCGATTGCTGTATCGAGTAAAAAAGGCATGGGTGGTTCAAGAGGGAAAGCTCCCTCGAAAACAGAACAGAGTCTTCGAATATGCTCAGCAACCAGTGTTCCCTTTGGCATTTCAAAAGGATTAATATGTAGGGGAAAACTCATATCTGCGTTCGGAGAAAACAAATACAGATCCTTCATGGTTGGATCATTTGCAAGAGCACGATATTCCTGCTTTGCGGGTTCTAAGACCAAGAAAGGTATGCCATGATTCTTCCAGAGTGAAGATGTGATATGATGCATTGTGTTTGTTTTGCCGGATCCAGGAACACCTGAAACAAATGCGTGTTTAGGCAAGAGTGAAAGCGGGAAAAATACATCATACCCGTTTTTGTCCTTACCTAGGAATAGAGCACCGTCCTTATTAACCGCTGCGGGAGCCGTCTCCTTGGCAATCTGTATAGTTTCGCCATCATACAATGCGGGTAGGCGAAAGAATGGAGCAATCTCCTCAAGGGAAAAAAGTGTCGGAAGATAGTTCAGATTAATCGCAACTGTATCATCTCTGCATACAATCAATCCAGGTCTGCCTTTTCTAACAACCATTCTCTCCCGCATGTTTTCCAAACCATCAAACTCACCATCTATGAAACAAAGGGGATTAAAGTTTGACGAAAAAGTAGCGATGTTATATTTCCCTTTCAGGAGACTTTCAGAGCCTGCCGCATCAAGAATTGCTACAGCATCCTCCTTTCCATTGGCAAGAACTAAAATATTGGCAATAAAATGTGGTGATGAATCATATTTCTCTATCAGATCCTCGTAATTGTCTAGTACGTCCTTTCCATCGTAATCTCTTTTTGAGTTACTACTTCTATCATCCTGCCTTCTACGAAGGATATTCATTGGTTTTCGCAAGGATTCTCTCAATGAAACACTCTTTTCGACGGGATACAAATCAACACGATAAAGCGCAGTATGATTTAGAGCCTCCATCATATTGCACATGTTATAAAGACGCCCATCTTCATTCATGTCCCATTCGCGAAGCATATAGTAGTCTTCACCCTCCCCATTGCCAGCTGGGAGCAGGGTTTCTGTTTTGGTCAAAATCGCACATGCATTAAATGTAGGCAAATCAAGATTGTTCTCTTTGAGAACTTCTTCAATACTGCACAAATCGTTTCCCGCAAACTTTGTCTTCGAAGTACCGCATAGTGGGCATTTTTCAGGAGGTTTTACACCCTCAAATACTGATCCGCAATTCGTACAAGTCCTTTTGCTTGTCAACTCATAAAAATCAGCGAGCGGAGATGCGCTTACAAGAGCGGGGATACTTTCCATATTCTCCGCTTTTCCTCTTATCATGAAAAAGATTTGCAGTCTATGTCCCGGAGCATCCTTGGATTTATCTTCTGGAGACACATACAAATAAAACAAATGATATGACAATCCAGAGACAATGCCTTTGCGGTTTAATTGCCTCAAAAAAGCAATATGTTTCTCTATTACGCCATCAACACCATTTCCCTCCAGAGAAGCATATTTATTCAGCGTTAGATCTGGTAGCTTTGTTAATCGGTACCATAATTCTGCCATTTTTTCACCCCATTATTCGAAATACAAACAGTGATCAAGGACGATCATATTCCGTAATCGAAAGTGCGATGCTACTGTTGCTTTCAGTACAAGTTTCAAAGGCGTTAGGATCCATTATTGCCAACAACTCATTTTCAAATCCATCAATCTTTTCAAGCATCGCGTTTGTACCTTCGTTAGACTTGAATACTGCGACTAGTGCATTAAAGGTTAACCAGTTTATTCTTTTCTTACCTGTTTCGATGTTATTGTAAGTTTGTCTTGATATTCCTACCCTTTTAGCAAGTTCTGCTTGTGATATGCCAAGTCTCGCTCTCAGAACAGGCAACTCATATACAAGCTTTTCCATAAGATGGTTTCTGTAATCATCTTCACTTACACTTTGTTTCATCAATATCCTCCTTTTGTATATCTCTTGAAATCCGGATAAAATATAAGGACTTATGCTTTGGAGATAATAACATTACAGGCAACCCAGCAGCTCCAAGAAACGCCAACAAACTCAAATAACACCTTTGCTCTCTGCTTACGATAATCAATTTGAACAATCTTTCCTTCATGACCACCAAATAGACTGTCTGAAAGAATCACGGCATCTCCAATGCGTAGTATGTTAATAACATCAATTATTCCATTTCTATCTAAAAGACCTATTGCAAACAACTGGTCTTTTCCACAAAGGCTGTAACCATCGTCGAGAGAGCCAAGAAGTCTGATAACACCGTCCACTTTTAATTGAGATAATTCTTTTACTGGTCGACTTGAGTAGGCAAATACATATCCAGGGAGAAGATCAAACATCAACTCGATGTTTTCGCCCTTTATTCGGTGTCTCCTTATAACTTGGGGGGAAAACGCTCTTTCTAATCCGTTGTTCTCCAGAAGAGAAGCCACCTTTTTACATTTGGTTGTCTCACAAAAAAGACAGTAACAATACTGCATATTAGATATGCTTCGCCGTTGAAAGAATTTCCTTCAAACAATCCTTTCATAGAGTGGTGGTTATATTCAGACCGGGTGCACTCCCAGCAAGCCACTGTAGAGTTACCATAGTCCTGCATGGAAAGAATGAGATGAGCATCCTGTTAATGATCGAAGCTGTCATTATTTCGTAGAGTAAACCACTCTACGAAATCTGACTCAACTCGACATGGTATTATTATACACTCTATCTCTGCGGCTGTCAAGAGGTCTGCAGCAGCGACTTTGTAAATTTTCAAAAAATGCCCGTGAATACCTATGAGACTTCTCTCTGCCAGTAAAATAAGAGTGGAGGTGATGTCTATGCCAAAGCAAGGCAAAAACATGTATCAAAGAAAAGACGGACGTTGGGAAGGACGATACTCAAAGGGGAAGCTCGAAGGAAAAACCCGATATGGGTATGTGTTCGGGAAAACCTATGAGGAGACCGAGAAAAAGCTTGAAGCCGCATTGGAATCAGCACATTCTCTCGGATCGTCTGTAACATCCTTTGAGAATGTCGCATCAGATTGGTTGCGTCAGCAGCAGCCGGAATTGAAAGCAGTGAGTTATTCAAAGTACGCTAATATGCTACGGCTGTATCTGAATCCAAGATTCGGCAATGCCGCAATCCCAGATATTTCACGCAACGAGGTGCAACAATTTTCCAGAGATCTGCTGTTGACAGGAGGTACAGCAAAGACCGGGCTTGCTCCGAAAACAGTCAACAGCGCTATCTCCATTCTTAAGAATATCCTTGAATACGCGAGAAAAGAGCGGGGACTCCAAGTTGCAGATATAAAGGATGTCTCCGTGAGAGAGCAGAAAAAACCCATACAGGTATTCAGTAGAACTGAGCAATCTCTTTTGAGTCGGCATCTTTGCGACAATCCCAGTCCATGTAATATTGGCATTCTTCTTTGCCTGTATACCGGGATGCGCATCGGAGAAGTCTGTGCGCTCAAATGGGGCGACATTATCCTTGATGAGCAGTACCTTTTTGTACATCAAACTATGCAGCGCATCCAGTTAGAGGGAGAGGACGGCAAGAAGACGCGGGTTGTAATAGGACCGTCGAAGAGCGAGTGCTCAATAAGAAAGATACCCATTCCGGCTGAAATGCTTCGACTGCTTATCCCCGTCAAAAGGCAGAATGAAGCATTTCTTCTTACCGGAATGGTTCACAGCTATATCGAACCGCGGTGTATGGAGAATCAGTTCAAAACCGTAATAGATGCGTGCGGGGTATCGGATCTGAATTTTCATGCTCTCCGGCATACTTTTGCCACGAGATGCATTGAGCTCGGCTTTGATATAAAAATCCTGAGCGAGATACTGGGACACGCAAATGTAAACATTACGTTGAACCGATATGTTCATCCCTCAATGGATCTGAAGCAGGCGAATATGAATCGGCTCTCAGTACTTTTGACCACAAAATAAACCGTCATTTTAAGCCGTCAGAAAACCGCCGTAACCCAATAAAATCAAAGGGTTCGGCGGCGTTTTCGTAGAGTGGTTTACTCTACGAAAATTTTTACACTTTTTGCTTCGACAACCTGCCAGTAGGCAGGTCTATAAATCACTCTGAACAGCCTGAAAGTCAAGAACTGTTTTGATAACTCCTGAAACGAAAAAGCCCGGAGCAGATCCTCTGTTGATGAGAATCCGTTCCGGGCATTTCTGATAAAAATGAGCAACGGGTATTTCGCACACGAATACCCTCCCATCGCGTACACGATTTACCCATCTCGCACACGATTACTGCGAGGGGAGCGGTAGCTATTCGCCCCAAAAGCACGAAAGGCCCCGACAGTTTGCTCTGCCGAGGCTTTTGTCAATTTGGTATTCGTGTGCAAGAAGTCTGGAAGTCCCTTGCTGTAAGCGCTTTTCAAACTGGTGGGGTGCAAAAAAAGAAGAACGCCTATTTGTATCCAAATAAGCGTTCTTCTATGGTGCGAGTGGTGATACAGCATTTTTCAAAAAACACAGTAATATCAATGGTTTTAGGACACCCGAACAGCGAAATTACTTGTATTCCGCCCTCTTGAAACCGTCAATTTCAGCAGCTATTGCTCGGTTCATCTCCCGGTAAGGAGACGACATCCTTGCAATAATCAGTACATAGCGCGTCTGTTACCCAAAGTGGCGCTTGGGTCGGCAGGCGCGCTGTTTTTATGCCCAGATGCGGGCGAAGGAGGTGTTATTGTGAAAGCATATGGGAGGT
>ENA-UOJG01001396-UOJG01001396.1-human-gut-metagenome-genome-assembly--contig:-C47-NODE-1396-length-25667-cov-6.660511_pt1 | contig 25667 bp, 24 predicted proteins | sample MGYA00242340_ERZ723887 | MGnify/ENA metagenome assembly ERZ723887 | reverse complement strand
AAAATTGCGCGCCCTCAGCCGCCTGCGGCGGCGCTATGACTCAAGAAAGTACCGTTTCCCTCGTTTCTTCTGTCCCTTTCAGCCATTCCCGCAGCGCGGCGGTGCTGGCCAGGCGATAGCAGGGGTGCTCGGCGGTGCGATACGCCTCGGAATGATGTACCGCATGGGGTGGCTGGCGGCGATAGTCTGTCAATTCCGCCTGCCACTGCGCTAATTCAAAGGGCAGCAAGCCCTGCGCGCAAAGCGCGGCGACATCCGAAAGCAGTGCAGTCAGGCGCGCCGCGCCATCCGGTCTGGGCGCGCAAGCCTGCAAAAACAGTGCCAGCAGCGCATCCTCCGGATAAGCGCGCGCTTTCCAGGCGCGCAAATTCACCCGGCATAGATCGGATGAGATTTCCTCGTATAACGGCTCCGCAGCGTCCGCCGCGCAGGCGTTTAGCTCCCGGCGCAGATACTCGCGCGCCGCGGCAGGATCGGGCAGCAAATGCTCGGCTCCGTAGGCTGCCTGATAGCATAGCTTGATCGCGTCCCGCGGACGCAGGGCAGGGTGCCGCCGTGCCTGATCGGCAAGGTACGCGGCGCTCACCGCTTGATGCGCGGCAGAAGCAGCCGCGCCAGATAGATCACCAGGCAAGCGCCGGCCACGGAGATCAGCGTGCCGCCCAGCATGTTGGTGGAGCCGATGCCAATCAGCCCCGCCGCCAGCGAGCCTACCGCGCCGCCAACCAGACCCAGCACAATGTTCCAGATCAGGCTCAGGCTGGTATTCATCAGCCGCGCGGCCACATAACCAGCCAGCGCCCACAGCGCAATGCGCACAATCCACCAGAATATCATTGAAATACGCCTCCTTATTCAAGCATGTATACGCGCGCGGGGCGCTTATTGTTCCCGATAAATCACCTGCAAGCGCTCGTTTTCCAGCGCGGCGTTATCAAACACCCGCAGCAGCCGCGGCCAGTAGGCGCGCAGCGCCTCGCAGGGATCGGCAGGATAGCACACCACCAGCCGCAGCGGACGGTTCTCGGTGGTCAGCATGTCAAACAGCGCATCCAGGTTCATGCCGTAATACGGCGGAAAATCCAGCGCGTCGCGGATGCGGCTGTGCAGCTCTTCGCGGGTGGCGCAGCCGGACAGGTTCAGCTCAATCTGCTCCATGCTCATTTTCCTCCGTACAGGCAGGTAAAGGTGCGGTAGCCGTCCTCGGTGTAATAAATCAGGCCGTCGTTGGAGTATACCAGCCGCGCGCTGCTGCGGTGACCATCCACCACGTTTACATCGCACTCAAAGTAGGTACGGCCCTTCTGCGCGGGCAGACGCCCCTCGCGGTTTTCAAACTGGCTGCCGCCGATGGCGCGGCCAGGGGCCACCTCGCCCAGGTTATCCTTGCCGCTGACCCAGCCCAGCTTCTTGGCGGCGGTCTTGGTCAGGTACAGCGCGGGCAGCTTGCCGTATGCGTGCAGATAGGCCGCCACCACATCGCGATCGGTGGGATTCTGGCTGACCGCAGCCGTGGGCTGCGCGGACGGCGCGGCGGTGGGCGCGTCAAAGCTTACCTGAATGCGGGTAAAGGTGTTGTAATGATCGTTGGTGTAGTACATCAGCCCGTCGTTTGAAAACACGATGCGCTGGCTATCGCGGTAGCCGCCGTCATAGTTGACGTCGCACTCCGTCCAGCGGCGGCCGTTCTGATCGGGCAGCGTGCCTTCATAGTTGCCAAACCGATCGCCGCCGATGGCCTTGCCGGGAGCCACGTGATCCAGATTGCCGCTGCGGCTGTCCCAGCCCAGGCGCATCGCGTCGTTCTTTTTGATAAAGCTGTCGGGCAGGTGGTCAAATGTAGCCAGGTACACGGCTACCTCCTCCATGGATAAATACCAGCCGTCCTCCGTCACAGGGTAATCGGCGGCGTTCAGGGCGATCACCTTTTCGGCCAGCGCGGACGAGCCTGCCGCGCACAGCAATAGCAGCGCTGTCAGCAGCGCCAGCAACCGATGCAAAAATGCGTGCTTTCGCATACGTTTCCTCCTGCTTTTTGCGGATATCTGATTGTATCACACGCGGTCGCGCCGCGCAATGCGTGACGGAGGAGAATCTGCCGTCAAGCCTGCCGCAGCATCTCCTCCACCGTCGCCTGCCCAGGGGCGGAGGGACAATCCAGACGGCAGAAGGTCAGCGCGCAGCCCCAAGCCCGCGCCTGCAGGCGGCCCGCGTGCCCAGCCTCGCCCATGGGGATGACGGCATAATCCAGCCCCCATTCGCGCAGGCGTTCGCACAGCGCGCGGGCGGTTTGAATATCCGCCTGATCCCGCGCCGTCACGGCCAGCTTGATCATATCCGCGCCCGACTGGCGCAGCGCCCTGGCCTGGTCAAGCAGCGCCGGCAGCGCGGGCGTGCCGTCAAAATCATGGTGCGAGGCGATTACCAGGCAGCCCTGGGCATGCAGGCTGGCAATCAACCCCGCCGCATCCGGGCAGCGCAATGCCTCCACGTCGATCCAGGGCGCGCCGCACCGCGCCGCAGTTAGCAGCAGCGCCGCATAATCCGCCCGCGCCGCGCCGCCCTCCGTGCGCAGGGTAAAAATCATGGGCTTGCCTGCCAACGCGCGCAGCAAAGCGGGCAGGATGGCGCAAACAGCGTCCGGCGTAAGCGCCCGTTCCAACGCGTCGGCGCGCCACTCGGCCATATCCACGCCGGGATACGCGGCAATCGCCCGCGCCTGGCGCATCAGCGTTTCAGCTTCTTTGCCCATCATGGGCACGGCAATGCGCATGGCGGCGCCTCCCTTTCTTTCTTTTCTTCATTATAAGGAGGGCGGAACGCGCCTGTCAACCATCCGCATTGTAAAATGCCGCCCGCGCCCTGCCAATTTATTGACAACGTGCGGGCGGGTGTAGTAAAATTTGAAGGTAAAATGGAGAAGGAGTTCGCATTCCAATGAAAAAAACGCTTGCGATGCTGCTGTGCCTGCTGCTGCTGTGCCCCGCGCTGCCCGTATTTGCCGAGGGCGCGGCCATGGTGACGATTGAAAAAACGCAATACGACGCTTCGCTGGAGCGGCTGGAGCTGACGCGGGTGAAGATCACCTCCCTGCCCGCGCTGGAAGAAGCCATGGCGCAGATGCCGAACCTTACTTATATTGAGTTTGGTACGCAGAACCAGAGCGGCCTGGATAACGAAACGCTGGCCGATCTGCGCGCGCGCTGGGCTGAGAAGGGCGTAAAGGTGGTATGGACGATCAAGCTGCCCCGCACCGACTACACCTGCCGCTCGGACGCGACGGCCTTTTCCACCCTGCACCAGACCAACTCCAAGCGTCTGGAGGGCTATCAGGTGGCCGTGCTGCAATACGCCACCGAGCTCAGGGCGCTGGATCTGGGGCACAACTGGATTTTTGATATCGACTGGATCGAGCCGCTGAAGGAGCTGCGGGTGCTGATCCTGTCGGACAACCGCATTACCGACATCTCCCCCCTGGCCGATAAGCCCCTGGAATATCTGGAAATGTTCAACAACCGCGTCAAGGATATCTCCTGCCTGGAGGGCAAGGAAACGCTGCTTGACCTGAACCTGTGCAACACGCATGTGGGCGATCTGTCGGTGCTCTATACCCTGCCCAATCTCAAGCGCGTGTGGATGGGCGATATCGACGAGCTGACCAAGGACACCGTCAACGCCTACCTGGCCGAAAAGGGCGACACGCTGGAAGCCTACAACTTTACCACCAAGTATCCCACCGAGGGCGGCTGGCGCACGCACGACCGCTATGAGATCATCAAGGCCATGTTCTTTGCCGGCGAGTACATCAGCTTTGACACCCAGCTGGACGACAGCCAGAAGATCTACCTGCGCAAGGATCACAAGTATTAAAATAGCGGCTGTCCGGGGCAGCCCCGCGCCGCCGGTTTCCCGCAAGCACGGCAATAGCATACATAAGGAAACAATATCATCAACACCTTTTAAGCATGATATATCCAAAAAAGAAATATAAACGCGCTGCCTTTCTGTTGAAAAGCAGCGCGTTGTTTCATGGCGTCAGCACAGATTTATCGGTTCGCCATCCAGCCAGGCATAGAGATTTTGGAATACAATCCGCGCGCGGCGCAGCATGCTTTCCTCGCTGGCAAAGGCGATGTGCGGGGTCAGGATGATGTTGGGCGCGTGCAGCAGGGGCTCGCTGTCGTCCAGCGGCGGCTCGCGATCATATACATCCACCGCCGCGCCAGCCAGATGGCCGCTGCGCAGCGCGTCGCACAGCGCCTGCGAATCCACCAGCGCGCCGCGGGCGCAGTTGATAAACAGCGCGCCGGGCTTCATCTGGGCAAGCTCAGCTTCGCCGATCATTTTATGCGTCTGCGCGCAGGCGGGCGCATGCAGGGTAACGATGTCGCTGCTTTCCAGCACCTCGCGCAGCGAGGCATACTGCACGCCCAACTGGCGCGCCTGCTCCATGGGCTTGGGATCATAGGCCACCACCCGCGCGCCGAAGGCCAGCATCAGCCGCGCCACGCGCAGCCCGATGCGCCCCAGTCCCACGACGCCCACCGTGCGCTCGGCAATCTCGCGGCCGATCAGCCCCGCGCTGCCCTGATGCGCGCGCACCGCGGCGTCGCAATCAGGCAGCCTGCGCAGCAGTGCAATGGCCATGCCCACCGTCAGCTCGGCCACGCTTTGATTGGAATAGTTGGCCGCGTTGCTCACCAGCACGCCGCGCGCGCGGCAAGCCTCCATGGGCACATGATCCACGCCCGTAAAGGCCACGTCGATGTACTTGAGCGCGGGATTTTCCGTCACCGCCTCGGCGGGAAAGGGCGTGTTGGCGATGATCACCGCGTCCATGCCCTGCGCGCGGCGGATCACCTCCTGTGGGGAATCCGCCTTGGTATCATATACGGTCAGCTCATGCCCGCGCTCCAGCACGGGCGCGGCCATCTCCCGCAGCATTTCTTCGCTTACGTTCAAGGGCTCAAGCAGCGCGATTTTCATGAATAACGCCTCCTTTTACAGGTGCAGCGCGGCGCGCAGCCGCTCGGAGATCAGGCAGGCCAGCACAATCTTGATCGCATCGGGGATCAGGTAGGGCACCACACAGATGCTCAGCACCGCGCCCAGCGAGATAGCGCCCTTGGTCTGGGTGTATACCTGCATAAACCATACAGAGCCCGCGGCATAGCAGGCCAGCAGGCCCAGCGCCATGCTAAGCAGCGTAAACACGCGCCGCCGCGGCAGCAGCCGCTGCATCAGCGCCATCACCAGGGCGGAGAGCACAAAGCCCAGAATGTAGCCGCCCGTCATGCCCAGCAGATGTCCCAGCCCTCCGGAAAAGCCCGAAAACACCGGAAAGCCCACCGCGCCCAGCAGCAGATACAGCAGCACCGATACCAGCCCCCAGCGCCCGCCCAGCAGATCGCACACCAGCAGCACGGCAAAGGTTTGCAGCGTAAAGGGCACGGTCGCCGGCACGCTGATCCACGAGCACAGGGCAATAAGCACCGCGCCCAGCGAAATATAAGCCATCTTCAGCGCGGAGAGGGATTTTTTTGTTACCATTGTTTATCATGCTCCTTTGCGGAAAGAATACCCCAACAGTATACACCGAACGCCGCACCGCGCGCAAGGGCAGGATATGGGAGCAAATCAATACGCTTTCATCGGAAAATTATAAATAAAAGAAAAGAGCGGGAAACAGCGCCGCCGTTTCCCGCATCAGTTATTTGCTTGTCCCCTTTATCGCTCGCTTACAGCGCGGCGGCCTCGGCGCGCAGGGCGTCCACCATATCCAGACGCTCCCAGGGCAGATCCACGTCCGTGCGGCCGAAGTGCCCGTAGGCGGCGGTGGCGCGGTAGATGGGGCGGCGCAGATCCAGCCGGTCGATGATGGCGGCGGGACGCATATCAAACACCTTGTCCACCAGCCTGGCCAGCACATCCTCGGGCAGCTTGCCGGTGCCGAAGGTATCCACCGTCAGGCTGACGGGGCGCGCCACGCCGATGGCATAGGATACGGCGATCTGGCAGCGATCGCACAGGCCGGCGGCCACCAGGTTCTTGGCGGCATGGCGGGCGGCGTAGGCCGCGCTGCGGTCCACCTTGCTGGGATCCTTGCCGCTGAAGGCGCCGCCGCCGTGGGGGCAGTAGCCGCCGTAGGTATCCACAATGATCTTGCGCCCGGTCAGGCCGCTGTCGCCCGCAGGCCCGCCCAGCACAAAGCGGCCGGTGGGGTTGATATAATAGCGGGTGTCCTTGTGCAGCAGCCGCGCCGGGATCACCTGATCGATCACTTCCTCGCGCATGGCGCGGGCGATCTCCTGCTGGCTGACGGTTTCGTCATGCTGGGTGGAGATCACCACCGCGTCCACGGCCACGGGCACGCCGTCCTCATAGGCGACGGTCACCTGCGCCTTGCCGTCCGGACGCATCCAGGGCAGGGTGCCGTCCTTGCGCACCTGCGCCATGCGGCGGGTCAGCCGCTGGGACAGCGCCAGCGCCATGGGGGTCATTTCCTCGGTTTCATTGCAGGCAAAGCCAAACATCATGCCCTGGTCGCCCGCGCCCTGCTCATGATCGGCAGTGGCGGTAACGCCCTGGGAGATATCGGGGCTCTGGCCATGCACGGCGGTGATGACGGCGCAGGAATCCGCATCAAAGCCCAGCGCGGGGTCGTTATAGCCGATATCGCGGATCACCTGGCGGGCGATCTTTTCCATGTTGCACTCGCCGTTGGCGGTGATTTCACCCATGATCATCACCAGGCCGGTGGTGGCGCAGCACTCGCAGGCCACGCGGGCGGCGGGATCCTGGCGCAGCATTTCGTCCAGGATGGCGTCGGAAATCTGGTCGCACACCTTGTCGGGATGTCCTTCGGTCACGCTTTCAGAGGTAAAGAGCTTTCTCATTTTGTCTGTCCTTTCTGTATCCATGCGCAAAAGAAAACCGCTGGTCCTTGCAGACAAGCGGTTTGAGATGGTGTTTCCTTTACGCCTTATCTGCCGGCGCAATCGCGCCGCCGGAATTAGCACCGCACGCCTTGCGCCGGTTGCCGGGCATCATCGGGCCGTTCCCTCCGCCACTCTTGATAAGGTATTCAATTGTCGGCAGGTATTATAGCACAAGGGCTCGAAGAATGTCAAGCAATAAAAATCAGCTATATTTTATCTGCGAAAAAAACGCCGGGAGAAGCTTCTCCCGGCGCGTAACTGGGCATTGCGATTGATTATTTGGCGTAACGGTCGTAGGCAGCCTGCACGATTTCCAGGTAGCGGCCCAGGTTGCGGCTTTCGCAGCCCTTGACAAACTCATCCCAGGTCTCGTCGATCTTCAGGTCGCCGCGGATCATCTTGGATTCCATGGTGGCGATGTAGGTATCCAGATCCAGCTCCAGCAGGCTCAGCTCCTCGGCCTCTTCGGGGGTGTACTTGAGGGTGGCGGGGAAGCCAACCTTGTAGTAGGGCGCCATGTGGGTAACGATGTTCTGGGTCAGGTTATAGCTGGTGCTGGTGGGGTTGGCGTTGTCATCGCGGGAGGCGATGGTGGCATAGGGCCAGTAGTTGTTGCCGGGCTTGATCTTATCGGTCTGGAAAGCGCCGTTGCTCTTATACAGATCGGTAGGATACAGATACTTGCGCACCAGGTAATCCAGGTTATCCAGGGAGAAGGGCACAAAGTACCAGCCGGTGTTGGGCCATTCCTCGTTGGTGCCCAGCATGGGGCCGCGCCACAGCATCTCAGTGCCGTAATCGGAGTAGCACCAATCGCAGAACTTGATCAGGCGCTCGATAACCTCGGGCTTGTCGGCCAGCTTATCGGTGATGGTCAGGCCGCCGTAGAAGATGGCGTCCTTGGCGGGCCACATCTTGACGCTGTTGAACTCGCTGGTGTAGGGATCCACGGATTCATACTGCAGGTAGAATTCGGGGTCGGAGTTGTTCATCCACTGCGCGTGGTTGGTGAAGGAGCCGATCAGACCGGAGGCTTCCTTGGCGTTGAACTGCTCCTTGGTCTGGCTGAAATAGCCGGGGTCGATCAGGTTTTCGGACCACAGGCGGTTCATGTACTTGAGGAATTCCTTGTAGTTTTCCTGCACGGGAACGTACATGACGGCGCCGTCGTCGTTGGCCTGCACGCGGCGATCCAGGAAGCCGAAGGCCACCAGAATCGGGATGAAGTGGTCGGTATAGCTATCCTTGCCGTAACGGCCGCTGATGGGGAACTCGTCGGTGGTATCGCCGTTGCCGTTCGGGTCGCCGTCGCGCACGGCGCACAGATAGGTATAGAACTCTTCCAGGTTTTCGGGAACCTTCACGTTCAGCTTTTCGGCCCAGGAGACGTTGACGAAGTAGCGGGACAACGCGTACTCGCGGGTGGAGCCGTTTACGCCGCGGAAGGAGTAGATGTGGCCGTCAGGGAAGGTCATGCCCTTGAGGATATCCGGATAGCCTTCTTCCATCACTTTGAACACGTTGGGCATGTTTTCGGGGGTGATGTAATCCTCCAGCGGCAGCAGGTAGCCCTGCGTGCCGTAGTTGGCCAGATCGATATCGTTCAGGTCGTTGAGGAACACCTCGGGATAGGTATCCAGCGCGAACATGGTGCCCTTCTTTTCAGCCCAGGCGTCCTCGCTGTACTGGGTAACATGGAAGCGGATGCCGCATTCCTTTTCAATCAGATCCAGGCACCAGAAATCGTTCCAGTCGCCGTGATCTACCTTGGCGCCCAGCGCCAGTTCAACCGTGACGACGTCCTGCGCCGCCGCTTCCTCCGCCAGCACGACGGAGCAGCAGGACAGCGTGAGGATTGCCGCCAGAAGCAAAGCCAATAGTCTTTTCATGGGTGAAACCTCCTTGTTTTTATTCAGGGGACTTGCCCCGAATGTTTTGCCTTAGCCCTTGACCGAGCCGATCATTACGCCCTTGACGAAGAACTTCTGCACGAAGGGATAGATGATCAGCATGGGCACGGACGCCACCACGATCAGGGAATATTTCATCGTCTGGGCCATCTGCACGCGCGCCACCATGGCCTCCAGCTCCTCGATATCGGCGTTCATGTCGATCTTCTGGTTTAGCACCAGGATCTCGCGCAGGAAGATTTGCAGCGGCTGCAGGTTGCGATCCTCAATGTACATCAGGGCGTTGAAGTAGCCGTTCCAGTGCCCCAGGGCGTAGTACAGCGCCAGGATGGCCAGCACGGGGCCGGACAGGGGGAAGATGATGCGCCAGACGATCTGGAAATCGTTGCAGCCGTCGATGCGCGCGGCCTCCTGCAATTCATAGGGAATGGAGGAGGAAATGAAGGAGCGGCAGATGATGCAGTTATACACCGACACCAGGCCCAGCAGCAGCAATACCATGCGGGTGTTGATCAGGCCCAGCTTTTTGACCACCAGGAAGGTGGGGATCAGGCCGCCGCCAAACCACATGGTGAACACCATAAAGAAGGTGATCAGCCCGTGGCCGTACATATCCTTGCGGGAAAGCGAATAGCTGGCCATGAAGGTGACCAGCACGTTCAGGAACGTGCCCACCACGGTGTAGAACAGCGAGTTGCCATAGCCGGTCAGGATCCATTTGTTGGACAGGATGGACTTGTAGCCCTCGATATTAAAGCCCACAGGCCACAGCTTCATCCGGCCGCTGTTGACGGCCAGCGGCTCGCTGATGGAGGCGGAAAGCACGTAGATCAGCGGATACAGCGCCGCCAGGCCAAACAGGGTGAGGATGATATAATTGACGACGGTGAACACGCGGTCGCCGCGGCTGTCGCGGATGCGCGTGCCCTTCGCCTTGCGCGCGGAAATGCTCATTGTCCTCCCCCCTTCTCAGAACAGGCTGGTATCGCTCAGCGCGCGGGAGATGCGGTTGACAATCAGCAGCATCATCACGTTAACCAGCGAGTTGAACAGGCCGATGGCCGTGGTGTAGGAGAACTTGGCGCCCTGCACGCCGGTCTTGTACACATAGGTGGAGATGATCTCCGATACCGGCAGGTTGAGCGCGTTCTGGAGCAGATACGCCTTCTCAAAGCCCACGCTCATGATCTTGCCGCAATCCAGGATGAACAGCAGGATGATGGTCTGCCGGATGCCGGGAAGGTTAATGTGCCACACGCGCTGCAGGCGGCTTGCGCCGTCAATCTGCGCCGATTCGTGCAGCTGCGGGTCGATGCCCGACAGCGCGGCCAGATAGATGATGGACGACCAGCCGGTGTTTTTCCAGATGTCGGAGATCACATAGATGGCGCGCCAGGAGCTTTCCTGCGTCATGTAATCCACGCTTTTGCCGCCCAGCAGCACCACCAGGCTGTTGATGATGCCCGTATCGGGCGCGGTGAAGGCGATGACCATGCCGCACAGCACCACGGTGGAGATAAAGTGCGGGGCGTAGGTGACGTTCTGCACAAACTTTTTATAGCCGACGCTGCCGCACTCGTTGAGCAGCAGAGCCAGCAGGATGGGCAAAGGGAAGGTGAAAATCAGCGAATACAGGCTCAGCAGCACGGTGTTGCGCATCAGCTGGGGAAACTGGGGGGAATGAAGGAAGTACTTAAAGTGCTTCAGCCCCACCCATGTGGAGCCCAAAAAGCCGTTGCGCGGGCGATAATCGCGGAAGGCGATCTGCACGCCGTACAGGGGAATATAATGGAAGATAATCAAATAGGCCACGGCGGGCAGCAGCAGCACATACAATTGCCAGGACTGCGCCAGCCGCACCAGCGGAGATTTGCGGCGGGGCCTGATTACGCGGGGCGTATCCGTCTGCACGGAAGCTCCTCCTTTCGTTTTTCCAGGGATGAATTTTACGCAGATACAATAAATGATGCGTTATGCGATGTTCAAGCTGCACGGTATTTATTATACTGAATGGCATGATCAGGAAAAAGGACGCACATTGCGTTTTCCCGCAACCTGAATTAACCTGACCCTGTCCTTTTATGCGCCAGATGTGACAATCCGGCGGCGCTTATTCGCGCGCTTCATGCGGGCGCAGGTTTTCCAGCCACCAGTGCTTCACATTGGCGCGGTGCTTCCACAGCGCGTCCGAGGCCTGAATCAGCAGCCGCGTGCCGCCCTGGGGCGTATGCACGATCACGCTGTTGGAATAAAAGCAATTGCCCGCCTTGCGCTCGCAGATATAGGTTCCCTCATCCCAGTTTTCGCCGTCGGGCGAGGTATAGAGCACAAAATTCTGCGGCGGGGTATAGTGGCCCGAGCGGCCGTACATCAGAAACCACCCATCGTAAAAGCGCAGCTGCGGGTTGCGGATGCGCTTTTCCAGTGCCGCCCGCCGGGGCGCGCACCAGGTTTTGCCTCCATCGCGGCTGATGGTATAGGGCGGATGGCCTTCGTCCAGCTTATCGTAGATGTATACGATCAGCGCGCCGTCCGGGGCAAAATCCATGGTACCGTACACCTTTTCATGGGTATCAAAGGGCAGCACGCTCACTTCCTCAAAGCTGCGCCCGCAGTCCGCGCTGCGATACAGCCGGTACACATGCTCGGGCAGGCAGCCCTCGTCGCCGTTTATGCCGTCGTTGCAAAATTCCAGCGCATAGATCATGCCGTCGCGGCAGGCGCAGTCAAAAATGCGCCCCTTGAAGGGAAACTGCCCGGCCACGGCAAAGCTGTCGCCGCCGTCGCGGCTGACCAGCCAGCGTGGCTCCACCCATGGCCCCCAATACTTGCCCCGGCTGTCGTTCATGGTGGCGAACAGCACAATTGTGCCGTCCGGCGCGCAGGCGGCCTTTTCACAGCTGACGGTATACAGCCCATCCAGAAAGGTATCCACCGAGAAGGGCAGCGGGCGGGGATTATCCCAGGTCTGGCCCGCGTCCAGGGAGCGGCGGTATTCCATCCAGCCAAAGCCGTTATGGCCGTCGTTGCGCACGCCCGAGCAATTGGAATAAAAGGCCAGCACACACCCCGGCGCGTACTCCACCAGCGCGTGCCCCAGGTGCCCGCTGCGACCTTTGGCAACCAGATCGGCAAACATCAGCCCGTCGTTGGGCAGGGGCGAGGGGGTGATATCATAGTCTGCAAAGCGCATAAGGCCCTCCGTTATGTATAAAATCATTCGCATTTTTATACCAGATTATCAGTATAGCAGGCTTTTCCTTTTCCCGCAAGGACGCGGGTTGCCGCGCGCCGCAACCTGAGTTTACCTGCTTTCTTGACAACGTCCGGCGCTGTGATATAATGCAGTTGATCATTTTGCTTGAATATACCAAAGGAGAACCGCGCCATGAAAACCGATATGAAAGCCAAGCTGTGCCGCCATGAAATGTGCATTGGCACCCATGTATCCCTCAACGAGGCTGTTGTTACCGAAATGATGGGGTATCTGCCCTATGATTATCTGTGGATTGATATGGAGCACTCGGTCATCAACACCGAGCGGCTGCTGGGTCAGCTGATCGCCGCGCGCGCGTCCGGAATTAACGCCATCGTGCGCATCCCGGCCAACGATCCCATCCTGGCCAAGCCCGTGCTGGACGCGGGCGCAGACGGCATTATTTTTCCCATGATCTGCGGCTATGACGATGCGGCGCGCGCCATGGAGGCGTGCATGTATCCCCCGCGCGGGGTGCGCGGCTACGGCCCCTGGCGCGCCTATCGCTTTGGCACCATCAACGGGGCGGATTACCGCGCCACGGTGGACGATACCCTGCTGCGCTTTATCCAGATTGAGGAAATGGGCGCCATCCGCGAGCTGGACAAGATTTTGACCATCGACGCGATCGACGCATTCATCTTTGGGCCCAACGATCTATCCGGCTCCATGGGCAAGCTGGGGCAGACCAACGATCCCGAGGTGCGCGCGGTGATAGACGAGGCCATCGCCAAGATCAACGCCGCGGGCAAGGTGGCGGGCGTATCGCTGGGCCTGGCGGATGAGAAAACCATGCGCTCCTGGTATGATCGCGGGGTGCGCATGCTGTCCTCGGGCTACGATGTGAAATACATCATGGCTGGCGCGCAGGCCAACCTGGCCAACATGCGCGCGGCCTTCCATCTGGAGGACAAATAAGATGGAAAAGATCGCCAGCTTCACCATTGATCACACCCGCCTGCTGCCCGGCGTATACGTATCGCGCCGCGACGGGCAGGGGGATGGGCGCGTAACCACCTTTGATCTGCGCCTGACCGCGCCCAACCGCGAGCCGGTGATGGATACCCCGGCCATTCACACCATCGAGCACCTGGGGGCAACCTTTCTGCGCTCGGGCGCGCAAAGGGATCGGATTGTTTATTTTGGCCCCATGGGCTGCCGCACGGGCTTTTATCTGATTCTTTTCGGCGAGGTCAGCGCGCAGGAAGCGCTGCCGCTGGTGATCGACATGTGCCGTTTCATCCTGGGCTTTTCGGGCGATATCCCCGGCGCGCGCCCCGAGGAATGCGGCAACTATCAGGAGCAGAACCTGGACATGGCCAAGTTCTACATCGCCCGCTATCTGCGCGAGCTGACCGAGCACGCGCGGACGGAGTATCCGGGGTAAGGACGGGGAGACGAGGAGACGAAAAGGACGAAGAGGACGGTACTTTCTTGGAGCCCAAGAAAGTACCAAAGAAAGCTGCGTGTGACGTGAAAGCTGCTGAAATAAAACTGGAAGGGGACGCAGGTTTCTGCGGGGCAGGGAAAAGCTTGCGCTGCCTGGTCTGGAGCAAGCTCCGCCCAGTCATCCCTTCGCTTTCCCCCTTGGTCTGGCTTCGCCAGCCCTGGCATCCAGCTGCGCTGTCTGCTGCCCCGCAGACGGCGGTTGGGCGACTGGTGCTGAGCATAGCGAAGCGGATGAAGGGAAACGCAGTTTTTTACATATAGAGAGCGCGGCCACCAAAAGGCTTCCCCTTGGAGGGGAAGCTGTCAGGCTTGTCCTGACTGATGAGGCGCGTAATCCGCCTCTGTGCCAGATGCAGCGCCAATGAGGCAACGAGTTTTGCAAGCGTCAGCGTTGCAAAACGACTATGCCGAATTGTGAGGGCCGTAGCCGCCGCAGCGGCGTAGTCCTTATATTGTTTTGATAACGGCTGCTTCGCAGCCTACACCTCACCACCGCCTGCGGCGGAGCCTCTCCTCAAGGAGAAGCCTTTTGGTGAGCGCGTTTTTCCAACAGACGTCAATCGCTGCGCAAGACTTCCCGCACCCAACCACGCCCCCGTGGCACGCTGATCGCAGATCAGCGCAGGTCGTGCGCAGCACGACCATGGGGGCGGGGTAGCAGTCCTGCCTTTCAGTTTTATTCAATCGGCTTTCACGTCACACATCGGTTCTTTGTTCCTTTCTTCACTGAAGAAAGGAACGTTCCCTTTCGTCCTCCCCACTCGTTCCCCATCCCCTCCCCGAAAGGAGCCCACGCATGGACGACAGCCTGATTCGCTTTTTCGCGCCCCATACGCAGGAGGAAGAAAGCCTGCTGCGCGGCGAACCCCTGGCGCAGGGACGCTATACCGACCGCAGCGCCTTCATCGTGGAGGGCGAGCGCTTTGTGCCCTCGCGGCAGATGATCTCGCTGCGGCCGCATACGCGCTTTGCCGATTTTCCCATGCACTGGCACGACTATGTGGAAATGATGTATATGCTGCAGGGCGAAACGCTGCACGGCATGCCCGACGGCAGCACGGTGCGCCTGCAGGCGGGCGAGCTGCTGCTGATCAACCGCCACAGCGCGCACAGCATCGCCCGGTGCGGGGAAAACGACATCGCGGTCAACTTCCTGATCCAGCAGGAGTTTCTGGATTTTGTGCCCGATATGATCGGCACCCATAACGTGCTGGGCAGATTCCTGCTGGACGCGCTGCGCAATTATGAGCAGGACATGGCCTACCTGCACTTCCGCGTGGCCGAGATCAGCGAGATCCAGTGGCTGCTGCAAAGCATTGTGCATTCGCTCATCGCGCCCAAGGCCGCCGGCCTGCAAATTCGCCGCACCGAGATGGGGCTGCTGTTTCTGCACCTGCTCAGCCGGCCGGAATGCATGCGTATGCCCGCCGCCACGCATCAGGAAAACCTGGTGGTCATCGAGCTGCTGCAGGAAATCCGCCAGAACTATGCTGATTTTGTGCTGCGCGATTTCGCCCGGCGCAAGCATGTGTCCTCCGCCTATCTGTGCAAGGTGCTCAAGGAGGCTACCGGCAAAAACTGCACCGCGCTGCTGCAGGAGCGGCGCATTGAAAAGGCCAAGCGCATGCTGCGCGAAACCGACCTGAGCGTGATGGAAATCTGCGCGGCGGTGGGCTACAGCAACAGCAGCTATTTTTACCGCATCTTCGAGTCGGCCACGGGCATGTCTCCCAGCGACTGGCGGGTTAATTCAGGTTGCGACGAAAGGCGATAAACGTCCTTTCCCGCCGCGCTGTTTTCTGTACAATAAAGGATAGCGAACCTCAGCTTTGACTAAAGGAGAGATTTCCCATGAACGAAGGCTATCAGCTGGCCCTGCGCCGCTACGCGGACATTGGCATAGATACGGAAAAGGCCCTGCAAACGCTCGCGTCCATTCCCGTGAGCATTCACTGCTGGCAGGGCGACGACGTGACCGGCCTGGAAAGCCTGGGCGGCGCGCTGGACGGCGGCATCCAGGTGACGGGCAATTATCCCGGCCGCGCCCGCACGTTTGAGGAGCTGACGCGCGATTTTGAAACCGCGCTGTCGCTGATTCCCGGCTGCAAGCGGCTGAACCTGCACGCCAGCTACGCCATCGGCGGCGAGGGCAAGCGCGATCAGCTGCGCCCCGAGCACTTCGTCCCCTGGGTGGCGTTTGCCAAGGCGCATCAGATCGGCCTGGATTTTAACCCCACGTTCTTCTCCCACCCGATGGTCAAGGATAACCTTACCCTGTCCAGCCCCGATGAGGCGGTGCGCGCCTACTGGATCCGCCATGCTGTGGCCTGCCGCCGTATCGCCGCGTATTTTGCGCGCGAGCTGGGCACGCACTGCCTGTGCAATATCTGGATTCCCGACGGCTACAAGGACGTGCCCGCCGACCGGCTATCCCCGCGCCTGCGCCTGCGCGACAGCCTGGATCAGATCTTTGCCGAGCCCCTGCCCGGCGTGATCGACAGCGTAGAAAGCAAATTCTTCGGCATCGGCCTGGAGGCCTACACCGTGGGCTCGGCGGAGTTTTACGCCAACTACGCCGCCACGCATCCCGGCGTATATAACCTGATGGACAGCGGCCATTACCACCCTGAGGAGTCCATCGCGGACAAAATCCCCGCGCAGCTGGCCTTTTACAATAAGCTGCCGCTGCACGTAACCCGCCCCATGCACTGGGACAGCGACCATGTGGTCACGCTGACGGACGACCTGCGCGGCATTGCCGATGAAATCGTGCGCTGCAACGCCTGCGATAAGGCGCTGATCGGCCTGGATTTCTTTGACGGCTCCATCAACCGCGTGGCCGCATGGGTGATCGGCACGCGCAATATGCAAAAGGCGCTGCTGCTGGCCCTGCTGACCCCGCATCAGGCGCTGGCCGAATTGCAGGATTCCTGCCACTTTACCGAGCTGCTGGCTCTGCAGGAGGAATACAAATCCTTGCCCTGGGGCGAGGTGTGGGCGGAATACTGCCGCCGCCAGGATGTGCCCGAAAATGAAAAATGGCTGTCCGCCGTGCAGCAATATGAACGGCAGGCTCTTGCCGAAAGGAAGTAAGCACAGATGAAAGCAACCGATTTTGAAGTGATGCAGTCCTTTGCCCGCGTGTGCGACGATGGCTGGCAGCAGGGCTGGCACGAGCGCAACGGCGGCAACCTCACCTATCGCATGACGGCTGAGGAGGTGGATCAGCTGCGCCCCTTCTTCCGCGCCGTGCCCGGCAAATGGGTGCAGATGGACGTGCAGGCCGATAACCTGCGCGGCGAGTATTTCATCGCCACCGGCAGCGGCAAGTATTTCCGCCATGTGCAGCGCGCCATGCAGGATACCTGCTGCATTGTGGAAATCAACGCGGCGGGCGACGCCTGGCGCATTGTATGGGGGCTGGAAAAGGGCGGCCGCCCCACCAGCGAGTTCCCCAGCCATTTCCTCAACCATTCCGTGCGCAAGGCGGCCACGGGCGGCGCGTGCCGCGTGATCTATCACGCGCACCCGGCCAATGTAATCGCCATGACCTACATCCTGCCCCTGACGGCGCGCGATTTCACCCGCGCGCTCTGGCAAAGCGCCACCGAGTGCCCTGTGGTTTTCCCCGGCGGCGTGGGCGCGGTGCCCTGGATGGTGCCCGGCGGGCGCGATATCGCCCTGGCCACCAGCAGGCTGATGCGCGAGTATGACGCGGCGGTATGGGCGCACCACGGGCTGTTTGTATCCGGGCCGGACTTTGACACGGCCTTTGGCCTGATGCACACCATTGAAAAGGCGGCGCAGATTTACATGCTGGTGCTTGCCAGCGGCAAGCCTGTGCTGCAGACCATCACGGACGATGATCTGCGCGCCATCGCCAAGGAATTTGGCGTAACGCTGCGCGAGGAGTTTCTGGATTGATTTGATTGGGGGCGCGGCACCTGGCGGCGTCCCCATTTTCTGATGAAGGATAGGAGACGGGGGACGAGGGATACGTTACTTTCTTCAGTGAAGAAAGTAACAAAGAACCTGTGTGTGACGTGAAAGTCGATTGCATCGGCGTGCCACGGGGGCATGCTTGGATGCATTGGTTGTTCGTATCTATTTGCGATTGTTGAATAGAACGGCAACCAGCATGAAAACCGCACGACCATAAAAGCCTTCTCCCAAACGCGAGACGAATGAGTTGCCGTCCTCCCATCCCCGCCAATCTATCATAAAGGAGCTTTACCATGCCCTGTGAAATCTATCAGCTGGCCCCGCAGACGCACACGCAGATGATGGGCTATGTGATCAAAACCCCCGGCGATTCGCTGATCGTCATTGACGGCGGCACGGCGGGGGACGCGGATTACCTGCTGTATCTGCTGCGCCGCCTGGGCGGCAATCGTCCCAGGGTGAAGGCGTGGTTTCTCACCCACCCGCACTCCGACCACGTGTACGCGCTCTACGATCTATTGCAAAATCGCCACGAAGCCTTTTCGCTGGACGCGCTGCACCTGCACTATCCCGAGCGCCGGGTGCTGGAAATCGGCGAGCCGCGCAGCCTGCCTGCCTGGGACGGCTATCAGGTGCTGCGATCGCAGATCGGCAGCCGGGAGCATATCCTGCGTGAGGGCGAACATCTGGACATCGACGGCACGGCCTGGGATGTGCTCTATACCAGCGATCCTGCCTTTACCCGCAATGCCTCCAACAATTCCTCCTGCGTGCTGCGCATGACCAGCGAGGGCGTGCGCACGCTGTTCCTGGGCGATCTGGGCGTGGAGGGCGGCGAAAAGCTGCTGCGCATGCACGGGAACGCGCTGCAAAGCGATATCGTGCAGATGGGTCATCATGGGCAAAGCGCCGTGCGCATGGATGTGTACCATGCCATCCGCCCGCAGGTGTGCCTGTGGTGCGCGCCCAAATGGCTGTGGGATAACAATCAGGGTCGCCGGGGCTACGATTCGGGCGTCTGGGATATTCTGCGCGTGCGGGAGGAGATGCGCCGCCTGGGCGTGCGCCGCCACGCAATCGCCAAGGACGGCACCTACCGCATCACCCTGGATGAGGGCAACATTGATATTTTCTGCGCGGATCCCTTTGCCGCGCAATAATAAGGAGGCATCACCATGCGAGTATACGGCATGCAGGTCAATCACATCGCGCGCCCGCTGGGCTTTGATCTGACCCCCCTGCGCTTTTCCTATAAGGTCGCCTGCGAGGGCGGCAAGCGCCAGCAGTCCGCCCGTGTGCGGATGTACGGCCCGGATGAAAGCGTGGTTTACGATTCGGGCACGCGGCAGGATATCGACAGCCTGTGCTTTGCGCCCGATATTCCGCTGTCCCCGCGCACGCGCTATACCTGGGACGTCACCGTAACCGCCGATACCGGCGAAACGGCGCTCAGCCCGCGCGCGTGGTTTGAAACCGCCAAGCAGCAGGAGCCCTGGCTGGGGCAGTGGATCGCCGCGCCCAGGGAAATTGCCAACGCGCGGCTGGTCAAGCGCTTTGCCCTGCCTGGGCGGGTGGTCTCCGCGCGGCTGTATATCTGCGGCCTGGGTCTGTACGAGGCCTTTATCAACGGCCAGAAGGCGGGCGACGAATACCTGGCCCCCGGCTGCAACAAATACGACAGCTGGCTGCAATATCAAACCTACGATGTGACCGACCTGCTGGCGGAGGACAATGAAATCGCCGTGCTGCTGGGCGACGGCTGGTACAAGGGGCGCTTTGGCTTCCAGGGGCAGAAGGAAATCTTCGGCGATACGCAGGCGCTGATCTGCGAATTGCACGCGGCGCTGGATAACGGCGTGGAGATCATCATTCCCTCGGACGATACCTGGCGCTGCGGCGAATCGCCCGTGCTGTTTTCCAATATTTATGACGGCGAAACCTGGGACGCCTCCAAGCCCCTGTCCGCCGCTCTGCCCGCGCGCCTGCTGCCCGATATGGATACAGGCCTGCTGCGCCCGCGCATGAGCCCGCCTGTGCGCGCCATGCTGACGCTGCGCCCCGCCGCCGTGCTGCATACGCCAGCAGGCGAAACCGTGCTGGATATGGGGCAGGAAATCACGGGCTTTGTCACCTTCCGCGCAGCCGCCGAGCGCGGCCATACCTACACCCTGCGCTATGGCGAAATCCTGCAGGACGGCTGCTTCTATACCGATAACCTGCGCACCGCCAGGCAGACCTTTACCTACATCTGCGATGGGCAGGAGGCCTGGGCGCGGCCGCACTTCACCTTCTTCGGCTTCCGGTATATCCAGCTGGAGGGCTTTGGGGAGGAAATCGACCTGCATGACTTTGTGGGCTGCGTGCTCTATTCCGATATGGAGCAGACGGCCTTCATCCGCACCGCCAGCGACAAGGTGAACCGCCTGTGCGAAAACGCCCTGTGGGGGCAGCGCGGCAACTTTGTGGATGTGCCCACCGATTGCCCCCAGCGCGACGAGCGCATGGGCTGGACGGGCGACGCGCAGGTGTTCTGCGCCACCGCCTGCTACCAGATGAGCAGCGCGGCCTTCTACGCCAAGTTCATGCGCGATATAGCCTTTGAGCAGCGCGAGCGCGGCGGCGGCGTGCCGCACGTGGTGCCCTCCTTTGGCATGCAGGGCTCCCCTGCCTGCGCCTGGGCGGACGCGGGCAGCATCATCCCCTGGACGGTATATCAGTTCTTCGGCGATACCGCCCTGCTGCGCGAGCAATACGACAATATGAAGCTGTGGGTGGAGTGGATTCATCGCGTCGATCACGAGACGGGCGACCATCGCCTGTGGCAGGCGGGCTTCCACTTTGCCGACTGGCTGGCGCTGGACGCGGCCTTCCCGGCCTCCTGCACGGGCGGCACCGATCCCGATTTCATCGCCTCGGCCTTCTATCTGTACTCCACGCGCCTGACGCGCAAGGCCGCCGCCATCCTGGGCTACGCGCCCGACGCTGCACGCTACGCCGCCCTGGAGCAGGAGATTCTTGCCGCCATCCGCCAAACCTACCGCGCCCCTAAGGGCGGGCTGACCGTCAACACCCAGACGGCGCACATCCTGTCGCTGTTCCTGGGGCTGATGCCCGAGTCCGACACGCCCATCCTCAAGGCCGCGCTGGATCGCCTGTTTGAAAACGCCCGGAACGAGCTGCGCACGGGCTTTGTGGGCACGGCCTATCTGTGCAGCGTGCTCACGCAGGCGGGCTTTAACCACCTGGCCTACACGCTGTTTCTGAATGAAAGCTACCCCGGCTGGCTGTATGAGGTGAACATGGGCGCTACCACCGTGTGGGAGCGCTGGAACTCCGTGATGCCTGACGGCCATATGTCCAGCACCGGCATGAACTCGCTCAACCATTACGCCTACGGCGCGGTGATGGAGTGGGTGTGCCGCGACGCGGCGGGGCTGGCTCCCATGGAGGATGCGCCGGGCTTCCGCAAGGCGCTGATGCATCCGCATCCCGATACGCGCCTGGGTGAAATCGATTTCAGCTATGAATCCGCCATGGGACGGTACCGCACCCACTGGAAAACGGTGGATGAAACGACCTTCGATTGGGAGCTCGAGGTGCCCTTTGGCGCGCAGGCCGAGGCCGTGCTGCCCCTGGGCACGGTGACGGGCAGCGACGCGGACTGGCAGGAGCAGGCCGACGGCTGCCTGCACGCTGTGCTGGAAAGCGGCAGCTATGCCTTCCATTGCGTGTGCGCCGCGCCCTATTCGGGAAGGCTGCTGCTGGACGTGCCCTTTGAGCAGCTGCTCAAGCACGATGATCTGCGCGAGGAGATATTGACCATCGCACCCGAGCTGACCGAATTGAAGGCCGTCAAGGATATCCAAAAGATGTCATTGCGCCAGCTGCGCTCCTTCCCCTTCTCGCCCCTGGCTCCCTGGAAGCTAAAGCGCCTGGAGCAGGCCCTCAACGCCCGCGCCTTTGGCTGAGGAATGCCTATGAACAACGCCATGATCGCCATCGATATCGGCGCGTCCAGCGGCCGGCACATGCTGGGACAGGTAAAAAACGGCCGGCTGGAGCTGACCGAGCTTTATCGCTTTTCCAACGGCGCGCAGCGAAAAAACGGGCGCTTATGCTGGGATATCGACCGGCTGTTTGCCGAAATCCTGAACGGCCTGCGCACAGCGAGGGCGCAGGGAATCACCCCGCGCAGCGTAGCCATCGACACCTGGGGCGTGGACTTTGTGCTGCTGGACGCGCAGGGACGCATGCTGGGCGACGCGGTAAGCTATCGCGACGGCCGCACGCAGGGCATGGATGAAATCGTCCGCCGCGTCATCGATGAGGAAGCGCTGTATGCCCGCACAGGTATCCAAAAGCAGCCGTTTAATACCATCTATCAGCTGACCGCCCTGCGCGAAGCAGGAGAGCTGGATGCCGCGCAGGAAATGCTGCTGCTGCCCGAATATCTGAACTATCTGCTCACCGGCCAGCGCGTGCATGAGTATACCAACGCCTCCACCACGGGGCTGCTGGACGCGCGCGCGCGCGATTGGGACTGGGAGCTGATCGACCGCTGCGGTTTTCCGCGGCGGCTGTTCGGCCCCCTGTCGCAGCCCGGCACGCGGGTGGGCGCGCTGCTGCCTGAAATTGCCCAGGCTGTGGGCTTTGATACCCAGATTCTCCTGGCTCCCACGCACGATACCGCCGCCGCCGTGATGGCCGCGCCGCTGGAGGCAAGCGACGCATATCTTTCCAGCGGCACATGGAGCCTGCTGGGCATGGAGCTGCCCGCGCCCATCCTAACCCCGGAAAGCCGTGCGCGCAACCTGACCAACGAGGGCGGCGCGCAGGGCACGATTCGCTATCTCAAAAACATCATGGGCCTTTGGATGCTGCAGGAGCTGCGGCGCGAGCTGTGCCCGCAGACCTCCTTTGCCGAGCTGGCTGCGCTGGCCGAGCGGCACGACGGCTATCCAGGCCGGGTGGACTGCAACGCCGCGTGCTTTCTGGCCCCCGTCTCCATGGCGGCAGAGCTGCGCAGCGCCCTGGCCGAGGGCGGCTATCCCGCGCCTGCGGATGTGGGCGACCTGGCCGCGTGCGTGTGCCACAGCCTGGCGGATTGCTACCGCGCGGCGGTGGACGAGCTGGAAGCGCTGACCGGCCGCCGCATCGCCTGCCTGCGCGTGGTGGGCGGCGGCTGCCGCAACGATTATCTGAACCGCCTGACCGCCCGCGCGCTTGCGCGTCCGCTGACCGCGGGCCCGGCCGAAGCCACGGCGATTGGCAACCTCCTGTCCCAGCTGCTGCACGCGGGGGAAATCCACACCCTGGCCGAGGGACGAGCTCTGGTGCGCGCTTCCTTCACGCTGAAGGCATACGCATGACGGCTGCTTTCGGACGGCAAAACGTATCTTTCATCCATTTTGGCTTGCACAGGCAGGGCATGCTTGCTATACTGCCTTTGGACGGTGCAGGAACCGCCGCCCAGAAGGAGCTAATATGGAACAAAGCAATCTCCAATCCTTAATATACGAAACCGACCAGGCCATCCAGGCGGGTCAGGCAGCCCACGTGCAGGCGCAGCAGGCGCTATCCACCCTGCGCAGTGCCAAGGGCTGGGGCGTGTATGATCTGCTGGGCGGCGGCCTGCTGTCGGGGCTGATCAAGCACAGCCGCATGGATAAAGCCGAGCAGGAAATCGCGCAGCTTCGCCGCGCGCTGGATCGCTTTAACCGCGAGCTGCGCGATGTGCGCGTGCGCTGCGACGCAACCACCGAGCTGTCCGCCTTCTGGCGCGTAACCGACATCGTGTGGGATAACCTTTTCAGCGATTGGACAGCCCTGAGCCAGATCAGCGAGGCCAAGGAGCAGGTGGAGCGCACCGACGCGCGCATCCTGGATATCCTGCGCCAGCTGCAATCCGTCCGGGAGGATATGCGAAGGGCGAAGGGATAAGAAGGTATATGCAAGGCTCCCCGCCCAATGGGCGGGGAGCCTTTGTTATGTTCTTGTACTGCCTGCTTTTGACTAAAACAAACTATACAGCATTATCTCCACGATAGACAGAATGCACTTGGCAAACAATCCCTCTTCCTTTGTTTTATAATACTCTTTTTAATCGGAAATGCATACAACGCAACTTTGTCCTTTAAAATCTGGCGGCCTTCTCTATTCAATTGCAATCCGCTTTTGTCTTTATAAGAATAATGGGATTGCACTCTGGTGTATATGGATTCACTATAACAGCTGCCAATGTATAAGAAGTCGCCTTTCTTCAACGAGATATTGCGTACTCCAGAAAGAACTGGGAATTCGCTTCCCCACTCGTCATTCCAGGCTTTTACCTGTTCCTTAGTAAGCTCGCAGTCTTCCGTTATCCGGAACAAATAAACGCCTTTTTTCCCGCTTAATGCTTTTCTCAGATCTTCCTTTTGTGGAAAAGAGGAAAAAACAATCTTATCTTCAAAAATATCCGATGTTTTTTCTTCTTCGCCGCCGTTGATTTTATTAATAATGCTTTCTGTTTCTTGCTGTAGCCTTTCGCTAAACTGTATCACTTCATTTGCAATCATCGTGCCTATCTCCTTTTTCTGCTTTCGCTATATCAAAAGATTTTATTTCCTTCAAGATCCCATACATTCATATATCCGTTTTTCACTCGTTTGGCCGCGTCGCAGCAGTAGAGGCTATCATATTCGCACGGGAAAACATAGTCCCCCTCCTTCGTGAGAAGGCCCCATTTTCCATTCTGCACTACTTCCGCTACCCCTTCTGTATAGAAGTGGAAGCTCTCATCAAATTCACGATAAATTATCCAATTCCCATTGGTATCAATATATCCCCACTTTCCGTCCTTCTGAACCAGTGCCATTCCATCATTAAAAGAATAGGCATCTTCAAACTCACACGGAATAACTAATTCCTTCTCTGCATTGGCATAACCATAATACGATTTTAGTTCGTTTTTTATGAATTTAGATACTATGCATAACCCATCATGAAAATCAGATGGATTAGTAAAAGCATCTACTTTTTCACCCTTTGTATTAATCATGTAGGTAGAATTTCCCTTTGTCACTTTTGCAACGCCATCTTTAAATGATCTTGCCTCATCATAGTCGCCAGCGAGTACAATTTTCCCTTGCATATTGATATAGACATACTTGGAACCAATTTTTGCAGGCGTTAAACCGCAGTTGAAATTTCCATCAATGTAATCAAATTTGCAAGGGATTTCCAGTTCTCCTTTTATATTTACCATTCCCCATTTTTTATTCTTCACCACCTTCATTTTTTCGTCCCAGTAAGTATTAGAATCCAGAAAAACATTCAGTGCTTCATCGTATTCGAAAGGTATAATTACTTTTCCTGTTTTGTCAATAAACCCCCACTTTCCATTCTTCTTTGCCGCTGTTAATTCTCCCTTGAAAACATGCATATCAAAACTCTTAATCTCCTCGTATATGCATGGCACAACCAGTTTCCCAGTATTATCAATAAGTCCACGCTTTCCATTTTCAACCACCACAGCCATGCCGTTTGAAAAACCTGTGAAGTCGGAATATGTAGCTGTCGTGTTACAAGTGGCCACCGTTTTGCCTGTTTTCTCATCAACCAAGCGAAGCTTACCATTTTCCTGTACTAAAATAGGACCTTCGCCATAATAGTTTGATATTTCCCTATATCCATACTTGCACGGAATAATGATTCTTCCCTCCACATCCGCATAGCCTGTTTTCCTGTCCTTTTCTATTTCAAATAACCCTGCGCTAAAAGAGATATAATCATATTCTGCAGGCAATACCACTTTCAAAGACGCAGCGTCTATTACTCCGACCTTTTCACCTTTTTTTACTTTTATCAGCGGTAGATCCGACGTGCAATAGCCTACCTCATCATACTGATGCGACAGCGTTGCTGCCATGGCAAGCGTTGGGCTGGAAAGCAGCAGTACGAAAAGCGACAACAGGGCTACGATTTTACAAATTCGGTTCTTCATGTTTTTTCTCTCCTTTTTTTATTATTATTTATTTTATTGTTGTATCAAACGTCCTCCGAGAAATCCGTTTCCCCGGGCGATACTGTCAGGCTGGTGTAGTTAATCAACGTGCTGACTTCGTAGTTGTCCGCGCTCATATCCATTTCCACAATCACTCTTTCGGTGATGTAGCAGGTATAATAGCTTAG